>Ga0247757_10000069_pt1 | contig 77477 bp, 63 predicted proteins | sample UWRJL126311R4_FD_180929 | JGI IMG/M metagenome (GOLD analysis project Ga0247757, IMG submission 180929) | Plant litter microbial communities from Arlington Agricultural Research Station in Wisconsin, United States - UWRJ-L126-311R-4 | ecosystem: Environmental > Terrestrial > Plant litter >...
TCTTCCGGTCCGACAACGGCGATCTTGGTGGCGGCGGCGGTGAGCGGCAGCACGGGCGTGCCGGCCGCGCCGTTGGCGAGCAACACGGCAGATTTGACTTCGGCTTCTTCGGCCAATGCCTCGTGGCCCGGATTGGTCGTGATGGATCCCGCGGTCAGCGTGGAGGCGGGCGGCTTCACGCTCCACGCGCTGCCGGTGGCCGATTTGAAGCGGAATTTCTGGGCCAAGACACGGCGTGCCGAGTCTTCGACCAAGGACTGATCGGCGGCTTGCAAGTTGGGAATCGAATAGTGGAGCGTCCACGGCACCTCGATGTCGAGGCCCGCGACGACCGCGTCTTTCGCCAGGCTGGCGGCGGTAGATGCATCCGGCACCTCTTGATCGCCGGGCATGGCCCACCAGTCCGAGAGCACGAGGCCCTGAAAGCCCATGCCCCCCTGCTCGACGGGCCCTTTCAAGATGTCGCGCAGCAGGTGCTTGTTTTGGGTGCTCTTGGTGTCGTTGATGAGGTTGTACGAGGCCATCACGCAGCCGACGCCGCCGTCTTGCACGACCATTTCGAAGTGCCGGCCGTAGATCTCGCGCAGAGTCTGCTCGTTCATGCGCGCGTTTTGGGTCGAGCGTTTGCTCTCGATGTTGTTGGCGGCAAAGTGCTTGGCGCAACCGGTAACGTACTCTTGCAAGCCGACCGTGTAGGCCGTCGCCATGCGGCCGATGTGATACATGTCCTCGCTGTACGTCTCTTGCGTGCGCCCCCAATACGGGTGACGGATGATGTTCATGCAGGGGGCAAGCAACATGTTATTGAGCGACGCGGCCGTCTCGTCCCCCGACGCCTCCCCCACGCGCTTCTCCAGATCGAGGTCCCAAGACGCCGCGCGCACGGACGCCGCGGGGAACACCGTCGCGAAGTTATTGCCGTCGTTTTGGCGATTTTTCTGGCCGGCGTCGAGGTTCACCCCGCGCCCCGCATCGCGATAATTGTAGCCGCGAATCGTGCCCACCCCGGGCACGTCGACATCCGGACTGCGCTCGATGTCTTGATAATCCTTGTTGCCCACGGGCACGCCGATCATCTGACTCGCCTTCTCGGCCGTGCCCATGCCGGCCATGGTCATCTGCACGGCTTTGGTGACGTCCGCCGGCTCGCTGTAAGATTGCATGTGCGCCGCATCGAACTGTTGCGACGCCACGGCCTTGCAGTCGAACTGCGGGAGGACGCTACCCGAGCCGGAAGTGTTGGCGGCATTGCCCGAGCCTCCCGCCGCCGTGTTCCCGCTGCCTCCGGCGCTGCTGTTCGGGCTACCGCTCTTGGCCAGCCGATAAGCTTCCCAAGTTTTGTTCGAGTTACCGCACGCGGTAATCATCCCCAATCCGCACGCGCACGTGATCGCACAGCGCGTAGAAACTACGGACCGACTCATCGACGGACTCCTCCGGGTGATTCACCCGAAGCTAAATGAGAGTTAAAAACCGGCGCTACTCAGCGCGTTGCACGACAATTCGAACGAAGCACGACGAAGCAAAGCCGCAGCGCGAACGCAGAAGAGCCCCCCCCTTTCCGAACGGCACCATGCGCCGCCCGGACGCCTTTCAATTCCCAGAACCCACTCGCTTGATCACGAATCATCAAGACTCGATCAAAATAAACTCGAGGTAAGCGCCTTGCCTTTCGTGGTGCGCGAACCGCGGCGCCTAATGCCACGCGACGCCGAATGCGGCGTGGAGCTCTTCCTCAGTCGGAGTCGCAACGCTTCGGCGACGCGCCCGACCATGCTAGTCAGATCCCATGATTGATCACACCGGACTCGACGTGAGTGATGCCGCAAAGAGCCGTCGCTTTTACGAACTAGCCCTGGCCCCCCTCGGCTACCGAGTGCTCATGGAAGTACCGCCCGAATTCACCGGCGGCTCCGTCGTGCTCGGCTTCGGCGTACCCGACAAACCGGATTTTTGGATCCACGGCGGCACGCCCCAGAAGCCGCGCATCCACATCGCCTTCCAAGCCACCGACCGCGCCACCGTCGACGAGTTCTATCAGGCCGCCATCGCCGCCGGTGGCAAAGACAACGGCCCGCCCGGGCTCCGCCCCCACTACCACCCCAGCTACTACGGTGCCTTCGTCCTCGACCCCGACGGCCACAACATCGAAGCCTGCTGCCACAAGCCGGTCTGACGGCGGCCTCGCGCGGGCTGTCTGACTGAAGCCGGACAAGGAAGAAGGTTTGTGATGGTCACACGCCACGTCGCGTGCCGTCACAGCCTTCGGCGGCGCGCTGCGAGCTGGTCGACATCGGGAGTGCGCGCGTGCTGACGCTGTGCTCGGTTGCCGGGCGCGCACTTGGCAATGTGCGGAATGAGCGTGACGCTCGCAGCTCGTTTTCCGAGACCCGATGTGCGCGATCTAGTGCGTCGCTTGCCAACACAGACGGGCCTGACGCTCGACGTCGGGATCGCTTCTAGCAATGCCCTCACGAAAGACTCGCCGCGCGAGTTGTCGACGACGCCGTCGGCGCCGTGCGAGCTGGCCGGCACAGAATCCATGCCTCGCGGGCCGTTGACCGCCCACTTTGGTGGAGGCAGCGAAATCGCGGGGATTCGAGCCGTTGTCGGCGGATCGCTACGGCGTGCACTTTACAGCCGATACCGAGTTTCGCGACGTGCGCACCATCAGCGCTACGCGCAGCAGTATTTTGGCAAAGCGCGGGTGGTAGCCGCCGTGGAGCACGCTCGGCGTCGACGCGCGGCCGATCGGCATTCGGGGAAAGCGGAACGGGCGTAACCCTAGAAGCAAGCAAGGATTCGCGCGGCGTCCGGCGACGCTCCTCGGGTCACGCGCGAGATGTTCATTGTTGCCGCTAGCGTTGAGACGCTGCTTGGGCATCACACGGGCAAGCTCGAGCAACTCCTAAGACAAGGACTGCACGTCGGTGCTAGCAAACTCGGCGGGCACTTCCGCTCAATTTCGGTCGCGGGCCACCCCCGACGTCGAACGGGTTGCATTCCGAGATTGGAGTGACGCTGAAAGCCACTAGCGCGCCCCCCGAAACTCCAAAGCTCTGGCCGTTTGCTCCGTTGTGGTAGCGCGCGACGGTGGCGCCTCGAGCCACGCCGATCGCAGCGAAGAGGCCTCTGACACTTCGAATACGCACTGCAACGAGTCACTCCCGACGTTGAGAGGGCCCACGTACTCGCCTAGCGAGCGCGCCGCGCCGTAGACAACGAGTCCACTCGCCGTGATCCGCGAACCGCAAATTCAATCCGCGTACGTCGGTTTGGTGTTGTGCAGCTGCGTCTTCGGCTCTTGGCGAACTTGATAACCTTGGCGATCTTGGCGACCTTCTAGGAAGCCTCACTCCCGACGTTGAGCGAGCTGACGTACTCGCCAGCGAGCACCGGCCCGTCTGCTTCGGTGTGGTGCCGTGCGGCTCGGTCGACGTCAGCTCGCGGCCATCTCGTCGATCTTGTCGACCGCCCAGGAGACCGTTGAATACGCTTCGCCGCGTAGACGCGTTTGCCGGCAACCGTGCGCCCTGCGAGGTGCGTCGCTGGAGCGCGAGCGCCCCACTCAGGAGGCGGCGCGGCGCAGCGTGATGAGGGCGATCTCGGGGGGGACGGCGAGGCGCATGGGGGGGCCGGTCGTGCCTAGGCCGGCGTTGACGTACATCGCGGTTTTGCCAGTGTGGACGAGGCCGCGCGAGCGTTGGCCGGTGAGGCGCGCGAGGTTGAAGCGCTGGCTGAGGAAGGGGATGCCGAGTTGGCCGCCGTGAGTGTGACCGGTGAGGATGAGGTCGGCGCCGGCAGCGGCGGCGGCTTCGAAGACCCAGGGGTAGTGGGCGAGCAGCACGATGGGGGCGTTGGGCTCGCAGCGGCCGAGGGTGCGCGCGACCTCGCTCGGGGCGGCGATGCGACCGTCGGCGCCGGCGACGTTGAGGGTGGCGTGGCCGCGGTGGATGGCGCGTGATGAGTCGCGCAGGACGGTGGAGCCGCATTCGCTGACGAGGCGCGCGAGTTCGTCGTTGTTCGATTGGTCGTGGTTGCCCATCGAGACGTAGACGCCGTCTTTGGCGCGGAGGGCGCCGATGGCCTCGGCGACGTCGCGGTAGAAGCCCCGGCCGCTGGTGACGAGATCGCCGGTGACGGCGATGAGGTCGGGGGCGAGGGCGTTGCACTGGGCGGCCCATTCGAGCGCGCGAGACTTCGGGTCGAAGCTGCCGACGTGGAGGTCGCTCAGTTGCGCGATGCGGTAGCCGTCGAACTCGGGCGGCAGGTTGGTGATGGCTACGTCCATGCGCCGCACGCGCACGAAGCGCCGTTCAATCCAGATCGCCCACACCGAGAGCACCGCGCCCAGCGCGTACACGCAGCTCACGCTCAGCTGCCAATAGTCGAAGCCTGCCGCGACGGAACTGCGCAGCGTGCCGGCGGCCAGCGCGACCAATAGGCACAGCGGGCTGAGCAGCAAGCCGAGCGTGCTTCCGCCGAAGTGTACGAACAGCGGCTCGTCGAAGCCGCGCGTGATCCAACGCGGACGCGGCTCGTCACGCATTTGCGCCATGAAGCGGCGGAGCGTGAGCAGGTAGAGCAACGCGCTCGCGCCCAGGGCAGCCCACGGGGGGACATAACGGAACAACGCGGATCCGAAGACGGCATTGGCGCACGCCATCACGCCCAGCGGCAGCCAATAGAGGCGCCGACGGAAGCGTCTCGACGCGTGCGAGCCCGAGCGACGCGCGTTGGGGGCGTGGCTCGGGCTCGAGGCGGTTTCGCTCAGACCTTCACCAGATCCGCGAGCTTGGCCTTGGTGGTCAGGCCGACGTGCTGCGCCGAGCGCTCACCATTCTTGAACACCATCACCGTGGGCACGCCGCGCACGCCCAACTTACCGGCGGTGATCGGAGAGTCGTCGATGTCGAGCTTGCCGACTTTGACCGTGCCTTGGAGGTCGTCAGCGAGCTGATCGACGATGGGCGAGAGCTGTTTGCAGGGGCCACACCAGGTTGCAGTGAAATCCACCAAGACCGGAACTGTCGATTTCAGGACTTCCTGCTCGAAGTTGAGGTCGTTGAAAACATGAACCTTATCGGATGCCATTGGTACCGCTCTCCTGCGCTTTGAGTGAGTGACGCCTTGAAAGATAATGCTTGTTCAGGGGTCAGGGAACCCCCCGCGGTCGCGAAGCGCCGTCCGTGCACTGTCGCGATTTGGCCCGGAGCGGCGAAATGAATTGCGGCGGGGCGCGCGCCGGGGTTTGGGAGCCCGCCCCCAAACGGTGCAATATCGAACCCTTATGAGACGTGCCAGCGAAGAAGTCGGCGCTGAAATCGCCGAGAGTTTGCCGGGAGAGCCCTGGAGCGCGGCCTGGACGGCCGATAAAGTGATCGAGACGCTCGGACCGCTCGCCAGCGACGAGCGGCAGGCGCGCATTCAATCGGTGATCGATCAGCGCTTGGAGAGCGTGACGGTGTTGCTGGATGCACCGCACGATCCGCACAATGGCTCGGCGGTCATGCGCAGCTGCGACGCCTTCGGGGTGCCGACCGTACATGTGGTCGCCCGTGTCGAATCGTTCATGATCGCGCGGCGCATCACCAAGGGGACCGAGCGTTGGCTGGAGGTGCACGACCACAAGACGCCCGAGGCGGCCGCGCAGCACTTGCTCGCGCGCGGCTATGAGCTCGTGGCCACGCACCCGCAAGGCGAGCTCACGCCTCCGGACTTGGCGCACATCCCGCGGCTAGCGCTGCTGCTCGGCAACGAGCACGACGGCATTTGCGAGCCGCTCTTGCGCCACGCCAAGCGCGCGGTGAGGATTCCGATGCGCGGCTTCGTGGAGAGCTTGAACGTGAGCGTCGCGGCCGCGGTGCTGCTGTCGGCCGCCACCCAGGGCCGGGCCGGTGATCTGCCGCACGCCGAGAAGCGCCGATTGTACGCCCGCGCGCTATTTCGCTCCGTGCCGCGCGCGGGTGAGATCCTCGCCGCGAGCCGGCCGCGCTGAGCGAGCCGAACAAGCTGAACAAAACCAATAATCCCAAGAAAACCAGCGAGCGTTGTTTCAAATCCGGCCGGGGCGTATTAGCGTTCCGCCCCACTCCGATGCCCCGGCACCCTCACGAAACTAGCGTTGTCGGCCCTGGCACGCGCATCACCGGTCGCATCAGCGGATCCGGCACGCTGCGCATCGAAGGCTCGGTCAAGGGTGACGTCAACGTGAATGGCGACACCGAGCTCGCCGAAGGCGCCAGCGTCGAGGGCAACCTCAGCGGTGAAAGCCTGGAAATTGCGGGCAGCCTGCTGGGTGATGCCCGCGCGAGTGGAGCCATCGCCGTGCTCAGCAGCGCGCAAATTCGCGGTGAGCTGCGCGGCTCGCAAATCTCGATTGAAGCCGGCGCTCGGGTATCGGTGCGGCTCGAAACCGAGTTCGAGCTCGATTTCGGCACCACGCAAAAGCGTCGCTGAAGCATTTTCAAGCAACTGGAAGAGGCGAGATACGGATGGCAGGCACGGTGATTGGCGAAGGGCTCACCATCGAGGGTGATATCTCGGGCGACGAAGAGATCGTGATCCACGGCAACTTGCGCGGTCGGCTCACGACCTCGGATGCCGTCACCGTGGGCGGCACGGCGGTCGTTGGCGCGGACATCACCGGCGCCAGTTTGAGTGTCGCGGGCCAAGTCACGGGGGACGTCACCGCTTCCGAGCGGGTCGATATTCAAGCCGGTGGCAGGCTGGTCGGCGACATCAAGGCTGCGCGTTTCACGATCGCAGACGGTGCCTCGTTCAAGGGCAACGTCGACATGGAGGTTTGAGACCCATGAGCGAAGCTTCGGTGATCGGCGCGGGAACGGTGGTCAGCGGACATGTCCGTGGCCAAGGGTCGCTCGAGATTTTGGGCCGCGTCGAAGGCGACGTGAGCGTCACGGGCAATGTCGTGATTGGCCCTGAAGGCCGCGTGCGCGGCAATGTCAGCGGCGCAGAACTGACGATTTCCGGCCAAGTGCAGGGTGATTTGCGCGGCACGCTGGCCGTGCTGCTCGAACCCGGCGCGCGCGTCGCAGGGGATATTTCTGGTCCGCGCGTGGGCATCGCGCCAGGTGCACTCGCGCGTGGCCACGTGCAAACCGACGGTGAACCCGCGCCCGCGGCCGCGCGCGCTCCGAGCGCGGCGCGCGTTGCCACGCCGATCGCGCGTCCCGTCATTCCCCCGGCTCGCGTTGCGCCCACGCCGGCAGCGCCGCCCGTGCGGGCAGTTGCGCCCACGCCGGCAGCGCCGCCCGTGCGGGCAGTTGCGCCCACGCCGGCAGCGCCGCCCGTGCGCGTCGCGCCCACGCCGGCAGCGCCGCCTGTGCGGGCAGTTGCGCCCACGCCGGCAGCGCCGCCTGTGCGGGCAGTTGCGCCCACGCCGGCAGCGCCGCCCGCACGCGTCGCGCCGCCCGTGCCCGCGCGCTCCGAGCAGAAAGCGCCGCTCCCTCCGCCGCCCAAGCTGGCGCCGACCAGGCCGGATGCGCCGCGTGCCGCACCGACTCCGTCGCAAACGGAATTCACTCCGGTGCGTCCGATCAAGCCAGAAGCGCGTCGGCCACCACCGCCGGTGGTGCCCGTGATCAGCAAGGGCACCAAGGCGAAAAAGAAGAAGAGCCACGACTGAGTTGTGACTAAGTTGGTCGCCATGCTCGACCCGACGAAACGCGCCCGCCTGATCGATCTGCTTCGTGAACTGAGCTTCGAGCGTCGCCGCGTGACGCTCGCCTCGGGTCGCGAGAGCGATTTTTTCATCGACTGCAAGCAGACGATCCTCACCGCCGAAGGCCACGCCTTGGTGGGCGAGTTGATGTTCCAAGCCTTGGACGATCTGCCGGCCTGTGACGCGGTGGGCGGCGTCGAACTCGGCGGCTGCCCGCTGGCGAGCGCCGTGTCTTTGGTCAGCTTTCAGAAGGGCCGCCCGCTGACCGGCTTTTACGTGCGCAAAGCGCGCAAGGATCACGGCACGGCGAAGCTCGTCGAGGGCGACAAGTCGCTCAAGCCCGGCACGCGCATCGCGCTGTTGGAAGACGTGGTGACCACCGGTGGTTCGAGCTTGAAAGCCGTAGAAACGCTGAAGGCCGCAGGTGCGGTGGTGGTGGGAATTATCGCACTCGTCGATCGTTTGGAGGGCGGAGCCGACACCATTCGCGAAGCGGGGCTACCGCTTTTGACCCTGTCGACGCGCGCCGACTTCATGGAGTAGCCTGAAGCTCATGCCCGCGCTCCGCCCGACTCCCGGTCGACGTTGCCAGGAGCGGGTCACCCGGGGTTGGGCCGCACGGCTGAGTGCACTCGCCGCGCTCCTCATCAGTCAGTCCGCGCACGCGGCATCCGGACCCAAAGAGCGCGCGATCAGCAGCGACGAAGTCGTGTCTTGGCTCGACGCCAAGAGCGAAGCGCCGCCCCTCGCCGACGAGGGAGCGGGTGAAGAGGAGCTCGTGCCCCCTCCCCCGCCGCGCCACAAAGGCTTCGTCGTCGAGTCGGGGATCGGCGCCTTTGGCCAAATCGGCGAGATGAAGCACACCTCGCCGATCGCGCCCTGGTTTCATCTACAGTTCGGCTACGAACCGCTGCGCTTCCTGATGGTGTTCGTGGAGGGCGATCTGGTGCTGTCCAACACCTCGTATGCGCCCGCGCCGCCTCCGCGCCGCACGTACGCCCTGTGGGGAGTCGGCGCGGGACTCCGCGGCACGGCAAAAGCCAGTGAGCGCGTTGGGTTGTACCTACAGGCGAGCGTCGGCGGGGCCGAAGTGAGCGACGACGTGCTCGGTGTCTATGGCTATCGCAACGCGGACAAGTTCAACTTGTACCTGGCGGCCGAGCTGGGCGCCGAGTGGTATCAAGTCAGCCCCCACCTGGCGTTCGCCGTGCACGGCGGGATCCGCGACTACACCGCGACCTTCAAGCGAGAGTTCAGCAGCCAGCCGCCCTTGGCCTGGGTCTCGGGGCTGGGCCTGCGCTACACTTTTTAGCGCTTTTCGCTGGGTCGCGAGCGATTCCTGCTTGCCTTCGAGCCTAGTGCGAGTAGAAAAAGCCTCTTCTTTGGCTCTTTCCGGGCGGTAACGTCAGTTCCGTCCGCGCTCGTCGGCGTGAAGTCACGCTCGGCCCAGCGGAAGGTTCGCGAGATTGGATAGCGATCTGGCTGAATCGATTTCGGCGCTGCGTGACGCTTTCACGCAACGACACGTGCGAGCCAAGTTCGGCAAGGCCGAGGCGGCAGCGGTGGACCAACTCAAGGCCCAGCTGAAGCTGCCCCGGCGCTTCCGCGAGTTCTTGTTGGCCGCCAATCCGGAAGACGTGGAAACGCGCACGCCCGCCGAACGCGTCAAGCTGATCCCGGCCGAGCGCCTGATCGAAGAGCAGACCGGCTTTGCCCTGGTCGAATCGGGCACGCTGCGCTCGGGAGCCGCGGCCAACGGCTGGCGCTCGGGTTGGATCATCATCGCTCACAGCTCGTTGCTCGGCGATCCGTACTTCTTGGACGTCTCGAGCCCGGACGCGGAAGGCGACTGCCCCGTGTACACCGCCATGAACGGCACCGAGCAATGGAAGCCGCGCCTGTGCGCGTCGAGCTTCGCCATGTTCCTGCGCATTTTGGCGGTAAGCATGGACGTCGCCAAGGGTTTCCCCGAAGACGACATCGACATGGACGACGAGCAGGTCTTCCGCGAGGCATTGGGCCCGAAGATCCGCGAGTACGATCCCGCCGCCCTCAAAGCCGGACACTGGACATGACCGAGATCGCCGCGCTGCGCTCCGTAACGCAGGGCACCCCTGAATACGACGCGCTCTTGGCGCGCCTGACCCGCCGTGGCGAGAGCGATCTCGATCGCGTCGAGCCGGCCGTGCGTGAGATTTTGGCGGCCGTGCGCAGCGAGGGGGACGCGGGGCTCAAGCGCTACGTCGAGCGCTTCGAGAAGCGCTTGCCCAAAGCCTGGCTCGAGCGTGACTACGGCGGCGAAGCCGCGTTGCGTGATTTACCGAAGCCGGTCGCGGAAGCACTGGTCGAAAGCGCCGCGCGCATCCGCCGCTACCACACGCGCCAAGCCGAAGCCTTGGGCGGTTTCGAATACACCGAGCAAGGCGTGACCCTCGGCAGCCGTGTCACGCCGCTCGCGCGCGTGGGCGTGTACGCGCCCGGTGGCAAAGCGCGCTACCCGTCCAGCGTGCTGATGTGCGCGGTGCCCGCGCAGGTCGCCGGCGTGGGCGAGATCATCGTGGCCAGCCCCGACACGAGTGCCGAGGTGCGGGCCGCGTGCCACCTCGCGGGCGTGCACGCTTTGTTGGATGCCGGTGGCGCGCAAGCGGTTGCCGCGCTCGCCTACGGCACGGAGTCCGTGCCACGAGTCGACAAGATTGTCGGTCCCGGAAACATCTACGTGGCCGCCGCGAAGCGTTTGGTGTTCGGTGAAGTCGACATCGACAGCATCGCCGGCCCGAGCGAAATCCTGGTCGTGGCTGACAGCAGCGCCGATCCGGTGCTGGTTGCGGCAGATCTGCTGTCTCAGGCCGAGCACGACGAAGCCGCCTACCCGCTTTTGGTCACGAGTGACGCCACCCTAGTGGCGCGCGTCCAAAGCGAGCTCGCGCGGCAACTGGCGGATCTGCCGCGCAAAGCCATCGCCGACGCCTCGGTGATCAGCAACGGTTACGCGCTGGTAGTGAAGGATCGCGATGGCCTGGTGGCGGTCGCCAATCAGTTGGCGGCCGAGCACGTGGCCGTGCACACCGTCGAAGCACGGGCGCTGGCCGACCGGATCCTACGCGCCGGCGCAATTTTCGTGGGTTCGATGACCCCCGAGGCCGCGGGCGACTACCTCGCGGGTCCTTCGCACGTGCTGCCCACCGGTGGCGCCGCACGCTACGGCGCGCCGCTCGGTGTGTACGATTTCGTTTCGCGCACATCGATCATCGACTACGAGCCCGCCGCATTGATCGCGCAGGGCCCGAAAATTACCGCGTTCGCACGCGCGGAAGGGCTCGAGGCCCATGCGCGCGCCGTCGAGTTCCGCACACTGCGCAAATCGTAAGCGAGCACTCCCGCCCGCAAAGGGCTATCCTGGGATGGCCTTTGTCTTGGGTACGAGGAGTGTCGATGTCCGCGAGCGTTATCCGTCGGCTGCTGATTTGTGCGGCTCTTGTGCTGGGCGCCACTAGTTGCGCGAGCGAACGATCTCCGATCAATCGCGTACAGGCCAACGCGCTGAAGAAGTCCTTCTTCGTGGGCGATGACCTGGCCAGCCCCAAAGACAATCCCGAATTTTACTACCGCCCCACGATCGTGGATGTCGACTACGGCGCGTCGCAAGACCAGCTGTTCACGGCCAGCGGCGCGCAGACCATCGCTCGCGTCAGCTTCGAGATCACCGAAGATCTGCTGGTCGCGCGTTTGACCTACGAGCGCATCGCCGACACGACCGGCAACGGCACGCCGAATTCGCCAGATCAGAACAGCGGGCAAGTGGTGGCCGCGTTCAAGATCCAGAGCCACTTCGACGTCAAGCGCAGCTACAACCCGACGACCGGCGAAGAGCTGAACGTCATCGAAGAAAACTCGACCGACAGCCCTTGGTACGCGCGCGAGTACATGCGCGTGGACTGGTCGCAGAACTTGATCACCAGCGCCTACCAGCTCGACACGCTGGCCGCGCTGACCGCCTTCGATGGCGCTTTCCGATATGAACCGGTCGCCTATTCCGCGACGAGTCCGACCGATCCAGACGCGCCCCTCTTCGATCCGAACGGCTATTTCGACATCACGAACAAGGTGTTCGTCACCCCGCAGAAGGTGTTCACGCCCTTCGGTTACTTGCCGGCCTGCTTCCTGTCGCCTGATTTCTTCGGGGGTGACGGGCCCGTTGGCAACTGCAACCCGAGCGAAGTCAAAGTGCGCCTGTCGTTCCGGCGCGTGGTCGACAACGACTACGAGCCCGTGCATTGGGACGGCTCACGCATGGACATGTTCGGCATGTTCACCACCGGCACCGTCAATCCGGATCGGCTCGGCTACGACCGCAACTTCGGCGTCGTCGACGACAAGTGGTACCGCTTCGTGTCGCGTCACAACATTTGGCAGCAGAGCCACGCGCGCGACGCGCAGGGGGAGCCGATCGCTTGTTACACCGACAAGACCACGCCCGTGGGCGCGCTACCGACGCGCGACGCGCTGACCGGCGTGCCCGACGACACGGGCAATCAGGCCGCCGGGCCCGACGGCACCGATGACGAGTGCCAGACCGCGGGCGCCGGCTCACGCTGCGATCAGTTCAGTCACAAGTGCACGTTGCCGTACGCCGAGCGCACCATCAAAACTTCGGCCTTTTATTACGGCCCCGAGAGCGACCAGAGCCTGTTCGGCGTCACGGCCGAGGCACTTTCCCAGTGGGATGGCGCGCTTCGGCAAGCCGCGCAGACCGCGCGCTACACCGAGTGCATCCGCGTCAGCGGTGGCGTGAGAACCGACGTGATCGCCGCGTGCAAGGCGGCTTACGATCCGACCCTCGAGGGCGCCATCCAAGCGCTGCCCAAGATCTTCACGCTCTGCCACAACCCGGTGACGGCGGACGATGACGCCGCGTGCGGTACGCCCGGCTTGCTCGCGCGCGTGGGCGATCTCCGCTACCACATGATCAACGTCATCCAGAAGCCACAGACGTCTTCGCCCTGGGGCATCATGGTCGACGCGGTCGATCCGATCACGGGTGAGGTCGTCGCGGCCAGCGTCAATCTGTGGAACGCGGTTACGGATCTCGCCGCCCAAGGCGCGGTCGACACCATGCGCTGGTACTTGGGCGAGCTGTCCAACGCGGACATCGCCAGCAGCGCGTATCAACGCGGCGCGATCAGCAGCGATCAGCGCGCGCCGCAATCGGCGTCTTCCAATCCGCCCGTGTTGAGCAATGCGGACGTGAAATCGCGGCTCGCCGCGCTCGACACCCGGTTGAACGACGGCAGCAAGCTGGAAGCGCCGGCGCCCGGCATCGGCGCGCGTCGCTTGGCGGATTGGGCCGAATCCGCCACCCGGCAAAAGTTCGGCAATTCCGTGTTGGGCACGGGCAATACGGGCATGGATGGCCGCATGACCTCGGCCCGCGGTACCCCGGTGGAATCGCAATTAATGACCGCGCCGTACCTGCACTTGGCGCGCTTGGATCCGCGTCAGCAGCCAAGTGAGGACCAGACGAACATGGCCTCCCCGCTGCGCGGCAACTTCGCGCAGTTCCTGGTCGACTTCGAACAGCAGCGGCAAGTGCGCTTGGCGGCCTTGGGTCGCTGCTCCGAAGAAGCGCCCGAACCGAGCAGCATGGCCGACTGGGCGACCATCATGAGCACGAAGTTCCCGCTCACCGATGAAGACCCAGGGACGCCCGGCATTCAAGCTTCGGCCGCGGCGGTCGCGGATCGCAACGCGAAGTGGCACGACTTCATCCGCCGCCGGCTCACCGTCGGTTTGATCGAGCACGAGCTCGGTCACTCGATGGGCTTGCGCCATCAGTTCACGTCTTCGTTCGACGCGCTCAATTTCCGCCCACAATACTGGCAGCTGCGCACCAAGAACGGCACGCAGACGACCGCTTGCACCGAAGCCACCACGGACGGCAGCAAATGCACCGGGCCGCGCTGGCTCGACCCGATTACCCAAGAGGAACGCGATGGCCTGATCTGGCGTTGGCAGCAGACCTCGGTCATGGATTACGCCGGTGACTTGACGCAAGACACGCTCGGGCTCGGCGCATACGACCGCGCCGCCGTGCGCTTGGAATACGCCGACGTCGCCGACGTGTGGGACGAGCCCGAAGCCGTCAGTTGCCGTCCCGGCGGGACCGCACCGCTCGGTGGCGCTCCGGATGCGGCGTGCACCGCGAACGGCGCGACGTTGCACTCGCTGCTCGACGGCTTCGGTGGGCTGACGGGCCCGCTGTACAACGACGGCCGTCAGTACTTCCACTACTCGCAGCTCAACAAGCAGATGAACCTGATTCGCGACTGCCGGCCGGCAGACACGAGCGCGCCCGCCAATTGGGACGAAGCCAAAGACGGCAAGTACAGCCCGGAGTTCGACGGCGAGATCGTGGGCGGCACGGTGTGCCAGGGCATCCCCACCGACTACGTGCCGTTCCGCGAATTGTCGCCGAACACCGGCGGCTTCGTGCAAGAGCCGACGATCGGCGACAACGTGCAGCGTAACTTCGACGCCCTCGGGCGCGTGCGTCGCCCGTACATGTTCGGCACCGACAACTACGCCGACATCGGCAACTTGCCCGTACTTCGCCACGACAACGGCGCCGATGCGTACGAAGTCGCTCACTACATGATCAGCGAGTACGAAGACCGCTACCTGTTCGACAACTATCGCCGCAACCGCACGACCTTCAGCCTACGCAACGCGTTCATGCGTGGGTACAGCCGCTACAACGCGAAATTGAAGGAAATTACCAAGGGTTTCGCGCTGTACAACGAGCTCTTCCAAGCCACCGGCCAGTTCGATTCACTGACCGCCAACGACGGCCAGTTCAAGGCCAGCGCGCTCGCTTCGTCCCTCGTGTTCGATCATTTCGCGCGCATTTTGACGCGCCCGACTTCGGGAGCCCACTTCAGTGACACGGTCTGGAGCCCGTTCAAGACCGCGGTCTTGCGCTCGAGCGATCAGAATCCGGGCGTGACGATCGCTTCGGACGTGAATCTGTTGATTCCCGATGGTTCGACGGGGGTGGGTGTCGATGTCGGCTGGGGCGGGAGGTTGCTCAACAACTCCTACGACCAGAGCAAGGGCTACTACGCCGTGGACTACCAGCTGAACGTCGGCTCGTACTACGACAAGACCCTCGCCATCCACATGCTGACCGACTCGGAGGATCGCTTCATCAGTCAATCGCGAGACGATTTCCAAGACGGTCGCTACCGCAACACGAGCTTCGCCACGCTGTTCCCCGACGGTGTGCGGCGTTTACTGGCCAACGCTTTGACCGAGGACGAAGACATCAAGGGCTGGCGCGTGGCCTCGACCAAAGGCACGCCCAACGTGGACGCCCAGGGTGCGCTCACGCAACCGATGGGCTTCCGCGCGTGGTGGCCCAAAGACGCGCCGCAGACTTGCTGGCCCACGCAGGGCCGGCTTTTGTGTCAGGAATTTCCGAGCGGCACCGAAGTGGCCAACGGTACCCCCAAAGAGTCGCTCGCGGTCGATCCGGAAGTTGGCTTCGAAATCCATAAATTCATTACGTTTTTCTCCATGGTCAACCTGCCGGAAAGCTGGAAGGCCAACTGGGTCGACATGATGCGTATCTGGGTGATCGGCACCGATACGCCGCCCGCTTTCCCCGAGAGCGAGACGATCGCCTGGCGCGATCCGCAAAGCGGACAGCTTTACATCGCGCATAGCTACGGCACCGAGGAGATCGACGGCAAGACCGTGCAACGCGGCATCGCGGCGCGCGTCTTGGAGTGGATGAACACGCTGACGGCTCAGGCGTACAGCGTCGACCCGTCCGTGGTGAACCCGACCGGTGAACAGACGGTGCTGCGCTACGAGAACAACGACGCCTGCCCGCCCGGAGTGAGTTACTGCGTGGGGCAACCGGTCGAGCTCAGCGTGCCGTTCGCGCTGCGGGTCACGAACTACAAGAGCGTGCTCGACTACATGCACCTGACCGCCACTCAGTTCGGCTTTTACGGTCCCTATTGGCGCGGCGTGTACTGAACAGGGCGCTCGGTTCGTCGCTCGCGCTCGTGCTGGCGCTCTCGGGCTGTCGGCACGAGGAAAGCGCGCCCGCGCCCAGCGCCTCCGCTTCGGCGGCCGGCAAGAGCTTCACGGAGCAGGCGCGCGACCAGCACCTGCAGACGGAACTGCAGCGCGCGCGTGAGCGCTGGCAAGCCAAGCCCGCCTTGGGCGAGTGCGCGCCGACACTCGAGGAAAAGGCGGATTTGGAGCTGTGCCAGGCAGCCAGCCGCGCGCTCTCGGCGATCGAAGCCGAACCCGAAGCCACGCCGGAGCGCGCACTTTCGCTACTCGAGCCGGGCGCGCTGGCGTTGGCGCGCTTCTCCCATCGCCTGCGCTACCTGTCGATGGCCGAAATCGCCGACCGACGCGTGCAAGGTGACGCCGGTGCGGCCCCTGCGCCCGTGGCCTCCGGTGCCGTTGCCGGCGCCACCGCTGCGCTCGCGCGTTCGCGTCGAGAGCGTCACTCGGGCCATGCCGAGGGCCGTGCGCTCGAACTCCGCGAAGGTCCGGTCGCCCAGCTGATGACCTCGACGATGCGTGTGGAACGCGACGTGCTCCGCGCGCTCGGGGCTTACCTCGAGTACGCGCCGTTACCCGTGCGGCGTGCGGCCTTCGATTCGGTCAAGCGCTTACGCGAGGAACACCCACAGTGGCCTCAGCTCGATCGCTTGCTGCGCGAAGCCACGGTGTTGGAGTCCGATGCCGAACTCAAGCAGAAGCTGAGCGCGGCCGCCGAGAGCGGCCTGCCGCGCCGCCGCCCCGGTCAGTCTCCCGAAACCAAGTAGCTACGCTGGATCAAGAGCAGGATCGCCTGCGCGATTTCCAGATCGGTGCTCGGTACCGTATCGAACACGACTTCGAGTGAAGACGAGTTGAGCACGGCCTGCAGCACGTCCAGCTGAACCGGGTTCAGATCACGCAGCTTGGCTTCGAGCGGTAAATTCAGCAAGAACGAGGACTCGAGCGGCGGCAGGCGGGTGCGCAGGTTGTTGTATTCGTCCTGCTGACGAATGCCTTCCATCAGGATTTCTTGCGCGCTGGCGTCGACCGGGTTGTCGAATGCGCGAGAATCCGGTGGATCGAGCGCGAATTGACCCTGGTGCCAGTCGAGCATGCGGTACACGGCCTTGAGCGGCGGCACGGAGTCCATGCCCTCGATGGCCGCGAAGCGCACTTTGCCTTCGGTCAGGTAGATGCGCCCTTCGTGCGTGTCGGTTTGCAGCACGAGCACGCCGTTCTTCTTCGAGGTGCCGAACAGTTGCAACAGGTCGGGCAGCGGGATCTCCTCCAAGCTGCCCGACATACGCGGCGGTTCGTCACCCACGCGGCTCATCTTCTGTCGAGCCGTGACGCGGCCCGCCGCGACGGCCTTCAGGTCCAACTGCTGATCGCCGTCTTGAGCGATCGCCATCACCTTCAAGATGTTGGTGCCGACCAGCACGCGATCGCCTTCTTTCAGCGTGCCGCGGTCGACCTTCTCGCCGTTGACGAATGTGCCATTGGTCGAGCCCAGGTCTTCGATGGTGATCACGCCGTCCGTCAGCGCGATGCGCGCATGCTTGCGTGAAACCATCTCTTCGACGAGCACCATGTCGAGCTCACTCGAGCGCCCGATCACGATCTCTTGACCTTCACCGAGCGGATACTCTCCACCCTGGTACTTGCCCGAGATGAAGCGCAGACCGTAGCGCAAGTCGCTCGGGGTGGGCTCGGTGCCGGTTTTCGACGCGAAACGCTTGGTCATGGTCTAGGCGGTGGGGGGCTCGGGGAGACGAGCTGCAAGCCGTGGAAGTCGGAGGGAAAAATCATAGGTCCCCTGGGAAGAACGGGTCAAGCGCGGCCCGGCTCAGAGGGTACGGTCAGAACCGGCCCGACGCTAAGCCTGGGCGACGCGGGGCCTTCTTCACGCAGATGTCCGGGGGGTGGACGAGGTGAGACATGCGCTTCAGTAACCGCAGGTAGGACCAGCGAGAACGTAGAACCGGCCCCCGGACGCGAAACGACCTCGATTCGGCCGCCCATCTCCTCGACCACGCGCTGGCTGATGGCCAGGCCGAGTCCGGTGCCACGGTCCTTGGTGGTGAAAAACGGCACGAACAGGTTTTTCTGCACCTGAGGCGCCATTCCGGGTCCTTCGTCGCGCACGGCGATCTCCACCCAGTCCACCGGGGGGATAACCGCGTCGCGCGCCATGCTGGTCGAAGCCGAGCGGCCGCGCGTAGTCACTTGCACCGTCCCCTGCCCGCCCATGGCCTGCACGGCGTTGCGAATCAGGTTGATCAGCACTTGGCGGAGCTGCTCCGCGTCGGCCCGCACCGGCGGCAGGCTTTCGCTCAGCTCGGTGCGCAGCTCGCACTCTTCGGTTCGATCGGAGGCAAGCACGGTCAAGGTACGCTTCACCACGGCGTTCACGTCGACCGCGCCCGCGTCGCCCTTGGACGGACGCGCATAGTCGAGCACCGAGCCCACCACGCGATCGAGCCGCTCGACCTCCTCCAGAATGATGCTCACGAACTCCAAGTCGGCTTGGCCGAGCTTGGTGTCGTGACTCGGGTCGCCGAGCAGCTGCGCCGCACCCTTGATCGCGCCGAGTGGGTTCTTCACCTCGTGCGCGAGGCCCGCGGCCATCTGACCCAACGCCGCCAAGCGGTCGCGCTCCTGCATGCGTCGGTACTGCCGGGAGTTCTCGATCACGACCCCCACCTGCACGGCAAACGACTCGAGCAAGGCCACCTCATCGGGCGAGAAAGCATCGCGCACCCGGTCATCGACAATCAGCAAGATGCCGAGCAGATCTTGGCGCTCGCCGTGAACACCCAAGCAAACCGCCTGCTTGAACGGCCCGAGCGCCTCCGCCGCGGTCAGCAAGCGCTCGTCGGCCTCTGCTTCCGGACTCCAACCGGTGCGCCGCTTTTCCACGAACTTGAAGCTGACCTCTTCGAGCACGATCGAAGAGCTCGCGGTCAAGCGCTCGATCAACGGCCGCGCCGTGACCACATCGATGCGGCTGGGGGCGAGCGGGCCGAACGACGAAACGAGCGAGAAGTCGGAACCGAGCGGATCGGGTAGGTAGAGCGCGGCGCCCGTCGCGCGGCGCGAGCCCTCCAAGGCAGAAATGACGACGCTTTGCAGCTCGGACACCTGCAGCACGTGCACGAGCTCCGCACGCGCCCGGCCGATCGCGCGCTCCAAATCCACGCGTTCGCGAAAGAAGGCCTTGTGGGTGTAGTTCTCGGCTTTGCTGCGCAACGGCTCGAATAGCACCAAGATCACGATCGCCGCCAAAATTGCGCCGAGATACATTGTCTCGAAGCCGCCGAACAGCACCACGAAGACGTAGAAGATGCCGGCCAGCGCGAAGGCGAGTGCGGTCGACACCAAGAGCTGCCAGAGGATGTCGTACAGATCGACGAGGCGCTCGCGGGTCAGCGACTCCGAGAGCACGAACAAGAACACGATACTCAGCACGGCGCTCACCGGCGGCAGCGGCGCGCCGATGAACCACAAAAAATCCGCCAAGCTGAAGGTCGCGGCCAGCGCACCGATGAAAACCAAAAAGCGGACGCGTCGCTGCACGGCGCGCGAACCACTGTGCTCGCCACGCACCGCGAGCGTCCACAACGCGGCCGCAATCAAACCGAACACGTACAGAAAGACCGCGCCACGCACGAGGCCGTGCTGGTGTTCGGTGAGGACGAGCACCAGCATCGGCACCATCAGGATGCCGGCAACGCGCTTCAACGAAGAAGGGCGACCCGGCTCGGGCACAATCGACTCGAACAGGTGCACGGCGAATTGCGGGAGCAGCACGGCCAGCACGGCCGTCCAGCGCGCCCACAGGTCACTGCGCCCGACGTGGTAGAGCCACTGCGCCAGGTACCAGAGCCCGATGTCACCGGCCAAGCCGGTGAAGAACAGCTGCGGCAAGCGCGGCTTGCCCTTCAGCAACACCGAAACGGCGATGGCCAACGCGAGCACCCCGCAAAAGAGCGAGGTGCGCGTTCGAAGGTCCATTCCGCCCATGACCGAACCTTACCCCGCTCGCTGACCCCGACAAGCGCGATGCGCGATTGCAGCGGCAATCAGTCGGCGAGGCGAATCAGCCGTGGGCGACGAACGCGGCGGCGAAGCTGCAGCCGATGACGATGCTGGCGGACACGGCGAGCAACGCCCGCTTGCGCATACGCGCGCGGCTCGCGGGGTCCAGCACCACTTCGGGCCCGTGGTCGGCGCGACGATCGCCACGCAACCCGTGCACGATGCAGATGCCAAAGATGCCCGAGATCACCATGTAGCTGGAAGCCACCAACGGCAAAGCCACGAGCCAGCCCAGCTGACGAGCGCCCCCAAGCTGGTACACCAACAGGAACGCGACCAGTGCTATGCCTGCCATCATCACCCCGCCGCGCAACGCCTGATTGCTCGCGCGCGTCCCGAGATTTCTCTGGTGACAGGCCAACATCCCTTTGCTTTACGCCCCGGCCAGCGGCTCGGCAAGAGCCGTCTCGCATGCTGCACTCACATTTGTCAGGATAAGTAGGTGAACGTTTTCGGCCCGAGCAGATTCCTCGACGTTCGCAGCGGCGAAGTCGGTTTGTTTCTGCGTGTTTTCTTCGTGCTCGGTTTGACCATCGCGGGTCACACCTTGCTCGAAACCGCACGGGATGCGCTGTTCCTCGCACGCCTACCGCCGAGAATGTTGGCGCTCGTGTACGTCGTGGTCGCACTCGGCATGTTGGTGATCACACCGCTCAGCGTGCGGCTGACGCGGCGCGCCGGTCCGCGCAACGCGCTGGTGGTGTCACTCTTGCTGACTGCCTTCGTCAGCGCGTGGTTCCGCACTCGCCCGGCTTCGTCCGCCGCCGTGTTCGCGCTGTACGTTTTTGGCACGCTCTCCGCGACGCTCTTGATCGGACAGTTTTGGCTGCTCGTGGGCACACTGTTCTCGGCGGCCCAAAGCCGGCGGCTGTTTGGACCCCTGGCGTCCGGCGGTGTGCTTGGGGCAATCGCGGGCGCCGGTGCGGCCACGTTGCTGCTGGAGGTGACCAAAGTTCGCACGCTCTTGTCGGTGGCCACGCTCGCCTACTTCGGGGCGGCGCTGCTCGTGAGCAAAGTACCGCTGGAAGAGCCGGCCGCGGACTCCGAAGGGGTGAAGACGAAGCTTGCCCCCGAACTGACGAAGATGCGTCGAGATCCGTTCTTGTGGCGGCTGGCCGCGATCGCCGCGCTGGCGACCGCGGTCTCGCTCCTCATCGACTATTTGTACCGCGCCAAGGTCGCAAGCACGCTACATGCCGACCAGTTGGCGCCGTTTTTTGCGCGCTATCAGCTCGCGCTCAATCTCGGTTCGCTGCTCCTGCAGGTGACGGTCACGAGCAGCGTCGTGCAACGCGTGGGCGTGCTCGGCCTGGCGCTGACAGCACCCACGCTGCTGACTCTGGGCGGCACGCTTTCCGCCCTGTCCAGCGCCTCATTCGCCGTCGTGGTGGCGCTCAAGGCGACCGATTCGGCCATGCGCAATTCTCTCGGGCGCGTGGCCTCCGAGCTGCTCTGGGCGCCCGTCGAAAACCAAGCCCGCGGGCGCGGACTCGTCGATCTGCTGGTCACGCGCGCCACGCAAGCCTTGGCGGGGGTGATCTTGCTGAGCGTGACCATGAGCCACAATCCGTCGCCCGTGCTCTTGGCGACGTGCGCGGCCGTGCTCTCTCTTGCGTGGTTGGTCGTCGGTGTTGGCTTGCGAGCGCCGTACATCGCGCTCTTTCGCAGCGCACTCAGCCGCGGCAGCGTCGAGCGGGACTTCAAGCTGGGCGAACTCGACCTGACGTCGCTCGAGATGTTGGTCGAGGCGCTCGCCAAGCCCGAAGCCAACGAAGTGATCGCGGCCATGAACGTCTTGGCCGAACGCAAGCGCGAGAAGCTGATCCCCGCGCTGATCTTGCATCACACGGACGAAGCGGTGCTGATCCGTGCGCTCGAATTGTTCGGCGGCACCGATCGCCGTGATTGGCTGCCGTTGGGTGAACGGCTCCTGGATCACGTGAGCCCGCGCGTGCAGCAGGCCGCGGTGCGCGCGTTCGCACTTTCCGGCATCACGCCGGTGCTGGAGCGAGTTTTGGAGCATCAAAACCCGTCTTTGCGCGCCTTCGCGGCCCTCTATCTCGCGCAATTGGACGGCAAGGCGCTACCCGGCGATCCGCTGACCTGGGAGCTTTTTCGTACCGATGACGCCCGCCACACGCTGAAGCTGGCCTTCATCGAGACCTTGGCGGCTCATCCACCACCGGACGCCACGCGCATCTTGCTGCAGTTGGCCAAGCTGCCGGCGCTGGTCAGCGCGGTCACCCAATCGCTCGAACTGGTGGGTGACGAATCGAGCATTCCGTTCTTGATCGGACGCCTGAAGTACGCCGAAGAGCGGCTCGCGGCGCGGCGAGGGCTGGTGCGGCTCGGCTCACCCGCATTCGAAGCCTTGAAGCACGCACTCGCGGATTTATACGTGGAGCGGCGCGTCCGCATTCACGTCCCGCGCAGCATCTCGGCCTTCGCCAACGACGAAGTCGTGCGTTTCCTGATCTCGATCGTGCTGAGCGACCAGGACGGGCTGGTTCGCTACAAGGCGCTGCGCGGCCTCGGGCAATTGGCCAGAGAAACCTCGCTGTCGATCCCCACCGGGCCAATTCTGGACGAGCTCAAGCGCAACGCGATCGAGTATTTGCGGCTCTTTTCGGCACGAACTGCGCTGGATCAGGAGAGCGCCGTGGCCTCGCGCTTGGCCGTGCAGCTAGTGATCGAGCTGCTCGACGACAAGATCCAACAATCGTTCGATCGCCTGGCGCGCCTACTGCAAATCATGCACCGTGGGGACGACATTCGCACCATCTTCTCCGCGCTCGGCTCGACGGACCGTCGCCAGCGTGGCCAAGCCGTGGAGTTCTTGGATGCGCTACTGCGCGGCGTGGGTCGCTCCGCGGACGACGTCGCCGCCTTGCTGCGCTTGGTGGTCGATGATTTGCCGGCGCCGGAACGCGCGCGGCGCGCCGCCGAGATTGTGGGCGTATTCGCCAACGCCCGCGCGACTCTGGAACAGCTCGCGCGCGATCAAGACGCGATCTTGCGCGACTTGGCCGTGCACGCCGTGGATGCCCTCGGGCAACCGCGCCAAAGCGAGAACCAAGGCTTGCTGCAGTTGCTGGAGCGTCCCGCGTGACCGTCACCGGTACCGATCGACTCAAACGCGAGCTCTTGCTGCGCTCACTGTTCCCGGCCATGCCCGTGTCCGCGCACGTGCGCTTCGTCGAGCTGCTCGACGATTTGGACTTGGCCGCGGGCGAGCTCGCGTTCGCCCAAGGCGATCCACCCGATCGCCTGCTATTTTTGACCGAGGGTCGGGTCGCTTTGGAGGGTGAAGGGCTGCAAACCACCGAGTTTTCCGGGTTCTCGGTCGTGGGCGTGGTCGATGCAATCTTGGATCGCCCGCGCGCGCGCAGCTGTCGCGCACTCGAAGCCAGCAAGGCGCTGGTGATTCGCAGCGCGGACTGGTTCGATCTGCTGGAGGACAACGCCGAGATCGCGCGCGCCGCGATCAAAAACTTTGCCACGCAGCTCCACCTGCTATGGCAGCAATTCTCTTCCCGTCTGCCACGGCACAGTGACCCACCGCCGGGCATCGTGCCTTCGGCGCTCGAGACGTACGACAAGATCTTGGCCTTGCGCCAAGCATCCTTCTTGAGCCGAGCCGGCATGCAGGCGATCGCGAGCCTGGCCGCGGTGGCAGAAACCGAGGTCCTGAAGGTGGGCGATCGGCTGTTCGAAATTGGCAACAGCGGGGACGACTTCTTCGTCGTCGCCGCGGGCCTGATCGAACTTTCGAACGAATCCGGCTTTCACTTCGTGCACGACACGGGGGATGTCGTCGGCGGTCCAGCCGCGTTCTGCAACGCCTTGCCGAGCTACGCCGCCGTCGCCATCGCGCCGTCGATCGTACTGCGCATCCAACAGCAAGAGTTCTACGACCAAGCCGAGGAACACGGCCGAATCCTCCGTGGCACGCTGTCGTTTTTGGCCTTGGAGCTCGAGGCCCTGCAAGCCGGCAATTGGACCTAAGGTGCGCCCCATGCCGCCATCGATTCGAGTTTCGCTCCAAGCATCGAGCGCGCGCTTGGTGCTCGGCATGCTCTCTTTGTCCGGCTGCGGCGCGGGCGGCGAGGCGACCAAAGGGCTGAACGCGAGCCCAATCAGCGGACCGGTGGCGAGCCGCGGCGGCGGTAGCAGCGCGCCGGATCCAAACGGCGGCGCGCCGAGTGGTCCGAGTTCATCGCGCCATGTCGCACGACCGCTGGGCACGGTCGCGGGGGCCAACGCGGGCTTCTGGGAGTACGTGCCACCACGCTATGGCAACGGCGCACGCTATCCGTTGCTCGTATTCTGGCACGGCATCGGTGAAAATGGCGAAGGCTCGCTGGAGTCTTTGCAACGGGTGACCGCCAATGGCCCACCGCGCTTGGTCGGAGAAGATCGCTGGCCCGAAGATCGCCCGTTCGTGCTGCTCTCGCCGCAACATCCGGGCAAAGATTGCCCGTCCGCGCAAGAGATCGACGACTTCATTCGTTTCGCGATTGCGCACTATGACGTCGACCTGGAGCGGGTGTACCTCACCGGCTTGAGCTGCGGCGCGATCGGCAGCTGGAACTATTTGGGCGATCACACGGGCGAGCTCGTCGCGGCGGCGGTGCTCGTTTGTGGGGATGGGCGCAAAGCCTTCGCCAAAGTGGGTTGCGCGCTCGGTCGCGTGCCGATCTGGGCGCTGCACGGCGAGCTGGACCCGACCGTGCCCGCGGCCGGCTCGACCGAACCGATTACGGCGCTGAACGCCTGCACTCCGCCGCCCGCGGCGGCCAAGCTCACCGTGTATCCAGGGGTGTGGCACGACTCTTGGACGATCACTTACGATTTGAGCTCCGGCAACGACATCTACAGCTGGCTGCTCAGCCACAAGAAGCGCTAGCCTCGAATCGTGGCCTCGACCAGCAACGCCCACCCCGCCATCGTCCCTGTGAGCCGCGTAAGCGGGGAGCACTACGACGTGCTCGTGGTCGGCGCGGGGCACAATGGGCTCGTGGCCGCGCTGTGCGCGGCACGCGCGGGCCTGCGCGTGCTCGTGATCGAGCGCGCGAACGTGATCGGCGGTGCGACGCGCACCGAGTATCCCTTCGCCCACGCCCCTGAACTGCCCCACTCCACGGGCGCGTACCTACTCGGGCTCATGCCGCCCGAGCTGCTGCAAAAGCTCGAGCTCGAGATTCCGGTCTTGCGCCGCGATCCGCACTATTTCTTGCCGCGTCAGGACAACGGCTACCTGCTGTTCGGCTCCGATCGAGCCGAGCTCGAACGGCAATTCGTGCAGTTTTTCTCGCGCGAGGACTTCGAGGCGCACACCCGGCTGCAAAGCGAACTCGCGGCGCTACGCGAGGACATTGCCCCCACTTGGCTGAGCCAGCCGTACAGCATCGAAGAGACGGCCGAACGCTACGTGCGCCCTGCCCTACGCGAAGCCTTCGTGCGCTTGTGCCGCGGCTCGGTCGGCGAGTACCTCGACCGCTTCGGCTTCAAGAGCGACTTGGTGAAGGCGATGTACGCCGTGACCGACGGGTTCTCGGGCCTGTACGGCAGCTACGACACGCCCGGCACGGGCATGAATTTTCTGATCCACAACATGTGTCGCCTACCGGGCAGTGATGGCACGTGGATGATCGTGGAAGGCGGCATGGGCACCGTCGCGCGCGTGCTGGCCGACGCGCTCGCTCGGCACGGTGGCCAAATCGTGATCGGTGCGCCGGTGGCGAGCGTGATCGTCGAGGGGGCGACCGCACGCGGGGTCGTGCTCGAAGACGGCACCGAGATCCGCGCGCGCTCGGTGCTCGTGAATGCCGACCCGTTCCGCTTGCAAACACTGGTCGGCGAGACGCGTTTGCCCCCCGCGTACAACGCGCGGCTCGCGCAGATGAAGCGACCCGGGTCGACATTCAAGCTGAATTTGGCTTTGGATAGCGCGCCCGAGTTTCGCTGTTTGCCGGCGCACGGTGCCGCATTTGGACCCACGATTCACTTGTTGCCGGAAGAGAGCACGGTGCTGGCCGAGCTTGCTCGCGGTTGGCAAGACGTGCAAGCCGGCAAACTCGCGGATTTCCCGAGCATCGAGTGGTACATGCACTCGACGGTCGACCGCTCGCTGAGCGACGCTCGCGGGCGCATCAGCTCGGCTTTCTTCGTGCAGTGGGTACCGTACGAGTTGGCGGAGAGCTCTTGGGACGTGGAAGCCGAGCGCTACGCACGGCGCTTGCTCGAGATCGCCGATCAGTTCGCGCCCGGCACGAGCGCGCGGGTCGTGGATTGGCAGATTTTGCATCCGCAGAAGATCGAGCAGTACTTTGGCATCAGCCATGGGCACATCCATCACATCGACAACGGCTTCGGCTTCTCCGATCGCGTGCCGCACCGCACGCCGATTTCCGGCCTGTATTCGGCCAGCGCGGGCACTCACCCCGCCGGTTCGGTGATCGGTTGCGCGGGCTACCTCGCGGCCAACGAATGCTTGCGCGACCTCGGCTTGCCGCCGATTTGACGCATCAGTCGCGCGGGCGATACAGGCCGTGTTCTTCGATGTAGGCGCGCACGGCCTCGGGCAGGCTGACCCCGAGCAGCGCCTCCTGCGCCGGGTCATTCGCCGCGGCGAGCGCTTCACGGATGCGTGTGGACGACACATCGGGCAGGAGCGCCGCGCTGACATTCGGGTGCTCGTAGCCGGGCCGCGCGAGCACGTAGGGTGGCGCGAGCTCACGGATCCGCTCGAACGCGTGCCATTTGGCCGTGTCACCGAGCACGTCCGAACCGAACAAAAGCCGCATGCCCCAATCCGGGTGCGCGGCGGCGAGATGCTCCAAGGTACGGAGCGTGAGACTCGGAGTCGCAAGCTCACGCTCGACGGCACTGACCTCGATGCCCGCCACGCCGCCGAACGCCAGCTCGGCCATGCGCAGGCGATGTTGGAACGGGGTGAGTTGTTTGTGGAATGCGTGCTCGTACACGGGCACGACCAGCACGCGCTCGAAGCCACCGACCTTCAACGCGTAGACCGCGGCCAGCACGTGGGAGATATGCGGTGGGTCGAAACTTCCGCCGTAAATTGCGACCGATTTCCGCATCCGGTGCCGCGAGTCTATAGTGTTTTGGTGACCGACGCGTCGAGAATCCGAGCGCTCAGCGATCCGGTATCGATCACGCATGATGGCCAGCCGCTGCTCCTCGAACGGGGTGAAATGCTGGCCGGCGGTTTGATCGCCGCCGGGCGCTTGCTCTTGGCCCGCAGCCCGAAACTGCATCGGGCACGCGGCCCCTATTGCTTACGGGGCGCCTGTGACGGTTGTACCGTGCGCGTGAACGGCGCGCCGAACGTGATGCTGTGCTTGGTCTCGGCTCGAGAAGGCGATCGAATCGAGACCCAAAACGTACTCGGCAGCCGCGAGGTCGATCTGTACGAAGCCACCGATCTGATATTCCCCGATGGCTTCGATCATCATCGCTTGTTGGCGGGCGCCGGTACGTCACGCTTGATGACCAGCTTCGCCCGGCGCATGAGCGGCCTCGGTCAGCTGCCCGAATTCGCGCCGCCAGTCGCGCCGAGCGAGTCACGCACGGTGGACGTATTGATCGTGGGCGGAGGAGCGGCGGGCCTAGCCGCCGCGGCGGTGCTAGGGCCGCGCGCACTGCTGGTCGACGATGCGCTGAGCCTTGGTGGTTCATTGTCTGCGCTCGAGCCCGGCGCAGCGACCGTGCTCGTTCAGCGCGCGCGCGACGCCGGTGCCGAGCTCAGGCACGCCACCACCGCCCTGCTCGTGTCGCGCGAGCCCGAGGATGGCCGCGGTGGCATCACGGCCCTACTCGAGGGCCCCGAGCACGTCACCCAAGTGCGCTGCCGACGCTTGTTGGTCGCAACGGGTGCCCACGATGCCGTGCCGAGCTTCGGCAACAACGATCTGCCAGGCGTGTTCTCGGCGCGGGCCGCGCTCAAGCTACAGCGCGCAGGGATCTCGGTCGGCAAACGCTTGGCCTTGGTCGGCACTGGCCGCTTTGCGCGGGCGCTCGCCGAGGCGCGCAAGCAAGTGGGCGTGTTCCGCTTCGAGCCAAGTCAGGTCCAACGTGCCAAAGGCAAACACGCCGTGTCCCGCTTGCTTTACGAAGAAGCCGGAAAAGCGCGCGAGCTCGTGATCTCTGCGCTAGCCTTCGATGGCCCAGGGGCGCCGGCACTGGAGCTCCTCGGGCAATTGGGCGCGAACGTGCGCTTCGACCCCGAGCGAGGCTATGTGCCCGAGCTTGCCGTGAGTGGCGAAGCCGCGCCGGGCGTGTTCGCCGCCGGTTCGTGCGCCCCGAGTGCGCGGTCGAGCGCCGAGGACGGCGAGCGTGTCGCGCGAGGCCTGTTGCAATGACGAGTCGCGCGGATATTCTTCCGACGCCGAGTGCCGAGTCCAAAGCGACTTGGCGCGTGCCGCACGGGGTAGAGTTCTTGTTGGTCGGAGGCGCGACGCTATTTCTGTACCCGCTACTGTGGTTGCTGCGGCGCGTGATCGGCCTGGACTCTGCGGAGCTCGCCGTCAGTTTTCTGATGTTCCACGGCGCGCACCTGATCAACGACCCCCACTTTGCCGTCACCTACCTGCTCTTTTACAAGAACGTGCGAGCGCGCGCGTTTGGCGATGCCTTCTCGGCTGGGCAGCGGGTGCGCTACCTGGTGGCCGGCGTGCTCGTCCCCGTCGCGCTGGCAATTTGGCTGGTTTGGGCGCTCCGGACGGGTTCGGCCCGCAGCCTCGGCTTGGCCATCCAGCTGATGTTCTTGCTGGTCGGTTGGCACTACGTGAAGCAAGGCTTCGGCGTGCTGAGCGTGCTCTCGGCGCGGCGCGGCGCGCGCTACAGCGCGCTCGAGCGGCGGGCGCTCTTGGCGCATTGCTTCGCCGGCTGGGCGTACGCCTGGGCGAACCCCGCGAGCCCCAGTATCGAGTCCGAAGAGAAGGGCGTCATCTATTGGTCCTTGGCGCGTCCGGTGCTGCTCGAGCACGCGACCGGTATGCTGTTCGTGCTCAGCAGCGCGACGCTTGCGGGGGTGCTCGTGCGAAAGTGGCGACGTGAGCGGCGCGTGCCCCCGCTCGCGGCCCTCACCGGGCTCTTGGTTTCGATTTGGGCGTGGTCGGTGTACTCGAGTGCCGATCCGCTGCTCTTGTACATGATCCCGGCGCTGCACTCGCTGCAATACCTGTACTTCGTCTGGTTATTGAGCCGCAATCAGGCGCGCGCCGCGGAACAACCGCCATTCTTCGGTCCGCCCGCACACCGACACTTGTTGTTTTTGGCCGTATCTGCACTCGGGCTCGGCTGGCTGCTGTTTCACGCCGCGCCGGAGCTGCTCGACGGTGCCCGGCGAATGGCACAGCGACGCGCGCACGAAACAGTGGGCGACCTTGGAATCACCCCTTATTTTGCTGCGTTTTTCGTGTTCGTGAACCTCCACCACTACTTCATGGACAACGTAATCTGGCGGCGCGAAAACCCCGACACGCGCTATCTGCGAGATTAGGTCATGGTACGCTAGGAGCTGGATGGCGACCGTGGACGTTTCCGCGATGGGCTTGGACGACCTGGACGGGGCGGCTGCGCTGTACGTGCAGACCTTCAACGCGCCCCCTTGGAACGAGGGTTGGGGAATCGACGCCGCCAGCGAACGGTTACACGGGATCTTGGCCGCGCCGAGCGGCTTTGGCGTGATGGCGAGCCGACGTGGCGTGCCGTTGGCGTTCGCGCTCGGCAACCTCGAACCGTGGGTCACGGGGGCTCACTTTCGGCTCAAAGAAATGTGCACGGTCCCCGACCAGCAACGGCAAGGCATCGGCGCGTTCGTGCTGGATTATTTGTGCCGCACGCTCGCCGCACGCGACGTGAGTCAGATCTATTGTGAAACGCGTGCCGGCGTCCCCGCCGAGACTTTCTTTCGCCGCGCGGGCTTTCGCACGCTCAACGTGATCGCACTCGGCCGGCGGCTGTGACGGAGCCGCGCAGGGCGGTCAACGTTCGACGAGCGTGCCGAACAGCATGAGCCCCCCCGAAATGAACACGACGTCGAACACGCCCATCAGCTTGAAATAGTCGCCCAATTCGCTCACGGGCGTGCCATTCAAGAGCTCGCGCGTGGCCGCGACGGCGCTGAGCAAGGTCGGGGAAAGCAGCGGAAAGAGCACCACCGCCAAGAGCAAATCGCGAGCGTGGGTGCGCACGGTCATCGACCCGAACAGTGTGCCGGAGGCCGCGATGCCGGGCGTTGCAAACAAGGCAATGCACAAAAGTCCGAGGCCCACCTGGCCGAGGTCGAGCGAGAACAACAGTGCCGCCACCGGCATGACCACGCACTCGACCACCACCAAGAACGAGAGCACGCCCATGGCTTTGCCCGCGAAAATCGCGCTACGCGAAAGCGGTGCGACGAGCAGACCGTCGAGCGCGGATTCGTCACGTTCGCGTTGCCACGTTTTGCCCAACGCCAGCACCGCGGCGAATGCGAGCGATAGCCAAATCACACCACTTGCCACGATGCGGCCGCTGGCGGGACCGCCGAAGAACGCGAGCGAAGCCATGATCACGACCAGCAGTGCGAAGAAGCCGCTGGTGATCACCACCTCGCCCGTCGAAAGCTCGATCGCCAAATCTTTCTGAAACACCGCGCGCGCCTGCGCAAACCAACTCAGCCGTCGACGCGGCAGCGCGCGCGCTGCAGAGCGCGCAATCGCCTCACTCGCGGAGTTGCTGGTCATGCGCCGCAATCTATCATCAGCGCTCGCCTTTCGTGGCCGGCGCCCGCTGCTTCGGCTTTTTTGGGGCCGGCGGCGGTGCTAGCCTGCGCCGCCATGGCCGAAATCCGCGTCGAACACGTGTTCAAGTGCAGCGAAGAGACCTTTTGGACGAAGGTCTTTTTCGACGACGAATACAACCGCCGACTGTTTCAGGAGATCCTGAAATTCCCGGTCTGGCGCGTGAAGAAGTCGGAGGAGCGCGGGGATGAAGTGCTGCGCACGATCGAAGCCTCGCCGCCCATCGGCGACCTACCCGGCGCGCTCAAAGCGGTGATCGGCGACAACGCCGGCTACGAAGAGCGCGGCGTCTTCAACAAGAAGACGCACCGCTATCAAGTTCAGGTCGTGCCGAATCGCATGGCCGATAAGATCAGCGTCAACGTGGAGATGTGGACGGAGTCGCTCGGTGACGCCCAGTGCAAGCGCTTCGCCCGCGCCACCGCGACCGCCAAAATCTTCGGCGTGGGCGGCATGCTCGAGAAGAAGCTGCTCAGTGACCTGGAGCGCAGTTACGAGAAGAGCGCGACCTTCACCAACACCTACGTCAGCGAAAAGGGACTCTGAGCGCACTCCCTCGCGGGAGGCGCTCGGTCTCGTCACTCACAACGCCGAAGCGCAGAAGCAGGGCGCGGCCAAGGCACTGCCTCGGCGCGCTCCCGCAGCGAATCAGGCTTTGGCGGCCTTGGCCGCGGCTTTCGGCTTGGCCGTCTTCGGCGCGGCCTTCGCCTTCTCGACCTTGGCCGGCTTGGCCTTGGCGGCGACCTCAGCGCGCTTGCTGGCACGGGTCGCGGCCGCGTGCAGATCGAGCAGCTGCGGCAGTGGATAAGCTTCGAGCTTGCTGGCGAAGCCCTTGTCCTTGACGCGCTTGTTCAGTTCGACAATCGAGCTGACCAGCTTGTCGCGGCTACCGAAGCGCTTCTTCGCGTCGGTCAGGGTGTCGTGCAAGCGAACGAGCTTGGCGTTCGAGACGCGGCCGAGGCCTTTCGCCGAGTTCACTCGATCCGACCAGAGGTCAGCAGTGGCGAGTTTTTGCACGGCGGCGACGAGTTTTTCCTTCGACTCGAAGCGCTCTTTGACTTGGCTGACGGGCGTCTTTTTCATGATCCTGGCTCCGGCCCGAGGCGGGCCATACGAAGGGCGCGGTTTCTAGCAAGTGGGGTGGGTTGTTGCAACTGGAAGCTGCACTCGGCCCAGCGGCCGACCTGATAAGTTCGCAACGGACGCACCGCGACACGCCATGACGCCCCCGCCGCCGCATGCTAACCGCGGCCCCATGACTTTGCGGATGCGTTTCGCGCCTTCCCCCAGCGGCTACCTGCACATCGGGAACGTGCGCTCCACCCTGTTTACCTGGCTTTGGTGCAAGAGCCACGGGGGCACGTTCGTGCTGCGGGTGGAAGATACGGACCAAGAGCGTTCCAGCATCGATAGCGTGCGAGCGGTGCTCGACGACCTGAAATGGCTCGGCCTGCAATGGGACGAGGGGCCCGAGGTCGAAGGACCGCACGCGCCGTACTTTCAGAGCGAGCGCAAGGCCCTGTATCGCGCGCACACCGAACAATTGATCAGCGAGGGCAAGGCCTATCGTTGCTACTGCACCAAAGAAGAGCTCGACGCGCAGCGCGAGGCGCTCAAGGCCAAAAACCCGAAGGCGAATTTCGTCTATCCGGGCACCTGTCGCGACCGCAAGGATCGACCCGACCTGCCGTTCGTGGTGCGCTTTCGCTCGCCCAGCACGGGCAGCACCGATTTCACCGACAAAGTGTTCGGTTTCATCAGCACGCCCAACTCGGCGCAGCAAGACTTCGTGCTCATGCGCACCGACGGCTACCCGCTGTACAACTTGGCCGCGACCATCGACGACCACTTGATGGAGATCACCTTGGTCGCGCGCGGGCGCGATCACATCGGCAACACGCCGCAGCAAATCCTGCTCTATCGCGCCTTCGGTTGGGAACCGCCCGAGTTCGCGCATTTGCCGATGATGCTCTCGCCCAAGGGCGAAAAGCTGAGCAAGCGCAACGGCTCGGTGAGCGTGAAAGAGTACCGCGACAAGGGCTTCAGCCCGATGGGCGTCCTGAACTACTTGGTGCGCTTCGGTTGGTCCTCCGGCGATAAAGAGATCTTCAGCCGAGAAGAGCTGATCCAGCTGTTTTCGTGGGATCACGTGAACAAAGGCGACGGCAAATTCGACGAAAAGAAGTTCGCCGATGTGGCCTTCGAGCAGCTCAAGCAACCCGCGCTCACCTCGCTCGACGAGTACGTGGAATGGGTCAAGCCGTTCCTCGCGCAGCGCGGCATCGAGAACCCGGACGAGGCCCTCTTGCGTCAAGCCATCCCTGGCGTGCGCGAGCGCGCGCGCACCTTGGTCGACGCGGCGTTCGATCTGGATTTCTACTTCCGCGAGTCGCCCGAGTTCGACGAGAAAGCGCGCCAGAAGTTCCTCACCCCCGCCGCCGCCCCGCACCTCGCCGCCATCCGCTCGGTGTTCGAGGCGGTCACCACCTGGCAAGCCGAGCCCCTCGAGGCCGCGCTCAAGCAGTGGGTGGAGAGCAGCGGAGTGCCGATGAAAGAGGTGGCGCAGCCAGCGCGCGTCGCGCTCACCGGGCGCAGCGCGAGTCCGCCGCTGTTCGATGTGATGACCGTGCTCGGTCGAGAGCAGAGCCTGCGCCGCCTGGCCCGCGCGGCTGAAATCGCGCAGGGCGGCTGACGTCGATGTTTTCCGCGCCGTTGCGGCACTTCGTGGGTCCGGTGCACCTACCGACGACTCACCTCGCGCCACTCTCGTGGTTCGATTCCTTCCTCGGCTACCCGCCGATCAAGGCGCTCTTGCCGATCCCGATCATCGCGGCGATAGCGCCGCTGATCTGGTTGTTTTTCCGCCAAACCTGGCGCGAGCTCGACGCGGAAGCGGAGGCGGCACGCCGCGAGGGCGGGCTCGACTATCGAAGGCCTGCCGCCTGCTTGCTGATCGTTGCCATCGTGCTCACGCTGCAGGAGTACTACGGCGGGCGCAGCTTCTACGACAGCTGGTTCCGACCGTGGCTGACCGAGCTCGAGGCTCACGGCCACCCGCGCGTGCAACTGGCGAAATACGACGAGTTTTACAGTTATTGCTGGTGGGTATTCTCGCGCGTTCTCGGCTACGTGCTGATCCCCTTCCCGCTGTGGAAGCTGCTGTTCCCCAAAGACAGCTTGCTCGACATGGGCCTGCGCGGCCGCGGCTTCTTCAAACACGTCTGGATCTACGGGCTGTGCCTGGCGGTGGTGATCCCCGCCATGTTGCTGGTCGCGCGCCAGCCGGATTTCGGCGGCTACTACCCGTTTTACAAGCTCGCCTCGCGCAGCTGGTTCGACTTCGCAATCTGGGAGGCAATCTACTGGCTGCAGTTCTTCGCGCTGGAGCTGTTCTTCCGCGGGTGGATCGTCGGCGCATTGCGCAAATCGATGGGGGCCGGAGCCATCTTCGTGATGGCGGCGCCCTACTGCATGATTCACTACGGAAAGCCGTACCTAGAAGCGCACGGCGCGATCGTCGCGGGCGTCGTGCTCGGCTCGCTCGCCATGAAAACGCGCAGCATCTACTCCGGCTTCCTCGTCCACATCACCGTCGCGTTTTCCATGGATTTCCTGGCGCTCTGGCACCGCGACGCCTTGCCCAAGGTGTTTTGGAACTAAAACGCCGATGCGTTGGTGTTTTGGCAACTGGATCAGACCCAGAACGCCACACGGAAGACACCGAATATTGAGTCCCCCGAGCGGGCGTTACCGGCTATATTCCGCCGCACCAAAACACCAATGGCACAACACGTCAGCTTTTCGCCCACGCCTCCCGATGCGGAATCCAACCGACGCCTGAGCGTCGACATCGACAACGGTCCGGGTGAGTGGTCGACCGAGCGCAGTACCCAGCGCTATCAGATCCAGGGCTGGGGCGCGCCGTACTTTCACGTGAATCCTCGTGGACACGTCGAGGTCACGCCGAGCCCCGATCAGGGCAAGACGATCAACCTGTTCGAGCTGACGCAGGACTTGAAAGCGCGCGGCCTCGAGCTGCCGCTCTTGATCCGTTTCCCGGACATCGTTGGCCATCGCATCAAGCTGATCAACGAGGCGTTCCAAAAAGCGATCGCGGAGTACGAGTACGCGGGTGTGTACCGCGGCGTGTTCCCGGTCAAAGTGAACCAGCAGCGCCACCTCGTGGAAGAGGTCGTGTCCAGCGGTCGCCAATGGAACTTCGGGCTCGAGGCTGGCTCGAAGCCGGAGCTTTTGATCACGCTCGCCGCGATGCAAGACGTCGGCGGTTTGATCATCTGCAACGGTTACAAGGACTCGAGCTACATCGAGACCGCACTGCTCGCGCAGAAGTTCGACAAGACGGTGATCGTCGTCCTCGAGCGTTTGGAAGAGCTCGACATCGTGCTCAAAGCTTCGGAGAAAGTGGGCATCAAGCCGATCCTCGGCGTGCGCGCCAAACTCACGACCAAAGGCGTCGGGCGTTGGGCGGACTCGGCCGGTGATCGCGCCAAGTTCGGCCTCACCACCTCGGAGATGATCGAGGTCGTGGATCGCTTGACCGAGCGCAAACTGCTGGATTGCCTGCAGCTCTTGCACTTCCATATCGGTAGCCAAATCTCGAGCATCATCCCGATCAAGAACGCGATGCAGGAAGCGTCGAACATCTACGTCGAGCTGGCCAAGCTCGGTTGTAAGATGGGCTACATCGACGTAGGCGGCGGCCTCGCCGTCGACTACGACGGTTCGAAGACCGACTTTCACGCCTCCAAGAACTACCAGCTCGAAGAGTATGCGGCCGACGTCGTGGCTCACGTGCAGGCCGCGTGCGCCAAAGCCGACGTGCCCGTGCCCACGATCGTGAGCGAGAGCGGGCGCGCGGTCGCCGCGCATCACTCGGTGCTCGTGTTCGAGGTCGTGGGCGCGAACGAAGTGCGCTTCGGCGAACCCGTCGAACCGAAAGCGGAAGCGCATCGCCTGCTGAAAGAGCTGTTCGACACCTACTGCGGCATCCAGCCCAAGAACGTGCAGGAGAGCTATCACGACGCGAGCCAGGCCAAAGAAGAGGGGCAGAGCCTGTTCAAGTACGGCTACCTCAGCCTGCGCGAGCGCGCTCAGGTGGAGCGCCTGTATTGGAACTGCTGCGAGAAGATCCACCACACGCTGCGCCGCTTGCGCTTCGTGCCCGAGGAATTGCAGCACCTCGAGCAGAACATGTCCGCGATTTACTACTGCAACTTCTCGCTGTTCCAGTCCGCGCCGGACATTTGGGCCATCGATCATCTATTTCCGATCATGCCCATTCACCGCCTCGAACAAGAGCCGACGGTGCCGGCAAAGCTCGCCGATCTGACGTGTGACAGCGACGGCATCATCGATCATTTCATCGACGTCGAAGACGTGAAGGGCTCGCTCGATCTGCACCGCTTCGACGAGAACGAGCCGTACTACCTCGGCATGTTCCTGAACGGCGCCTACCAAGAGATCTTGGGCGATCTGCACAACCTGTTCGGCGACACCCACGCCGTGCACGTCGCCCTGGGCGACGAGGGCTATCACATCCGTCACGTGATCAAGGGCGACAGCGTGACCGACGTCCTGCGCTACGTGGAATACGTTCCCGAGAACATGATCGAAGCCGTACGCCGCCAAGCCGAACGCGCCACCAGCGCCGGCCGCCTCACCAACGAGCAGATGCGCACGCTGATGCAGCATTACGAAGAGTCGTTGCGCAGTTACACGTATCTGACCGGTGATGACTGACGGCGGGCGCTCGCGCGTCGGATAGCGCCTCGGTTCAAGGGCCACGCGGCGCCTTCCGCGCGCGGCTGGAGACCTTCGTGTGCGCACGCTCGGACGGGGGCGGTGCGCCGCCCGCGCTGAAGCCCGTAGAAAGCACGCGCCTGTTCGGTCGGCCTTTGTAGGTCTCCATCGCACTCGCAGATCGTGAATCTGATCCTGCCAACGTCGGCTCACCTCGAGCTATTTACGGGCATGCGGCTCGGCTGCCTTCCGTGAAATGTGCGGAGGGTGGGTGCTCACTTATCTAAGCGGGAATGTTCGGAGGCTGGGGCGCGTTTGTTGGACGGCACGGGCCGAAGCTCGCTACCATTGTGTTTCACGGATGAAATCCCCTACCCGCTCCGCGCCGACCACCGCTTCCCGACTCAGCCGGATGCTTTTGGCCGCTTTGGGCGCGCTCGCGGTTTCGACATTGGCAGGGACGGGGCACGCGGACATCTACAAACAGGTCGATGCCGACGGCACGATCAGCTTCACCAGCCGTCCCAAAGCGGGCTCCAAGTTGTACGTCGCCGAGCGTAAGGCGCCCGTGTTCATGCCCAGCGACGACTCGCCCGAGCGCTTCAGTCGCTACGACGAGTACATTCGCCAAGCGGCCACGCTGTATCAAATTCCCGAAGAGCTCGTGCGCGCCGTGATTCGCGTCGAGAGCGATTTCGATCCACGCGCGGTCTCGCCTGCCAACGCCCGCGGCTTGATGCAGCTGATCCCCGAAACCGCCGAGCGCATGCTGGTCACGGACTCGTTCGATCCGCGCCAAAACATCTTCGGCGGCGTGCGCTACTTGCGCGTGCTGGCCAACCTATTCAACGGCGATATCCAACTCACGATCGCAGCGTACAACGCGGGTGAAGGCGCAGTCATGCGTTACGGCGGCATCCCGCCCTATCAAGAGACGCAAGACTACGTGGTCAAGGTGCTCGCCAACTACCGCCAGTACCGCTCGCAATCGGCCCGCTGAGTCGAGTCGTGATTGTGCTGCCCCGCGGCAGCTCGCGTGCACCAGTGCGGCGCGAAGGCTGGCCACGCGAAGCGCCAGCACGCCCTTTTCCGGCCGTGCCAGGCCGTTCGAAACTCGAGAGAGCTAACCGCCAAAACGCCAAAACGCCAAAACGCCAAAACGCCAAAACGCCAAAAGAGGAAGAAAGGGGGTCACCTTCGGCGGCGCGACGCGGCACCATTTTTTGGCGCACAGCGACGCGGTGCAGCCCGAGCGCAAGGGCTCTCTGACGGCGCATCGCTTTCGCACTGATGTTTTTGCGATGAGCGACGCCGAGACGCATAACCCAAATCTCCTTCTCTCTCTGCTGCCGTTTTGGCGTCTCGGCGGTTCAATCTTCAGGCGCCATGGGCCGCGAACATCGCCGCGTCTGAGAGGTGCGTTGCTGGATCGCGAGCGCCCACTCCCACTAACTGGGGGTGGGTAAAATCTGAACACACCCCGGGTGCGGACAAAAAGAAAATGGGAACTTCCGACTAGCAGAAGTTCCCATTTTACCGACGGCCTTCAGGCCATCACAGCCGATCAACCAGGTTTGACGTTCTCGGCGCGCGGACCCTTGGGGCCCTGGCCCTTCGTGAACGAAACTGCCTGACCTTGCTGGAGGTCTTCGAAACGGACGCCTTCAACGGCTGACATGTGGAAGAACAAATCTTCCCCGCCTGCGGTCTCGATGAAACCGAAACCCTTGTCAGTCAACTTCTTAATTTTTCCATCAGCCATTAGATTCACCTAAACGTAGCGCGCATCCGCGGAAACGGAGATCGTTCCCGAAATGCATCGCACCGGGACCCTATACTACGGATTCGGCGCGAAACTAGCGCTCAATTGCCGAGCTCCCCGATTCTTGTCGATGGCGCTGGGTCTCGCCCGGGACACCGTGGCATTTTCGCCGCTAAAAGAGCGGAAAGCGCGCTGAGTCGGAAACGAACCGGCCCCGCGCACTGTTGCACGCGTGCGCGGTCGCCTCACTTCTTGCTCGGCTTGCGGGCGCGCTTCGGACTGCTCGCGTACAGCGCGAGAGCTCCTTCCAGCTCTTCGCGCACCCGCTCGGCCAGCTCCTCGGGCTCCACGACCTTGGCGCGCGCGCCCCATTCCAGCACCCAGGACACGACCTGATTCAAGTTGCCGACGGTCATCGTCAAGCGCACGCCGCCACCGCCGATCGCCGCGAGCTTCTGCGAGACGTGCACTTTGCGCATGCGCACATACTCGGCCGCCTTGGCATCGAAATCGATCACGACGCGGTGCGGCTTGGGATCTTTCCAGATCCCGAACTCACCTTGGAAATATTGGTCGATCTGAAAATCTGGCGGGAGGTCGAAGCGCTCGGTGGTCGCGCATTCGGTATCGCGCATGCGGTCGAGGACGAACGTGCGCACATCGGCTTTGTCGACGTGGTAACCGACGCAATACACGGAGTCGCGATGCAGCACGAGCGCGTACGGGTGGATCGTGATCCGCTCTTCGTCCGCCTTGAACGCGCTCTTGTACGAGAGTCGGAGCGGTCGCAGGTCGGACACGGCTTGGAACAGGTCGTCTAGCTCTTCCGTCTTCTCCGCGTAGTTTTTGGGCGCGTGCGGCAAGTACAGGAAGCGATCTTCCAGTCGCGCATCGGCGAGCCCGGCGTTCGGACCGCGACCGGGGCGCTGCGCGAAGGCGAGCAGCTTGCCGACCGCCAGGTCGATCTCCTCGAACAGCGCGGAGCCGCGCATGGGTTCGAACAAACGACGGGCGGCCAGCAGCGCGTACGCTTGCGTGCGCCGTAGCTCGACCTTGCGTGGCATTTCGCCGGAGCGCACTTTCCACAAAAGCGGACCGCCGCCGCGGGCGGGCACGCTTTCCAAGTCGTACTCGCGCTCGATCTCCTTCAGGTAGCGGCGCATCGAGCGCACCGTGACCGAAAGCGCGTCCGCGAGGTCGTACAGCGAGATGCCGCGCGGGTGCTTCTCCAAGATCTCACGCAGGCGATCCAAGCGCCGATGCTGAGTGAATTTGCCCTTCGGCCTGCCGCGCGCGCGTTCCACGAGTTGCCCGTAAAGTAGTACGCTTCTTCCAATCCATGAAAGGCCCATTCAATCCGGTCGAAATGATCCGGAGCAAGCGCGATGGCGGCGCGCACACCGCCGAGCAGATCGGCGAATTCATCGAGCGCTTCGGCGCCGGCGCCGTCGCTGACTATCAAATGAGCGCCTGGCTGATGGCCGTGTTTGCGCGGGGCATGACCGACCGTGAAACCGTAGCCCTGACCGAAGCCATGCTGCATTCGGGCAAGGTCTTGCGCTTGCCGTCCGTGACCGCCACCAAAGTGGACAAGCATTCGACGGGTGGGGTTGGCGACAAGATCAGCATTTGTCTCGCGCCCTTGGTCGCTGCCTGCGGCGTGGCCGTGCCTATGATTTCCGGGCGCGGCTTGGGCCACACCGGCGGCACGCTCGACAAGTTGGAAGCCATCCCGGGCTACCGCGTGCAGCTCGCGCCCGCCCGCTTCGAACGCATCGTGCGCGAGGTCGGCGTGTCCATGATCGGGCAGAGCGCGGAACTTGCCCCCGCGGATCGACGCATCTACGCGCTGCGCGACGTCACCGCCACCGTGGAGTGCATCCCGTTGATCGTGGCCAGCATCTTGTCCAAGAAGCTGGCCGAGGGCATCGACGGTTTGGTCTTGGACGTGAAGGTCGGCCAAGGCGCATTCATGAAAGACCTAAAATCGGCGCGCGCCCTGGCCCAAGCCTTGGTGCGCGTGGGCACCCGCGCGGGCAAGCGTGTGGTCGCGCTGCTCACGGCCATGGACGCACCCATTGGCCGCAGCATCGGCAATGGGCTCGAGACGCGCGAAGCAATCGAGGTTTTGCGCAATGCGGGCCCGGCCGATACGCGTGAGCTGACGCTGACGCTGGGCGCGGAAATGCTACTGCTGGGCAAAGCCGAACGCTCCTTGCCGGCAGCTCGCGCGCGGCTCGAGCGCGCATTGCGCGACGGTTCCGGACTCGATCGCCTCACGCGCATGGTCCGCGCTCACGGCGGAGACGTACGCGCCGTCGAGCAGCCCGAGCGGCTGGTCAATGCCAAGGCCCGCTTCGAGGTGCTCGCGCCGCGAGCCGGCTACGTGAGCGAGTGTGATGCGTACGCGCTCGGCATGTCCGGCATCGCGCTCGGCGCGGGTCGCACGCGCGCCGATCAGGCCGTCGATCCGAGCGCGGGTATCGAGCTGTGTACGCAGCGCGGCGAGCATGTCACGCGCGGACAACCGCTGGCCGTGATTCACGCGCGAACCAAGGCCTTGGCCGAGAGCGAAGCCACGCGCGTGCGGCGTGCGTTTCAGCTCGTGAGCGGCAAGCCGCGATCCCCGCGCGTCGTGCTCGAGCGCATCACGCGCTGATTTCAACCGCGGGCGAGCGCGCTTTGCAGCTCGCCCGCGACGTCTTCGACTCGTGCCCGGGCGTGGCCCCGTCGAGAGACCAGCGCCGATAGAAAACGGGGCAGCGATTGGGTGTCGCCCGCCCGCAACATGTCCGCCTCCCAAGTGGCGTGCAGCGAGGCGACGTTTGCCTGCGAATCAGCGCGAAACGCCGAAGAACGGTCGTAAAAGTCCGAGCGAATACTGGGCAGTTCGCAGCCGGGGACCCGCTTCTCGGTCAGGACGTACTCGAAGCCGGCTTCGAGCAACGCGCGGCCGGTGCTGCGGTTGCTCTCGTTGCAGGGCGGGATGTAACTCAGCGGCACTTGGCCCAAGCGTGACTCGAGCAAGCGGCGCCCCTCGCGAATCTTGGGCAGGATCTCGGCGTACGCCTGGCCCGCGAACTCGTCGAAGCCGCTCACCGTGCCGCGTTGATTGTGCGGGTCGGCCGCATCGATCAGGATGCGCGAGTGCTTGGCGTAACCGTGTTCGAAGCCATGCATGCTGACCACCAGCTGTGACAACCCGCGGAGGAACGCGGTCATGGCATCGTCGAGCAGCGCCGGGACGACGCCCAAGTGAAAAGCCAAACCCGCCGCGTCGATTTGCGACAGGACGTCGTGCAGCGAACTCAGATCTCCCAAGATGGGGCGCACCCCCGTCGGGTAGTCGTCGACGCGCAGGAGCGGGTCGGTGAGCTCTCCGCGATACAGCCGCAGCGCGCCGCTAGGGATGCGCAACTCGAGCAACGGTTGCGGGCGCGAAGCGGGAGCAGCCGCGCCCCCGAGCTCGATCAGCATTTGGCAAGAGGCCCGCGCCGCACGAAATGCCGCGTTCGATGCGGCAAACTCCGACAAGTGCCCGGCGACCAACGCATCGTAGCGCTGAGGGCTCCGGAAGCGCAGGTCCCAACTTCGCGTCGTGATCGCTTCGAAACGCGCCGAAACTCGCACGTCTTCACGGGCCGGGTGCAAGAGGCCGATGCGCCAGGGCTGCGGAAGCACGGAGGCAACCTGCGCGAGCAAGCGGTGATCTTCGGCCGACAGGCGACCTGGCGTGGGCAAGAACCAGTGCGCGAGATTCACGGCTGAATTCCTAGCACCGGCTCCCGGTGTTTCACGTCCGCAACCTGCTCCAGCAGCGTGCGCCATGATTTCCGCCAGCGCTCGAAGGTCCAGGCTTCGAAAAAGCTCGGACCGCGAGCGGTCGACAAGGCTCTCTCCACCTCCGCCTTGACGAACGCCGTGTCGTCCCGCTTTTGCCAGGGGATGATCCGGCTCTCCGTGTACTCGAGGTAGTTGCCGACGTCGGTGCTGATCAGCGGCAAGCGGGTCGCCTCGGCATCGGACACGGAGAAGCTGCCCCCCTCCGACATGCTCAGGCACAGGTACGCATCCGCGCTCGAGTAGACCTCTTTTCGCTGCTCGTAAGTGAACGACAAGACTCGGAAGTCGACGTTGGGCGCGGCGTCTCGCAGGCGGGCGATCACATCACTGCCCTTGTTCACGGTGCGAAAGTCCCCGAGCACGATTGGCCGCGGGTTGTTCGCCACGCGTCGCGGGATGGATTCGACCCAACTCGGAAGCACGAACGCTTCTGGCACTCCGTGATGCAGCGAAAACTGCTGGGCGGTCCAAGCCGCCGGCGAGACGAACCAGCGATTCGGGCGCAGGTACATGTCACGCTGAGCCTGGCAAAACCCGCGCTCCATCTTACCGCGCCAAGCCGGGTCGCGATCGAAATGAGTCTGTGCGCAACCGTGGTGAACCACGACCGTGCGCAGCGTGTCCGGCACCATCAGTGATGTCTCGTTGCCGGTGATGACGATGGCATCGGGTTCGCGCAGCGCAAGCCAGCGCAGCCAAGCCCGCGTCTTCCACTTGGTGTTGACACTGTTGATTTCCGGCAGCGCGCGCCGGAGTTCCCAATCGAAGCGCGGCACTCCGGAAAAGCCGCCGTCTTCGAAGCGCTGCGGAACCAAACTGATCAGGCGGGGAAGCTTTGCCATCGTCACTCAGCTTTCACGCAGCATCCGCAACCGCAGCCAGTTTGCCAAAAACGCCCAGTCTGGTCGTTGAATCGTGCCCGCCAGCGTGCCGAGCAGGGCGAACGACCCAAGCACGAGCGCGGCTTCCAGCGGCAGTCGCGCCCCCGCGGGCAAGTCGACCGCCGCCTTGAACCACCACGCCGGCAGCGAGGCCAGACACGTCAAACCGAGCACGCGCAAGAAGCCGAACAGCGGGAAGATCTGACGAAATTCCAACTTGGTCGCGGCCGCGATACACACGCAATAGTAGGTCACCGAGGGGATGAACGCGAGCGCGGTACCCATGGCCGGTCCGTTGAACCCGACCACTTTGACCAACAGCGAGCACAGCAGCGCATTGCTCAAGAGTGAAAATAGCGCTGATTGAAAGATCAGGCGCGGCGCGCCCGCCGCTAGGAGCACCGAGCCGAAGGTGGCGATGCGCCCGAGCGTCAGGATGCAATACCAACGGAACACCGGCGCGGCCCGCAAGTAGTCGGCCGTGAACAAAAGCTCCATCGTCTCTTCCGACGCGACCACGAACACCATCGTGATTGGCACCACCAAGAGCGCCGTTTTCAATGCCGATTGGCGCCAAACGTCGATCGCCTCTCGGCTGCGACCGGTCTTGAACAACTCGACGAAACGCGGTGCGTACACCGCCCCGACGGTGTACGGGATGCTCATGACGATCGGGATTTGCCACGCGCCGGCCTGGTACTCCGCGACGGCAGTGACCGGGAAGAAGAAGACGATCAAGTAGCGATCGAGCTGATTGTTCAGCATCGATACGATGTCGGTCAGCCCGAGCGGCAAACCAAAGCGCAGCAACGCCTTCATCGAGATCGGTGACTCGACCGCGGGCACACCCGGGTACAACGCGCGAATGTAATAGACGAGCACCGCGCCAAACACGAAGCCAAAGCTGCCGATGCTCGAGATCACGACCCAAAGTGGCGCCCCCAGCGCGATCGGCAGAATGGCAGCCACGGCACTGCCGATGGCCTTGACGATTCCGACGCCCGCCGCGGCCTTTGCGCGTTGCTCGACGATCAACAGGTTGGGCAGCATCCGCCCCGGGAGGTCTGCGATCGGATAAACGGCGAGCAGCGCCAAATATTTGAGGCTCTCGACGCCGGACTGCGTCCCATGCCCCGGTGCCATGTGGTTCGCAAAGCTCGGGGCGAAACGGGCCACCCCGCTGATCCCCAGCAACACCAGGGCGCCGAGCAGGCCAAGCAGCAGCAACGCCTGCGCGACTTTCCCGGCGATCGCTCGGCGTTCCGCGGGCGTGTGGGTGGGCAGGTAAAAGGTCAGCGTTTCCGGAAAGCCGGCCGTGAGCACCAGCGCGACCGTCGAGTAAACCAGGAGCAGGCCGGACAGAATGCCGACGTCGGCCTTGCCGAGCAGGCGCACGATCGCAAGCGGAACGATCGCTTCCGAAAGGGTTGCCAAAATTTTACCGAGCACGAGCACGCCCGCCTGCTCGGAGCGCGACGCGGCCATCGCGCTACACCCGCACCGGGGGCAAGGCTCTCGATCGTGCCAAGCGACCGGCAGTACGTGGCGTCGTCACGGGCGAGCCTGTAGCAGGACCCCCGAATAGCGTCCAGCGTAGGCCCTCGGAAAACCGTGCTTTTCCGGGGGCCCGGGACCGGCGGCTCGCGTGCCTACGCGAGCTTTTGCTCGATGAGGGCCATCAAGTTGGCGACTCGCTTCGACCACGAGTTGGCTTCGGCGAGCGCGACGCGCGCCTCGGCTCCGGCACCCGCGCTTTTGACCGCATCGTCGCACTGAGCGACGAACGAGTGCTCGTCGTCGGCCACACGCACCGAATCCAGAAAGCCCTCCAGGGCGGGCAAGCGCGAGATGACCACGGGTTTGCCGGTCGCCATGTATTCGAAGAATTTAATCGGGAAAACCGACTCGGTGTACGCGTTCAGGCGATACGGGATCACGGCCACGTCACACCCCTTGAGGTACGCGGGCAACACCGAGTAGTCGCGAGTGCCGAGCACGTGCACGTTCGGCATGGCCTTCAGCTTGGATACGTTCGTGCTCGGATCGGAGATGCCGATGGGGCCGATCAGCGCCACGTGATAGTTCGGACGCTGGCGGGCAAGCTCGAGCATCCAATCGATGTTCAGCTTGTAGTTGCTGACCGCGCCCACGAACAAGATCAGGGGTCTGGGTAACGCGGCCAGATCCGCGGGGACGGTCGTGCTAGGCGAGAGCGCCTGCTTGAAGTGGTCGGCATCCCCCACGTTGTGTACGTAGTGCGTGCCCTCGGGGTTGAACACGCGTTTGCGCTCGTAAAGCGCGGGCGCCGTCGTGAACACGAGATCGGCGTTCCGACAGAGCTGCTCTTCGCGAGCCGCGAGCCACTCTTTGCAAGCTTTGTAGGCCGGGAACGCCGTGTATTCGTCTACGCAGTCATAGACCAAGAGCTTGCGCTTCAGGCGCAGTGCGGCCTCGCCGAAGCCCGGGTGGTAAACCCAAATGATGGCATCGTCGATCCGCTCGCGGTCCAAGAACTCCTGCACGATGCGGACTTTTTCGTCGTATTGGAAATGGCCACGCAGCGCGTTGGTTTGCGGCAACAGATCGAGGCCCGGCGGCCCCCAAGATTTACCCACGTAAAGATCACCGAAGCCGGGCTCGGGCAAGATGCCTTCGCTCATCAACCGCGCCGGTTTGAACGCGAGTGACGGCTCGTGCCGCAAGGCTCGCGCGGCGAAGGTGACCGGCGAAGACACATGGAAATCCATGTGGACGACTCGGTGCTGCTTGGCCAATCGGCTCATGATGTGCTGCTTGTTGGTCCACATCCGATCGCCCCAGTCTTGGGACGACAAGCAAACGATCGTGCGCGCGGCGGGAGGCATGGTCGGGCCTGCCGCTTAGCACACCTTCCGCCCCTCCCGGTTGGCTCCAAAGCCGGATTCGGCGAAGGAAAGACCGACGGACCCCTCCCCTCGCCATGCCTCTGGGTACGTTCCTTGCTATGGCTCGGGCGGCGTTCCTTGCTATGACGACGAGTCCAATGTTTCAGAACGACAGTCCTGCGGTTCCTCGCTCTGCGCTCGGGGTCGCTGCGGCCGCGCCGGCCGAAGGTGTTGCGCCGTCGCTCCCCGCTCGCCGAGCGACGTCGGTCTTGATGGATGGCCGTTACCTCAGCCCGCGCGCGAGTGGCATTGGTCGTTACCATCGAGAGCTTGCCTTGGGCATGCAGCGCCTACGGCCGGAGCTCGCTCTTCGCCTGATCGTTCGCCACAACGGTGACGAGAGTCCGCTGACTTCACAGGGTAACCTGGAGTTCGATCACCAGCCGTACGGTCCATTCACCAGCCTCTTGCTCGGGCAGCGCTTGCGTTCGGTGGAGTCGCCGGACGTCTTTCACAGTCCATTTCACGTGTTGCCTCGCGCCCTCAGTTGTCCGGCCGTCGTGACGATGCACGACGCCTTTCAGTTCGAGCACTTGAAAACGAGTAACAATCCCGCCCCCGTCAGTTGGGCTGAATGGGCGTATTTTCTGTGGGCCATCCCCGAGTCGCTCGAGCGCGCGCGCCGCATCTTGTGTGTGAGCCAGACGACGGCCGACGAGCTCCTCCGTCACGTCCCAACCGTGCGCGAGAAGCTGCGCGTCGTTCCGCATGGCGTGACCACGCTCTTTCGCAGACTCGAAGATCGGCAAGCCGTCGCGCAGCGCTGTGCGACGTTGCTCGGTTCTCCCGAGCCGTTCGTGCTCGGCATCGGAGGCGTGTCACCCAACAAGAATCACGAGCGGACCCTGCGGGCATTCGCGCAGGCGTTCCCCGCGGGCTCGCCCGTGCGCTTCGCGCTCGTGACTCGCTTCGGCAGCTCGGATCGCCTGCTCGCGTTGGCTCGCGAGCTCGGAGTGTCCGACCGGTACGTGGCGCTCGGGAGTCCCAACGATCAAGACTTGGTGACGCTCTTGAACGGTGCCTCGGCGCTCAGCTTTTGTTCCATCGTGGAGGGGTTTGGCTTACCGATTCTGGAAGCCATGGCCTGCGGGTGCCCCGTGATCACCTCCCTCACCTCGTGCATGCCCGAGATCGCGGGCAACGCCGCACTGCTGGCGGACCCTTACAACGTGCGCGACATGGCCAGCAAGCTGCGTACGGTCCTCGGCGAAGCGCATTTACGCGAAGAGCTGAGCGAAAAGGGCATGGCGCGAGCGAGCGGCTTCACCTGGGAAGCCGCGGCGAGCGCCACGCTCGAAGTCTACGACGAGTGTCTTCGGGTGGCATAAGCACGCACGGCTCCGCCGCTCATGTCCTCGGAAACCTCACTAGCTAGACGGCGCGTACTCGTCGATCTCAGCGTGCTCTCCACGAGCATCCGTGTGCGAGGGATCGGCCGCTATGTGACGGAGCTCGCGCGTGGGTTGGTCGCCGTCCAACGCGAGTCTGAGGACGTCGATCTCGTGTTTCTCGAGCAGCTCGGGTTCGGCGGACGAGTGACGCTCAGCCGCGACCTGGAAGCGACGCTCGAGCGACTGCAGAGCGCGCCGCCTCGAGGGCGTGCGTCCTGGGGCTACCCGCTCCGGCTTTTTGCGGGCCGCGCGGCGCATGTGGCGAATGCCGCGCTGATTCATTTGCCCGCTCCCGGTGCCACGCCGCTCGCGCGCGGGGGGACCCGCACCGTGACCACGTGTCACGATCTCATCCCCTACCGCTTCGCCCAGCGCTACGCTCAGCTCGAAGATGGCTTTAGCGTGGGGCGACGTGCGCTCGATCGGCGTCGTTATCGATCGACTGACCACGTGATCGCGATTAGCCACTCGACGGCCGCCGATCTCGCACAGTACATCGGGCTCGGTTCCGAACGCGTCAGCGTGGTGCTGAGCGGCATCGATCGCACGCGCTGGACATCGAACACGGAGGCCGTAGACGCCGAGCATTTAGCGGCGCTCGAGCTAAAAAACCAACGGTTTCTGGTGTACGTCGGTGACGCCGATTGGCGCAAGAACAGCGATGGCATGTTCCGCGCACTGGCTCTGGCTCGTGAAACTGACTCAGACCTCGAGTTCGTCTGGGTGGGCAAGTTGAACCCCGATCGCGAGCGCGCAGTGCGAACCCAGGCCGAGGCCATCGGGGTGGCCGGCGCGTGCCGCTTCCTCGGCTACGTCCCCGACACCGCCTTGCAGGCCATCTATCGCGCGGCCCTCGGGACACTGTTCGTATCGCGCGCCGAAGGTTTCGGTTACCCGGTGCTGGAGGCAATGGCGAGCGGGTGCCCGGTCGTGACCAGCACCGTCTCGAGTCTGCCTGAGGTCGCCGGTGAAGCCGCGCTGCTCGTCGATCCGGAAGACCCCGCCGCGATCGCCCAAGCGATCACGCGCTTGGCCGCCGACCCTGCCCTGCGTCAGGATCTCAAACTGCGCGGCCTCCAGCGCGTGCGGCAGTTTTCGCTCGAGTCCCAGGCGCGGGAAACGCTGGCCGTTTACCGTCGCTTACTCGACCGCTGAGCGCGGGCGCATCGAACGGGGGGCAACTACGCCGCTAGCCGTGCACCAACGGCAAGCGCCGCGGGCCTTCGAAATCGAGCGGCTGACCGCGCCATTCGTCGTACGCACTCTGCGTGCGCACGCAACCGATGGTGCACGCGTCTGCGCACGTCTTTTTCGTGTAAAATTGCGTCTTCAAGTCGGCCTTCGTGTACTCGAGCAGCGGTTTCTGGAACACGCCGCGTGTCTGCGAGCACCAGTGCACGTCGCCGAACTCATCCACATACAGGTAACGGCTGCCCGCGCGACATTTGAACGGCGCGGTGCCGCCGAGCAAGATCCGCTCGCGGTAGTCGTGCGCCTCTTTGAAGCGACGCCCGCCGAGCATCTCTTTGACTTTCGCGAAGGCTTCTTGGCCAGCTTCGTCGAGGTGCATCTGCCCGCTGCCATCGTGCAGAACCAAGACGCGCGGGCGGAAGCCGAACTCGCGCGCGGCCTCCACGACCTGTAGGGCTTCGCCGGGACTGGTCGCGCCCAGCACGGCGCTCAGCACGACCGGAAACTTTGCGGTGCGGGCCAGCATGCGCAGTTTGGGCAGCATTGGCTTCAGCACTTTGACGGTGACGTCATTCGGAAGCACGCCGTCGACGCTGACTTGCATCTCCATCAGGCCCGCGTCGTTCAGCGCGCGTACCTTCTTTTCGTTCAGCAGGTAGGCGTTCGAAATCATCATCACCTTGTGGAATGATTTCGTGCGCGCATAGCGGATGAGCTCCGTCATGTCCGGGTGCATCATCGGCTCGCCGCCGGTGAACTCCAGGCTGAACGTGCCGAGCTCCTTGAGCTTGTCGATGCGAGCCTTCAGCACCTCCGTGGGCACCGGGTCCGATGTTTCGTCGAACTCGTTGCAATAGCCGCACGTCAGGTTGCAGCGGCGAATGACCACGAGCTGGGCCAGGAATGGACCGTATAGGCCGCGATTGAGGACGCCCATTCAGGCCTTTAAGCGCAAAACCGAGCGGGATGCAAAGATCCGCCCGCTCAGACCAGATTCGGCAGCGGACCGCCGCAAAGGTCGGCCTGGCCGAAGCTGGTCGCCGCAACGCCCATTGCGTTCAGCACCGACACCAAAAGATCGTTGTGCGAGGCCGAGGTGTACTGCAGGGAACGACCCGTGCGGAAGTGCCAGCCGCCGCCCGCCGTGAGGAAGGGGATATTTTCGTGGGCGTGTGTATTGCCCTCTGCGACCTCGTTGCCCCACAGGACGAGCGTATTGTCGAGCACCGTGCCCGACCCTTCCGGGATCTGGCTCAGACGGGTCAGGAAATTCGCGAGCATCTGGCTGTGCCAGGTCTGGCGGGCGACTAGTTCTCTGAACGCATTGCTGTCGCTCGGCCCCATGTGGGACAGCGCGTGACCCTCGCCGAGGCTGTCCAACCACGGGTACCGAATGTGATTGAGCGAGGTCGAGATCTGGAAGCTTGCCACGCGGGTGAGATCGCAGGCGAACGCGGTCGCCAGCATGTCGAGGTGCAGACCCGCGATCACCGGCATGTCGTCTTCGCTGTTCGGGTCGAGCGTTGCCGGTACCGCGGGAGCAACGCATGCGGAGCTGCCGTTACTGGTCGCCGTCATGCGATTTTCCAGGTCCCGAACCAGCGTCAGGTGCGCGTCGAGCTTTTGGCGATCCGCGCTGCTGACTCGACCCGACACGGACTTGAATTGGGCCTGCACGGTGTCGAGCACCGAGCGGCGACGGGCGCGGAGTTCCGCGAGCTGGTCCGTGTTCTGACCGAAGCCGCTGAACAGGCGCTGGAAGACCTCACTCGGATCGTTCATGGGCGGCAGCGGCGCGCCCGGGCCGGCATAAGCGATTCGCCCTTGCACGTCATTCTCGGTCGCCCGCACGCCGAGCTCGAGGCTCGTGATGGGCGTGCCGATACCGATCGTTTTGGCGATTTGTTGATCGACGCTGATGCCGTTGGCCCAACCGGCGCGCTGCCCACAGCCATCGACGAACAGGTCCCCGCTCTGTAGCTGCTGGCCGGTAAATAAGCCGCCAATCCCTTTTTGGTGCAGCCCGCCGGGGCCTACGTCGGTGACCTTGAGGTCGACCCCACCCAAGAACAATAGGCGATCTTTGAAGGGCGCGAGGGGCTGATGAATGGTGTTGAGATCCCAGCTCGACTCACTGGTCACGTTGCGCGGCCACCAGGAGTCCGGAACGACGCCGTTCGGTGTGTACATCAACACCAGGCGCTTCGGGAATTCCTCGCCCGCGGCGCCCGCGCGCAGCGACGACAGGAGCGGCAGCGCGACGGCCGCGCCGCCGACGGCCCGCAGAAAGTGGCGACGGGTGAGCTCCGGATTTTTGCGCACGCGGTTCATCACATGTCTCCTGGGAGGGCGGGCCGATAGCGGAACGCCTCGCTCAGCGCGACGGCCACCAGCAGTTCCTTGAATTGGCCGCCGGAAGCCGCGAACTTCTGCTCGACCTCGCGCAGGCTGCAGCCGTCCGCCTCGGTCTCCACGCGACCCATCGCGTAGCGATACCAGTTGGTCGCCAAACAGCGCTCGACGCGCTCGCTCGACGCAAGGCGTGTCGACAGCTCCTGCACGCCGTCGAACGGGCCATCCACCGCGGCTTCGCCGCTGGCCAGCATTTCGCCGGAAGCATCCACGGGGCGCCCATTTTCTTGCGTGCGATAGCGGCCGAACTCGTCGTACTTTTCGAAGCCAAAGCCGGTGCCGTCGATCAGCTTGTGGCAGCCCGAACAGGCGGGAGCTTCGGTGTGGACGCGGAAGCGTTCACGGGTGGTGAGGCCGGGAGCGGGGTCGGGAGCGACCGGATTGAGGCCCGGGGGCGGCGGGGGCACTTCCAAACAGAGCAGCCGCTGACGCACGAACACGCCGCGTTGCACGGGCCCGGATTGATCGGAGTGCGCGAGCATTGCCATCAGACCGGGTTGCGACAGCAAACCGACGCTGCCCGGTGCGTCACTCACGGACGCGAAACCCGTGGCAGGGGCCGAAAGCCCGAGCACACTGCCGAGCCGTGCATTGACGAACGTGCTCGGGGACAGGAACAGCGACTTCAAGTCTCCGTGCTCCCAAAAGGTTTGGTCCATGAACTGCAGCAGTGACTCGCGGTAGTCGTCCCCGATGCCTTTGACATCACTGACCCCTTGAACCGAGTTGCGTGCCAAGCCAGACAACTGCTCGAGCTGCAGCCACTGCTGGTTGAAGTCACGGACCATGGACCGCGCGCGACCGGTTTCGAGCAGACGCCGCGCTTGAGTCTCGATCTCGGCGGGGCTCGACAGCTCGCCGGCATCGGCCGCGCCAAAGAGGGGTTGGTCCGGCATGGATCCGGTCAAAAAGTACGAAAGCCGCGAGGCGAGTTGATAGGCATCGAGCGGCACGGCCCCCGTTTCGGGCGTCGCCGCGCGCGTCGAGTCCACGCGGTACAGAAACTGCGGCGATTGCAGAAGAGCTTGGATGGTCAGCTCGACCGCGGTCGCGTAACTGCGCGTGGCGTTCATGCCCGCGAACAACGTGTTGAAAGCCTGCGCTTCGTCGGTCGTCAGCGGGCGCCGAAACGCGCGCTTGCCGAAGCTTGCCACGAAGGTCGCGCCGCATTGAGCGCGCTCGGCCGTACTCGTGCCCGCGCACGGCGCGAGCTGATCGACGCCCGCGGCCACCGCACGGGCCGAGATCCCCTCGGCCGCGTTCATGAATTGCTCGACCAACAACGGGTTGGCGATGTGCACTTCCGTGTTGTTGTTGAAGCCCGCCACTTGGTTCTCGGCGGGGAAGCTCGACGACGGCTGACTGTTGTCACCCAGCAAGTCAGAGATGGTCGCGTCGTATTGGCGGCGCGTGAGCAACGCGAGCGGCGCGGCCGGGCGCTCGCCGGCACTGCACACCAAGCCGTCATCCCCACCCGAGGGCGGGGATGGATCGCTGGCGCCCGAGGGCGCATTGCTGGAGCAAGCAGCCGCCAGCAGCAGCGCGCACGCGGGGCCTAGCAAACGGAGGACGGGACGCATGATGAGATGGGGGTGTCGCGGAGGGGCCTTGACCGTCACCCCGGTGAAAAAGCGTGCCCTCCCGGAGGTACTCCGTCAAACCGTTCCGTGCAGTCGCGAAATTTCCCGGAGGGAGCCGAGAAAAGTCTCATTGGCGCGCCTCGCGAATGACGCCGCGGGCGAGCGCCGATCGGCCTTTTTCGCGCGATTTTTAATCAGTGCACGCGCTGGCCCGGCTTCGCGCCGCTGTCCGGCGCGAGCACGTACACTTCCGCCGCCCCGGGACCGGCGGCGATCACCATGCCCTCACTGGTGCCAAACTTCATCTTGCGCGGAGCCAAGTTCGCTACGACCACCACCAATCGACCGACCAGCGCCTCCGGCGCGTACGCCGCTTTGATGCCCGCGAAGATCGTGCGCGTGGTGCCACCGCCAAAGCTCACGGTCAGCTTCAAAAGCTTGTTCGCTTCTTTGATGGCCTCGGCGCTGAGCACGCGCGCGACACGCAGATCGACTTTGGCAAAGTCATCGATCGAACACTCGGCAGCGAGCGGTTCGCTCGCCAGCGCGTCGCCGTCGTCGACGGGCAGCTCGCGGCTCTCAGCACCGGGCGTCGCAGCGACGGGTGCAGCGCCGCCAAGGTTCGCGGCGGCGACCTCCGCATCCAGCGCGGCGTCACGGGTCGCGGCGAGCACGGCCTCGAGCTTCTTCGGATCGACCCGTTGCATCAGGTGTTCGAACTCACCCACGGCACTGCCCACCAGCGGTCGCTGGGCCGCGTCGAAGCGGTCGAAGGGCGCGCCGAGCAAGAGCTGGCTTTGCTCGGCCAGCTTGGGCAGCACGGGCGCGAGGTACACCACGAGCTGCCGGTACAGGTTCAAAGCCACCGTGCACACATCGCGCAACTCCGCGGCTTTTTCCGGCTGCTTCTTCAACTTCCACGGGGCCTCGCGATCGATGTATTCGTTGGCGCGATCCGCCAATGCCATCACTTCGCGCATGGCCCGCGCGAAGTCACAGGCCTCGTACGCGTCGGCGATTTCTTCGCCGCGCGCGGCGGCTTCCCGGAACAGCCCGCCGTCTTCCGGATAGCTGTCCGATAGTCCGCTCTCTTTCGCAAAGCGCGCGGTGCGGCTGGCCAAGTTGACCACTTTGCCCACCAAATCAGCGTTCACCTTGGCCGCGAACTCCTCCAAGTTGAGGTCCAGATCGTCGACTTTGGAGCTCAGCTTGCTGGCGTAGAAATAGCGTAGGTGCGCCGGATCCAGGTGCTCGAGGTAAGTCGCCGCTTGCACGAACGTGCCCTTCGACTTGGACATCTTCTCGCCGTTCACGGTCAAAAACCCATGCACCTGCACGCGCTTCGGCAGCGGAAAGCCGGCCGCATGCAGCATCGCAGGCCAAAACAGCGTGTGGAAGTACACGATGTCTTTGCCGATGAAGTGGTAAATTTCGGTATTTTCCGAGCGCCACCAAGCATCGAAGTGTTCACCGTGTGCGTCGCACCATTCACGAGTCGCCGCCATGTAGCCGATGGGCGCGTCGAACCACACGTACCAGTAGTTTCCAGGGGCATCTGGGATCTCGAAGCCGAAGTAGGGCGCGGGTCGCGAGACGTCCCAATCGCGCAGTTCGTCGGCCAAGAAATGCCCCTTCAGGTAGTTGGCGATTTCCGGCTGCAAGCGGCCCGGTTGCTGCGTCCACTCGGTGAGAAAGTCGTGCAGCTTCTCGATTTTGACGAACAAGTGCAGCGCGCTCTTCAGCTCCGGGCGCGCGCCGCTCAGCGTGCTCACCGGATCTTTGAGATCGGTCGGGCTGTAGGTGCTGCCGCAGTTGTCGCACGAATCGCCGTATTGATCCGGTGTGCCGCACTTGGGGCACGTCCCCTTCACGAAGCGGTCGGCGAGGAAAACGCCAGCTTTGGGATCGAACAGCTGTATCACTTCGCGCTCGGCGACGAATTCGTTTTTGCGCAGCGCGCTCCAGATCTCGGCGCAATACTCGCGGTTGCGCGGAGAGTTCGTGCTGCCGTAGTGATCGAACGCGATCTGAAAGCCGGCAAAGTCGCGGCGATGCGCGGCGTTCATGTCTCGGATCAGGTCTTCTTCGCTGCGGCCTTCCTGACGCGCGCGGATCATGATCGCGGTGCCGTGCGTGTCATCGGCACACATGTAGATGACGCGCGCCCCGCGCATGCGCTGGAAGCGAACCCAGATGTCGGTCTGGATGTATTCGACCAGGTGCCCGAGGTGAATGTGTCCATTCGCGTAAGGCAGCGCGCTCGTCACCAAGATGCGCCGGGCAGGGCCGGAAGAAAGAGCGGTCGTGGGCGTCGAGGGGGTCGTCATGGCGAGAGTGTTCGTTTCGAAAGGGAGGCGAGTCGAAGAGGGAGGCAGATGCAAGGGCGGAGGCGGAGCGTAACATTCCTGCCGGGGCGGCGGGCGCGCTGCTTGCGCGCGGCAAGCCGAGAAGCTACGATTTTGGCCCAAATTGAAAGCTCTCAGGCACGCGCTCGGTCTCTGGCCAACGGTGTTCATCGGTGTCGCCGCATGTGCGAGTGCCCATGGCTCGAGCCCCAACGGTGACGACCGCGCGAACGCCGTCTCCGCTTCGATTGTCGGCGGCCAAGTGGACACCACGACCAAAGGCGTGGTCGCGCTGGCGCTGGGCGCCCACAACCAAGTCGGAGTCATTTGCAGCGGCTCGCTGCTGACGTCGAATCTGGTGCTCACCGCTCGCCACTGTGTCTCGCAGATCGACGATGGCTCGAGCGAACAGGTCAACTGCACTTCCAGTAAGTTCACGGCCAACTACGACCCCCGCCAACTGTTCGTCTCGACCGACGCGCAGCCTCAAAGCGGCAGCAAACTGTACGCCATCAAGGAAGTTCGCGTTGCCCCCGGCAGCGACAGCGTGTGCGGCTATGACCTGGCGCTGTTGATCTTGAGCGGAAGCGGCATCCCGGAGTCCGTCGCCAAAACGATCGAGCCGGTGCTCGACCACGCGCCCGCGGCCAAGCAAGTCTTTGCGGCCGTCGGCTATGGTCTCCAAGATCCGGACGACAATTCGACGGCGGGGACACGCATGCGCTTCGAATCGTCGTCGGTCTACTGCGTAGGCGCCAAGTGCCCCGTCGGGTACGGCGTCGAAGACGACGAATGGCTCGGAAATAGCCCTGTTTGCTCGGGTGATTCCGGAGGCCCCGCGCTCGACGCCGATGACCGAGTTTTCGGCGTGACGTCGCGCGGCGACGACCAATGCACCTACGCTCTCTATTCGAACGTCGCTGATTGGGCGGACTTCGTCCGCGACACCGCGCTCGACGCGGCCGATCTCGGCGGGTACACGCCGCCCAGCTGGGCCAGCGCCACCGGCCCCGTTTTTCCAGGCACGGGCAGCGGCGGTGGGAACGCCGGAGGGAGTGGCGGGCGCAGCGGCTCGCCCGGGGGCAGCTCCAGCGGGGGTAGCTCCACGGGTAGCGCGGGCACGACTTCACCGCCCGCCGGTCCCGCCGCGCCCACCATCGATCCGTTGGGGTCTTCCTGCACCGGCGACTGTCCCGGCACGTATCAGTGTTACTCGGGGACGGGCACACCACCCGGCATTTGTGTCCCCCCATGCAGCGTCGCAAATACCACGTGCCCCCAGCGCTACGCGTGTTCGGAAGATCTGGGCGTGTGCACCCCCACCCAACCCACCGTGAAGACATCGCACGTCTCCGCGAGTTGTGCGCTCGGCACGGCGCCGAAATCGGAGCGCGGGACCACGGCATTCGCCGTGCTCTTGGGTCTGGGCACGCTTTGGCTCGGGCGCCGTCGACGCAACGTCGCATGAAACGTGCGCTGACCGCGCCGCTCGCGCTCGCCGTCACTTTGACTTGCGGTGTCGCGAGTGCGGCCGATCCCGACCCATGGTTTGCACGCGACAAGGCCATGCACTTTGGCGTTTCGGTAGGGCTCGCCGCGGGCGGCTACGCGGCCGCGAGCCCGTGGCTCGAGAGCCACACCGAGCGCGCCTTGGCCGGCGGAGCTTTTTCACTGACGCTCGGCGCGAGCAAGGAGCTTTGGGACCTGGCGGGCCACGGCGACCCCTCCTGGCGAGACTTCACCTGGGACGTGCTGGGTACGGCCGTCGGCCTAGCGCTCGCCGTCGGTGTCGACGCACTCGTGAGCCGCAGCAAGGACGCGCCCGCGGAGCGAACCGCGCAAGGCTTAGTGTTTCATTTCTAAGCGACGCGCCGCAAACTACACTCCGCCGCATGGCACTCCTCGACGGCAAAGTGACGGTAGTAACTGGCGCAGGCAACGGCATCGGCCGAGCCAGCGCGCTGCTCTTCGCGCGCGAAGGCGCGAAAGTCTTGGTCAATGACGTGGGCGGCGCGCGTGACGGCTCCGGAGCGGCCGCATCGGCCGCGGACGCGGTCGTCGCCGAGATCCGTGCCACCGGGGGCAGCGCCGAGGCCAATTACGACAGCGTTTCCAGCAAGGCCGGCGCTGACGCAATCATGGCCCAGGCAATCAGCGCGTTCGGGCGCATCGATGTGCTGCTGAACAACGCCGGCATTCTGCGCGACAAGACGCTACTCAAAATGAGCCACGAAGAGTGGCAAGCGGTGATCGACGTCCACCTGACGGGTAGCTTCTTTTGCACCCAGGCGGCGGCGCAAAAGATGAAGGAGCAAGGCAGCGGCTCGATCATCAACACCACCAGTGTCTCCGGCATGCTCGGCAATTTCGGACAAGCCAACTACGCGGCGGCCAAGGCGGGCATTTACGGGCTGACGCGCACGGCGTCGATCGAGCTGCAGCGCTATGGGGTCCGCGTGAATGCGGTTGCGCCCATCGCGAAAACCCGCCTGACCGAAGACTTGCCGATGTTCGAAAAAATCGAAGATACGCTGTCGCCCGAACACGTATCGCCCGCGCATTTGTTCCTTGCCTCCCATCTCTCGAGCGACGTGACGGGCGTGGTGCTCGCCGTCGCTGGCGCCCGCATGAGCGTGTTCAAGGTGGTGGAGAGCCCCGGCAAGTACAAAGAAAGCGACGCAGGCGTGTGGAACGCGCAAGAGATCGCCGACCATTTCGAGTCGATCAGCAAAGTGTGACGGTCGTGCTCCGCGCGGGCTCACGCGCAAAGCCGGCCGAACCCCCACCGGGAGCCCGATAAGCCCGCGCAATTGCCCCGAAGATTGCTGGCCGGTCCCCCCGATGTTAGCTTTTTTTTGGCCGATCGCCGCGATCCGGCCTGCCCTCTGCAATGCGCCGCGAAGCGAACATCCCGCTCTTTTTGTGGATCACCACCGCGGTGGTGGTGCACCTGCTGTGGAGCGGGGGCGCGGATCAGACTGCAAAAATCATCGAGCAGCGGTTGGACATCCAACGCTTCGCGCGCAGCGTGCAAAACCACGTGCGCGGCGTCGGTGCGCCGGTCGAAGTCGCCTTACTCGACGAAGAGCGTCCGGAAGAGAAGGAAGTCGAAAAGGACGAGCCGGACGAGCCGGACGAGAACAAAGATCCGGAGCCGCAGAACGCAGACAAGGACGACCCGGCCGCCGAGAAGAAGCAGCCCATCAAGGAGCAGGTCAAACCCGAAAAGCTCGAGCCGAAACCGGTAGAGCCCAAGAAACCGGAAGAGAAAAAGCCGGAGGAAAAGAAAGCCGAAGTCGCGCCGACGCCCGCTCCGCCCCAGCCGCAGGTCGAGATCGACAAGAAGATCGCCGTGCGCCAAGTCGTGGAAGACGAGAAGCAGCCCGACAATCCGAACGCGGCCTACATCGCGGACAAGGCGAACCACGTGCTGCAAGAGACCCAGGCTCGCATCACCAGCGCCGACCAGAACGACGCGAAGCCGACGCCCGGCGGTGAGCACTCGAGCCCGGACAAGTCCCCGGGAGATTCCGATCACTCGCGCGTGATGCAATCCGAGGATCGGCCCGGCGAAAAGGACCACGCGCCCTCGGAAACGCCCGCCTCCGACCCACAAAAGCTGGCGCTGATGCGGCCGGCAGCCGCCGAACCGGCCCACCAACGCAGCGCGGAGCCCGCGCAAGACCAAGCCGGGGCCCGGACAGGCGCGGATCGCGCGCAAGCGAGCGCGGCGGCGCAAGAAGGGCAGAAGGCACAAGCCGCGTCCAAAGAGAGTGAAGCCAACCCGGACATCATGAACTCCGAGAGCGGTCGGCTCACGGTCGCCGGTCCACGGCAGGCCCTGGTCGAACAAGCGGAGGCCAAGGCCCGCAAAGCGCGCCCGTTGCCCAAGCGACGCAGCAGTGGGGATACGCTCTTCGGCTATGGTTCGATGGGGACCACGGCCAACGGCATCAATCTCAATCTCGCACCCCGCACTGCGGTGGCGGCGATCGGTACGGATCAGCTCGCGCGCGAGCGACAGGTCGACGGCGAGCGCCGCAAGAGCGCGCACCTCGGCTCCTGGCATCCCATGGACCCGAGCCGCTGGAAAAGCGCGATCGAGAACTACACGCCCAGCGTTCAGCTCGGCAATCAAACGGCGCTCAACACGGCCGCATCGGCATTCGGCAGCTACTTGAGCATGATTCACAACCGCATCCACCCCTTGTTTGCGGACTCGTTCCTCGGTTCGCTCGATAATTTGCCGTCCTCGCACCCGATGAACAACCCCGACCTCAGCACCGAGATCGAGATCATCTTGGATCAAGAGTCGGGCAAGGTGGTGCGCATGGGCGTGACCAAGTTCAGCGGCATTACGGCGTTCGACATCGCGGCGCTGGACTCGGTCAAGCGTGCGGCACCATTCGGCACGCCGCCGCGCGAGATCGTGTCACCCGACGGCAAGGTTTATTTGCATTGGGAGTTTCATCGCAACCAGTACGCTTGCTCGACGCTCAACGCGCGCCCGTTCATCCTCAAGGTGCAACCCAACACCGCACCGACCGAAGTCACGCCGCCGCCTGCTCCCAGTGATCCCATCGAAACGTCTCCGCGCGAGCGGCATGGTCAGAACTTGCGCAAGCACGACGGCACCTTCGCCCGAAATTGACCGAGCTCAAGTTGTCCGGAACCGATTCAGAGGAGACCTCGGGGGTCTCTTTGCCGATGCTCACGCGAGTGGCCCTGCTGGCGACGATCGTCGGCCGCGGGATTGCGCCTGCGATTCCGGGCTTGGCCGTGGGCATTGCGCCGTTCATCACCCTCAGCGGTCGACTCGCGGCATTCCTCAGCCAGCTGGTCGCGGCCGGGGGCGTGGCCGCCGCGATCCGTTTGGCGGCGGGCGCGCTGCGCTTGCCGAAACTCGATCTCGGTTACCGTCTGCTCACGCTGCCCGGCAGCGCGATCGTGATTGCATTGGTGATGGCGGCCTGGGCAAGGCCGCTCGCGCCCGAGCTGAGCCGCATGATGGCGTTGGCGGCCGTCGCCGCGTCACTGTCTGGTGCTCTCGCCAGCATGCGCGCGAGCGAAACGCGCGCCAGTGGCCTGGTGCTGGGCGCCGCCGGCTCGTCTGCGGTGGCGCATCTGTTGGCGCGCGAAATGATGAGTCGCGCCGCGGACCATGCCGGTGGCGCGAACGCGCACTGGGTGCTCGCGGCCTCGACCCTGGCCACGCTGCTCGATCTGACGACGCTAGGGCTGACCCTGACCTATCTCGGTCAGGGCCGGTTGCGCAAAGTCGCAACGATCACCGCGCTCGTGTTCGTGCCGGCGCTCGCGCTCGGCGTGTTCGCGGCTCAGGGAAGCGTGCCCGGTGCCGGCGTGCTGCGCGTACTCGCCGTGCGTGCATTGGCTCAGCTGTCGCGCACCCCCGCCGCCGTCGTGCCTGGCGCGCTGCGTTTCGCGCTCACGGCCGCCGTGCTGCTCGCCGCAGGCGCGTGCGTCGCGAAGCCAGGCGAGCGCGGTCGCGCCAGTGTCGTGATGTCGCTGTCCCTATTGTCGCTGGGCGCGCCGGACATGCCGCTGCCCGCGCTGTGGCTGGTGGTAGCCGCGTTGCTCGCCCCGAAGCAGGTCGCGCAGGCCAGCGTGAGCGAGCCGCGCGGCGCAGGCAGGGCCACCGAGTAGCAACGCCTGCCACATGATGAACCGTGCAGTAGTCCATCAAGTGATCGAGCCTAACCAGCTGCAATCAATGATGATTGGACTTGGGCATACAGAGCGTATGTTCAGGCTGCGTTTGATTTGATAAGGTCCCCCCACCTCGCGCATCGAATGGGGATTCGGAATGCAAATGTTCCCGCAACGGCTGCTGGTAGTCGAAGATGATGTGACCGTCGCACGCGCCCTTTCGCGAACGTTGGCGCGCGTGGGTTTCTCGGTGGCTGTCGCTCGCTCTTGCCGCGCGGCGATCGCCCTGAGCCAGAGCTTCGACTTTGCGATCCTGGATCTGGATCTTCCCGACGGTAACGGCGTCGACCTCGCCCGTACGTTGCTCGCCAGCGGCAGGTTGCCGAGCGTGCTGTTCTTCACGAGCTCGACCGATCCGGTATTGCTCGCGCGCGCGCGTTGCCTGGGCTCGGTCATCAGCAAGTCGCTCGGTACGAGCCCCGTCCTGAACTACCTCGCAGCGCTCACGCCCGAACACGCAGCTCCACCGCAGAGCCGCACCATGCCGAGCACGCAAGTGCGTAGCTACCGCGCGCCGGCTTCGTCGTCGTTGCACCGTTCGCGCGCGCGCTAGCCGCTCTGCGCGCGCCTCGGGCAGTCACATCGCGCTGATCACGAGCGCGGCGTACACCAGCACTAGGTACGGCAGCGACGCCAAGAACAATTGCTTGGCCCAGCGGTCCACCGTCTTCGTGCCACGACCGAAGGCGGCAAAGCCGAAGAACGCGAGGCCCAGCACCGTCGCCACCGCGGCGTACCAGAGCCCGGCCATGCCCAACGCCAATGGCGACAGACTCACGATCAGCAGCAACGCCGAGTAGATCAAGATCGAGCGCTTGGTGGCGCGGAGGCCGCTCGCGTTCGGCTGAACGACGAGCCCCGCGCGCGCGTACTCTTCACGGCGAAACGTGGCGATCGCCAAGAAATGCGGCAGCTGCCAAACGAGCAAGATCAGAAACAGCGGCCACGCGCGCGGCTCGAGCGAACCGGTCATGCTCGCCCAGCCGATCAACGGCGGGATCGCGCCGGGAACCGCGCCGACGTGCAGCGCGTAGCTCGTGCTGCGCTTGAGCGGCGTGTAGGCGAGCACGTAGCTGGTCAGGGCGGCCAGCGCGAGACCCGCGCTCGCCAAGTTCACGAACAGCACGAGCACGCTCAGCCCAACGACGCCACAAGCGAGCGCGAACCACAACGCGACCTCCGGTGAGAGCCGGCCGGTCGGCAATGGGCGTGAAGCGGTGCGACGCATCAAGGCGTCGGTGTCGCGCTCGATGTACATGTTGAGCGCGTTCGCCGCGGCCACGACCAACGCGGTGCCGAACATCGCGATCAGGAGCCGCCCCAGCGGCCGCGGGCCAGGCGCAACGAGCGCTCCACACAGCATGGTCACCATCACCAAGCCGGCGATGCTGGGTTTGCTGAGTTCGACCAACGCCGACCAAGAGCGACCACCCACGTGTTCAGAAGTGTCGCGTTCGCCGCTAATACCCGGCACGCTCGATTGCATCCTTCAGCACCTTCGGCCTCTAAGCGACGGCTCTCAGCGGTGAAACTCAATGACGCCCTGGCAGCGGCCAGAGGCCCGCGCCTCGTACCACCGCAGGTCAATTCCAGCAATCTGATCGCGAAGCGCTCGTGTTTATTGAGCTTTTTCAGCGGCCAACGGGGGTACCGGCGCGCCGAGCGTGGCGCAGACGGAAACGCTGGGCGGCCAGTAGCGCCAGGCCGGCCAAGGTGGCCCCGACTACCCCTGCCGCGGGCAGTGCCAGGTAGCTCGCCGAATGGGGTTCCTGGCGCTCGAGCCAGGCCGCGGCCCACCACAAGCAGGCCGACGCGCAGGCCCCGAGCAGCGCGCCGGCCCAGACCGGTAACCCAGGCGTGCGCGACGCAAGCCGCCCGACCCCGTAGGCCGACAGCCCGGCACTCAGCGTGAACAGACAGACGCGCAGGCCGAGCGGGATGCGCCGCGAGCGACCCCAGGGCGGCAACCCGCTGAGGGTCGCCTGCTTGGCGTGAACCCGAACCTGCATCTCGAACGCGGCAAGCGGAAACGCGAGCGTAAAGCGCTCGAGTGCGATGCGCTTCAGATCGTCGCTCAGCGCGATGGCGGCGGCGCGAAACGTCGCTTGCTTGCCCAGCGGCGCGCGCCCCTGCAGCTCGGGTGCGCGACCCACCTCGCACACCCAAGCGAAGCCGAGCATTGGCACCGTGACCTCCGCGCGAGGTTCGCTCTCTACGCAGCTCTCGCGAGCGGAGGTCACGAGCTCCGTCGCCAATTGACCCGGCGACGTCCCGCGACCGTCGAGCCAAGACGAGAGACCAAAACTGATCGCGCCGAGTCCGACCACCAGCACGCACGTGGCCCACAGGGTCGCGCGCCACGGCGTGCTGTCGGTCGCGCGCGGCGAGCGCATGCTAGTGGCGATGCCCAACGCAACGGGAACGCTGATCAAGAACGCGAGTTCGAGCCCTGCGGCCAACAGCGGACGAGCGAACGGCCAAATCAGCGAGGGCGGCAGGTGCTGCTCCGAGATCTTCGGCCAGAGGCGCAAACCGCCGATGCCGAAGAACAACAAAAGCGCGCTGGCAAAGGCCAACAGGCCAGCGAGTGCAGAGCGACGAGCGAGCAGGCGCACTGGGCCTCAGACTAGCGGAGGGAAACCGGCTGAGGCAGGAAAGCAGCGCTCCGGGATGGCAGAACGACCGAAACGTTTACCGGACGGCGGGCCTAGGGGGCCGGCTTGCGCGACGCGGCGCCCCGCATCGACTTTTGGAGGCCGCGCGAAAGCCTGTGTTATGGTCGAACGAACGTTCGCGCCGGGTCGGGCAACCCAGGTTAGAGCGAATTTCAGCGGAGGATCCATGCGCATCCAGACTTCATTCCTTGGCACGCTCATTCTGGCTACCCTGACCCTCGCGCCACTTTCGGCGCGTGCCGAGGATGTGTCGACCACCGGCAAAGGCGTCGTCGGTGGAACGTTGTTGGGCGCCGAGATCGTGCTCGCGACTGAAGCCGCATTCAAAGTGCAGCCAACCTGGGCGTACCTGGTGGGTGGCCTGGGTGGTGCGGCCGCAGGCGGCGTGGGCGGCTACTTCATCGAGCAAGAAGCAAGCTCGAAGACCACCATGTTGATCTTGGCGGGCGGCATGGCGTTGGCAATCCCAACCACTGTAGCCGTTTTGAGTGCCACCGCGTACGAGCCCCCTGCAAGCTACACGCAAGATCGCCCGACGGACGAGCCCGTCGCCGAACCTCCGCAGCCGAGCAACGCGCCGACGACGGAGCCCGCGCCCGCGACCACCTCGCCTTCTGGCACCGAAGTGACGCCTCCACCGGCTCCCGTCACTTCGCCACCCGCCGCGCCCACCGGCTCACTGCCGAAGCGCAAGTCGAACGCGCATCGCACCTTGCCGCTCGACTACCACCTCACCCCACCTGCACTCATCGGCCTCTCGAGCCAAGCGCTCACTCTCGGCGTGCCCGCCGTCGAAGTACGTAACGTGTACAGCCGGAACGAGGTCGCCATGTACGGTGTGAGCCAGGCGACCGAACTGCGCGTGCCCGTGCTGAACTTGCTGTTCTGAAAAAACGCGTGTTGCGGGGCGCCCAATTAGTGGTGCTAGTCTCTTAGGTTGCGGCTAATCTCAGCCGTTCATCCGCTCGGGATTAGACGACAAACATGGCACAGCCTGCTCCGCAGAAGCCCGCCGTGGCGGCGCCGCGTACTAAAAAAGCCGACGACCCGGCGCTCGGCAAAGTGATTGCCGGCCGCTATCGCCTCGAAGCTCGCATCGGCGAGGGCGGTATGGGGATCGTATACCGCGCTCGACACGTGCTCATCGATCGCGTGGTCGCGGTGAAGTTGATTCGCCCCGACTTGCGCGGTGAAACGCACCTTCGCGCGTGGATGTTGCGCGAGGCGCGCGCCGCCAACCGCGTCGACCACGCGCACATCATCGACATTCACGACATCGGCGAAACCGACGATGGCGAGTTGTACTTGGTGATGGAGTACTTGGTCGGAACGCCGCTCTCCAACGAGCTCGCGCATGGGCCGATGCCCCTGAACCGAGGCGTCGATATCCTCGAGCAGATGGGCGCCGCTCTCTCGCGTGCCCACGACTTGGGCGTCGTGCATCGCGATCTGAAGAGCGACAACATCCTGCTCACTCATCGCGGAGGTCGTAAGGACTTCGTGAAGATCTTGGACTTCGGGCTCGCGGCGCTGGCGCACGATCCGCGGCTCGCCCCCAAAGGCGCGGTCTTCGGTACGCCGGAGTACATGTCGCCCGAGCAAGCGCGCGGTGAACAAGCCGGGCCGCACTCGGATCTGTACGCCCTCGGCGTGTTGTTCTTCGAGATGCTCACGGGTCAGCTACCGTTTCGCGCCGGCGATCGCGACAGCTTGCTCGAGATGCAGCGCACTGCGCCCGCGCCGCGCCCGACCAGTATTCGCAAAGACTGTCACCCCGCCGCCGAACGCATCGTGCTTCGCTTGCTGGAAAAAGATCCGCGCAAGCGCTACCGCGACGGCCACCATCTGCTCGAAGAGCTGAAAGCGCTGCAGCGCTCGCTGCCCAGCGCTTCGTGGGAAAAAGAGGGAGCCGCCGGCGAAGCGCCGCCGGCCGCCGCCCCGCTGCCTCCTCCCCCACCGCGGACGCCGAGCGTGATCGAATGGGCCGGCCGTGCCGGTTTGTTCGCGCGCATGGTCGCCCGCGCTTACCCCTCGGCCAACGCCGCTCCGGAAGTCGCGCAAGCATTGGCCACGCTCTGGGATCTGGCCGCCAAAGCCAGCGGCCTCGAAGGTGAAGTCGCGAGCCACACGCGTAAACTCGAGGCCCTCGAGCGCCGGGGCCGCGCTTTGCGCGCGGAGATCGGCCGCAAGGTAGAAGAATTAGCGCACGAAGAATCGCGCGTGCTGCGTGAGGCGGCCGCCTACGGCGAGGAAGAAGAAGCCGCACGCCGTGAACTCGGCCGAGCCGAACAAATCGCCGAAGAGCGCGTGGCCATCGCCGATCGCGCCGAGCGCGCCGGCGCCGGCACGCGCGCCATCTACGAGCAAGCGGGCGCGGCCCATGCCATGGTCGAAGCGCAACGCCAATGGCTGAAAACGCGCGAGACGCGGCGCACGGGTCGTGAAGCCAGTGCCGCCGATCTGCGTCGTCAGATCGAAGAACTGCGGGGACAGCTCGCGCGCTATGCGGAAGCGTTGGAAGAGGATCTGGCGACCGGCCGCGAGAAAGTCGCGGCTCGCGCGCGGGAAGGCCTGAAGTACGAAAAGAGCTTCTTCGAGGCCTCGAACGTGCTGATGACCAACCTCAAGGGCAAGCCGGAGTGTCGCGAGCTGATGAACGAACTCACTTCCGGCGAGCACGAAAATCCGCAACCGTCGCCCGGTCCCTCGCGCTCCGCAGACGCTTGAGCGCGAGTCGGCTTCGAGTCCCGGGGGCGACACGGCTCGCTCCCGGACAATCGTGCACGTTCGAGTTCGAGCATGACCGCGAGCGGCTGACGGGCTTCGTGCTTCGTCACGGCGAAGCCGGGCTCGTGGCGTACCTGAATCGCTGCCCGCACTGGTCGGTGGACCTGGACATGGGCGACGAGCGGTTCTATGCCGAAGACATCGACCGCATTTATTGCAAGAACCACGGCGCGCTGTTCCGAGCGAACGATGGCGTGTGTGATTGGGGGCCGTGCTTGGGCAAGGCCCTGCTTCGTTTCGAACTCGAACTCGACGGCGAAGACGCCTGGGTGCGTCTGCCGAGCGGACCATGAGGCCGAACTTCATCTGCATCGGAGCGGTTGCCGCCGCGATTGGAATCGGGACGGGCGCTTTCGGGGCGCATGGCCTGCGCGGCGTGATTGGTGCCGCAGAGCTCAGCCTGTGGGACACCGGGACTCGCTACTGGCTGATCGGCTCGCTGGGCATGCTGCTGTTCGGTCTCTTCCAGGGCAAGCGCGACGTCAGTGCCGTGCCGGGTTGGCTGCTCCTGGCTGGTAGCCTGCTGTTCTCGGTCAGCCTGTATGCCCTGGCCCTCGGCGCACCGCGCGCCATCGGGGCGGTCACCCCCTTCGGCGGGTTGGGCTTGATGGCGGGCTTTTTGAGCTTTGCCTGGGCCGCCCGCCGGCGCTGAAATCGCAACAAATTTGCGTCTCGGACGGGCTTTGGTGTCTACCAGTGACGGCCCTCCATGCCCGCGCTGTCTTCGCACCCTCTGCCGCAAGAGCTGATCCCCGAGCGGATCCGCGGCATTCGCGTGACGCCGGTGTCTTCCGTCGCCTCCGCGGTAGTCGTTCCAGAGCCGGCTCCCCAATCGAAGCCGCGGCCACGGGCGCCATTGCTCGCCGGTCGATACTCGATCGATCGCTACTTCGACCGCGGCGGCACGTCCAAGGTGTACCTCGGTTGGGACGAGCTTTGCGAAGAAGAGGTCGTGATCAAGATCCTCACCGACGACGCCGCGCGCTGCCCGGTGCTCCGCGGCCATTTCTTGATCGGGTCGCGAGCGGCCCTCGCGATCGAGCACGAGAATGTCGTACGCACGTTGGCCGTGCGCGATCCGGCCCCCGGCACGCCGTACATGGTGATGGAATTGCTGCGCGGCGAGCTGATGGCGGATCTGCTGTTCCGAACGCCGCAGCTCTCCGTTCACACCGCACTCACTTACGCAGCGCAGACCGCGGCGGGCCTCTCGGCGCTCCACCAAACCGGCATCGTGCACTGCGACATCAAGCCCGACAATCTGTTTTTGACCGCGAAACCGGGCGTGCCGAAGACGATCAAGATCTTGGATTTTGGCCTCGCCGAAGTCGAGGGGCAAGCGGTCGAGAGCGAGGCGCACGCGGTGCGCGGGACCGCGCAATTCATGGCGCCCGAACAAGTGTTGGGTGACCCGGTCGATGCGCGCACCGACGTTTACTCACTCGGCGTGGTGATGTTCCGCATGCTGACGGGTCAGCTGCCGTTCGATCTCAAGCTCAGCACCACGCTCCTCCGGCATCATTTGGTCTCTCCCACCCCGCCGCCCTCCTGGCTGTGTGACGACCTCGATCCGAACATCGAGGGGATCGTGCTCAAAGCGATGCGGAAAAATCCCGCGAATCGCTACGCTTCGGCCGCCGAGCTAGGCGAGGACCTCGAGCGCGTGCAGCGCGGGCAAGCGCCGCGGGCCGAGTTTTTGCTGTCCGCAGCCGACGCTTACACGCCGCGCAGCGCGCGCGCCGAGCAGGCCGCCGAACTGCTCGGCTTGCGTTGAGCGCTCAGGCGGGCAGCTTAGCCAGCAAGAAGGCGCGCAGCTTCACCAAGTTTCGCGCGTCACGTGCGAAGCTTGGCACGACGTAGCCTTCGGCCCATTCCCGAACTTCGCGCACGAAGTCTGCGCGAGCGCTCTCGTCACTCGTGATCGCGGCCACGCTGCGGCCGCGCGCGGAACTCTGCTCGAGCCCCGCGGCATACTTGCTCAGGCGCTCGTATTGCGGATCCAAGAACTCGCGAATCAACTCCGCCTCGCTGGCCAAGCGCGCCAGCGTGCCACTCGAATCTGCAGCGAGCTCCGCTTCGGCCTCGAGCTTGACGGACTCGGCCACGGCTCGGAGCACGAATGCGTCGTCGATGAAGCCCAGATCTTCGAGGCCATCCGGGATCAGGTCGAGCGACTTGAACAGGTAGTTGAGGGCCGCCGCGGAGCGCCGCGAGGCCAGCTCGAAGCCCTCGCTCTCCAGCACCGAGGCGAGCGCGCGCGCGTCATCGGCGAGCGAGCGGAGCCAATTGGGGAATGCGTCGAGACAGCGATCTTCGAGCGTTGACATGGGCTTTTCCGCTCTATCAAGGGGAGCCCGCGCTGTAAAGGCGCGCGCTACTGCGGATCGCCCGCGCCGCACAGGACGCGCAGAGCATTCGTCGAGAAGACCTTCCGCACGTCTTCGGCCGAAAATCCTGCGCGCTCCAGCGCGGATGCGAGCGCCGGAAATCGACTGGCGTCGCCGAGCTCCGCCGGGGGTCGAATATCACCTTCGAAATCGGAGCCAATGGCTGCGTGATCGATGCCAGCCACGTCGCGAATGTGTTGGATGTGCAGCACGACATCGCTCAGGCGAGCGCGCCGCCCGCGTGCCAGAAAGGGCCCGTGAAAGTTCACGCCGATGACTCCACCCGTGGCCGCGACCGCGCGCAGCTGCTCGTCACTCAAGTTGCGCGGGTGATCGGCGAGCGCGCGGGCATTCGAGTGCGTGGCGACGACCACCCCGTGTGACTCGCGAGCAAGGTTCAGGATGTCGACCAGCGCGCGATCGGAGGCGTGAGACGCGTCTACGAGCAAGCCCAGCGCGAACGCTCGACGCACGAAGGCCGTCCCCCGCTCCGTCAGTCCAAAGCTCTTGGGCTCGGCGTCACCCGACGAACTCGCGAGTTCATTGGCATAGGTGTGGACGAGCCCAACGATGCGCAAACCGCGCTTTTGCCAGACGAGCAGTGCATCTGGATCGTCGGCGAGGGGGCCTGCGCCCTCGAACGCGAAGAACGTGCGCACGGCTCCCGGCGTCTCGCGACAACCCGCGGCGGTGAATGGCGGCGTGTCCGAGAGCGATTGGCTAACGCGGTGGTACGACCGCTCGAGGTCGGCCAGGCGTGGTCCGTTCGCCGAAGCGTTGCGCGGCACGAATAGCGGCAACACCACCCCCGATAGCCCACCGCGCCGCAGCGCCGCGACCGAGAACTGCCCGGCGCTACCCGCGAACGGTCGGTTCTTGAAGTTGAATTGGTACGACAAGTCGACGTGTAGGTCGACGACCGGCATGGGAGCGCTCGGCGCGGCGCTGGAAGCTCGCGCCCCCAGCAACAGCAGGACGAGAGGGAGAACGCGTGTAGGTCTGGGCAACGTCCGTTCAGGTTAAGCCCAAAGTTTGCGCGAGTGTTGGCCAAAGCCAGGAAAGGTGACCCAATTTGCAACGCTTTTTGCTCAAGCCCGCTCACTTGAAACCGTATCCTTCTGAGGCGCAATGCCAAGTACCAGCCAAAGTCCGCCCAACTCCGAACGCCGCAGCAGTCGCGGCAGCCCGGCGGTGCGACGGATCCTGTTCGTGGACGATGACGAGCTCATCCTGCGCAGCATCGATCGCGTCCTCCGGCGGCACGCGCAGGAGTCTGGTTGGGAGCTCTACTTCCTCAGCGACGGCGATGACGCGCTCGAGCTGATGAATCAAAAATCGTTCGATATCATCGTCGCCGACGCGAACATGCCACGCATGAGCGGCAGCTCATTGCTACGCCGAGTGCAGGAGTCGAACCCAAGCGTCGTTCGTATCCTGCTCACGGGCAACACGGGGCTCGAAGTGTTGCGCACGACGCTGCCTTATGCCCATCAGTTCATCGCCAAGCCCTGCGACGCGCAGCTGTTGCGAACGACGTTGGAGAATGCCTGCAGCTTGCGCCGGATCCTCGATCGGCCCGAACTTCGCGCATTGGTCGGCGGCAGCAACGAGTTGCCCTCCGCACCACGCACCTACGTGGAGATCACCAACGCGCTGAGCAGCCCCAACGCCAGCACGCGTACGGTCGCCGACATCGTCGAGAAGGACATCGCCATCTCGGCGCGCGTGCTGCAGCTGGTCAGCTCGGGCCTTTACGGCCTGCCGAGGCAAGTGGGCTCGGTCGGTGGCGCGGTGGCGTTCCTGGGCGTCGAGGTGATCAAAGCGATCGTGCTTTCGATCGAAGTTTCCAAGATGTTCCCGGTGGCGCAAGCCATCCCGGACTTCTCGATCGATGCCGTGCAGCGCCGTTCGGTAGCGGCCGCACAATTGGCCAAGCGCCTGCTGGGACACGAGTCAGGCGGGGACGCGGTGCTGATCGCCGGCATGCTGCAAGACGTGGGACAGTTGGTATTCGCGGCCCGCGCCGCCCAGCGCTTCTCGATTGCGCTGGCGACCAGCGCGCGCGGCAAGACCCCGCTGTACGAGGCCGAGCTCGAACTGTTCGGTTCGACGCACGCCGAAGTCGGCGGCTACCTGCTCGGGCTGTGGGGTCTACCGCCGAAGATCGTGCAAGCGGTGGCGCACCACTTGGAACCGGTCGATGGAGCGCGCCTCTTCGACGCGGCCGCAGCGCTGTACGTGAGCAACCTGCTCAGCCAAAACCCGGATGTGCCCGCCATGGAAGAGGTTCCCGCGCGCACGATCGCCATCGATCTCACCTACCTGCGTTCGCTCGGTGTCGCGCATCAGCTAGAAAACTGGCGCCGAATCGCGCGCGAGATGGCCGGCGGTGGCAGCGCGCCCACCCGGCTAGCGGCACGCGCCTGAGCCGGCCGCATCCCCCCGCGCTGCGCTCACTTGGGGTGTCACCCTTCCAATCGTCCGGGAGGTACTTGTCGGTTCCGGGGTCGATCGTCCCGCCGGGCACGCACTGACCGCTCGAGTTACAAGTTTCGCCCGACCCGCAGCCGTCATCCGCCGACGTGCAGTCGGCCGTGCACTGGCCAGCGCTGCAATACTGGCCCGAGCCGCAGGAGGCGCTCGCGGAGCAGGGACGAACCGCAAGTCAGCGTCGACTCACACGGACTTACACGGCTCTGTTCACCGGTACCTTTGCACGCGAGTGCCAGCGCGCTGCCCAGCAGCGAGAGTGCCACTGCACCGCATAACTAGGCCTTCCATTTGATGTTGCAGCCGATACTCGGGATCTGGTCGCTTGTGGGAGCCTGTCCGGAGAGCAGCGCTTGCACCGCCGCGCGCGCGTCACGACCCGTCACGGGCACGTCGTTTCCAGGCCGCGCCGCATCGAACTGACCACGGTAAGCAAGCATTCCTTTCTGATCGAAGATGAACAGATCCGGAGTGCAGGCCGCATCGAAGGCACGCGCGACGCTCTGGCTCTCGTCGAACAGGTACGGAAAGACGTAGCCCGCATCTTTCGCTTCCGCGGCCATGGCGGGCGGGGCGTCGGCCGGGTAGGCGACCGCGTCGTTCGAGCTTACCGCAACCATGGCTACGCCCTGCTCTCGGCAGTATCGGCCGAAGTCGGCGATGCCGGCGCGAATGTGCTTCACGAACGGGCAGTGATTGCAGATGAAGAACACGACCGCGGGTTTGCCTGCCAAACTCGCGGAGCTGACGAGTCCATCACTCGTCGTGTCGGGCAACGAAAACTCGGGCAGTTTCGTGCCCAGGGGCAACATGCGTGAGGGAGTGCGGGCCATGAGCGAAGTTTGCGCCGCGCATGCGTGGCGTCAACCGCGTCACTGAACTTTGCTGGGCAGCAAAGCGAACCGTTCGAAATCGTCGCGCCCGTACAAGAATGCGTACGTGGCCCGGCTGGACAACACGCGCTTCACGTAACGGCGCGTTTCGACGTACGGAATCAATTCGATCCAGAGATCGAAGTCGGCGTTCGGGCGCTCACGCAACCAGCGCTTGGGATTTCCAGGACCCGCGTTGTAAGCGGGAATCGCCAGCAGCGCATTCTGCGGAAATGCATTGGCGAGCCTCGCTAGCTCCCCGGTACCCAGCGCAATATTCACGCTCGGACGCTTGAGCGAGGCGCGGTCGGCAGGCAGCCCGAGCGGGCGCGCGATGCTCTTGGCGGTGGGGACGATCAGCTGCATCAATCCATAGGCGTCCGCGAGACTCTCCGCGTCCGGATCGAACGCCGACTCTTCACGCATGATCGCATAGACGAGCGCCGAATCCTGGCCGGTACGTTTGACTTCGCGCTGCACGATCTGCTGAAACGGCGCCGGATAAGCCAATTTCCAAGCGTCCACCCAGGCGTCCGCGGGCCAGGTCGACGGCGCGGCGGTCAACGCGCGGCGGGCTGCCGCATGCGACAGCTTCACCGAACCCGCCTCTGCGTACAGCTTGGACAGACCCCACAAAATCTCTGGTCGCGAACTGTCGGCGAGGCCGAGCGCGTCCAGCTCGCGCGCACCGTTGTCCAGATCGCCCACCCCAAATAGCTCCAAAGCTCGACCAAAACCCGAGCCAGAAAACTCGGCGCGATTCGTGACCACGACCGGGCCGCTCGGCACCGCCGCGAGCGCGGCCGCCAATACGGCGCGCGCGCGCTCCGGATCCACCGCGTGAAGCGCGCTGTACGCGCTCAGCATGTAATACGAGAGCGGCAAATCACGGACGAGCGACTCGTACTCGCCGAGCGCGCGTTCGGCTTCGCCGCTAGCCGCCAGGGCGCGGGCATGAAAATACCGTTCGCGTCCGGCAAAATCCGCGGCTCGGGCTCCCAGACTGAACTTGTTGTGCAGCACTCGTTCGAGCACGCGCACTGCGCCTTGAAAATCTTGCTTGTCCAAACGGCGCAAGGCAAGCCGAAACGAGCCCTCGGGAACCATGTCGCCGTCGGGGTAGTCGTCCGGCATGGCACTCAAGAGCTCCGTGAAGCGAGCTTCGACGCCGGCCTCGAGGTAAGACAGTGCGCCATACAAGCGCGCGTCGTCCGCGAGCGAGTTCTTCGGCGCGTCCTGCTCCAGTGCCGCGAAGCGCTTCACGGCCAACATGTGCTGTCCGTCACTGGCCGCGGCTTTGCCCGCCATGAACTGCGCGCGCGCGCGCAGTTCCGCGTCGGAGCACTGGTCGAGCAAAGCCTCGAAGACCTCACCGGCCCGCGCATAGGCGCGCGTCGATGACAGGGCTTTGCCCAACAAGAAGCGAACCTCGCAGCCGACGCGGCTGGTTCGATCTGCCACGGGCAGCGACGCCAGTGTCTGCTCGGCCGCCGGCTGAACTTCCGCAAAGCGCCGCGCGTCGGACAGCGCGCGCACCCGCTCGAGTTGCTCATCGGGGTCGCGCTCGCGGTGCTGCGCTTGGAGCGGCTCGGGCAACAGCCCAAGCGCGCGCGCCTCCAATGCCTGCGCGCCCAGCAGGGTGACGCGCGACACGTTGGGCTCGTTTTGAATCCGCCGCGAGCAGCTCAGCGCTTCGGAGATCCGAGCCGAACCATCACCGCTTCGAGCGGCGGCGGCATCGAGCAAAGCGGTGGCCAAGTGCAGCTCGTTGTCGGCGCGCTCCGGGCCGGGAGCGAGGGAGAGCACCACGCGCTGATAGGCGGCGATGGCTGCCTCGCGATCACCCTGCATGCGCGCGGCCTCGGCCAGGACCGGCCATTTCGAACGCGCCACGGGTTCGGAGTCCGGAACCGCGGCGCTGCGCACGGCGACTTCTTTCGGGCGGCCGAGGGCCAGCAGCGCGCGCGCCTCACCGACACGCGCATAGCTCGCGAGCGAGGACGAACCTTGGCTGACCTGCGCGTACGCGGCCAAGGCCGCCGCAAACTGCCCGGCTTGCTCGTGCAGGCGAGCGAGCAAGTAGTCGTAGCGAAAGCGCTCGTCGGGTGGGGGCGGCGTCTTTTGCAGCCAATTCGCCAGTTCACGAGCGGCCACGCCAGGGCTCCCCGCTTCGAGCGCGGCGGCCACGGTCGACAGCTCGGGCAGCGTCAGGAGCGGGCGAAAATCGCTGAGCGAGAACAGTGCGCTCTGCACTGGGATCGCCGCGCTGACGGCGGGCGGCGCGATCTGGAACGGCGGCGCCTTCGCAATCCGCCCCTCCGGCTCCTGTCTTGCTTCACAGCCGACGAGCAGAACGACCAGGGACAGAGCGAGGCCGCGCGAAAAACGTTCGATCATCAAGTGCGCCGCGCTGGAAAATGGCTCGCAGACCATTGCTCGGCCGCTGCTTCTTCTTCGGCACGTTCCTGTGCGGCCGCACGCTGCGCGCGAAAGGTATCTCGGTGAGCATCGATGATCTTTGCTTCGCAGCTGGCGGCGGCCAAGGCTCGTCGCGCCGCGGCCTCGGCCGCCGCTTCGCTGGCGTGGGCCTCGCGGGCGAGCCGCTCGGACTCGGCTTTGGCGGCGACCTCGGCGAGCGCACCCTTTTGCCAATCGGCGACGACTTGCAAATCTCCGGCACGCACGCTGCCGTCGTTCAAGCGCGCGTGCTCAGCGCCCGATAGCGCCGACAGCGACTGCTCGGCCACGCGCCTTGCCGCTTCGGCGCGGGCCGCGCTCGCGCGCGCACGCGCCACACGCTCGGCACTCTCGCCCAGCAAACGCGCTTGGCGATCGACGCGCTGCTGGCGCAGCCAGAGCAGGGCCTCGAATGGATACCGGTGACGCACGCCGGCAGTCTAGCAAAGCTCGGCCGAAGCCGAGTCGGCCCGACAAATGACGGGCATTTCTCGGCTTATTCGCCCTCGGCCGAGCGCGCGTGCCACTCCTGAAGGCTCTTCACGAGCTCGCCGCGCTTCCCCAACAGGGCGCTCACCTCCAGCGCGTCCACGGCCGCGGCACCGGCCGCCATGGTCGTGAAGTAGGGCACGTTCGAGAGCAGCGCATTGCGCCGAATCGAGTAGCTGTCGGCGATCGCCTTGGCGCCCTGCGTGGTGTTGATCACCAGTTGGACGCGCGCATCGTGAATGGCGTCCACGACGTGCGGCGACCCCTCGAGCACCTTGTTGATGCGCTCGACCGGGATGCGCGAGCGAGCAATCGCGGTCGCCGTACCGCCGGTGGCCATGATCGAGTAACCGAGATTGCGCAAGCGCCGCGCGACCTGACACGCGATCTCTTTGTCGTCGTCTTTGACGCTGATGAACGCCACGCCGTGATCCGGGAGCCGGACGCTCGACGCAGCCAAGGACTTGCTGAACGCGAGCGCGAAGCTGCCGGCGATGCCCATCACCTCGCCCGTGGAGCGCATTTCCGGACCGAGGATGGTATCGACCCCGGGGAACTTCTGGAACGGGAAGACCGACTCTTTGACGGCCACGTGCATGGGCAGCGCGCGGTCGAAGATGTTGAGTTCGTCGAGCGTCTTGCCGACCATGACTTTGGCCGCGATTTTCGCGAGCGGGCGCCCAGTGGCCTTGGCCACGAAGGGCACCGTGCGCGACGCGCGCGGGTTCACTTCGAGCACGTACACTTCGCGATCTTTGACCGCGAACTGCACGTTCATCAGGCCGATCACGTTGAGCTCCAGCGCGAGCTTCTTGGCCTCGTCTTCGATACGGGCCACGACTTCGCTGTCCAGCGTATGGGGCGGGAGCACGCTCGTCGAGTCGCCCGAGTGCACGCCCGCTTCCTCGATGTGCTGCATCACGCCGCCGATCACGGCGCGCTTGCCGTCGCACACGACGTCCACGTCGACCTCGGTCGCGTTCTTCAGAAACTGATCGATGAGCAGGATTTGCGAGCCGCCCTCTTCGCGCGCGGCGTCGATCGCCAATTGCACGTAGGCATCGAGCTCGCTGTCGGACCAGCAGGTCATCATCGCTCGGCCACCGAGCACGTAGCTCGGGCGCACCAACACCGGGAAGCCGATATCGGTGACGATCTTGCGCGCTTCTTCGATGCTGCGCGCGATGCCCGCGCGTGGACGCTTCAGGCTCAGCTTGGTCAAGAGCGCATCGAAGCGCTCGCGATCTTCGGCGCGATCGATGGCATCCGCGCTTGTGCCGAGCAGCTTGATGCCCGCCTTCTCCAGCGGGACGCTGAGCTTGAGCGGGGTCTGCCCGCCGAACTGCACGATCACCCCCAAGAGCTCGCCCTTGGAGGCTTCTTCACGGCAAATCGCCAGCACGTCTTCGAGCGTCAACGGCTCGAAGTACAGGCGATCCGAGGTGTCGTAGTCGGTCGACACCGTCTCCGGGTTGCAGTTGACCATGATCGTCTCGAGCCCGAGCTCGCGCAGCGCGAACACGGCATGGCAACAGCAGTAGTCGAACTCGATGCCCTGTCCGATACGGTTCGGGCCACCGCCGAGGATGATGACCTTCTTCTTGTCCGAAACGTCCGCCTCGGACTCGGTTTCGTAGGTCGAATACAGGTACGGGGTTTTGGCGGGAAATTCGGCCGCGCAAGTGTCGACGCGTGCGAACACCGCACGCACGCCGAGCTCGTCGCGCAGCTTGAAGATCTCGGCCGGAGTCTGCTGACGTAGCGCGCCGATTTGCACGTCACTGAAGCCGAGCCGCTTGCTCTCGCGCAGCAAGTCCGCATCCAAGTCGGGCGCGGCCTCGATCTTCTTCTCTTGCTGCACGATCCGCTCGAGCTGCGCCAAAAACCATGGGTCGATGCCCGTGATCTTGTTCAGGCGATCGGTCGAGATGCCGTGCCGGAGCGCGTCCCCCACGTAGAACAGACGCTCTGCGGTCGGCACCCGCACCGCCTTTTCGAGCGCGGCCCACAGTTCGTCGCCGACCGGCGGCGGCAGGGTAGGCTTGGGCTTGGCCAAGGGCGGCGCGTCGTGCGCGAGATCGCGCGCCGCGTCCGGCGAAAACTTCAGGTTCCGGTAGTCGATGCGATCGAACAGGCTGACGAAGCCCGCCTTGCCCGTCTCCAGCGAGCGCGCCGCTTTCTGCAGCGCCTCGGGGAACGTGCGACCGATCGACATCGCCTCACCCACGCTCTTCATCTGCGTGCCCAGGCGCGCGTCCGAACCGGGGAACTTTTCGAACGCGAAGCGCGGCCACTTGACGATCACGTAGTCGATGGTCGGCTCGAACGCGGCGCTCGTGCCGGTGATGTCGTTCGTGAGCTCGTCGAGCGTGAAGCCCACCGCGAGCTTGGCGGCGATCTTCGCGATCGGGTAACCGGTGGCCTTCGAGGCCAGCGCGCTGGAGCGCGACACGCGCGGGTTCATCTCGATCACGAGCACGCGGCCGGTCTTGGGATCGATCGCGAACTGCACGTTGGATCCGCCGGTTTCGACGCCGATTTCGCGCATCACGCCGCGTGCTGCGTCGCGCAGGCGCTGGTACTCGCGATCCGTGAGCGTCATCGATGGCGCAACGGTGATCGAGTCCCCCGTGTGCACGCCCATCGGGTCCAGATTCTCGATCGAACAGATGACGATGAAGTTGTCCGCCGCGTCGCGGATCACTTCCAGCTCGTACTCTTTCCAGCCGATCAGGCTCTCTTCGACCAGCACTTGGTGGGTGGGCGATTGCAAGAGGGCCCACTCCAACTTGGGTGCGAGTTCGTCCGCGTTCTCGACCACCGCGCCACCCGAGCCACCCATGGTGAAGC
>Ga0247757_10000070_pt1 | contig 77295 bp, 81 predicted proteins | sample UWRJL126311R4_FD_180929 | JGI IMG/M metagenome (GOLD analysis project Ga0247757, IMG submission 180929) | Plant litter microbial communities from Arlington Agricultural Research Station in Wisconsin, United States - UWRJ-L126-311R-4 | ecosystem: Environmental > Terrestrial > Plant litter >...
TGTACAACTATTCCTAGTCCAGTGTCTAGCACTGCTTGGTACTTCCAGCTTCGCTTTCGCAAATTTGCTATTCGCTAATTACTGGGTAAGATGCTTAACCATTCCGTCCTCATTAAGTTATTACCAATTTCGTTCGTTCGTTCGTGGGTGCACCGGTGTGCTTTCGAGGGTGCGCCGGTGCGCTTTTTTCGTCCCCAGCAGGACTCGAACCAGCGCCTACCTGGTGTTACCACCAAGGTGAACTTGTGTTGCTTGGCCACTTCGTCTGCTTCGCGGCGCTGTTTCTGATGGACCATTGCCAATTTTTTAAATTATATAGTAGCTCTGAGAGGACTTATCCCTGATTACTACTAGTATAAGGGCCGCTATCATGGAGGTGGTCGTGTAGAGGCGGCTTTCGTTCACTGTTCAGAAAAATACAGAGGAGAATTTCAGTTGGCCAGCATTTCGGGTGCCTCGATCGCGGCATTTGACTTGAAATCGGCTGCTTCGACCGTGGCGCCGGCTCGCTACTTTGGGTGGGGGAATTGGCTGGCTCGGCCGCGGCGTTGGCTCACTGCCTGTGATCGTGAACAGTGGTTGAAGTAGGCTCGGACTTGGAAAGTACGAGTCAGATTAAGCTGCCATAGAGGAGCCAAAAATCGCGGTGGATCGTTCGGTGCTTAGATGGAAGGCCAGCCTCATGTTGCCTACGGTGCGATTTGCCTTGGGTCGGCGGCTCTTTCTTTTTCCAGGCGCAATCGGAATGCTTCTACATCCTACCAGCATCGTTGATTTTCGTCTTCATATGTTTCTTACCACAGAGAGCGCAACCGACAGATGGATCACTCGGAATGAAAAGCATTACCAATGATTTGAAAAAAGCAATGAGAAGCAATATCAGCTGCTGCGACAGGACATCGCCGCTATTCCCGTAGCTTTTGATTCTACCCATGGAGAGAGAAGACCTCTTATAACGTATCTAAATAAAAAAACCCCAAAGAAGAACGTTGCCGGCAAGTGGAACAGGTTTCGCAAAATAGTTGTCCAGTTACAGCTTCCCCACCGACGCAGGGCTTCGTTTGGAAGGAGCTCAATTCGACGATCCAGACAAACCAAGGATGCCGTTTGTACCAGTTTATTATCTTGGTGATAGAGAGCGGAAAGATAGCATTCATAAACAGGTCTTTCCTAATAATTCCAGCATATCTAGTAAACGATAGATAAGTGAATTGTGTCTTGTGATCTGGATACAAATGAAGGAAACGCATGGTATAGATTGCTTCAGAATGGCAAACACTATGTTCAAAATAACTTTACAATGCAATGGGAACACCTCTACAGATTACGACACTTAATATTATTGGCGAATTCAAGTGCCTTGTAGGCTCTCACCTCTAGGATGATCAAAACACTGAAACATTCGTTATCACACTCCATCACCTTTTTACTTCACGATAAGGCTGTGAACTTGATTCAGACTTTGGAGAAGCTTTACAGAGAAATCCTCAGGCATTGTGGTACAGTAAGTAAAAAGAATCGGAGTGAAGAAGCTGAAGGGGATCATGAGAAGAATAAGAGGATGTGTTAGTAAGAATATGGCAGCGAGACATTTTGTTCGCTCCATGTCACCTGAAACGGCCGTGCGAAGTATCCAACTTAATTTACAAGCCGAAGCGGACATGCAATATTGAAAAATGGCGCGCTCTTGTCGAGGCGTTACTTGAAAGATTACCAAGTGGAAAATAAAAGTATGTACTTTCAAAGAAACGCTCAGGAGGGAAAGTATAAAGTCTATTATAACACCCCCGAGACAGATGTAGAGAAGGAACATCTTGCCGTATGATGTAAGTAGCCAAGCAACTTTCAGTTGTAAGGTAATGATTGGAAGTCTGTCGCAATTTTGGCTAGAAACATCCGCCAGGTGGCTTGTGTCGCAAATGAAGCCGCAGAGGTGAGAAAGTCAGATACACTACTGTCTTTAAGATAAGATGTTTCAAATGGGAAAAAAGAGATGGACAGGCGATGAGCAATGGAAGCATGGGCAATAGAAAATTAGAATAGAGGCTACCCCAGCCTTTCAATTGCACGGGGTCGGTTTCTATTCATGCCTCAAGCTAGATAACATGAAATAAATTGGCCCCAGCGATATTGTTGATTAATACGATTCAAATCCGATGGTATCAAGATGATCTATTCCCATATCATACACTAACCTACACGTTGCTCCCTCATCAAGCTAACAGCTCCTCCCTTGCAGTCTCGTATTCTGTCTCGCTCATGAGGTTGCTATCGTCGCCCTGTGGCCCGGAGAACATTTGCGCCCTCGTAGCTTCTTCGTCCTCGATCTGTGTGCGCGCCCAAACCTTCCAGCTCTCCCAGGTCTTATCCTCAAGCTCCATGCCGACATCGAGCGGACCCTTGGCAAAGTAGGCGCCAACGTGCATGGCTTCTTCCTTTGCGACACGCCTCCGTACCTCCTCGCGGTGGCGGTAAAAGTAGAATTCGCGGCGGGCCTGGTCGTAAGCAGCAGGCTTGGACATGTTCTCGTGCTCCATGAGCCACATCTGGCGTTGCACGACGCTGTACTCATCAGTATGCACCAAATTTTGAGAGGACAGCACTACCTCTCGCCATCCAATTGCTTGCCGGGCTGTATGATCTTGCTCCAGTCGTGCCATTTTGAGTCGTTGCCGCTGTCCTCAACAACCAGCCTCGGCCGTGCCAACTCCCACGGATGGTCTCCAAAGAAATCAGACCGTAATTTATCTTCGGGGTATGTAATGGGCAGCGGTTGGAACATCCTGCTGGGCTTCTTCGTTTTATGTGCCTTGGGTGCGCGCTGGAGCGGCCGTGCGAGCGTCTCGCTGGGGGGGATGTCACCGATGACCTTGTACCATTGAGGTAGATAGGGTTGGTGCTTCGCATCGTATAGCGCCTTCACCGCCTGGCGGACACGTATCGGACGGAATTCGTAGCGACCCATTGTGTATTACTGGGGGTTAATGGGGTTGGCGTTGTCGACGCGGAGAAAAGATCGGAGGGCGCGGGATTTGCCGAGCCAAACTTTTGACGCGGCCTGCAATCAGCACCAGCCGTCAACCATCTCCCGCAATTGAGCTCGCGCATGGAGATTTCTGTTCGCTGACACGATGCTCGCCCTCTCATGTCCCTCTTCCGCGCTCTCGATCGGACCTCCGCCGTCTCATGCCCGCTCTATCTATACCCCACTCGAAGCTCCATCACACGGCCGGCGGTAACCCGCATGGACAACCTCTTCATCCAGGCATTGGCGCGCGCTGCGTCGTGTCGGCAGCACGCAAAGCCCATCTCTGTATCCACACTCCATCACAAACCTCGGCGGAAGAATCTCGCTCGACACGTTTCCACCGAACCGGAAAGAGGAGGTCCGATCAAAGCGGCCAGGCAGTTTGCAGAACGAGAGCTGAAGGCGTTGGTGGACTACTACGGCATTGAACTAGACACGTCAAAGGAGAAGGAGGAGGATTACATTGATGAGGGGCTGCTCGTGTGGAACGTGGGGAATGACCATGTGCCCTGGCCGCTGAGAGATCCTGCAGACGCGGCCACGATAACGAAGCTAGAAGAGTTGTTGAAGGATGAAGAAACATCGCACCAGCTCATCTTCGACACATACCAGTTACTCCCCGCCCCTCGGGTCGTATATCTCACACAAGATACAATCCGCTTGATGCTGCACAACCTGTCCATCCTCGAACGCCCCTCCCTCGAGGCAATGCAGCGCTTCCTCTCAATTCTCGACGACATGAAACACGCACACATACACATCATCCGCTCCGAGTGGACGACAGCAATACGCCTGGCGGGCCGCTTCCTGGGCAAAGTGTCCACCGAAGAAGTTCAATCAGCAATGAGCATATGGCGGGAGATGGAGAATCGTGCTAATGTCAAGGGCGGACCCGTCACCTTCAACGTTCTCTTCGATGTAGCCGTCAAAGCAGGCAAATATAGCCTCGCTGAAACCTTCCTCAAGGAACTGCGCGCCCGCCGATATCGCATTAACCGACACTTCCGCATCTCGCTCATCTACTACTACGGCGTCCTGCAGAATGGGAGCGGCATCCGCAAAGTCTACCAGGACCTCGTGGAAGCCAAAGACATTGTCGATACTGTCGTGATGAACGCTGTCATTGCCGCTCTAATCCGTGCAGGTGAGCCCGCGGCCGCTGAGCAAGTCTTTGAGAGGATGAAGCGCCTCGACGCGAACAGGACGATTGGATTCCCAGGGAACACGGGCTTTGGGACCGCTACATGGCGGCAGCAACGTGCACTCGGTCTGCATCTCACGTATGAAGGTCGTAGGATCAGAGTAAGCACCGATCCGCAGGACTACACAGACTTGCAAGGCTGGGCACCTATCGCGCCAAACTCCCGCACGTACAGTCTATTAATTCGGTATCATGCGCGCACGGCTGGCAATCTCGACCGCGTGAATGAGCTCCTCCGCGAGATGGGATACAATGGCGTGCCGTTGGAAGGAAGCATCTTCATCGTCATGTTCCACGCGTTCGTCAATTTCGGGGATATGAGATACACTGTCTGGACGCGTGACCGGCTCGAGCAGACATGGAGCGAGTACCTTAATGCCGTCAAGATTGGACTGGGACGGACGTGGATCAGCAAACTCGCCGTTATATCTGCTTTACGGGCATTCAAGAGGTGTACCGACGAGGAAAGGACACTGCAGGCCTGGGAGGAGGCCAAAACCGTGTGGAATCCCAACGAGGAGGAGGTGGAGTCGGTGATGCGCGTGCTGAGAGAGAGCGTGCCGAAGGGCAACTTCTTCAAGAAAAAGATGTAAATACAGTAAATATCGTATATCAAGCGTTTGTATTCTGGTTCACCCACGCGATTGCCTGCGCAACCTGCTCTCCAAAGGGCGAATCCCCCTGATACCCGTGGAGCATTTCAAGGAAATCAGCCGTGTCGACAGTTCCATCCGCCAGCACCGTCCGCACAAACACCCACAGCGCCTCGTTTGCTTGCTGAAATCTTATCGCAGACAAGATAACTCCTTTGACGATCTCCATCGCCGCAGGCGGCCGCCCGCGCAGCATCCACGCCAGAAACATCCATCCGGATATGTCTCCCGGATGCTGCACACACCACTCCCGCACCTTTTCTACGCACTCGTAAAGTACACTGAAATCTTCCTCAGATATCATTACGAATCGCCCAAACAATCGCCGCGCATACTGCCACGCGTAGTAGTTCTTAGGATGCCGCTCCCCGGATTTACTAACGACATCAAGCTCAGAGAGTAGTACAGAACGCAACGAATCACAAGGGAAGGCAGTGAGCAGGAAGTGGCGGTGGTACCAGAGGGTGGGGGACTTTGATTGGCGATGCAGCGGAGAGGTTAGGATACTGGTGGTAAAGAGAAGGTCTCTGCGGAGGGCCGTCTCAAAATCAGACGTAGAAGTACTCTGCAAGGCCTTGAGGTACCTTTTGCGGAAGTTGGCAGCAGTGAGGTGTTCCGGGTCGAGAAGGAGGAGGGGGCGTGTGGCGGAGAATGCCGTCTGGACGCATGAGTATGTATTCTGTTTAGATGGTAGGTGGCTCACAGCAGATAGAAGGTCTGCATCTTTCAGTGCGGAGAAGAACTGAGTGCGTGCTTCAAGGAAAGCTAGGATTAGGAAGGGTTTCGTGAGGCCCAGATGCGTGCCTTCGTGCAGGAAGGTGTTGTCTGCGGGGGAAAATGCTGGGGGGAGGATTTCGATTTCGAGAATGGAGTCTTGGTGGAGGGTTAAATGGGCAGATAGTGCATCGTAGGCAACCTTCTGCTGGCTCATTGTCCTATCATATCAACCATCTCTTGATTTGTTTGATATCAATCCCATCTCCTCCAGTAATTCATTGTTGAAGCGAAGCAGACGCACGGGCCTCAAACACCAGAAATTCGGGCTATGACATAGCCGTTCTGCCACCTCACACCATGCTCTACCCCCGCCCCAGGAGACTCTAGCCATGCCGTCGCTTCTGGTTGTCGTCTTTATCTTGCAGTTTCTGCTACACATCATCAATACCGTTGGCGCAAACACAATCAACGAGCTGGCCCGTCTCTGCCCCTCGTTCACGAAACCCGCTGACTTTTAATAGCTATGGATTCTCTACAACAAGCTCCCGACGCCGACTTCGTCGTCCGCACAGAAAGCACAGACTCTCAAGCGTGAAGTCATCAAGCTGAAGCGCGAGCTAGCAGCCACCTCCGCGCAGGACAACTTCTCGAAATGGGCGAAGCTCGACCGGCAGCACAACAAGGCAGCGGCGGACTACAATAAGCTGGGTATGCTTCTTGTTCATCCCGGTTAATAGGATATTAATGTGTCAGATGCCTCCCTTCGTACCCACAAAGCCACCTTCAACTCGACCGTCTCGACGCTTCGCTGGCTCGGCACCCAAGGCCTCCGCTTCATCCTACAGTTCTGGTTTGCCAAGTCGCCCATGTTCTGGATCCCCCCAGGCTGGGTTCCCTACTACACCGAATGGATACTGAGTTTCCCGCGGGCGCCACTGGGCAGCGTGAGCATCAACATCTGGGGCATCGCCTGCGCAAGCGTGATTGCGCTGGTAGCCGACGCCATAGCCGCAACATGGGTCCTAATCACACACAAGCCGGTGCCGGTGCCAAAGGAGGAGCCCATGACGTTCAAGAGCGAGGAAAAGAAGGAACTATAAGGGTAGAGTATGATAGTGCATGTCTCCCATCAATTTGACGCAATACCGTCCTGGGTGTTACCCTCAGGCACTGCAACACGAGTGGGATGGACCTTGGCAGGTCGCTTGGGCTCATTCTGGGCCGCCAATTTGAACTCGTGATTGTGGATGGCAGATCGCCGAGTCTTCGAATGGGCCGTCTACGTTACATGCGCTCTACATGTGTGCGCGAGATTAGATACAAGCTGCAGTGGCTGTCAACTTGCCGTGAAGCTTGCGTGATTGCGTGAAAGAGAAAAAGTGGAAGCGCGAGGGCAGAGAAAAGTCGGTGCCAAGGTGCGCACGGGTCGGGGTTTCCTCGGAGCATCACGTGTGAAATCGTTCACTCAAGGCTCCTAAATAGTATAAACCTTAAGCCCGAATACACAGCGGTTAGTTCCAATCCAGATTAGCTTGAGTGTTGCGGGTAGTAAGGGTGTCGTGATTGCTCTTCCGGAGTCATCCAATTATCTCTCTCCGAACAAGGCTGCTGTCGGTTTCTCACCAACGCTTTCGCCTTTTTTGCTATTCGACATTTGCAGATTTCATCTCATGACCGGTCAAGCTGCGTACAGTCTTGCTGCGTGGCGATATTTTATGGGATAAATGAAGATATGCGTCACTATTGCATTCAGCCTGCGTCTCAGAATGGTCTGTATGTACTAGCCTCACGTCAATAACAGCGTTTGTCCCCTCAGCACAGCTGCCGTCCCACGCAGGAACACATGGCGCGACTGGCCACTAGCTGAGAAGGCGACATGGCTGCTGTTCACAGCCGGGCTCGGCGCCTTGCCGCATGAGGCCGTCGTCGAAGTTGCTGCTTCGCGCAGCCTTTCCCCTTTGGGCCGAGTGGCGTCGATAGCACTGCTGAGCGTCAACTCCACGGCCTATCAGAGAACGACGGCCCCGTCGATTCCAGCTATCATGGTCGCTGCAAGGGACATGGCCGTAGTGTCGTTTACGTTTTACTTTGTCTGCGTCGCTCGTCAATGCTACTCTTACACCTTATCGTAACTCCTTACAGGCCTTGCGATGCTGAATGGTGCAGCCTCTCCAGCTGGGCAGCGCTGCTCACGGTCCCGATGTGGATCTCGGTAAGTATACGGGCGGGAGTAGCCTTGGACCCAAGGCCACTGGCTTCCCTACAGAGATTCACGCCGTTGAATGCTCGAAATCCCATACATCCTATATCCTATATAACGGTCGCCACGCCGCCGTTCACCATCTCATCCGCACCAGTTCAAGCCTCGAGACGGTTGAATCCTATATAAAGGTCGTGCCACAGCTTGATCAATACCCCTTCTACCCTAAGGCCCCGACCTCCAAACTTTTAGTCTTGTTCTTGCTGGACATCATGAATACGAAGTCTAACCTCACTAAGTATATTTATCGACCACTTGAAACTGCCAAGCACATTCGAGTAATCATTCTCAAGCCTGCTCCGAACTTCAATGATAAACTCGACGTCAGTCTTGTCCATGCCGATCGGGAAGATGTTCACCTTGGCAAGGCTAGTGTTCCATTCTACGAAGCCATGTCCTATTGCTGGGGAGATTCACCTTTTACTTATTCTTTGGAAGTCGAAAATGAAGCAAGAAAGGCTGTCCTTACTATCACGAAAAATGTTGATGGCATGCTTCGCTATTTCCGACGATCACATAAGCCGAGATACCTTTGGATTGACGCTATTTGTCTGAATCAAAACGATGATACTGAGAAATTACATCAAATACACAGGATGAGAGATATCTACCGACAGTCCACCAAAGTCCATGTCTGGCTTGGGACTAGTATCGATGACAACTCATATCCGATCTTTACAGCCTTAAAACGAGTGGCTATGGAACAATACGCCAGCTATGGTGAACAGTCACAAGAGTATAGGCGCATACTTAACCGCGTATGCGGAGAGAACTACGTAAGGATATTTGATGATTTCTTCTCTCGATCATGGTTCACTAGGCGGTGGGTGATTCAGGAGGTTGCATTCGGTACCGACATTACAATTCATTGTGGTAACTATAAGCTCGCATGGCCATGGTTTGTCCGCGGGATTACGAATCTGTCGCGACAGAAGGATTCAGGTCACCATACTGTGACGATACCATTCTTTCCAACGCTCAAGATAATATCAGAGAGGCGAAGCCAATACCTCATTGATGTGCTCTGGGACTGTCACGAATCCGATTGCTTGTTGCCAGAGGATCGTATCTATGCTATCAACAGCATATCAAGAGACCCATATCTCGGGAACGAAGTCCCTTCTCCATGGTACAAAATGTTCGAAGACATTGCTCGGAGGCATTACCAGCATCTGCCGTCTGAGATGATCAAACATTTGATTTGCTTTGGCTCTATATTCTCATTCGATAATAATTACCCCTCCTGGGTGCCTGACTGGCGAAATCGCCGCAGACGTCATTACTTAGTCGAAAAGTTATGGGTGAGCACACGTCAAGAAAAGCCTTCGAACCCTAATAGCAGAGAACTGGATATTTACATCGATTGGAGCGGTACTATTGTAGGCTTTGGTACATCATTCAGTCAAGTCCTATCAGCATGTGCTGCACAGCATCATATGAATTTAATATCCACTCTTTTGGCTCTGGTATTGGACGATAGCGACAATCTTCTCCCATCTTTTTCTCCGTTCGAGTCACACACCCCGATCTACAAGAGACTACTTTTGAAAGTCATAGCCCACCTACAGAAAATTGATGTTTTAGGAATTCTATTATCAGGAAATTCTCCCGCTTTGGTGAAAAGCTCGAAGAATTCCGAATATGATCATGGCTCTGAGGTTGTGAACGCCATTCCTCAGGCTTTGGAGTCACTGTTCAAGTTCTATAAGATGTTTCTAGCCAAAAGCGCGGAAAATCAACTCTATCTTGGATTTGGACCTGTGCTTATGATGGAAGGAGATCAAGTCATCCACCCAAACTGTTTAGGGACTTCTCTTCCTGTCCTGGATTTCCATGAGCACGAACTGTACGTTGGACTCGTGGTGAGAGCATCAAAATTTGGACGGAACAAAATCATCGGCCATTGCTTTTTCGTACAACATCCACATTTCCAAGGCGAGTTGCGATTCTTCACAATTAGTTGAGGTTGAAAATTCCCCTATATCAGGATATGCCTCACTTCAACACATCCGGAGCGAAGAGCTATTCTAACAGAACAGAATATTTACGAAGGAAACCCGACCACCTGAAAGTTGTAGTTGCAGAGACTGGCAGAAGAAGCGACTTCTAAAGGCCCAGAAATGCTCGCAACTGCGGCACCCTCGTCCCGGATCTCAGCCTCGACCTTGCCTGCTCCAAGTCCACCAAACTTGAACTTGTTATATCCTCCAACTAAAACCAGCTGTCCCAGCTCTTTACTACCATTTCGTACGCTCAACGAAAGCCCAGATTTCCCTTTGGCAACCAACACAATGCCACTAACTACGTCCTCCGCATTCCCAATATCCCTCGGCTTGCCCAATGCATCTGACGAGCAATCCGCATCTACAGTAAGAGTATGATGCCAGAGCACGCCCTGAAAATCCTTTCCGTTCGTCGGCGTCATCTCACTCGCAGTCGTTGACTCCGCCTTCCAAGCCTGGATGAAAGCAGGCAGGACCTGCCAATACCCTTTGTGGTCAAACCCATCCGTATATGCTGGGATCGGGCTATTTTGAATGGGCTCGCTCCATATGTTCCCCATGTAGTGGCCTTCGCCTGCATCGTTCCACGTCTGAAGTTCAATCATGTCAGGTTGCAGCGCCAGCACCTGGTTGAAGCGAAGCTCAAGATTATCCTCGCCTCGGACGTACCAATTCTGGCCACCGTCTATGTGCTTGAATTGTAAGGGGGAGATGCCCATCATGAAGAGTTTATTAGAGCTCTTCGCAGCAGAGTGGTACGTGGTGTCGTCTGTGTCTGGAACAGGGATTTTCCCGGCATCAGCTCTAGCCCACGAGTTCCAGTTGAAGATGCCGTCGAGGCTGTTCTTGCCGTCGAAAAATGAGGTGCTTGGTGTGGCCCTGAAGAACCCGGGAACAAAGAGGATGTCGCCCACGGCTGTTTTGAGAGCAGCCCATTGATCGTTGGAGACAGACTCGCCCCCGAAAGTAGATACAAGAGGTTTGTTGTTATATTTGAAGTACGATGGGCGGGCAAGGAAGGGTTTAAGATAATCAGTGTACTGAGCAGGGTCGGTGAAGCGGTTGTGATCAAAAGAGAAAAATAGGTGAAAGCCAAGTTCGTCTGCTTGATTGAAGAGTGTATTTGCAGTCGTGGTTGCCCATCCATCGAGCGTATCTGTTTAAGTCAGTATAATTAATAAATCTGGTGGTTATATGTTACCAAGATTCAAAGCGAATGCATCAAGACCTAAATTCTTTGCGTCTACAATATCCTGCCGAGTATGCTCTTCCAGTATGGAACCAATCATGTAGTGCGCGAAACTTCGAAATCAGCTTATACCTACGATGGTAGTCACTCTTACATTGGTTTTCCAGCGTCTTGTCGAACAATAGGGCCGCATGAAGCAACAGTCGCGAAGAAAATGATTGGCGCGATAAAGCAATACATCGTTTTGTGAAGTAGATTTCGAGACTACTGCAGGCGGTGGACACTCTTGATGTTCAATATATCTTCAATGATACGGATGTGAATGGGTTTAAGATACTGGCCTACGATCAAGGCCTGCTAGAAATAGAATGCTGTTGATCGCTTCTGATGTACTCCGCTGCTCTGCACATCCATGCTGGATACGGACTGGTATTCATTAGATTTCCGCCTAATAATCCGGATGGTTTATTTGCAGGTGCTACCTTCGGTTTTGGGATGGAGGGACGACCAATCATGGGGGACGGTTTTCGGTTAAGCGCCAAAGGTCCGCAAAGACCTGTGAGGTCGATCTGCAACGTCGAGGGGGAACACCGACAGCCTGGTTTCTACATCCATGATTTCATATACAGAGCCATCATACCTTGGTGTATGGTAGCATAGTTTAGAAATTACATTTTGTAGCTTCACATGCGTCAACCATTATTTTTTGAGCCCATTATCTCGACAACCGTACACAAGGCTGTCAATTTATCTCAAAAGGGTACTCAACTACGACTTAGCACTCGGAGATCCCATAAGCCACCTCATGCGCCAACGGAGCGCCAGGAAATCAATGCCGGATCTTAACACTCGTCCGTCGATACCTATGTATATGTATGGTAAAGCCTGCTCTGACTTCAGTCGATACTTCTGGCCCTGAAGCATCCTTCACTCACGATGCGTGGCATTGCTCTTTTCTCAGTCTGCATCACCGTTGTTGCTGCAACATGCCATTTTCCCGACGGTACAACAATCCAAGACACAGCATGCAACCCCACAGCCCCAAACTCCACATGCTGTGGCCCTGGCTACGCATGTCTCTCAAACCACATCTGTGCACTCACAGAGCACGTTTCCAAGGATATTGCGAATTCTTTTTCGTATTATGTCCGCGCCAGTTGCACTGATAAGACATGGACGAGTCCAGAATGCCCGTCCTTCTGTACAAACACCTCCAATGGTGACAATGTGGGGGTAGGTGGGATGGGCGTTGGCAAGTGTGATGGGGATGGTGGCGTGGATCGGTACTATTGCCGCAACAAAGTGACAGCGGACCTGAGCGACGAGGTGCTGTGCAAGAGTCCTGCTTATTATATTGGATTCGAGGGTGCGTCAATTCCTTGTTCTCATTTGACTTTCTTGACGTGAGTTAGGATATCCCACGACGGTGACAATCATTGGGGTCGACGCAACATCCGCCCCATCATCGGTGAGCTCAGGTCGATCAAGTTCTGCGGCCAGCTCACCTGTTGCTTCAACGACCGCCACTTCGGCACCTTCGCCAACGTCGAGCAGCCACGATAAAATAGCTATTGGCGCAGGTCTGGGGGTCGGTCTGGGAGTACCATTAGCCCTAGCCCTAGGTGTCATAGGAGTTTTACTTCTTCGACGGGGCAAACGAACAGCTTCAACATCTGGAAACGACAGTGATTCCCACAAGCTGTACAGTGAGAGACTTAATCAACAGCAACCCTGCGAGTTGAATGCCAATTCTGACCTACATGAGGCACCTGCCAATTTACATCATGAACTGATGACTCCCAACAACCCAGAAAAAGGAGATGCCGCTGTGATAAGGGCGTTACAGTCATAACGAAGGAGAAGGCATGAGAATGTCAGAACAGATTCTTTGAATCTTACTTTTTAACTCAATGGAATGAGTGTCGTTGCACTCCTATGTCTTGTCAGCTACACAAAATCAAACACGTCTCCCTTATCCTTCACCATCCTTCCCACCCTCTTTGCCCCAACGACCCGCTCCAATTCCAATGCCTCCCACCTTGAAAAGCACACCTTGATCCCCGTCTCCGCACGTCCAATCTCCCCTCTCTCCACGCTCTTCTCCACAAATCCTACTACCTCTGCATAGAACCGTGGATTCTCAGGCACGCCGTAGAATACTACCCTCTTCACGCCCCTTATATTGTATCTGTGAAAATGATGCGCGCGGCCCGTGTACAGTAGCAGAGAGTGGCGACCAGACATAAAGTGCGAGCGAGCCTTGCGCACATTAGTCACGTCTGTGTATTCACTGATGGAGGCAAAGGAGAGGTCCGAATCGACAAGCGAGTTGCGGACGCGTACGAAATCGAGATACGACGGAATGAAGAGCAGCACGCCGACACCACCCTCCGGCGGCTTGGGTAGACGCGCGATCTGCGGAAGCACCGTCGAGGAGAAAAATTTGAAGCGGGCGTCTGGGTCCGTCAGGTACGAGGGCGAGTCGAAGCGCGCGAACGTCTGCTTGATGCCAAGTGGAAGCGTTTCGATAACGCCGGTGGCGTAGCCTGGGGTATACTTGAGTCGGCCGGAAAAGTTGCGCATGTGTTTGTTATAGAGAGTATTTATTTTGGGGGCGAGGTAAGCGGAGAGGACGATGATTTGACGGATGTGTACAGCGTGCCCGTCAAGATACCACGATCGGACGCGCGAGAAATCGCAGCCGTGAGCATCTTTGGGCTGGAGGTTGAGGTGTTCAAAAACATACTCAGCATGCTCCCAGTTCTGCATTAGCGTTGCGTCTGCCTGCTCCATGACGACAATCTCTATAGACGAGAGGAAGTCGTAGTCTTTCTTCTTATCTTTGCTTGATTCTATTGCGCGCCGTAATCCGAGTGTTGATGCGAATATTATGTCGGAGTTGTAAAAAGTCGAGTAGAACTTGAGTGTCTTCCGCGTCAACTTCACACCTATTCTAAACTCGTTCTCGTCGTTGCCTTCGAAGAGTTCTCGAAAGTCGTCAGGTTTATCTTTGGAGAATTTATCCTCTGGTAACGAGAAATTGTCTAAAAAGCGCTTCCTGTTCTCTTGCTGCTCAAATTCGTGGAGCTTGGTCAGCGAGTCGATCACCCGCACGCATGCTTGCTTCGTTTCGAGCAGGAAAAGAATCTTCGGGCGTGTGAAACCTTGGTCGCGATACTCTACGTCGTCGTCTGCTGTTGCCGCTGACAACTTCGCATTGTTCTTCAGCACTCGGTCTCTTGTATTCAGAATATGGTTCAATGCATGCAGGCAGCACATGTCGCGAATGCGGCCTGCATTCTGAACAGTTCTTGCGCCGAACAAAACATCCTGATAGTCAAATATAGAAGGTGCAATGTCCTGCTCAACGCCATCAAATGCACCAAGCGCCTTCTCTGCTGTCTCAACCAGTCGCTGCTTCAATCGTACATCTCGCGTGCTCTTTATCTGCCGTCTCTTCACTCCCTCTTCGCTAGTACCGGGTATTTGTAAGATACACTTGCCATGGGAATCCATCTTCTTCGATTGCCATTGATTATCCGAGATAGCTTTTATTCGTTCTGCAAGCTCGTTTTCATCTGGTCGTTCGAAATGCTGCTGGAAAGAGCCTGAATTATTCTGCAACTGTTCAAGCCCTTCTTCAGGGTCTACCACGTGTTCTTCTTCTTCGTCCTCCTCGTCTGCTTGAGCGGTTACGAGTTCCGCATCCGAGGATTCTTGAGCGTCAACACTCGGTTGCTTGCCCTCGTCATCATGCCTGCGGTGATAGGATGAATCTCGATCCAGCTTCCGCCGTTTTCTCTGCGGTTCCTCGCCCTTTTGTGGATTTGCTGACAGCGAGCGTAGGAGGGTGTGGTAGGCGTTCGAGACGGGTAGTGCTTCATCCTCACTCGAGGGTGCGTCGCTGGTATCTGACTGCTCTTCAGGCTCTTCAGGTGTGGCATGTCGTTCATTTCTATTTTTTCTTAGCATCTTCCATAGACAGGCGCATTCTTAAGCTGGGCGCATTCTCGGTCGCATTCTTACATTTCTGCGATTTCGTCCTGCACTCTCGCAGACGTAAAGCCATTCTTCTTTCCGCCTCTGGCACCACCCCTACCCCTGCCCCGTCCCTGGAAACCCCCTCGCCCACGTCCACGAAACGGTGCCATTGTTGTATTGTGGAATGTAATTTCTGCCCGCGAAATAAAAGTTGCGCCGGCCACTCTTATGTAATCGAAAAAGTCGGATAGTTACCTCTCGAGAACCCTCACAAGGGTTGTTTAAGTAAGACGATGGAGAAAAATAAAGGTCTGTGAGAGCCTTTATAAAGATGTTTAAAATCAAATACCAGAACAAAATTAAAAGCCTGTGAGAGGCCTCTAACAGTGGACTTTTTGCTTCCACGAGGGCCGCCCGTGCGCAGGCGAGTTTGCCGCACCCAGAAATCTTGGCGACCAACAATAATATCAACTGCCCCGCTGTCGCTTCTTCATCCTCGCCCTCGACGACAGCACCACTGCCGACCCCACCCCGCCATTTCGAGCGCTGTCACCATGGCAGACAAAGACTCCTTCCTCCACCTCGCGCGCCCTCTCGGTCCAGCCCCCGTGGGCGCCCAGCCGTCGACCGCCCCGCTGAGCGTAGTCATCCAGCCTCAGGTCTGAAAGCCCGCCCCAGGACGGCCTCTCCATGCTAACGGAGAGTATAGGCCATTTTCTCAATCCTCGACCATGCTCTGCGACGCCCCTCAGACCAGGACCGCGTCATTGGCACGCTCTTGGGTACCCGCAGCGAAGATGGCACTGAGGTTGAAATCCGTAACTGCTACCCTGTGCCACACACCGAAAACGCCGAGCAGGTCGAAGTCGACATGGACTATCAGAAGTCGATGCTGGCTCTGCATCTCCGCGCGAACCCTAGAGAGGTGCTCATTGGCTGGTACGCAACCAGCAGCGATCTTAACACCTTCTCCGCCCTCATTCAGAACTTCTATGGCCAGCAGGGTGATGGTACCTGGCCGCACCCAGCAGTCCATCTGACTGTCAGCACCGTCCCAGGTCAGGAAATCGAGAGCAGGACGTACATCAGCGCCCCCATCGGTGTGACTGCCGAGCGAGCAGCCGATTCCTGCCTGTTCATTCCGGTGCCCCACGAACTCAAGTACGGAGAGGCGGAAAAATCTGGGTTAGAGCTCATCTCCTCAGCTAAGGACCGTGAGGACAGGTCGCAGCCCATCATCACAGATCTCGAGGCGATGGAGCGTGCTATCCACCATGTCCTGGAAATGCTCGACCGCGTGTCAAATTACGTTAACAACGTGATTGATGAGGAAGCCGAGCCATCGTCCGCTCTGGGACAGTACCTCATGAATGCCCTTAGCCTAGCCCCCAAGGTCGAGGCTGCCGATATCGAGCGCGATTTGTAAGATCTCTTTCCACATCTACTTGCTCTCGCTAACTTTCCCAGCAACAACCACATCCAAGACGTCCTCGTCGTATCGTACCTCGCCAACACCATCCGCACGCAAATCGATCTCTCCAACCGCTTGGCCACCGCGGCACTCACCCTTGGCACCGGTAACGCTCTCGAAGGCGAAGGTAACCAACGCGACGGCGAGCGGCAAAAGGGCGGACGCGGCGGCGGCGGCAAAGGTAGGCAGCAAAGACAACAAGAAGCATGATCTTGCCTAGAACATACTTATGTTTCGCTGCCTTACCTTTTGCTGCTTGCTTTTGGAACTGTGTATGGGGTCGTAGCTAAAGATTTGTACATCTAGGGCGCGCGAGGTTTGGTGAGGGGCTGACGCCGCGCAGCCCCCGTCGCATTTACCTCCACCATGGCGTCGAACGACTGTTTCCGGCGTCCGAGGATAACGATTGGCGAGGGGAGACCAAGGTTTTGGATTGGCTCAAAAGGGATGCATAGGGGTCGAGGGCCTGGTCAATCTACAATGGAGTCATGTATGAATACCGCAGGCTGGCTGGGCACTGCGCTGGGATTCAAAAAGCTCTTAGATGAGGAGAATAGACATGCATTCAATTCAATGATGCTGTCTGCGCAATTCGTTCTGGGTATCTGTGACAGTCATACGCCATTACCCCATGACCCAAACGCCTGGAAACCAGATTACTTCCTGATCCGCCCATGTCGTGAAGTGATTCCTTCAGCGGTACGAGCGATCGCTCGCCTCTTAAACCATGGTGCTAGCATCGTCCTTCTTGGCCTTCTTATTCTTCTTCTTCTTGCGCTCGCCGTCGTCCTTGTCACCCTTGTCGCCAGCCTTGTCCTTTTTCTCCACCTTGTCCTCGTCTTTGCCCTCCTCCTCAACACCCTCAGCTACCGCTCCCTCGTCAGTATCGAAGGCCTTGCGCTTGCGCTTCAGCTCCTTGTCCGTCTCAAGCAACTCACTAACGCGGCCGAGCTTTGCGGTGTCGCGGCGCAGCATAAACTTGAAGTCGTCGAGTTTGATTTTCTGGCGACGGGCGTGGCTGGCTACGGCGGCGGCCTCGTGGCACGTCTCGATGATGAAGTCGGTGACCATCTCGTCGAGGCAGCGGACGGTGGCGGGCAGCGGGGTCGACTCATCGCCAAAGGCAATGAGGAACGATTCGACTATGCGCGAGTCGTGAGTGACTGTCTCCGTTGCGCGGGCCTTGGGGACGCGCGGCTTGATGCGGTGGCTTTTGGTGCTTGCCGTCATGTTTTGGAGGAAGCGGATTGGGAACGAAGTTGAGAGGAGAATGTGGGTGTGCAACAAGAGCTTGAGTGCAGGAGAGTGTTTGGGTTAAGGTGGGAGGCAGGCGGCGGCGGTTTGTTTATTATACAGGTGCGCGGCGCTTGAGTGAAAGATTGTAGGGAAAGAAGGGGACTGACGCTCTTGCGCGGGGAACTGCTGGCCCTTCTGGCGGAGTCGCATACGTGGTTCCGTCATTTTGGGCGTTCACTCTTTGTTCGTTGCCGTGGTGAAGTCGTAGACTGTTCGCAGAGCGTTTGAACGCCCTTTGGCTGGCGGAGCGACAAGGTTGGCGTGGAGACGATGCCTGAGCAGATATAGCGATGAAGCATGCGTAGGAAAGCGGGGTGGCGGAGAACGATGAATGGCGGTTCGTTAGGTGAAGTGAAGTGGAGTGAAGAGCCAAGCAACGAAACATTGGAGGACGTGCATGACGATCACGCACAGACGGTACGCTATCACATGACAGGCACTCTCGAAAAGCGACACATGCATTTCAAAATACACGCTGCAGCAAGCCAGTAAAATTCGACTTTTCAGGTCCTAAATATCTCCTTCTATAGAACAATCCAAATCCAAAATCTTCAATCCCATCTTCACCACCTTAAAAGAGTCTTGGCACACCCAAACCCCGTACCTGGCATCACCAACCCACATTCCCCCCAGACCCCACGCTTCAATCCAAACCTCCTCCCCTCCTACCTCCGCAGTCCAAACTCCGCCCTCAAAATGGTCCGCCCCGCCCGTCCCCTCGCTCTACCCCCAAAGGCTAACCCACCCTCCAGACCGCCCTCTTCAACTTCCAATCCCTCCTCGTCGTCATTCTCCTCGCCATCTGCACCGCTACCTATGTGCACGCCGTCTTCCCAGGCATCATGGACCGCAACCGGACGCACCCGATCGCGGGTCTCTTCTGGAAGTTCGCGCGCGTCGGCGAGCGCCTGAGTCCGTATGTGAGCTTTGCATGCGTGGTTATGGCGGTACGTGTTTGAGAGGAGAACCGAGAAGGGGCAATACTGATTGTGCGCAGGCTATCGAGTTTATGGGCTAGGTGCTCTGAAAGAGCAGCATTTTGGATGTGGAGTTTTTGGAGTACGGATGGCGTTTGGAGGCATAACGTGTGGTTCGAGAGGCTTTTGCATTAAGAAAAAAGCCGGACGAAATTTTACCCATTTCCATCGTCGAAGATCTGTAAAACTGGTTTGCAGTATAAGGGCATAGAATAGAACCCTAAAAAGACGTCGCAACGTGTAGAGAAGTACCATCAGATGCGACATCGCTAGCATTAAAAGATATATACAACAGCAGGCACAGCCGCCCGCCTTTTATTTTAGTTTGCCGTCAAAAAGACAAAAATGTGAAAAAACGAACTCGATCGCAATCGTCCCAAGCTTACCATCCAAAAGTCTACCCTGGCCAGAATACCCATCCTCCCTATCCATCCATACAGACAATAATACACAAGACGAGCCCAGCGCCTAGAGAGTCTTTGCACTCGCTTTCAGGCGTGCGACTCCTTGGTTTGAGAAGAGATTTGAGAGCACAAAAAGGTGTTGCAGATGATGAAGAACAATGACTAGAGCAAATGAGATAAGAAGAAAATGGAGTAGCGCACAAGCTGGAAGGTTTCCGTTTTCCAGCTTGCAATCCATTAGCCAGCAATCGTGTGTATATCCCGAACGCAAGAACCGCCCGCCAGAACAAACACGTTTGCTGAAGAAATCATCTAATACACCGAGAGGAAAACATAGGATAGGAAACGGTGGGCGACAATCTTTTCAGAAAGTCAACGAAGAGCTCGAGTCAACTCGCTCCCGTCTAGTGCTTGCGACTTCCTTCTCCCTTGCTGAAGCAGCTGTCCAGGCCTTGACGAGAACCCGTTCGTTCCTGAACGCCCTCGACATCGCTGGCATCCTCGACGACAACATCATCGTTCATGATGAAGTCGGGCTGGCTATGTGCATCGTCGCCGTCCTCATCGTCGTCATCGTCATGATCACTCACTAAGCCAGGGTTAGACTCAACTGTATTAGGGCTGAGATCTACCGGGGAACGTGGGATGTGATGATCACGACCATGTGACACGGGCGTGGGGAAGGACAGCGGAAGACAGGCATGGCCGGTCGATCCCTTCTTACTTCCTGGGGCCTTGCTTGCAGGAGCAGCGTTGGGTGCGCTGACTGGGAGGCGCGCCAGTTTAGTAGGTTTAGCAGTCACGGGCGTCTGCACGGCGCTATCGACGAGATCATCGTCCGAGGTATCAAGTGCATCCAAATCAACCTTGGTTCGCGCAGTCTCGACCAAGCCCTTCAGGTCGCCCTGGAATCCAACCTTCTGCAGTAACGCGTTCAGGTGTGGGGTCGAGGGCGCCTGGACGAAATTGGCCTGGGGTGGCGGAGATTTGCGGGCACGCGGTTTGTTGAAATCGCGGTGCACGTCCTTGGCCAACTCGGGAGGATTAGCCCGTATTAGGGGGTGCACAAATCCTGGGGTTGAGGATGCCGGAAAGGTAACCGCGGGTGTTGTGGCCGGGGTGGTTGTTGGTTCTGTGGCTGCGACTGGGTTTCCAGACTCGTTGACATCCACCGGCACACCACATGCGATGGCGGCCTGGTCGTGGCTCTTGAAGACCTGGTTGTGCTTGATTCTGCAGTGGTTGAGGAACCCCTGCGTGTTGGAGAAGTTGCTGTGGCCACACTGCGCACAGTACAGCCGCACCCACTGGCCATCGGTGGAGCGCTTGTGCAGCAAGGGGTCGATCTTCGGTGCGGGTGCTGGATTTTCACCAAGAGCCTGAAGCTTCAACGTTCCAGTCGAAGTTCGCGACGTGCGGGCCTTGCCAGTTGAACCAAACTCGGCAAAACTACCACGCGTCGCTCGGCCTTCACCCATCGCAAAGTACCCGTGAGCCTGCTGCGCTAGGGCACGTTCCGACATAGAGTCGAACTTGGCATCCGGAAGCAACCATTTGGCGTAGTGGCGCGTATATGGCCCATCTGCAACTCCCCAGGGCGTGGCGAAGTGCGGTTCCGTGTAGCCAGATGGTGGTTGAAGAGCAGGTCCCACGCCTGAGCTGACGATTTCCGACAGGCCCTCCGTTCCTGGGAATGGGATCAACGAGCATCGTCGCAGCTGTTCGAGCGAGACCTGACACTTTGCCAGCTCCTGTTCGATCAGACGCAGCTCGTTGTGCTTAAGCAGGATTTCGTAGTTGATTTGCGCCTCGATCGACTGCTGCAGAGCAGTCAGACTCGGGGCCGTGGAAGTCGAAATTTCGGAGGAAGCTTCAGATTTGACAGTGCGTTCCTCTGATTCCTTGCTCTTGCTTTCGCCTTCCCTTGGCGGTTGCTCCAGACGTCCAGGCTCGACATTCGGAATCTCCAGCTCCAGCGGTTGGGTCAAGACGGGTCCATTCGACAAGGCGGCTGGCTTCACTTCTCCCTGTGCGTCCTTCCACTTCTTCACCACATGCGCGCACTGCGCCGGCGGCTCCGGGCTGTCGGTCCTTTTCCTCTTGATCTTACTCATGAAAGGGGGCATGTCGAGCGGCCTTGGTTTGTGCAGCGCCGACTTCTCCATGATCTTGTCGTCCGTACTCCATGGAAGGCGGAACATGGACTGCATGATGATGGAACAGGAAGTTTAGTACAAACAGCGCTCATCTGTCGTGGCAAGCGCGGCGCATCGAAGGACGAGATGACGTCGCAGGCAGAGAGAGAAATTACAAGCGCAAGAAATTACAACAGATAGGGGTATAAGGAGGCACGAAGGAGTGGAAGAAGGAAAGGCCCACACTGGTGACGTGAGGGAAGCTGAGCTCTGCAGGGTGGCCACGGAGGTCGGCTGAACGGCGCCGGAGGGTGCAGCGGCGCAGATACAAGAAGCAGAGTCGTGAAAACAGAGCAGGCCGTTGTGCAGCAGGGCGCAGCGCAAGAAAATGGCGGCTTAGGGGCGTGGTGGTGGAGGAGAAGGGGGTGGGGGAGAGGAGGTGGGTTGTGATGTTGTGGGCGAGGGCAAGAACGGCGAGAGTTGGGGGGAGTCGCACCTTCCAGAGAGCTGCGACCCGGCCTGACGGCGCGTGTGGCACTAACCCGTCCTAGCCGTCGCGCGCACGGAGCAGGAGCGACCGGGGGCCAAGCGTCACTGCCAATCAGGGGGAGCGCATCGCCATGCGCCTTTGCCCTGCCCCCGTTGCGAAGGCTGCGAAAGCCTGTTTGGCCGCCATCAGTCATTCTGGAAAAGCAACAGCCTGCTTGGCGCTCGAAAAGCCCTCACCAGACATGACCAGCAAAAGGCGACCCGTCGTGGGGTGCTGTGTACAGCTGTCCGTCCGACGGACCTGTCTGCGCCTGCGCGCAGCGTCATACATGCGCTATGGTGTGGATACCTGGCGCTCGCCCTCCCAAACTCAAAACCCCAGGCTCTCTCGTCGACCGTTTCACGATGTGGTACGCGTTGAGGGAGTGTCGCGGGGTCCGATCACGCACTCACACATGCCAGTCTAGGCCGCTGGTCGCACACATACCGACCGCTCAACAAGCCATCACCTCGTCGACCACGCACTCTATCAGCAACAGGCAGCATGTTTTGCCAAGCCGCGACCGGCCTCGGCTCCACCGGCGTACGCAAGCCATCGCGCCGCCTGAAACCTCGCGAATCTCAACACCATGATAGATTCGCTCGTATACGCGCACGTGATGCGACAAGAACAGCCACCTTTTTCTATTTCTTATCAACAGAGCTGCCATAAACAGTACATTATATTTGGAGCGTTATTTGTTGAGGTGGGTGCACGCGAGACGCGGACGAGTGAGATGTGCCCAAGGGCTGCCGAGGAAATTCAAGCGCTCCGAAACGTTCCGAACCCCAGAAGAAACCAACAGACTCCACCAACACCTGTCAATATGCATTGCATCCAGAACCCACGCGCGTAATCTGACAGTGAAAAATGAAATGAAAATGGTACAGCAAGGCGAGATTCAAGTGGTAACTACAGGTCGCGGAATCCCACTCAGCGATATCGATGGACCATCACCATTGCTCTCGGGCATCGATGACCCGATGTCCTCGTCCAGGCTTCTTCGCTTGAACCCTGGGCTCAACGGGCTGTTGACCTTGACACGTGCATCCACGGGTGTCGCCAGATTCTTAAACGGACACGTGCCCGTGGCCATGTCCGCGTCTTCAATCTCGCTCTCGCTCTCGCTGCCGTCGCGCAGTATCTTCTTGCCGTGGAGGTAGCCCTCTGGCTCGATTTCCGGAACCAGCCGACCCGGGTCTTCCGCGTACTCATCTCCGTCGCGCACATACCACTTGGCGAAGAGGTCGTTCTGGATCCAAATCACCTTGGACAGCGCCTTGACGAGGGCGATCTTCCGGTCCATCTTCATCCGTGGGTGGGACAGGATGGCTTCGGTGAGGACATCTTGGATGAAGGACAGCGTAGCCCCAATGTGCACGTACTCTACGTGGAGGGGGTGTGCGCGGCCCTGTCCGACGTGCATCATTCCCACCTTGTCCAAATAGGACCAGTAGTCCCTAGGCTGTCAGGTTCTGGTCAACGGACATCCGGAGGCTCGGGACCTACATCTTGCTGGGATCGCTGCATAGCCGCGTAAGATATGCACGCAGGAACATCTTCCGATGGAGTATCTGAGGCGAGCTCTCGTTCATATTCATTTCTACTGGTCCTTCGTAGGATGTAGAGCGCGTCTCGAAAGCGCGCGCGGTAATATCATACTGCAGCAGCTTCTTGTAGACGATGTTGACGAGTGCGGGAATCAGTATTTTGATGTACTTTGCCCCGGATATGAGGGCTTCGATGTCACCTATTCTATTAGTGCGTTGCATGGAAGGTAATTAAGGGCACGTACGAGAGCTGAAGTCGAGGAATGAGTGGAGGTATTGAATTCTAGTCTCGAGATTGGTGTACAGCTCCCTGCGGTCGAAATGCAGCATCGGACGAGAGTGAAATGGGGCCATGATGCAGATTATGTCGTTACGATCTTGTGTTGAGATCTTGTGCAAGATGGCAGGGCGATACAGTGCGTTCACCACTTATAGCAGCAGCAACTGCCTCCCCCAGGCTTTCCATAACTCCGATAGTTGCGGACCAGTCTTGCGGTCGTAAGATGAGAATGGCGTGACAGTGGTGATGTAGGTCGTACCACCACGGCCACGCCTAGCCATTGCTAAGCACAGACACACGATTGGCGCGCCCGATAGATGGATGCCCAATGCAGAAGGAAATGCAGCGTTCGACAGTGTCTGATTGCCTACTCGAATAGGCATGTATCACAATTTAGACCGTATGCAAGATGCGCTGTCTGGATATGCACGTGTGTTGCGTGTTTGCTCCTCTTTTCGATGGCTGCCCATAACCTGCCCAGAGGGGCAGTCCACGATGCAACGGGCTGCAGATCATCCATGCAGGATCGGCAGGGCCAAGGAGACTAGCACGCCCTCGCAGACGAGGTGTGGTTGCTTCTCGCATGCAGTAATCAACACCTTTCATAAAACCTACCCAACTAGGCACTCTTGGCGAGAACACCGCTGTATCTTGTGAACGTGCTCGGTCGACCGCAATCAACACCTCGTCACATAACCTACCCAGATAGGTATCTCTCTTTGCCTGCTTCGGATTCGCTGGAGCCGCAAGCAAGCAGCCTCGGATACAGGCTCCGCACACGCGACGAAAACGACTGCAATCCATACATGTCAGATAATGTGCCTAAAAAGGCAACTTTACGTACGAAGTGGGCACGGATTGGCCGGAGTGATGTACCGCCGGCACAGCGTGGCGGCTTACTGCGGGCCTGAGTCCTCCGATGACTGGGTAGAGCGATTTGTTTCCAGCCACTACTGGCCTTCATCATTCACCGTTGCCAAGATCTTCTCATGATAAATCATCTGATCGTCCTGGGAGGCATTCACGTGCACTGTCCTGCCATTTCTACATAGTCTCAACCCACCACCGCCCACGGAATATGTTGTATCCTCCCTTTCCTTTTTCACGGGCACATAGCACGTTCACCAAGAATTCAAAATAACGCTGTGAGAAAAACAAAGCGAAAAGGCGAATGCTAAAACCTTCGTCCCGATTTGTTCGGGAGCATTGTAACAGCCTCTTACATTCCAATGTACCTTTGAAGATGGGACGTCAGGCAGAGGGTATTTGGCGCTGCCTTGCCCGCTACCGTCCCATAGGTGCGAAAGGCAAGCACCCTGCATCGCTGGCACGAATCCGGCCACCTCCCTCCCTCCCCCTCCCGGTCTGCCGATACCCCAATCACAGAGCTCTAGTTTCTGTTGTTTGGGCTAGCCCCGAACCCCGCAAGCCAGTAGCCCTCACCGCAAGCTAGTAGCCAGTAATGAGGTTTAGGACCCCACCGCCAACAGGAGTAAGGTTAAGAGGGCTCGTCGAGGTGATTAGACGCACCCAGTAGCGATCCATTTTACCCATATAAAATATCAAAAATTTTCGATTTTCTGTCTAGTCTTTCAGAGGGTCTCTCTTCTTACAGTAAGAAAGCTTTGTTCCAAGTTTTATAAGGGAATATTAACTCGTCGTTGAGATATTCGCGTTAAAAAAGAAGAAAATTAAGATCGTTTTGCTAACAGTTTTGGTGAGGCCTCAGTAGTGGTTGCGTCTCGCCACCCTATCAAATACTCTACCGTGTGTCTAGTAGCCAAAGCTGCCTGTCAAGCTTCAGAATTCTAAGACCAGTGATCAACGAATTGATCTTTTAACGCAACTTCGCAATAACAACCATTCCTTCTCTCTCATATCTACAGTGCCAAAGCGGGAGGAGGTATGGCTCAGCAAAGATTTTACATTGGAATGTTCAGTATGGGCATGTGTGATGTCTTCCTGGGAATACCCGACAAGGATGGTCAGCCCATAGAGAAGTGCTTTGGGTGGTCCTGCTCGGATATGGTCAACATGTATGTCGACACAAACTATTTGCTCAAATACATCTGCTAAGGCGAAAAACAGAAGCGTCGCAGTGTGGATCCTTTTCACAGCCTGCCTTTTAGTTAACGTCATGACGTACGCTGTTCGCCATCCGCTGTATGTTTTGTTACTAGAACTTCCGTTAAGTATGCTCACATCGGACAGATACACACTCAGATATATCACAGGACTCTGTCTTTCCTTTGCTTTCTTCTCGGCGTTGTTTCACCTAGAGCTCCTTCGTGTTTGGGGACCGTTGGCAGTCAATGTTGGTATCCTCTTTGGAATGATGATTCGAGAAGACCCACAACCAGCTGTCGCTAGTAACAGCAACATTGCTGATGAGGGGGATGATGATGAGACACCTTCGAGTCGATTGCGCTATGCATGACATGCAACTTCGAACTCAAGGTTGCGCCTTATTTTTTAATCGTCTGATTTTTTGTATGTTTGGTCGAGACTCCAAGCGTTTCAGCGACAAGCGTGTTCTACGGAACCAGCAGACCAGCGTTTGTAATCTCAAAATCATTATTCTCAGAGCTCCAGCAAGTGCACTTGTTCTCCTCGCGCTGTTCTTCAAAGTCTGGAATCTTTATCTAGAGCACATTTGGCTTGCACCATTTCCAAGCACGACCTCCTGTTCTATTTGTGATCCGAGAAGGAACCCTGGATAAATGTAGGTGGGGGTGGGGAACTAGGCGACGAGATCATCCTGCCCGGGCCGCACTAACTTTCAAACATGATCTCTTCGACATTCCCTTCGCAGATCTACCGGTGGAATACCTCTTGAGCGATCGCACTGGTACCTTGCATAGAATTTCCCCACACAGAAGATCCGTGTCGCCATCCCAGTGACGCAAAATGGCGGCGAGATGGAAGTAACCGGGGGTGGAGAAGACGTTAGCCTTTCGATATATACTGTGCCTCTCCCGACCGTGGAGGACCCCACCTGAGTATGCTGGTATATGTATGGCAGGACCTGAGGCTGCAGAAGATCACGGTGTCAATCCACGATGTTCACCCACTCGCTCTGGTTGCAGCTCTGCGCTGCGCTGCTCGCATCGGCGTCTGTGACGGTGCACAAAACGAACAGAGGGCCTACCGGCTATGAAGTCTCTTTCCACTACTTCAACGCGACGGCGAAAAACGTCACCATCTCCGGCGGCCTCCCAACCTTCACAGACCAATACCACACCACCGTGTCCGGCAGCGCACGGTATGACCCTCGCAACTACAAGCCCGGTTGGTTTCCTTCAGCGCCCGGTGCTGCTGCCCCTCGATTCGTCCCATACCACATGACCCGCTCCGGTAACGGCTCCTGGACATACACAACTCCACTCCCATCAGGTACCTTCGCGTATGCCTTCCTCGTGGACTGCCCTCCGACGGGGGGCTGCACTCTTCAAGATGGACGATATATCATCGACCCCGATAACCAACCATTCGTAAACGTAAAAGGAGATCAGATCCAATCCACGTTCCAAGTCCCTTTCGATGCAAAATTTCAGGCATACCCAGATCTCAACCTCAACTTCGACTTCGCCCTCCCGGTCGAGAAACAGCATCGCGGCACCGTTAAAAACGTAAACTACACCTCCCCGGGCTCCATCCACCCAGCGCAGAATATCCACGAATTCACGGTATATCTTCCCCCAGGCTACTCCAACTCCACTGCAAAGACGTACCCTGTGCTGTACCTCTCCCACGGCGGCGAGGGCAACGGCCAGGACTGGCAGAACCTCGTGCACGCCTCCAACATCCTCGACCGGCTGATCTTGGAGAAGCACATCCCGCCCACCATCGTCGTGATGCCTTCCTTCTACAACATCGCGCCCGAATACCGGTTCCAGTACGGCGAAGCGCATAACGGCACGGGGCCCATCAGCACCACACCCGTCGCGGCGGTCGTGCGGGACAACTACTCGAAATACCTGTTTCCGTTTGTGGAGCAGAACTTCGCCGTGTCCAGGGAAGCGAGCGGACGCGCATTCGCGGGGCTGTCCATGGGCAGCTTGCTCACGTACGAGATGTACGTCAACAAGACGGATTACTTCAGCTACTATGGCATGTTCTCTGGCGTCCTGGGCCCGACGGCCGCGGCGTCGGCGTACGTCAACAAAAGCATGGTCGCGGCAAATCCGCGGCTGAAGAGCGTGGGCGTATTTTCAGGCGTAGGGCTGTACGATGTCGCGTTTCCGGATTCGAGGAATCTGCACGAGGCGTTGCAGGGGCTGGGTGTGCCGTATGTGGTGAGGATTGTGCCGTGGGGGTTCCATGCGTTTAACACGTGGGCGGATTGCTTGTGGACGTTTGGGAGGATGGTGCTGTGGAAGGAGTTGCCGTTCCAGGCGAATCCAGTCACAAGCACATAATTTGGAGAGTAGACAAAACGAGCATATGGCGTTTCATGTGTGGTCACTATGCATTCTGTTAATATTAAGTATGCTTTTACGTGTAAAGTCAAATTGCGGAAGATGATACTCCCATGCTTGGTTCCCGATGCTGTACGCTGCTCATGATTCATCCGTCTAATGCGTTCTAGGTTTAACTTTTAGGTTAATTTACTTCAGCTAGCAATGCCACCGCAATAGCAATGACGAATGCGAATGCTGCTGAAGGCCCCTCAAGCCCGCAAGCTGATCCGGCTTTCTCCCCACAGCACTTCCTGTCATACGTAACACCATTCGCTCGGGCTGCAACCTCGAACACTGAGCCATTGACAGGAGATCCGTAATTGTAAAAATCGACAAGTAGGAAATTGGGCGGCCGGTTCCATTTTTCTACGCACATTAGTATCCTTCCTGCAGGGTTAGGAAAAAGAAGCTCACCGGTGCACAAATTTGTCATCTCACCCAAACTCCCCGACCCATTAACACCATTCGTCTCGCCCAGCTCCGCGAAGTTTGGAATCAGCAGATTTAGCCCGCTAATGCTGACCTCTACGTTGAGGTTGTGGTTCGCGATGTACATCATCTCCCGCGTCCTGTTCTCGCTAACACCCTCCGGTCGCTGCACATCGCATGTGAAGTCAGCTTTCGTCGGGCTGAATGGCGTCTCCCAGATGTTGTAAAATTCCCACAGCAGGTACGGTACAGCATCCGTGTCGGGGCCGTAGTCGATGAACGTGATGACGCGTTTCCCACTGAGTATCAACTCCCCCAACGTCGGCCAGTCGTCGAGCGTCATGGCTGTGTTGGGCGGTTGATAAACGTACCGGAGCAGACCAGAGGCTTCGATCGGCTCGGCGAAGTTTTTAGCCGTAGTGATGGAATTGCCATCTGCATCCTTGTCCTGGAACCCGTAATTCCCAAAAAGTATGGTGATGACATCAAAGGGATGGGCGGCTACCCATTGAGTGACGTCGCGGAGGTATTCTTCGACGGTACCGGCGTTGAGCAGGTCGCACGATGTGTGGCAATAGTACAGCGTGCCATTGATGTTGTGCACCTGTCCCTGTAGCATGCGTATGCCGTCGTCGAGCTGCTGGGTGACTGTGAGTTCCTGGTTGGAGGCGGCATTTCGAGCGCGCACGAACGGGCTGTTGTGGGCGCAGACTTCGGTGATGTTGGAGTACTTCCGATTGCATAATTCGGGATAGTTGTTGCAGGGCTGGGTGTTCACAGGCAACACAGATGTTGCAGTAGCTGTTCTGTTATTTGCCGTGCGTGAGCCGCCCACGAGCTGTGTGTATGTGGCCTGAAATGATACGCTCGATGTCGTGGAATTCGAGGTGCTTCTACTAGCAGTAGCAGATGCAACAATCGAGCTGGAGGTCTGGATTGTGCTGCCATCAAAGTCGGAAGGAAGAGTTATGGCAGAAGGCCGATCTCCCGCTGAGAGAGATGCACTTTCAGTGAGAGTTATCACCGATTGGGAAGCGCTCTCTTCGGCGGAGCTCTGGGAAGCGACCACACTCGCCAGCCATAGCAATATGAACATTGGTATCCTCATGTTCCGCCGTCTTTTGTGAAGCTCTTGTGAGCCCCTTCTTGGACGTCTCCACCGCAAAAGTGACGGGCTTGGTTGGCAATGCCTGCAGTGTGAGCTTCAAAGAAAACAAATGGGTATCAATGCTTAAAAGATAAAGTGCCTGTGGAAGAAGTGGTTGAGAACATAGTAGTTCTCCCTTTACAGAGGATGACGTCGACAGCCCCACAGCCCCAAGACTTAAGGTTTCGGCCACAGAAGATCTAGCCAAAGACTGGATGGAGCCGCGTGGCCGATCACCTACCCGACTGTCCTGGAAAACAATTCGGTTTTCTGGCAGAGCACGAAGCTACTCGCGTGATTAAGTCCGGACCTCCAGATTGTAATTGAGGATGCGACGGGACGAGCTCTGCTTCTTTCATGATGAATTGAACCATACACGCAGAATTAGCTTACACTATGTACAAGAAGCTCTTCACTCAGATCGCCAGGATGTCGTTCTATCGTCTCACGCTCCGACAGTCGGCCCGCCGCGATTTCACGAGCTAAATAACTGCTCAAACTGCGACTTTCCCTCCAGCTGCCGAATCTCTTGCTTCATCGCATCGATGCGATAGTTTTTGAATGCCTTCTCTATCCGCTCTTTCGCCTGGGGGTCCTTCGTAATGGTGCGTGATGCAGATGCAGTACCCGAAATAAAACCCAATTCACCGCCCAGGAAGAGACCGCCAAGCGAGAAGAAGAAGTATGTCGCAGCATCGCTCCATTTGGATGGTGCGAGTTTGTCAGCGATGTCGGGAATGGGTTCTGCGGATGATCAGCAGGAGTATTCATTGCATGTTGATCGATGCATACGTGTGCGGCCATCAGCAAACTTGACCTCGACGGGCTTCTCCATCGCTCGGAAGGCATTGAAGTAGGCCATGCGCATCGACCGCAGCCGGATAGCGCAGTAGATGCCGAACCCCAAACCGAGCAGCGATCCAACTTTGGCATGTGTGGAGACCTTGCCACCAGCGCTTCTTAGGATATCGCGCTCGTTCTGGCTCAGACTGTCGACATCAGAATCCAATGCCTAGTATCGCTGGATCAAAGGGAGAATTACTCGTGTTGGAGGTGCTCTTCTGCAAGCTTACGGAGCTCCCCGCTTCTCCCGTCACGGAATGCAGCGAGCGAGTCAGTCATTTTCACGGTGGTTTGTCAATTGAGAGTTGGTGGATTATGGGCAAAGAACTGAAGCCTAGAATGCGTTTTATTAAGAGTCCTGAGCTTGACAAACATTCGAGGTCGCAACTTAGTCGTAACCCAAACGTCACGCTACGGAGTCGTCGCCTAGCTCAGCTTGGTTAGGTCGCGGGGAAGCGTGAAGAAGCTCCTAGCCCCTCACCCTACTTTACGGTAATTCGCCGCATCGATAGCGGTGCACTCGCCCATAACCCTCTTCGTCCAATCCGACACAGGCTGCAAGGCCTCGACGTTCTTACCCAACTTGTGCCCCGCCCCAAAATAGTGCAAAGCAAGAAAATCCGAACCGCTTGGCTCATTCCCATCATTCCGAGTCTGATAGACGAGCTTGTACCGTGTCGTCCCTTTCCAGCCAGGCTGTTCAGACATTTGCTGGTTATGCTCGTCTCTAGGGACCATATTAGCAGGATTTCCGCTCGGATGATGAAAGCAGCTTACTTGTACCAAGCATCTAAATCAGCTTCTCCACCAGGCGCCGGCTGCATGTTAGCATAGATGACAGTCGTCACCTGGTCTGTGCAATGGATTTCCCTAGCACTACCATAATTCTGCTCCAGCGACAAAACCCGGGACTCCAGCTCTATGAAGTTATCCACCGGCCCATCCGTTGGAAACATGGTACTCGTTCGCGGTACCTTCTTCAACCCTCCCGACTGCACAAGCCCAAGATCATCCACTTCGTACAGAATCATCCATTGCTTGTCGTATGCCGTGTCCGCAGCTTTCCAGCGACTAGCTGACTTGACGATGCCTGTTTGCAGCACATTCGGGACGTAGACGTCGTCAAACCACTGCTCAAGCGTGTCTTCTGTGATTCCCGTGTGGTGTTTGATGTTCACAAAGCTTTGCATTATCCCAGGACCGGACCAAGCTTGTGTAAAGTTATTAGCGGACATTGTGTCACGAGAAATTAAGGCAATGGAAAATTTAAAGGGACCACGTTGTATTGACCAGTGAAGCTCAAGTTTACACGGTTTCATTTTGTGGTTGTGTACCCCACACTCCCGATCTACACGTACAGGTTAAGGTTATCCGAGAAGACCAATCACAACCGCCGCTGCTATTACTTGCGGTCATACGAGCAGGATAATAACCCACAATGCAATGTTCTTCCGCTTCCCTACAATTCCAAAGCGGCTATGGCGATGCATTTTGGAAACAAGTTGCACGACCCAAGTTCTACGCCTGCTTGGAACGAAGCTGAGAGAAGCAATGTATTCATGCGTATGGGCCAGCGAAATATAGTCGCCACAAACCGTTCTCCGGCATCGACGCAATCTTTTTAAGCCTGTTGAGTTCTTCAATAGCTCTTTGTCATCCGTTTTCCCAATTTACAGAGCAACTTTGAAGTAGATTTAACACAGCTCTTCGCTTATCACTGAATGTCGCCTAGCGATGCATGTAGTAAGGCGCGGATGTTGGGATCGACTGCTCTTTGAAACCGGGTATGATACAGATCGCGAGCATGTTTCAGGGGCATGCAGTTCATTACGTTCTTAGTTAATACCCTGCTCGCCTCTCTGAGTTGCCCGCCAGCCCAAACTACAGGCGTTTGCGCTATCCGCAAAATCAGTGTTCGCGTCGCAACTTTTATCTGTGTATACCTTGGGGCCATATAGGCACAAAGGTCTGAACATGATGTCGAGGTCTTCGCAAGAATGCATATGACACCAAACGGTACTTCATGGGCTTAGCCTTTCGATTGCAGGCTGCCGCAGGGGCAATGAACAAGGGTGTTATGTGGCACAGCGGCACAGCCACGTTAAGCAAAGCCTACATAAAAGAGCAAGCATCCACTAGAGCGCAGATGCACGAAATAATTGTTAGGGCTACAATTAGTACGCGTTATGTTTCACGATGGAAGGCGCGGTTGGCAGAAAGCCAGACGACGAATGGCGCGTAAATTTGGCGTTAACATTTTGGCCAAACTTTGGATTCGATCGCAGCGATTACGAGAGCTCAGAGGTAAGTTTTCCATATTTCTCGAAGACAATAACTGATTAGAGTATAGCATTGTACCTCCGGCGAACTCTTCCTCCTGCATCTCGAAAGTACCGACCGCTTCGTGAGGGAGAGATCCGCCTGCTTCGAATCAAACCAGCATACACGCTGAACACGATTGAGTGCGACTTTGTATACATGGATCTGCGATCCGCCGGAGATTACGATGCTCTCTCTTATACATGGGGAAGAGAAGATCCTTCGATCCCTATTCTGGTGAATAAAAAGGTCACTTTGATCACTGAAAACCTCTACTTGGCATTACTTCACCTCCGTCAAAGACAAGTCACAATGCTTTGGGTTGATGCTCTTTGCATTAACCAAGATGACCTTGCCGAACGCGCGAGTCAGGTTGCTCAAATGAAGGATGTGTACCGTACGGCGGCTTTTGTTCTCATATGGCTTGGGGAAAGCAATGAGCTTAGCGAGCGGGCTTTTGACGAACTCCACGGTTTAAGTGAGCACTTGGACTATGATGAAGCCGTGCCTAACCGGTTTTTCGATAATGCTGAGATGGATAAGCATCCTCAAAGATGGAGAGCAATAAGCGAAATACTCTATCGCCCATGGTTCCGTCGTGTGTGGGTCATCCAAGAAGCATTATCTGCTCGGCAAGCTATGATGGTGTGTGGGAAGGATATACTTGACCTAAATTTGTTTCTTAAGCTCATGAATTCTATGATCAGAGCCAACGTCTTAGACACGATTATGTCTTACCACCCCAATAGACACGAGCTGTCAGGAGGACCGATGAGGGTAGCCATGGAACAAATAGAGTTCCTTGTGAAGGCAAAATTCGAAATCACCAACTTCTTCTCGTTACACAAATTCAAACAAACCTTATTAACCTATCTTGTAGAAACACGATGGGCAGAGGCAACCAATCCATTAGACAAGGTTTACGGCATACTCAGTCTGGCTGACGATGCTCATAGGCTAGGAAATTGGGATACAGGCTTTGGTTTCAACCGAAAGTGGCTTCCATTTAAAGTCGACTACACATTGTCAAAAGAAGAACTCTTTATCAACGTCACCAAGGCAATACTATGTACCACGAGGTCTCTGGACATACTCCGATTTGCTAGATACGAGCCGAACAGTGCCGGCCTTCTTCCATCCTGGGTAGCAGATTGGGCAAATCAAACCCCGCATTGCGTCTTTGGCTATGTGTCTGTATGCCCTACTCGTCAAGATGAGAATCAATACTGGCGCCCATACCCGGCAACCTCCGACCAATCTTATATAAGGGATTCCATGTACTACGAGATTACGCAATATTGCTCACCCAAATTCCGTTTGGGTAGGGCAAATACACTGATTATAAAGGGGATTCATTTCGACACAATCACTGCTCTCTCGACGAATGCATATCCTCGAGGGCACACATATGATATTGATCCACAAAACAAAGACTTCACAGAATTTTGCGAATCAATAGAGAAGTACCTTGGAATTGTCAAACAATGGGCCGATGACTGTGTGCGCCTTGCCAAGAGATGTTCCCCATATCCGACCGGACAGAGCACATGGAGCTCCCTTTGGGGAACGTTGAGTGGGGGCGCTCCTCACGAAGAAAATATGATACCGAATGGATTCGACGCTTTTCTTAGCAGCTTGGCCGAAGCTCAATCAGCCGTCAGAGCCTTCAAGACGCAACTACCGTCTGTCCAGTGCAAATCGCCCGATCCCCTATCCGAAATAGCCGCTCGTGTAGCTGTGTCGCGCTTTCAATTTCTTGTGCCTTGGCTCGCAAAATTAAACGCAACATGCGTTTTAAGAAAATTTGCTACTACACAGAAGAAATACATGGGCCTGGTGCCAAATGGAGCAATGGTTGGCGATCTAATTTGTATCATATACGGGTGCGAGACGCCATTTATTCTACGAGGATGTGGACGCAACAGTTTCAGACTTATCGGACATGGCGAGTTTGAAGGAGTTGTCTTTGATGATACTGTTGTAGAAAAATCGGTTGTGCTAAAGAAAAGAGAGAAGGATCCGGTGGAAGGATTTGATTTCGTTACTTGGGATAAGTTTTGTAAGCGTAGGATCTGCATAAAATTAAAGAAGATAAGGCAGTTTAAGCTAGTATAAAACAAGGTTCAAGGAGGTGAGAATCTATTTTACCGTATAGTAAGGATTAGGAAAGAATGCTATCCCGGCGCTTAGTTTACCAGCATCGTCGAAGACGACGGCGAGGGATGGGGCAGGATCTAGCGCGGACATAGCCACATCTACGTCCTTCATCTCCAGCAGCAGACAGGCGGTCGACTCGTAACGCGCCGAGCTCTGATATCATGTCGTCGGGGCAATAGGTTAAATCAGATTTTTAGCTTTTTAGCTTTATCTTTTTAACTATTAGAGTTATAAGAAAGAATTGTATTTGAAAATTATCGACACCACCACGGAGGACTACTTTTAGCTCCTTCAACTCTTCAATGAGATTGATACCAGCACGGTCATCGAATCCAAGGAACAATTTCCCAACAAATCCTACTACAAGGGCCACTACAGTGGCGACTTCGGCATCCTGCGCGGCCTTCCCCCCCCCTCTGACGCGGAAAGCGAACGGATGAAGGAGTCCGTTGCATACTTGAAGCGATTCGCAACGGCATCCCTTAGGCTACAAGCTCTCTATACCACCACCTTGGAGGTTGTGTTCTGGCAGCAGAAGAAGGTGCTGGTCGTGATGGCTCTACGCAGTTCTGGAGTGCAAGCGGAAGCCATCATGGCCCGCCATGGGGGCAAGGTTCGAACCGATTTCCAGAAAAAGTTCAACAGACCCCTGTCGCATTGGGTGACAGGCGGTGCGGCATTCAACCGCTCCAACGACAATGAGGTTTTGGTCCTCAACTACGCCAATCAAGATCTATTCCATCGTGAACTCTTTAAGTTTGTGTCAGAACGAGTTCCGCCTCGCACTATTGACGCTATGCCACATCTTTTCGACAGCTTCGTATAGATATAATTAAGCTAGCCATCACCCAGCGGATTTAAGCTATAAGGGAAAAGATCCCAGCCTTGGTTAGGCAGAGGGGCTCTCTTGAAAAGATTTGAAATGCAAGAATCGGCTTCAGATGCTTTGGAACGGTATATGAGATGTCAAATAGATCGATAAGGGCTATCGTTGGCGACCAGGGTGATATCAATCCCAGCACACCAAAAAAATATTCCACGTAGCCGGACTCGAGCTGATGGAAGAGGCGAGGTGTTCCCCTCACTCCCACAGGACCGGTAGAGAATAATCCGCTAAAACAAAAAGCCTCGAACAACACCTCGAACATTTCAACCCTTTGGAATGATCGCATCCACTATTATAACCATTCAGCCTTGAGATCTATGACCTAAGACGTCAGTTCGCTTCACTCGTAGAAATTACCACCATGTTAGCAATATAGTGCAAAGTTAGGCACTCCAGAGAGATAAACATAAATTCATCCCAAAGTGAAAACTCTGTCAGAAGGGCCTTGAATGAACATGTTCCGCGTAAATCGTTGAATTTCAACACTGTGGCTACGCCCTAGTAGTCTAGAAGGATAAGAAAAACGCACGACAATTCACTTCCTCAGAGTTCCGCAAGCTGGAAAGTAACAAATTTACCGAACACATGCCCAGAGATCAAGATCATCCGGAAAAAATTCCACTAAAAGCTACCATAAAGACTCTCACCAACTTCAAGATCCCTTAATAAGCTAGACCGTTTGCTTGCCGAGCCAGAACCCTATGAAAGTCCAGTGAAGTCGTGTCCAATATGCATCTTTGACACTGGTAACCTGCGGTGTATGCTCTTCCAATCAAAGTCAATGCCTATATTTAGGATACAACCAACCCTAGCACGCTCGACCGGGTCCCCTGACACATAGCTTAGTATCGTCTCTTGGAGTTCAACGGGAAGATTGTTGATAAATATAGACGGGGTGGATCTTTGTGTAGTCTCAAATCGACTTGCATGGGATCCGTCCTGCTAGATCTGGCTACCGGTTCGGTGGCGTCCAGGGCGCCTTGCGTCATCATCTGCCGGAGAGATCCTTCCCTGAGCTTGGCCTTGGGTTTCAGATTTAGAGCTTTGAGTATTTCCTTCGCGTCGTCGATGGTATATTATGGCTCTCGCTGGGCGTACTAGCCTTAGGCGATATACCTAATAACTTCTTTATTTAGAAGAGGTATAATAAATAAAATAGCAATCCTACGGTAGGTAATATTTTAGAAGGCGAAGTTTTTAGGACTAGTTTATTTCTTTGGCTAAATTAGGATTTCTATAACTATTATAACCTTCTATCTATCTTAGATATACTTTAGTGCGACCTCTTTCCGAATTAGCGACGTACCGTTTATATAAAGCGGTCGCTAATATACTTATATATCTATCTAAAGAAGTACTCTAGCTTAGTAGTATCTAATTTAGAGATAAACTCTACCAGAGTATTACATTCTACTTTACCTATAACGTATTCGTTATATGTATCGGCGGTTATTATAGATAGAATATAATATGCTCGTTACTATCCGAAGCGGAATATTCGGCCTACTGCTTGTAGTAGGGCGCTCCCTAACAACGGGGGAGTGAGGATTAATATGTGATGATAATATAATCATAGATTTAAATCCGTAATTATAGCGAGATTTAAGACTAAGACTTCCACGTCGTCGATATGACCGAACTCGGAACTTCCTATGGTCTAATGGCTTAGCGGTGTATTGAACCGCTTCTGCAAGCCGGCGAGTAACTAGGTGCCGTACTAAGAGAGAATGGACTCGGCGCGGATACCGCAGCTGCGCGGCGCGATTGTGACCAACATTTGCTCCCATGGATTGTTGACAAATATTATCAGTTTCTTCTGCTGCGTCACCACCACGTCTGCAGCGGTAGCAAACAGAGCTTGGAGTCTTGGTGACGTATAGGAGAGCATATGTAGATACTGTATGCGCTCCCTCGCTCTGTCTTCGGTTTCGAGGACTGAGAGCAGGCCTAGGTTACGTGGTATGCGGTCTCGGAACAGGTATTACACCTTTAAAGGTCAAGTGAGAAAAAAGAAGCTGGGTTCATACGTTACGGTCAACTCTTGTGATCCTGGACGCCCAATGTTAACCTGTTCTAGCTAAGCTATCATAAGGCTAAGGGTTGCTGTCCATTGATTTTAATCTGACGGGAGCTGGAACACCAATATTGAAAAAAATTAGAGGAAATAAAAAAGGAAATCACTATTCTCATAGATTGGGCACGGAGAACTGCTTTTCACTGGACTTCTTGGTAACTATACAGATCAAAAAGGCCTTTCGGTCACTGCTCAGCGAGCACATTGGATACTGTCGGAATGTTAGAAAAGCCCCATATGCCTCGTCGATCATAAGCTTACTGCCAAATAACCTCGAAAGAGGAGTCCCTTGAATTTGCCACCGGTCCGGTCGCAGAATGCCCGGCATCGGTGGGCAATTCGATGATGCGGTTCTTCACCTTCTTGGAGAACGGCTTCAGCATCCAGAAGAGGACGCGCCGGACGCCCGATTTCTTTCCCTTCTTCCCCTTCTTGTTGGTGCCAAGCTTCTTCAAGAGCTTGAGCGGGCTTCTGGTGTGGACTGAAGAGGAATCTGATTCCTCTTTCGAAGAGGGTGCTAGCGCCAGCACTGAGGAGCCAGGCCGGTCGGTGAAGAGGCCCGCAGGCGGAAGTGCAGTGAGATCTTCTTCCTCCACCACTTGATGGAGAGAGACGTTGGAGAGGTGCGCGTTGTTGCACAAGCGGAGATTGATGGTGCTTGTGGAGCCGAATAGCATGCTGTTGAGAGGAAGAAGATGGCGAGTATTGTTGTGGGCGAGTGCGGACATTGTGGTGATGGTGATGTGGTAAGTGTTGTGATTTGCTCTTCAGAGTCTTCGAATTACCCACTTAGGAGTACCGAGCTGTTGATGGACGCTGGATGCTGCGAGTGATAAGGCTGTCAGAGAAACTTGAGAAAAAGCCGGCAGGTGATTGCTGTAGCGACTGTACGTTCACAGTATGGTACGCAAGTGGTGGGTTCAAGTGCAGATTTGGATGGACTTCAGCAACTTGAGTATTGTGCGTTGAGGAGCGGAGTGTCCAAGTGTGAAACAACATATTTGGTTGGCCTATGCTCGCTGCTACCTAGTCTGTTACTTGCAGTGAATGGTGAAAAGTTTGTAAGTAGGCGTATAAGAACCCAGTAAATTGATGGCACCAAGCGAAGCCCAGAAATACCAAACCATTCTCGAAATCACAAGCAAGAGTCTCTAAGGGTGTCACACACTTGACGACGTAGACATGGGGGGCTTCTATTTGCTTGCGCCAGCGGCACCTAGAAAAACCAGGCATGCTCGCACCCAGCTTGACTGAGCGTGACCATCTCGTCTTCCATACTAGTTTTAACAACCTCATCCTCTTTACTGCTCTAGGCTATCTTCTTTTACGCTACTTTAAACTAGCTCACAGATCTAGTCGCGTTGGATGGAGGGGCGTTGCTTCACGTCTTCAGCAAAGTCTGCCATATCATAGGCTGCATAGCTCAAGGGAGGGGGCGTCAAGACGATGATGAGAAAGCTCCGAGGGATCTGATTGATGATTCCGAAGATATGAAATCCGAGTGTTGTGCGAGGAGATGACAATCATTCTCAGTTCGCTGGCTGCTAGGGTGTCCAATCAGCGCGTGTGCTTACTCACAGATCCTGGTCGCACTGCAACTCCCGCCAAACTCGGAGTAAAAAGAACAACCCTCGGCCGGCTTGCCACCCTCTTCCGCCATACATATACCGCACGATACGACAGTCTCCATCAGATCCCGTCCATCCGCCATGTCGTTCTCTTCCCTCGTCTCCGACATTGCGAATCGCCACGTCGACCGCGAAGAGAAACAGTCGACCGTGTCCAAAGCGCGATCGTACGCCAGCACTGCTGCGACCAGTGTCAGCATATCTGGCGATATTGCAAGCCAATTGCATGGAGGATACAGTCACCCGCTCGCCCGCGCCTGGCAGGCTGAGCGACAGTTGACAAAGGTACCATCGAGCGCATCGACGCCTCCACAGACCAACAGCTAATAGCGGGGCAGTCGATGCTGATTTACCCGCTTTTCATATCGGACCAGCCTGACGAAGAAACGCTCATTCCCTCGCTGCCGAACCAACATCGTCGTGGCCTGAACAAGGTGGTGCCATACCTCCGACCGTTGGTGGAGAAGGGCTTGAAGTCGGTAATTTTGTTCGGCGTGCCAGTCGCGCCAGGTGCAAAGGATGCACTGGGAACGAGCGCCGACGACCCCAAAGGCCCCGTCATCAAGGCCATCCGTCTGCTCCGACGCACATTCCCCGAGCTTTTCATCGTCGCCGATGTTTGCCTCTGCGAGTACACGTCCCACGGCCACTGCGGCATCCTGCGCGACGACGGTAGCCTCAACAATGCGCTCTCTGTGGATAGGATAAGTGATGTCGCAATGGCGTACGCGGTGGCTGGTGCGCATTGTGTTGCCCCCTCGGATATGAACGACGGTCGCATCCGCGCCATCAAGCTCAAGCTCATCGAGGCGGGCATCGCACATCAAGTAGTATTGATGTCATACTCAGCCAAGTTCTCTGGTTGCTTGTATGGCCCCTTCCGCGATGCTGCTGGGTCATGCCCTTCATTTGGCGACCGACGATGCTATCAGCTTCCCCCGGGTGGTCGAGGTCTTGCTCGACGAGCTATTGTGCGTGATATCAACGAGGGTGCGGATATTATCATGGTGAAGCCAGCCAGCCAGTACTTGGATATCATCAGCGATGCGAAGGAGCTTGGCAAGGATATGCCGGTTGCTGCGTATCAAGTGTCTGGCGAGTATGCCATGATCCACGCAGCAGCAAAGGCTGGTGTTTTCGATTTGAGGACCATGGCTGAGGAGGCCACCCAGGGCATTTTGCGTGCAGGTGCGTCGATAGTTGTGAGCTACTTCACGCCCGAGTTCCTCGACTGGCTAAGTGGTTAAACGATGACTTGCATATCCTGGAGCGTTTCGTACTGTATGGCGTTTGGGTTAAAAAGGGTCAGTTTCCGTCTATCATGTTGGGAATGTCGACAGTAGAATTCTCACTTCGGACTTTACACTTGCATATACTGTTGAATACCAATGCATTCGTATCCTCACCTTTCTGCATGCAGTAGTATGCAAACCTAGCTGAATACCGAAACATTTCTTATTCTCTGCTAGTGCTACTCAATCCTACGCGAGGTGCTTAGTGTACAATGCAGCCGAACGTACCGCAGAGGGCCACAACCGTGGCCTTCCAGTCATGTCCGTTCCATCAACCCATCCCTCAGGTCAGCATTTCCCGCTCTGGCTGACGAGATAGTGGCGATGGTTATCGGCCGAAAGCTGCCCTCTCCAGCCCATTCAACCTGCGCCAAAGCCTGCCCCATCGGCACCCCATCGCTGTCGTGGTGCGTTTCCATTGCAGGTCCAGCGAAAACCCTCAATCGCTCGGATCTTTCTCCGACGTTCCATGCGTTCAACGGCTGCCCGCCGGCCCCAAAGTTGCCCAAACAGGCAAGAACGAAGATTATCGGAAGTAATCGGCACCGACGCATCTTACTTAAGCACTTTACCCGTGCCGCCTGTGGGAGGGAACAAAATGATCAGCATCTTTTTTTTCTCGAGCCCACCGTCGGCAGCGCTTACCCACTGTCGGTATGCCCAGACATGCGAATGGCCATACACCGGCGCCTTTCGAATTGCGCGACTTCGCAACGCTGACACTCACCGCCCGTTGGCCCCGGTATCTGTCGAAAGAGAGCACGCGAGCACGGAAGCTCAGGCGAGCCTTGCACCGACGCCAATCGATAACCCTATTCGTAGCGGCATTTCTCGAGGGCACAGACGAATGCTGCAGGCGGGGCAACGCATCTCGCGACGGTGGGGTTGGCCAGGGTCTATCTCGCATGCCTCTTCACAGCTCCGGACTGCAGCCCACGGCCATGTGTGGACGAACAACTCGAATGTCCTTTATCGAGGGACAGGTAATCCGGTTGGATAGGTTCCTTGGTTCCATATAAGGACTACCATATCTACCGCATACGGGCGACTAGGCGCCGGCCGCTCTGGGCTTGCCTATAACTCATTCCTCTTTCAGAAATACAGCCAGCCGTTGTTTCGTGGGCAACTTTCGGCTGGTTGGCCGATATTGTTTCCGAAAGGGCTAGTCCGGAGGGTGAGCGAATGCAGGGTCATCCAGGGTCTTTGCCGATCCAGGGTCCACGTCCACCTGCCGGTTTTCGGAGAGATGCCTCGGACGTTGGCGACGCGGTGGACAGGCAAAGAGAAGGCATGCAGGCACGTCTGCCGTGGTTGTGAGGCGTGGGAATCCTGAGGATCAATACGGGGACGTGGCCTGCTTGCGCAAGGAGTATGGGCGGAGCTGTGAAGTGCTCCAGAACCACAAGGCCACGTCCACCGCCTCAAATCACAGCCTACGCTCATGCACGCACCACGCACATTCCCCGACCGGGCCCTAGATGTGGGTCCCAGCATGCCACCTGGACCGCTTCATCTTAATCAAACTTATCAGTCAATCCGGGGAGCGTGGTGGTCTCCATCGGCCGACCAGGGTGTCTAGGTCCGAGCCCACGAAGGAGTCAGACAAAGGCACGCATATAAAGCAGTCTTTGTTCCTCTGCTAGACTTAGACAAGGAATCTTTGTTCCCACGTTTTATACCGTTGGTCTGTCGAGCGTTCTGGATCGCGTGGTGATATTAGAAATTGGAAGAGGAAGGACATATACACACGGTCTCATATCGTTCTATCTCGTCTTCAAGCGAATTGCACCTTTCGGCGTCTTTTCTCTGGAGTCTCTCTCCCGCGCATAGCATCCAGGTCCTCTTCTGCATTTCCTCTAGCATTTTGTGTAAGTACATATCCTGCTCCCGTCCCTTCGCCTTGTGTCACCGTAGAACGCGTAAGTCGCGATGGGACATTGGTCTAGAACCTCATCAGCACCCGGACGCTCACGCGATTCCCATACACCCTGGCAGAGCTTCGCTGACAAGCATACCAGAAAGCGTAGCCTTCCTCCGCAGCACCCTCTCAGCCAGCTGAGCCACGCGACGCCTCGTACTCCGCTCTCCCACGCCCACGCAGCCGCAATGTGCTCCTATACCTACTCGTGGTACTACTGCAACCACGACTACTATATCTGGTGAGTCTAGTTGCAGCCCCCAATGCGCCCATCGGACGGGAACCCCGAAGCTAACACGCGCACAGGGCGAACAGCATTGAGGTCTGCCACAACCGTCTGCTCTCAGGCTACTCCTACGACGCGTGGAGCATCGACATGTGCAAGAACATGAAGGTCACCTGCGGTGGCTTCTCAAATTACTACTGCACCGATTGCAGCGAGGACGTCGCCCTCGAGTTTGAGCTCGACGAGCTATAAATGCGAAAACCCTCTCGCCAAAGCGTTCCCTCGCTCGCTCGCAACCCCCACTTGGTTTCCTTCGCTTGACCTGGCATTGGTATTGGCGCAACATCCGATCATCCTCCGTGGAGTTTTGCGGAGTTAACCACTCACCGCCTTTCTCCTGGCTTCCTCCATTCCGACAGCGCATACATCGCGGCTCCTTCTGCCGCTCCGCTTAGCATTCCCCACTGCGACATGGCATTTTACTTTCCGCGTTCTTGCTTTTTTTCCCGCTAGATACCTCGTTGGTGTGTTGGTTCTTCTTCTTTGGTCTATTGTTTGGTTTCGAGCGCGGTGCATTAGATCGCGCGTTTTTGGGTCATTTTCTTGCTCCTGTTTTGCTCATTCTCGTTTCGTCTCGTCTCTCATCAAGAGTTTACGAAGCGTGGTGCATTGCGGTTGGTCGTGGGCAGCAAATCCCATGTCCATGCCTTAACCCAATGCACTACGCTTCTTACAAACCTTGTCGAGGCGAAAAGAGGAGAAGGGGGCTTGCATTCAGGCGCCTGGTTCGATGGATTCTTGTTTATGTTTGGCGCTATATCCAGATTGACTTGGGCTTTGGCCTGTACATGGTTTCAGGAGGCAAGGTTGGTTATACCATAGACGGCTGCGCGCTGCTCATCCTCAATGCAACAATATTACAAGAAACCCCCAACGATCCCCCCAGCAATGTTCTACCCCTGCTCATCGTCTGCGAGAGACCATTGTTAAAAAGTTCTAGACCGTTCACTCCGTTACACTGTTCTCCGCCGCCTCCGCACTCGGCCCCACGCCCTCTACCTCCAGCGTCTCTCGCATCTGCTCCGCCCGTCGCCGCGCATCCAAGTACATCATGTACTCCTGGTACGTGCGCGGCACGACACGGATGTTCTTCTCCACGTTGAACGTGTAGTTGAACTGGCCCGTCGGCTTGCTCATGCCGTGCTCCACATCCCGCACTTTACTGTCCACCCGCACCTGCACGCGCGTGTATTTTGCATCCGGATCGAACTTCTCCCCGGGTGCTCCGATGAGCGGGGGATCCGTATACACAACCGTAGCCGTAAGGTACAGAATACTGCCCACCGGCACGGGGTTCTGGAACGTCGAAGGGTCGAGCGAGACGAAGGTGGGCCGGCAGTGCGCGAAGGCGGCGGCGGTGGTGAATGCCAGCTCGAACGTGTGCTTCAGCAGGAAGCCGCCGAAGATCATGAAGTGGTGGCGGTTGCGGTTCTGCGGCTGCATGATGGTGGCCGTCTGCAGGCGCGTCGTGTCCATGAAGTGCGTGTTGTCGGGCTTGCGCAGGGCATCCCACGGGTCGTGGTACTGCAGCTGCTTCTGCCAGAAGGCGTGGATGAGGTCGGATTCCAGGTCGTTGGGCGTGTGCTTGATGAGGGCGGTTTCCTTGCGCTGCTTGCGGATGTGCGAGTTGCGCTCGCCGAGGGCGTAGAGCCGCTTCTCCTCGGGTGTTTCGACAATGAGTGGGTTGACGTTTACGGGTCTGCGAGGGTCAGTGGGGGGGATGGGGAGGGGAGTGAGGCTGCATACTTCTTGGTTGCGGGATCGAGGGATACCATTGTGAAGGTGCATTTTACGAGCACATCTTCGTTCTTGATGGGTTGTCCTTCTTCGGGGACTTTGGCTACTTGCATGGAGATTTCTAGACTACTTCTCCCGGTTGCGTAGGTGACTTTTCCGGAGAGCTCAAGGTCGCATATCTCGGTCAACGGGTGGTTGATAACGATGCGATCGCAGCTTGCCGTCACCGTAGTCACGGCGTCGCCCGTGTGCTTGTATGCAATGACACCAGACAGAGCATCCAAGTCCATGAATATCGTCCCCAGTCGTATGTGCCCCGAGGAATTGAGGTATGTATCTAGCAGCCACGGATCCCGCGCCAACGGCAACACCACCTTGTGATAACTATCCTCCATGCGTTTCGGCTCCAACTTGCGGTCTTTAGGCACCGACGGCTTATCAGAAGTCGCATTGGGATCCGTACCCTCTCTCTGCTTCTTCCGCAGGGCCTCGATCCATGGTGTTTGGACGCGCTGCGCGGTGAGCTCGCGGAAGACGCCGTCGGTTCGCTGTGGGTAAGTGCTGTGGAAGCCATGGCTCGTCGACGGAAGCGCGCGACAGGTCAATTGGAAGGCATTGCGTTGGGGAGTGCGTCCCAGGCGCTGCAGCGTTCTCCGCGAGATGTGGGCCATGGTGTTGAGAGTGGTACCGGGATTCCGGGCACGACGTGGGGTGCACTTGCCTTGCCTCCGCAGCAGCCCACGCCTTGGCAAGCACAGAGGTTGACGACGTTTCCTCGTCTTCCCCGCATCGTTGGGCTGTGACACCCTCTTCATCCGAGAAGAGGAGCTTTCGAGCATATATCGTACGATGGGAAGTCGTACGATTGAGCTGGGGCGCGCTGTGCTCGCCTCGCAGACTACAAACCTGGAGCTTTGGCTCACGACTTTGATCACTTTCTCACCCCAGCAGGACGGAGTTAACCTTCAGCAGCTTGGAAGCAATGCATTTATTGAGTATATATCGTCTGGTGATGTTTGGGTCGACCGTGCTTGTGGAATGCTCATTAATTTCGATATTAACCTAAAAGGAGAACCTTTGCAAAGTGGTCAGCTACGACAGCTTGGCAACAGCATCGTGAATGCTCCAGTGAGTCCCAGATTGCTGATCTCTGTTATTTACTAATGTCGTAGGGATGGAAACAGCTGGGCCTTCGGCCTAGCCTGCATCAGGATGAAAGGGCAACCATTGAAAAACTTTGCCTTAACCTCGACTACCTCCGCAGTGAAGTCAACACCTCAACTATAGCAGATATGAGGCCGCCTGAAAAGTTTCCAACAGCTCTTCTCCAGTCGATTGAGTTTGCTATGGGGATTCACGAGGTCAAAGGCCGCGCCGCACCCGCGTGCAAACGGGCAAAGCAAGGAAGGACATCCTCCGATCCCATGCCCAATGGCGATGGTTTCGCTGGGTTTGATATTGATTCCGAAGAAGACATTCTAATGGAGCAACACAACTCTAATTCAATCAGTAAACCCCGCAAAAGACGACGACCAGATAGAGTATCGTGGCAAATGTCAGCCACGAAGACTTCTCCTAGCTCTGCCCTATTTACGAATTCAGTTTCGGGCGAAACGCCTCATTTGTCCGATATGGAGCAGATCGAGATATTGACAGATGCCACACTTCGCTTAGCCATCTGTAATAATTTGAGAGGCTTTGGTTCTATGGTAAAGATCAAAGCTAGCACCTTTAGCAGCAGCCTTGCCGATGTCGCGCCAGCTTTATGGCGGCCCGGGTATCGTTCCGTAAGATCAGGAATCTGCGCTGCCGTGGGAATTCTGTCTAACATTAACATTACAGATGATTTCTCATGCTGCACAGTTTGCTCCTACACTTGTTCGGTCACTTGAACGTGTAGGCTCCGCGGCGACGTCAAAAGCATTACAGGCTAAAACTGTGAAATTCATGACGGCTCCACTACCATGTCGACTCAGCTCTGATCCACCAGACCAAGAACTAGTCGACCACATGGAAACCTTCACCATCAATCGAATATGGATCCACATCCAAAAAAGTCATCTATCAAGGCCGTTTTCCGGCCAGGTTCAGACCCTCTGCGTCCCTAGGTTTCAAGGAGCCTGTGCTATCGACCTTGACGATATTCTCGAGGAACATCAAGTCACAACAGAACCAAAATCTTTACCAGAGTTTCAAGTCAGGCAAAGCTATTTGAAAGAGCAAAGCCACGTGATCTATAAACAACACGACAGTCTTACTGGTAACCAGTCACCTAAGATTGAAGCTGTATGCAATCAAAGCTTCGATACGAGCGACGCCCAGGTTCATTTTCTTGATCGTAGACACTCATCTCTAGCTTCAGATACTCATATCAACACAAGCCACACTCAAGGCAATGATGACGAGGACATGCTGTTTGACGATGAAAAGCTTCTTGACCATGTCAGCCGGACAACTCACAACAATCATAACGACTCCGTTGATGAAAAAGGCTACTGCAATGCCCAGCCAACCATAGAAGCAGACGAGGACGCCCTACTCATCTTCTAGCCAGGCTCGTATTCGGTTTCAGCTTCCGTTTGAACTTGGGAAGCGGCTGAGATAGACTAGTGTGCCGCAGTACTCTCAGGGGTTTGGTCCCGCGATCCCGCGAGTTCCCATTACCACTCTCTATTCTCCCGTTCTAGAGCGTCAACCTTGTACTATGCTTGTTGTGTTCCATTTAAAAAGGTTTTGTGTGTGCCGGAGTGGATGACATCAAAGACACAGCAACAGTGTTGCTCACGCCGCCACATGTTGAGAAATGATCATAAGGTTTCTACTAGCGAGGTCACGCAACACGCTAGCTTGTTCACCACGGATGCGTGGTGGGTGCAAACTCCTTACTTCTTGTCAAACAACGGAATCCAACAACATTCTCGTATACGATAGCCTACCCGACTTACTGACTCCCCTATATTTTGTATTACCACGATAATGCGCATGCGAATGACAGTGTAGCGACTTTGCAGCTGTTATAGAATCCCTTCATGGTAACAAGCCGGGACGCATCGGTTACTTTAGTGGTGGCGCTGCATCGAGAACGGAGAGTGGGTCTTCAAAGCTGGCTACCGAGATTGGGTGGTGACTGCGACCCAATGGGGTCTTTCTAGGTACCAGCTAGATGGAAGCAGCGTTAGTGCCATTTTTTAGGCGGCGAAGTTGCGCGTCCACTGGACTCCTCTCCGGAGAAGGCGATTCACCTCTCGCGTGTGCTGTTAATAGCAACAGGACCTATCGAAACGACGGTTTCTGCACGCCTACGCAGGTAAAAGGGACTCATAGAGTAGTAGCAGCACCTCACGCTTGCTGTGTATCTGGATACCTGGGGTGGTGTTCCTACAATACGTGCACTCTCCCCTTTGAAAAAGAAGGCGTGCATTGACCAGGATCTCGACCCTTGAGCACATCTCCGGCAAGCGAAGCAGATCGATTGCACAGGCCACCAACCCCATGTTTTTTCAATGTCTCGGTAAGAAACGCTGTTTCGAGTACCATGAACGTTTGCGATCTGGGCAGTCCACAGATGCTGACATATGTTGGTGTTCTGTCACCCCCACTTGCCGACAACTGCTATCCGACTTGCATACTCCGTAGGGAAGGTCGCACAATATTGCCCCTTTGTCGTACAGCGCAGGCGCTGAGCAATCTCCTGCATCAAGATGCGGACAATGATTCCGATAGGCAACTATGAGGTGTTGAGAACGCTTTCGCATATCGGCCTAGCCAAAGGATTGAGTACATTATTCCACTGAACCTTCAAAATTTACTAAACCGTAGTCACTAGCAAGTTTGGAGCTACGGGAGAATCGGCCGCTGCGGGAACCCCAATCGGAGAACCAAGGGTTCGGAACGGCATATTGTAATTCTCCTGGGCGCATATGCATCTACTCAACAGGCCACCATTTCGCGTGGGTGGTAGACGTTGCAATCGAGCACTCCAATAACGGCTGTCTCGATAAACAACGAGAGGCTTGCCGTGCGAACTGCAAGGGATGTTAAATTCTTCACTCTGCCTCGGATTTGCCTTGTGATTTGGTTGGTTGGGGAAGACTAGTGCTGTTTCGATAGGCGTTGATCCTCCTTCTCGTGGAGCTCTAAAGCACCTTCGGCTTGATTCAGACACCAAACGTCAGCCGTGCCGCGGCCCTAAGATACCATGACCGTAAAGCGGCATGAACCCTGTATGATCGGAGCCTGGTGCGCTGTGCATTCTCCTGCGAATGGTTCGACTAAAGCCACTAGCGTTCTCTTTGGAGCGTATGTACCACAGGTGGAACGCGCCACTTCGATGAGCCCGGCTGCAAAGTCCACTAAGGCGCACCAAAGCTACGGCCAGAACGCTTGGAGTAACTGTCCACTCTGACGAAATGGCCAGGTGATTGGAACGGCCTCGTCCACGACGCGGGGGCAATAGGCTACGACAAAGGCGAAGTTTTCGAGGCGCCTAAGTGAAGGATACAAGATATGCACGGCCTGCTCGGCCGGGTCACACTTCGCAGTGGGCTTGCTATATTTTCTTTTTGAAGCTCTGCCCATTCACAGTCGCTGAGCGTATTGTGGAAAGCAACCCGACACGTTCCTTTCTCTTTCCCTTCCTGAACTGAGAAGATTATAATCCTGGCTCAACCCAGCGTGGCATGAGTTTTGTCTGACCTGATACGTTCGTTCTCGCCGCCGTACTACCACATCCCAAGCCACTGGAAGCACAACACGCCGCGGGGTTTAACTCTTAGGTGATCACTGCAAATTGGAGCTTCTGGTAAGTGTCTTCTACGAACGCTTTGAATACCACCACTGATCCAATCAACAGGCGGGTGAGGCGGTCGCGCCAGCATGGACTTGACCATCGAGCAGAAGTATCCTCTGGGTACTAGGCCCGACATTCATTTCCTTCCTTACCTGATCTTTATCTCGTACATTGTCAGCTTCGTGGGAGCATTTACCACGGTTGAACTCCTCCATCGAAGAATATCTGGAACCGGATGGCGCAGCTGGTGAGTCATATTATCAAGTCGCCACCGATTGAGGTCTTTCGCTGACGTCCTTGCAGGGTGCAATTAGGTGCATGTGCAGTGTCCTTTGGTCTGGTTGCCATTTGGTGCATGCATTTTGTTGGCAACCGCGCCATTGTGCTTGGAGATGGCGAGGACGCGATCCAGCTTTACTATAGCCCAGCATTCACAGCCGTCTCGGCCGTCCTGCCCATTGTGGTAATTTTCCTTGGACTCACAATTGCCGACCGGTTCTACAGAGGCAACCGCAAGTCGACTACGCGGTATATGGCCCTTGTGGTCTGCGGTGTATGCTGCGGAGCATCCGTGTCGGGTATGCATTATCTCGGCAACGGGGGAACCACCGACTACAGGGTCGTGCCAGTATTGCAATTCATCATCGGAGCCTCCGCTATTGCCATCGGCGTTTGTATTTTGGCCTTGACCTTGTTTTTCCACTGGGCTGGACACTGGATGAATAACATATGGCGTCGACTTGTCGTAGCCTGCATCTGTGCTGTGGCGGTATGTGGGATGCATTGGACAGCTGCTGCGGGCACCTACTATGAGGTTCGCGGGTATCACCAGGGCTCAGGTCAAGCACGCAACGTCAACGTAATTATCGCGATTCCTCTAGTAAGTCTAGGTCCCATATTTTTCGAAATGACGACTGACAACCGTAGTGCTTGGGAGCGTGCGTTGTGTGCTTTGCCATGGGCTTCCTCAAACAGAGGCAACAGAGGCTTCTGCGAGACCGCGCGAAACAGGTCGTGCTTGCCGTTGCAACATTTGATGCAAGCGGGAGACTGCTTGTAACCCATGGAGGCCTGCTACCATGCCAGACTATCACCAAGCAATTTCATCAGAGAGTGAGTTGTTGTATCCCGACTGTCAAAAACAGTTTTAATTTGATGTAGATGTTTGCCGAAGACTTGAACACCCGTCATCCCGTGTTCCAGTGGGTTTACCGAGTGTCTCGTAATTGGGGAGGCATTGTCGACATGATCCCAGCTATGCGTGACCACTTGCAACATACCGGCTACATGCAGATCGGCACACCCAAAGACGTGCAGAGCCGGAGTTCGATTGGGGAGGACGATAGCGATGCCAGCTACTCGGTTATCTTCCGCGAGATGTTCTGCGTCACCGCTCAAGATATTGCCAGGAGCATGGAGACACGGCTGCAGGACTTGGGCTATCTCTTCGAAGACGTTCTTACTACCGGAACGCTATTGACCAAGACCTTGTTCCGAGATGCGCAGGGAAAAACTGTCATCGCAACCGACGTCGACATAGTACAAAAAGATGTCGAGATGGGACAATTCAACCCCAGGTTATTTGGAAGGGGACAGCTCCTTGTTCTGACACGACAAGTGGGAACTGAGGAAGCAAACCGACTTCAAGATATCGGATATCGCTTTGCAAGCACCGATCAGATTGGCGATCAGCTAGCTCGCAGCCTTCAGGTCTCACGACACGATCTCAATGGTCTCATGATACGCCTCCAGGCATTCTGTGAGCGGACACCGCCGATTCCGTCTGCAGGCACCTACCTTGCTTCATTTCTGTTGCAACCTTCTCCTGTCATGAAGGGTCTGGACATTATCGTCGAGAAAGCTACCCCCGACCGACTACCCATGGTAAAGTTCTCGTCAGAAGAGCTAAGTTCTCGCCAGAAGAAGATTTTGGCGTCCTTCAACGGCTGTACGCTTGACCAGTGCCTACATCGCATACAAGCACGCTATAGCATGGTAAGCGAGGAAGATATCTTCTTGGAGAAGTTCCGAAACAAGATCCAGAAACTCCTAGCTTTGGTGCCAGAGCCAGTGCTTCATCAGGCGATCTTTTCGTCCACACAGCTTGACATTGCGCATGGCGTGTCGGGACCAAATGATGCACGACGGGCTACGGTCTTTGCGTTTTGTGGCATCAAGGAGGTGTACAACCAGTCACTTCAGAGCCTAAAGTTGCAATTTGTCCCTCTTTCATTCTTCAAAGCCAATCTCAGGAGCTATCCCGGATGCCCTGATCACGAGATCTTTGCACGCAAGAATCACAAAGAGTTCAGCTCATTTCTCACGCCACCAGCAGACAATTCGCTTCCTTCGAAGTATGGAAAGTGGACCAGCATCTTTCGAACTCACACCAACCGAGCCATATCGGAGACTGCACTTGTCAACCCTGACAGCAGTTCGGAGAAGGGCCTGGTCACCGAAGCGCAGCCTGGTTCAGATACAGCAAATACCACGGCTAATCCGTTTGCCGGGATCATGGTGAGCCAGGAGGTGGTCATCAGTGAGGATCAGAAGGACGGTGGACATATAGAGATGCACGAATTGGGCGTCCGATCTGAAGCTGGCGTCGCCGACACGGAGCAGCTCACCATGGCTGATCGTCTCATGTCGCTCACAAGCTCTTTCCGAGACCCTCATGCCAAAATACTACCTAAGGACTCGAAGGATTTTACACGATGATGAACTTTGGCTCTTTTTCCTTTTGTATATGTAGCGTTGTTCCCCCGATACCCAAGTGCATGGTGCGTTTAAAAAGGTTATGAGCTATGGTTTGGGTCATGACTGTACACTAAGATTGATTGGCGATTATAGGCATTGTGTATGACCACAGAGGACGAAGTACATAGCCAATGAACACGACTGATGATGATGATGATGATAGAGATGGTCACAGAAGTGAAGTGCTCGCCGAGGACCGGAGATATCTAGCGTGCAAGGGCAAAGCTTGGCGGGAAAGACGTCAAGCCGAACTTTTGTTGCCCCACGTCGAGCAGCTTCATTCTGTCACGACTGAGACGCGGCTCACCGGAGCTCCTCACGCGCGCCCTTTCCACATGGGCGATTCTTAAACCTGATCGGCACGTAACCTCGCACGCGCACCCGCTTATCCTTGTATCCTTCCCACGCCGCGGCCGTCCGCATTGACGATGCCTCCCCCACCTTCGGCAGATGGCAGCAGCCCGACACACACACTTCGCCCGCTTGCGACTCTCTCGCCGCCTTCCAACTCTCGCACTTGGCAAACCGCGCCCCATCCCTCGCAGCCCATTGTCGCGACCGCTTGCTCAGACCGCAGTGTGCGCGTCTACAGCCTCACATCGTTTACCCTGCTGCATTCGATAACGGGAGGTCACAAGCGCAGCGTCAGGAGCGTAAGCTGGAAGCCTGGCGTCAAGGACCAGAACGTTCTCGCGACAGGCAGCTTCGATGCGAGCGCAGGCATATGGCGCCGGCATGAGCGCTCGACGGAACAAGACTTCACGCAGAGCGACAACGATGAAGAAGAGGATGAAGACGATTACCAATTCGCGTGCATACTAGACGGACACGAGTCGGAGGTCAAGAGCCTTAACTGGAGCCCCTCCGGACAGTACCTGGCGACGTGCTCTCGCGACAAGAGCGTGTGGATATGGGAGGAGCTTGAGGACGACAATTTCGAGACGGTAGCCGTGCTGCAGGAGCACGACGGTGACGTCAAGTGCGTGGGCTGGCATCCTGAAGAGGATCTGCTGGTCAGTACGAGCTACGACGACACAGTGAGGCTGTACAAGGAAGATGCCGACGACTGGGTACAGGTGGCGTGCATCGAGGGGCACAAGAAGACGGTATGGTGGGCCGAGTTTGAAGGCGCAAACATGTCCAAGGTAGATTTTAGGGCGCGCAGGGAGGGGCTCTCGGACGAGCAACTGCGCTATGTGGCCTTACTGGAGCGCTCAGGGCCGCGGCTGGCTACCTGCTCCGACGATTGCACGGTGCGCATATGGAGGCGCAAACCTAGGGAGCGGAGTGAGGCGGGTGGGTCGGGCGTGCCGTCCATCATCCGCAGCGCCAACATCGACGAGGACTGGTATCAGGAGGCTGTTCTTCCTACCATGCACGACCGCGCCATCTACTCGCTCTCATGGTCGCTTCGTACCGGCATGCTCGTTTCTGCAGGCAGCGACGGCAAGGTCGTCATCTACAAGGAACGTTGGAAAGGGGCTCCGCAGGCCAATGGGTCACAGGTAAACGGCGATACCGCCATGGAAGATGCAGGCGACTGGGCACTCACGGAATGGTACGTCGTTGCAGAGCTGTACTCTGCGCATGAGGTGTTCGAGATCAACCATGTTACGTGGGCGTTGCGGGCGGATAAGGGGAAGAGGTTTGATGGGGAGGAAGTGATCCTGAGCACGGGTGATGACGGGGAGGTCAGGGTGTGGACATTGGATGAGAAGGGAGTAGCTAATGACTGATGTGAGCATACATAAATCGTCATTCAATGCATGGTTGTAGCAGTGATGCCCTAGATGAGCCTCTGCTGGCGACAGATGCCAGACGGATCTCCGCATCGTGTATAGGGACTCCCTGGCATGTGAAAGACGAACAATGAGCGTCGAAAGCACTGCACGTGGGTGCGTTTCTGGAGACCCGTTGTCCTCTCCCTGAGCGCGGGCATGACGCCGGTAGACGGGCAGCAACCACGTGCCAACTTGCGGCTTTCCGTCATTGCCAAGGAATGATCGAATCAGGGAATGCGAAATTTATGGACTGATTGCAATCTCACGCGTTTCCCCGTCCGTTCTCGCGACGTATGCCCCATCTCTTCTTCACCTCCGCTATCTCTTCACCGTTTTCCCTGCGGCGCCCCGGCCTCATTGCGGGTGTTTCCATTGGCTTCGCGAACAGCACGTCATCATCGGCTGCTTCTCCCAACAGCCCACCCAAACCCACTTGCCGCCTCTACACTTCCTAGAACCTCCAATTTAACCTCGCATCAATGCCGCCCAAGCGCAAAAGGACAAACACTGTCTCATCGGTCAAGAACTCCGCCATGGATGTCCCACTTGCCCAGCCATCTTCCCGCGATGCTTCCGACGAGGGCGCCGAGGACCCCATCCTCCAAGAGGTCGCTTCCAAAAAGGAGCGCCAGGCCGATTCTCATGGGCCAGCCAAACGCACACGCTCAGCTAAGAACGGCATTGCTGCTGACGACGAAAACGGAGACGGTGAAGAGCAGTCAGACCGCGCCAGCAAGAAAAGCAGGATAGAAAGCACAGAGGACCACGGTGAGAATGGTGAGGCGGGCACAATGACGATGCCAGACCCCCCGAAAGCGGGCCTCGTGGATCCTGTGGGCTACAAGACGAACCCCCCGCCAAAAGGACGCCCCGTCAGGGTCTACGCTGACGGCGTGTTTGACTTGTTCCACATTGGCCACATGCGCCAGTTGCAGCAGGCCAAGACGGCCTTCCCAGACACGCATCTGATTGTGGGAGTAACGGGTGACAAGGAAACGCACCGCCGGAAAGGTCTGACTGTGCTCTCGGGCAAGGAGCGTGCCGAGAGCGTGCGGCACTGCAAGTGGGTTGACGAGGTCATCGAAGACTGCCCGTGGGTCGTCACGGCCGACTTCCTAGAGAAGCACAACATCGACTATGTTGCGCACGATGATCTTCCGTACGGGGCAGACGAAGGCGATGACATTTATGCGCCCATCAAGGCAAAAGGCATGTTCCTGGTTACGCAGCGAACAGAGGGCCTAAGCACAACAGGCATCATCACAAAGTAAGGGTCCCTGCGGTTTCATCTGCCCATGTGCTTGCTGACAGTAATCAACTAGGATCGTTCGTGACTACGACCAGTACATCGACCGCCAGCTCAAACGTGGCGCGTCCCGCAAGGAGCTCAACGTTTCATGGCTCAAGAAGAATGAGCTCGACTTCAAGCGTAACATGGCTGAGCTGCGCGACTCCATCAAGACTAACTGGGCTACCACCGGCCAGGAGCTCACCAGAGACTTCCGTCAATTCTGGCAGACGAGCCGCCCCGCCAGCCCCGCTCGGACCCCCACGCAAGAGCGCCCCGAGCGCGACCTCGCCGTTGCTGCCGCTTCCGCTACATCCCCCTCCGCTCTGTCGCGCCTCAGCCACCTTGAGATTCCTGGACGTGGCCAGGAGCGTAGCTCGTCCGAGTTCGCGGCCGGATACAGTCTGGGTCTAATTGGGGGTGTGCGTTCTTGGGTACGTGGTGTTCAATCACTCTTTTCTTTTCTGGTCCTTCATTTGGAGAACCCTTTGCTGATTTTCGATGGCGTGTATCAGATGGCGCGCAGCCGGCGCAACCTCAACGACAGCAGGCCACCCAGCCCCTCGGACGAAGGCAGCTCCGACGAGCAGCAGAACGAGTCGACTGCCGGCAAAGAGCCACGGCGTGGACGGTCGAGTAAGCAGAGCGAGGCGATGGATGTAAGGGCTTAGTAGTTCGCCTTCTTGCTTTCTTACATCTCCTTTTTTCCCCGCTTTACGAGGACGAGTATCGATTGGAAGGATGTTAATTTTAAACAGATCGTGTGGCGCCTCATTTTTCTTCTGTTCCCTTGCCCTTCCGTAATTTTTTTGTCCAGTGAATGATGTGGGTGAGCGTGCTTTATACTCGTGTTTCTCCGCGGAGTGGGGTTTGAGTTGCCGTGGGACTTTTGTGGATGGCTCGGTGCATGTGTCCAAACTATAGACATTGGGGATGGCTTTACGTTTAAGAGGGGTGTGGTCATAAAATAAAAGGCTTTATGATGCGCACCCTACTTAACCATAAAAGCCATGCTCAGCATTCTTAGCATACACTAGCCCGAGGGTCCTATGGTCCGTCTTCCCAGAGATACCGGCACCGTGTTCTGTACGTGCTGCGGGAAAGGTGTTTGCTGTGGAAAGGGGGGTGATGATTTTCCTCTTTTCCCTATCCTTTCTAAAAGAAAAGAAGTGTTGGTCAGGGCATGGATAGATGGCGCCCGAGCGTACGTTCTTTTCTTGCCACGCGCTTTTCTTTTCTTATTCCCTAGAAAGGCTTCCTGTAATGCATATCCACTTATGGGTGGCTTGAGGCGGATGGGCTTCGATGCTGTGCAGGTCGGACGGGAGGGAGCCTTAATTCCAGTTTTGCATAGCATTAGAGATTATACTCGAATGGAAGCATCGGGCTGGAGTGAAAGTAAAACTACGGCACGATATATTGATACATCTCGTGAAAAAAATCCCACCCAGGAGAAGAATGCTGCCAGTGAAAAATGCAGTGCGCTAGACAGTGAATTGGGGCTGTGGGTGATCGCACACGAGCGATTGTTCGCTTGTGTGTTTGGTTTGGCAGATTAGATGATTGGCATAGGGATTCTGCATCGTGGGGAAGATTGCCGGGTCAGCGATTGCTGGTGTCCATGCGGTGGTGGATTGCTCGCCAGATGGGTGTTGGTATATGAAGTACGAAGAGACGGAAGGATAGACCGCGATCCACGAAGAGTGAAATCAGATCGGGACGAAAGGAGGAAAAGACAGAAAGACAAACGGGACATTTTCCAACACCTGCTTCCACGCGATAGACGAACGGCGCGAGCACCCATGAAAGAGGGTTGTATACCACAGCATTGCCTTACCTATCCGATCCACACCTACCTTCTATCGCGGAACCCTTGCGTCGAGAGTAAAGATCCAGAAAGGCCTGACATCATCCACCTCGAACGAACTCCATGTGTCTGATCATCTTCCAATCATACATGGCCTGTCCGTGCCCGCCCACGCCCTGCACGCCGTACATCACACTCTGCGAGGAAGCCAAGGCACGCGGCGGCCAAGCATGCCCGAGGGGGGGAAGGAGGGCTCGGCATGTGTTAGCAAGGGGAGAGTGTAGCTTGTGTAGGGAGATGAAGAGGGAGGAAGCGAGGAGGGCGCGAAGGGAGAACTGGAGGGCTGCGTGGTGGAGGGGCGAGGGAGACGGTCGTTGGTAGAAACAAGGAAGGAGAAAAACGGCAGAGCAAATAGGTTGCAGTGCTTCCATGCAGAGAACAGCGTCTTGAAGAAGAAACGGGGCGTGTATGAACGAGTGGAGGGGGAGGGATAGTGCAGCGCAGCGTTTTGGTTGGATGCCGAGATGAGGCAGGCGCGATAGTCAGCCCTATCCTCACGTTAAATATGGACCACTCCCAGTTTACTCAAACACATCACAAACACGGACACCTTGCTCTTTTTTCTTTTCATTTTGCTATGCCGTGCGTCGCGAGATGGGTACCATGGATGCTACAAGAACTTTTGCGTGTCATGCTCCCTCGGCCTGCAACGTCGGACAGCGTCATTACTTGCGCCTGCGCCCGCCTGTGAGTCGTCGCCCTGTGGCCTCGTGGACTGCTCTACGCTTGCAGGCTGTGACGATCTGCGAGGATCTTTTGAGCGAAGAACGGCCGTAAGATGATTGTCCGCTGTCCATCCGATTATCCAGCTAGCTTTTAGATCATCGGCCCACTGCATCAGGCACCAGACGGACGGATGTAGAGGCAGACAACTCGTCTGATGGCCATGTACATGTATAGGCAGTCAGACGGCAGGTTTGACGTGGCCCCTCCCGCCCTGTTTTGAGCGCCGTTTCCCGAGGTTCGCAAAAGTGAGGCTGACGAGGCGGATGCGGCTGCGGCTGCGGCTGGGAAGAGAGCCAATCTCGCTTCCCGCTGTCCTCGCTCTGGCCTGGTCTGTCGCGGAGTCTACGCCTGCTCTGTTCTGGCACGCGGATGCGTAGCGCAGCGGTGTGGAAGGCCGGGAAGACCTGCACGCCCGCTTCACTCGATCCAGCATCCAACAGCTGACACATTCCTCCAGTGGCAATCCGCGAAGTATCGAAAAGCACGGCCGGGGCGCCTTTTAAAGAAGAATGCAAGGGCCGTCTGTCCCTCGCTGCCCTGCTTTAACGTGAGCTTTCCCGCGTCGTCACCTTCACCGACACATTGCACAAAAAGCCATCATCAAAGGTCCGAGCGAGTCAGCAGCTGTCCTCGCCGACCTTCCCTTGGACTCCCTCGCACCTCTCGTTCTAGCCAGCTAGAACAAGAACACCTGGTATACAGGTCTCTCTTTGCTTTCCTCTCTGTTGCTTGTTCGGCTTTGCTTTTCACGGCAAAGCCCTTTTCTTCCGCAAACGTCTGCTGTCTTTCTTTGACAGCAGCTCTCTTTTACCCCCAACACAGCACTACTCTGTCGCTTGCCTGCCTACATGACCATGTCGACACTGCAGTCGGCCTGAGCATCTCAAAAAGGTACATGCTTCCGCAAGCCCAGAGCCAAACGTATCGCTGCTTGTCTGACTCGGGCCGTCCGTCATTCTCATGCGTCTACCCGGTCGCTCAGTCAAACAACCCGCGACACGTTACGATTGTGTGCTCGCAAACCGCGCTTCTTCTGTACGGTTTGGCGGCTGACCTTGTCGCAGTTGAGGAACAACGCTTACACTTTACTTGCCCGTTGGTCGCTCCGAGCATATCAAGTCTACTGCCCCACACCCCTGCTTCCCATTATCTAAAGCGACATGAACACTCGTCAGTCTTACAATAAGAACCGCAACAGCTTCCACCGCCGTGCAAAGATGAATGCACAAGGTCCTGCAGGTAGTAATGGACCCTTGGCCGGTTCGTTATATCCACTATCTGCTCCTAACGCCGAAGGTGTGCCATCTCGCATGGCATCAACGACGTCAACATGGGATAGTCCATATGAGGAATGCCGAAGGAATAAGCGAAAAATGCTGCGCTCGCCCGGAGGTGACAGACGACCCCCTAGTCCATCGATGAATGAAGAAGACCTGCCCAAGTTCTTGGCAGATCTGATCATGAAGATGATTCCCGGTCCTAAGGGCAAAGAGTGGAGTGATGCCTACAGGCAAGCTGACGACTTGCCACCTATCACGAAGAAGTCTTTGGGCGAACTAGACATACAAATCATTCTCTTCAACATCACACTACGACACGACATCAACTTCGACCGAGAACTGAGTTTCCGTCCTAACAACGACGGCAAAAGTGGACAGAGGAAGAGGAAGTGCTCTGAACAGTACTGGCAGGCATTGGTAGCGGAATTGGAACTTTATGTGCTCTTGTTCCAAGGAGCACCACTGCGAATACCACAGCATGCAGATCGGTCGGTAGTTCTCCAACACGCTCAGCGGAGGATACCAAAGATGTTTGAGATGATCCACGAAATATTAAAGAGCCTGGTGCCAGATCGGGATCATGGAAGAGTAGACGAGCATCTAGACGTACAGATGCTGATGCAAGAGATCGAAAGAGGAGTGTGCGATATGGTTAAGTTGGCCGAGTGGACAGCAAGTTTGCTGAAAGAGCACTGCGCACCAATGCGGGATGTGTGGGTGGACGAGATGGTGGATGTGATGCGGCAGGGTGCGGAAGGTAACAACGAGCTCATTGTCAGCAGTCTGAATAAGTTATTGGGGATCCTGGAGTCGATGAAGCTGGTGAGTGGATTGTTGAGTATGTAATGGCTATGGCTAACGAGATAGGACGTCGCAAATCACCAGATACGCAAGCTGAAGCCGTTGCTCGTTCAGGACACGATCAACTTTGAGAAGCAGTATCACTTGGAGCAGATCGTCGAAAGACGTTCCAACGTCGACATTGAACTCGCTCAGAATTGGTGGGCGGCCTCTGTCGCGAATTACCGCAACAAATACACTTTGGCACCCAAGGACATAACCCGGTTACAATTTGAAAGTTTTGCACGAGCAGTCATTTCTAGCCTGTTTTCTCCGCGTGGACCGAAAGATCTTCCCAATACGTTCTACTTGGACTCCGGCAGGTTGGGAATGCTGTGGGCAGAAATTGTCGATATGGTACATTTCGAGATGTGCTTTGAGATGCTCCATCAGCTGCTCAAGGAGCTTGGGTATAACGGCACTGTGTCGGACTCGTCCAAGAAAAATTTGCGTTCGTCGCTCGCTGCGATTATGGAAAATAACTTAGGGCGTGATCCGACGCAAAACGCTTGGTTACGCCACTCAGATGCCCTGTCCCTGGAAATATATCGACAAGCGCTGCTTATCGCTGGCCGATCAGCCGTCTGCACCCATGAAGCCCTGCAAAATGCGACATATCGTCTCCAGTCATTGTTTCGCAACATGTCGGCATCCTATGCTTCGGTGCTGGAAGGCTGCCTTCTATCCCAAGCGCTGTCCTGTATGGAAAAGCACTACCACTCATCACCCACTGTCCTTCACGATAATCTTGTTGGGCCACCAATGTTGCCTACCCATTCATTCATTCCAATTCAATACAACTACGATACGTTTCCCTCGATCAACACGCCGGCGGAGACGCTCACTGATCTCTCAAACCGCATCTCCCATATTGTAATCCTCCACTGGCGCATCTGGGCGCCTATCGCCTACATCCAGGACGATCTGGCAGCCTCAGATACCGCGTCGATGTCTCCGCAGTCGACATCTCTGCCATCTCCTGCTCAGCAACACCCCATTTCACGGCCACCGTCAGCACCTATGTGCCCACTTACGCATCCACCGTCTAGCATCGACGCGGAAGCGGCGCAGGTCATGAGTGTGCTAAAGACAGGCGAAGCCCCGGAGAAGGAGGTTGCGGAGGAGTCGAGCTGATTTTGGCCCCTTTCTTTTTCTCATTTATGTATGTCTAGGATAGCTGAGTTTTGGGATCTTGTTTTGAGATGTTTTATATACCCCCCTTCATCTGCTCTCTTTTTCACTTATTTTTTTCCGGTGTGGGAAGGTAGAAAAAGTGTCTTCTAATTTTGCATTTCGGGAGGGGGTTGCATAGCGAATTTCTTAAGAGAGTGACTTTCTCTGACGATTGTGATCGAAGCAGCAAGGGCAGATAAAAGAGTAGATTACAATAGAAGATACTTTAATGTTGGCTGTAGTGTGCCATTTTGCTTGGCTGGGTTGTCTATGTGTGCTTTCGAATGTGGGCTGATTAGCTAGAGAGGTATAATAGTGGGACAAGGGGATCAATAAAATGGAATAGGGCAAGCTAGCGTGCTGATGCAGTTTCTGGCTGAAAAGAGAAGCTTTTTAGTCTTTAGAACAAAGATCAGTAACGAGAGATTGCATAAATGCTTACGTGGGGAAGACCGCTGTAGAAGGAACTTCCATTCAGAGTTTTTTTTCCTTTTCAACTAACACAGACGAAAGATGCGTTACTATATTTAGAGAGTGTAATACTCATAGCTGTATCCTAAGGTTGAAAACGGCATGAGCGAAAGCCTGTCGTAGAACGCCCTTAGTTAGCAGTGCACTCATCAACTTAGAGAGATCAATCGGGAGCGGGACGAGTTAGACAAGAGGGCAATGTATCTTCGGGAAGAAAATACTTGGCAGTGATTTGGAACATACATTGTTAGTGGGCTCATCGTTAGACGAGCCGCCGAGGAACAGTTTGGGAGAGATGACTATATGTCGCCCGGCTACCCAGGAAGTCGTCCAGGAGAATGGGAAAGGGAGTTGGGAGAGATGGCATGGCTATCAGGACTATGCACGTGATCCTTAACGAACACGTGAATTTCGTTGACCCAGGATTTAGTTTAGCCTCTTGTTTTCTTTAGTCCTGGCCGCGTTTCTGTTTTTTTTTTTAATATCTAATAGAATATAAAAAGCTCAAGCCCACACTCATTATTCCCTGACTGCACATGATATACTGGACTTGGCAACACCATGACGTATCAGCGTAGCCTCATCGCTCGGCCTTCCAATCCGCCAACATCTTCTTCATCTTCTTACCTCCTGGTGAACTAGAAAGCGTGAGAACCGTGAATCACAATTGCCGGTGTGCGCCAGCATTTCGCTACTGTCCTGAGTTCTTCTGCTAGTGCATAGCATTCCTTCGGACAACACGATAGCCTTCTCACTTTCTGTGCGAGGAATGCGTCAAGGAACGAGGCATGTATCCACCAGGATTAAACTTGAAAAGACGCGGCGACCTAGACGACTGTCCTTCGCCGGATAAAAGACCACGAACCCTTCACTCGAATGAAGGGAAGCTGGCTTCAGGAAATACGTTGCCCACTAAGCGGGAAAGTTTAAATCACAAACTGGTCTCGCTAAGCCGGGACGCAAACCCGCTATCACGCAGTTCTTCGGGACCGGAATTAAAAAGATTGGCCGGTCGTGAGGATGAGCCGGTATCCTTAATAGAATGTGATAAAAGGCCGAACCGGAGAAATGATATATGGAAAAATGCTTATCTGAAGTTAGTTAACGAGGAGAAGGCTCAGCTAGATAGTTTTTTGAAGCTTAAGTGGCTCATAGCAGCAGAGAGAAAAGAACAGCTCGAACGCGAGGGAGCTAAGACAGCCGCCAACAGCCCCTTGGACGACTTTGTGCCATCGGGCTTGTCCCCTATAAATAAGTCTAGATCCCAAGGAGCTCGCCAAAATTATGTCAGGGACTATTCCAATAGGCAAGAAAGCGAAACAAGAAGCCCTGACGTCCAGTTGCCTGTACCTCATCATGAAAACAAAATGGAGCTTCCGTTTGAGACACCTCCGCACCCTATTATGAATGGATTCCGCCGATTTCGCCGACAAGCGGCCAATAATGACAGCAAAAGAGTGGGCCGCAGTCTTGTAGTTGCCCGTAGTAGTAAAGCTAGTAAAAAAGAAGGAGTGATTGAGGGGGCTCGGGTCTCCGATATGAGAGCGCTCCGAACTCACAGCAAACAGAGGAAACATACTTCACCAAAAATTTACATGAGATATACAATATCCCAGGACTGCTCTAGTGAGACGTATGATCCAGAAAAATGCAGACTTGTGGCGCTTCAAGATCGGAAGCACGCTTTGCGAAATGCTGATTCCACGTTTAGTAAAAAGAAAGGTGTAAAGTCTTTCGACGGCAGAGTAGCTCCTCCGCGTAAAGTGTTGGAGCATGTAACGGGGAAAATAAACCAGCAATGGCATCAAAATGATTTTTTCAAGGAAGAGCATGGCGAAAGGAAAAGTCTTCGCAGGGAGTGCAGTAATTGTGGTTCGAAGATTTTGCTTTTCAATCATAGGTTCAGCTTTTCCGACATCTATATGTGTAACACCTGTTTTGTTAGGCAGCCTAGCCAAATGTTCAAGGCTAAAGGTATAACCAAGCTAGTGTTCCCCAGCATATATTAAAAGCATCTTCCTCGCTTGATCCATTTTTCGTCATGACATTACATATTTGTGTAACATCTGTTTTATTAAGCGGCCTAGTCAACTATCGAAGGCTGATAATGCATTCAAGCTGTGGCACCTCGGAGAAGCTCAGAAGCAAAAATTTGTGACGGTCTTCAGCAACTTATGGAGCACCATCGTTAGTAGACCGCAGGGAAGCCCAGAGAGTGACTTTGCCCGGAAGAGGCTGCAAATGTTGTCTGAAAAGCTAATCAACCTTGAGCGCTTTTTAAGGTAATTGTAGGTAACGATGCGGAACAGGATGAAGCACAAATTTCCTAAGCAACACAATCTATAAAACCGAGAGAGCCACCAAGAACTGCTGCTACAGAATGCCAGGGCTTCCTTTTTTGATACCGTTCGCGTCGAAAATTATTTGTCCGATGTGACAGTCGAGCATCAGCGTAGCCTTTCCATGGACTTTTTACCTTTCACCCTTCAGTCCAAGGCCTGAAAATGTAATCCTCATCGCCGAAAGCAGTCTCGTAAGATGCCGAATTAAATGGACAACTACATTTGATGGATGTTGACAATTTGATCTTGAAACGAGAAAAGGGAAGAAACTGTGCAACTATTTGTCCCTATGGTGATCTTCAAAATGCGTGGAGGGAGGCCATCTAGAAACAAGAAACATTTCACAGGAAATGGGGCTTTCACGTCTTGAGTCTTTCATGCCTGAAAGATGTATATCTTTCCAATCTCTACTTGCAATTGCAACACTGAATATACATGTTTGGTTTCTCTATCGCTTAAGACAACGGTGAATATTGCTATTTAGCCAGGTATGCAGAATAATACGTATTTGCTCCGTCGCATGTTCAGTATTGCGTGAAAAGTTCTAAACTCCCTCTGAAAACGGGCCTAAAGTGGAGGATATATTTAAGAAATTAGGGGTTCGCTGGGTTCTTGCCGGTTTTCTTACCATCACTACTGTTCTTCTATGAGCCTTGTAGTTCAATGAAGATAACCTGTTCTATCAGCTCGGCCTTAATCAGCTGAGCATGCGCAAGGCTGAGCACGTGTAAGCCGCCGTCAGGCCAACCACTCTAACTGAATTTGCAGACGAAATGTAACACCCGACAAAATAAATCGCGCATTTTCCTGTCTCATTACTTTATTGAAAGGCTGTGGATAACAGGAAGGCTTATATAGTGGCTTAATGGCTACCCCGTATCGAAGCGTCATCCAATTAGATCTACCTTCACTATTATCAAGTCGCCTCAGCCTTACGCTTCACCGGAATATCATGCGATGCAAAAGCGGATACGATGTTAGCATGCAGATGTAAATGTAACGTTACAGCGCACGCGGAGTAGCGGACGAGCTACCCTTTTGTAAATGAGACGGTAATAAGCCAGCCCTCCTCTGTAGCGGTTTCCGTGTTTGTCGCAAGAACTCCACTGGAATTTTTCGACGAGGCTAAGCTGTACTTGACTCTCCAATAAAATTCAACGGCTTAAAAGGAATATAACTGCTGCTAACCAACAGACACTGGTGTAGGGTGGCTTTCTGAATGTTTCAGCCTGATCATCAAAATTACAAGGATGCATACAGACTCTAAACGAAGCTAAGCGTCTCGAACTTGGCAATAGTTTACGTTGCTGAAACCCATATATAATGTCCATTCAGACATTGACGGACACATGCACTGTGTAAGCATACACTGGTACAATTTTTTTTTTTTTGCTCTTACTTATACTACATAGTAAACTCCAGCCTGACTACATTGATAACGATAGAGCTGAATCGTATCTCCTAAATGATACTCAAGTGACGACGGCGATCCAATACCCCGCGAAGGAAGCCTCAGCTCTACAAGGCGAAAACTTTCAATCGCAAACTATGGCCAGAGTACTACAATGCCCCAAGAAGGAAGACTTCAAAGTTGCGATTATCTGTGCAATGCCCAAAGAGGCGGATGCTATGATTGAGGTACTAGGGGATGGTCTAGGCAAAACGAATATTGAACATGGGCGCAATTCTAGCTATGCATATTCTTGGGGCATAATAGAATACACTCCTGTGGTCCTTGTTATGCCGAACAAGACTGGAAACGTTCACGCCGGGAGAGCGGCAGAGGCTCTGCATTTTGATTTCCCCAACCTTGACGTCGTTCTATTAGTGGGAATTTGCGGTGGTGTACCTACAACTACTGACGGGACTGCTGTATATTTGGGAGACGTTATAATCAGTGAGGCCGTAAGGACGTATCTTGAAAATGATCATTTTGTGTCAGGGCAGAGGGTGTTCTCTGGAAGCAAGGTGCATCATCTGAAAGGTCACACTGATTTCGTTCAAAACGTTCAAGGTCAAATGAAGTTGCGACGCAAAAAAGAAGGATTATTGAAAGATGCAAGGTTGGCTTTCGAAAAACTGGACTACAACCTATATGTTCGCCCCGCTCTTACCGAGGATTTGCTATTTCCAGACACATATCAACACATGCACAGGAACTCTACATGTTGCAATGTCCCAGAAAATAAACCCTGTAAAGATGTTAAACAGGAGCCTTGCAAAAAAGTGTGTATCGACGGAGAGCCGATGCGCAGGCGATCAGTAGAGGATTTCTCGATACATTATGGATATTATGCTTCTGATAGCACCATTATGAGAGACGGCCCAACTCGAGATCAGCTCGCAAAAGATGGCGTGTTGGGATTTGACACGGAGGCAACAGGAGTTACAGCGCTCGATATCATAGGCAGTTTTGTGATCAAAGGCGTCTGTGATTATGCTGATTGCCATAAAAATGATACTTGGCAGCAACATGCGGCTGCCACTGCTGCTTGCGTAGCCAAAGCAGTCATTCAAAATCATTTTTCACAGTCAAATCCAGGAGGCAATGGTATGTAGCTTCTAGTGTCTTTCTCGTCTGCGGGTAGACGGCGAATGAATTGAGTTTTGGGTATGTTTGTATTTCTTAATGCATGGATATTGTTATATTTGTCCTTGAACGCTGGTTCGCAGCGTGAAGTTGTATTGCCGCTCTGCATTATCGTTTTTAATCACGTGCTTTTAAGATACTACAGAAAACCTTCTAACAATGCGAATAGCTGCCTCAACAATCTTGATACAGCCAAGTACATTGCATACTAAACATCACATTCCAACTATTCCCCAGCCTGGATTCTACACTTGCTCAAAAAAAGTTAATACTGGTCATGGTTTTGTCAGCGTCGAAATTTCTGGCGGAATACAAAGAATTCTCAAAGCATGGTATACCGGTGAAGTCCGATATGCATTCTTCCCCGGATCTGATAAGTCATGGTTTCGAACCGCCATATTCAAAATAGGTCAAACCCTTGCAAAAAATGGTAATGCAGTCGTCTATCATGAGATGGCTTATGACGAAAACAGGGATGTCTTGAAGAGAGAGGAGATGGTTCAAAAACTGGAGTATAAAATTGCAGAAACCTTAGGGCTAGAAATAAGGCTTCCTATCGCTTCACTGTTGACCGAGAGAGTGGAAGATAGTCCGCCAATCATTTTGATTCTGTTAGGTTTGCGTTTTGTCCAGCCAGACGGACCGTTGAATGTCTTCCTCCAGTCCATACTAGATTCAAATCGCTATCGGGTACTCTTGAGTGGGACCAATCGGGCATTTCCACAGGGCAGATACGTATCATGTAATATAGATAGTCTCCATCAGTGTGAAACTAGAATGAAATTGAACTAAAGATCATGCTCAAGACCATACCCGACCTCATCGATGCGTTCATATCACCCAAGCTTTTCCGTCTCATAGGCATAGAACTTGAGAGATTCATCTGGACCTTTTTCGTCGTCCAGCTCGTCCATTATCGCCCCATCTTTTTTAACTGCGTGCTGGCGGATGGCATTCATGGCTTTTATAACCATGTGGCCTTTCATTGTCGGTTTCGAGGATTTGACTTTTTCATTTGAATTACAATGCTCCCATCTTGTGAAGATTTCAGCTAATCTTAGTGCTGTGCCATTGTGTTAATGATTGCTCTATTTATTTAGAAACTTGAACGTTGCTTACTCTGAACAATCTCACGCCCATCCCAATCATATCCATCGGCATCAATCTTCTTCAACTCTGGCTCGACTCCACCATCTATTTTCAAGCTTTCATCTTTTTTTAGCTCATCAAGGGCTTCAGCTCGGATTTTATGCCTCTGTGTTTGATCTAGAGCTGTAAACGGGACAACGAGGAGTGTGCGATCGATAATAGCCATGTCAAAAGCTTGAATGCGATTTGTGGTCAGAAAAATGACGCCTGAGTAGTATTCTAAAGCGCGTAAAAATACTACAGCTGTTCAGAAATAGCATATTAAATTGCAAAATGAACTTGCCTGCCACCAAAGCTTCCTTCGATGTCTGCGTACTGTCTGTACGTTTGCCCATGAAGACATCGGCCTCATCAATGAGCACAATAGCATTCCATCGCTCAGCCCTTCGAAGATTTCTGGCGATGGTTTTTTCCAGCTTCGTAGCCTCCAGCCCTATTGGGGATAGTGAGCATCTGACTTGAAAATAGGCAAAGTCTTTGTTACCTAACTCGGCACAAGTCAGCCGAAGAAGGGGGCGATCTATGCGTGTTAACTTAATACCTCGTTCTTTTGAAAAGAGGCTTACTCATCAACTCCGCGATGCACTCTACAGTGTATGTTTTTCCAAGACCTGGAAAACCATGAAGTATAACGACCCTACTTTCACCTTTGTGATCAATGTAAGCTTTATTTAGAGCTGGTTCACTAGTTTCTGATGATTTATAGGCGATGGCCTTTATGATGTCCAGTTTCTCCTCAGGTAGTGCTACCGTATTTATCAGATCGGTATTAGGCTTGTCTGCAGTTGAATTAGCGAATAGCGAGCTAGCTGAATTTAACAGTGGAGACTTACACAGGGTGATATTGTTGACGTTGAGCCAAACTACACGAACGAGTGAGCATACGGCCTAGAACAATGTCGTGGTTGCTTACCCCAATCTCGGTCTCCCCTAGTAGATAATGTGAATCCACGAATCCAGGGAGAAAGAAGAAAAAAGTGGTTGTCAGTGAAGGAGTCTTCGTCCTTTTCGGGGTCGAGTTTTATAAATTTACGCATCTCCGGGCCAAGATCGGTAGATGAGTAGGTATCACTATCATCGACCCAGACCACCCCCTCAGTAGCCCCTTGCTCACGATAGTGCAGATGAGGGTCTACAATGACCTTTCCATGATACTGTAACAGTATTAACCCTTAATTTAGTGCTCATTGACATTGAACCACGTACTGCTTTATGGTATTGGGGTTTCAAAGGATTGGAATTGTGGGTAGAGATCATACCCTCACGCCTGTCTTTTGCATAGAGGCATAGTGCAAACCGATTTCTAACACACTGAATGTATAACTTTCCGGTTGCAATTCGGGCTTTCCGGGTTTCTTCATGATCTGGCGCGTAATTCTCAGGGTAAATGGCTAAATCTACAATGCGCTTTGCCCCTTCAAAGCGAATAATTTCAACTTTGTGTTCTCGCCGGTTGATGGTTGACCCTGTCCCTTACACATCAGCATGATAAATATACTAAGAGCCTTTGAAAGGTACTACCATTGTGATCAAGATACCAAAAACAGACGGTGACGCCTATATATTCGTCGTCATGTCTACTTCTTGGGCTGCTGTTCCAAATTAAGAGCCTCACTCTACCAGCAACAAGTGTCTCGTGAACGCAAGCGTAGACATATGTCCCCGGTTTTAGTAACATCCAAAGCATGTCAAATGTGACTTCTCCCTTTGAATGCCTCTGAATTTCCTCTTCTCTATTGTTTGCCTGGACCCTATTGACCTCTTTCAGCAGTAGATGTAAATGCTTTCTTGCTGTTATCAAATCATCTATCTGGCGGTCAATCGCTTGAATGGTAACCTGGCGCAAAACTGGCCGTTTCTCCAGCTCTTGCCTTTTCTTTTCCTTCTCCTTCTCCTCAAGTCTAACACCGTCTGCTTTTAAGCGTTTTTGGAACGAATCGTAGTATACACCAATTGATCGATAGGGTGCACTGATTTCCAGCTCACGAGAACTGAAATGATACGTAGAACTTGGCCAAAAAACTGTCTGCTTAATAATGCTCAGTAACTGGGGGCTTCGAATGATCATCTTTTCCGATATTACACGGTCCACGATTGCTCCTTCTAGAAGTGGGTTTCCTCGTAGTGAAGCTTTTGAGCCATTAGGAGGCGGAGGAATTGACTTCACTCGCTTTTGAATTTCGAAGGCTACGATGGAGCTCTGATCGTTGATGCTCAAGTATTCTTCTTCCGTTAAGCTGGAGAAGGTGTTGTTCCTTGCCAAATTAAGTCCAGATTCATTGATGACTGTGCGGAAGACGTCTGGTAGCTCAGCACTCGAGCCCTTATCTGGTAAATTTACTTCATATTTTTGTGGCGAGGGTTGGTTTCGTGGTATCAAATCATATCCATACTTAGCAGCCAATTTTTGCAGCCTCTGAAGAGTCAAAGCATTTTTCTTCGCGGGTGTACTTCCTTGAGCACTTTTTTCAGGATTTTGCGATGATTCCTCATCTGCCGGAGTTGGGGGCGGCTGAGTCTCATTTTTGGAGTCTGACATGGTGAATTTCTAAGACCATAGATAAAAATGAATTCACGGTCACAAACCGAGTAAAGATGATGGTGAAAGCTAAGGGCTCAGAACAGGGTTTTAGAGAAATTCATTTCCGATAACGTCATGTGCTAACGCTTGCAAAGCTCAATTTTACTTTTTCCATCGCAAGATGTAACGTTGTCGAATCTACCGCCTGCAGCCGAAGAACGCCCTTCCTCAAAATTCAGCTCAAAGTGCCACAAACTAGCCAATAAAATATAAATTAGCCGAGTTCTGCAATGCAGTCATGCTGTGAATTCTTCACGCAGTTAACTGCTCGCTATGAAAGGAAGATTACAAGGTGACAACCTGCCTAATAAGTCTTGAGCCTCACCTTAATTAGCTACCTATGAGGCAGAGCGCTTCAAGCAGATAACATATTTTTCGCAGAGATACGCCGATCCTCTTGACAGTGCATTTGTTTAGAGATCTCAGAACCTGATAATCGAGTTACATCGGAGCAAAAGGTTGAACGTGCCGAAGCGACTGTCGATCTGTGCCTAGGCAATGACTCATGCCACATGAACATTGGTGAAGGGTTCGTATCCGGTAAGCCCTGTAGAGTTATCGAACTGAGGAATGCGACCTTATTGGCCAGCCTTGTGATATCAATACTGCACTGCATGGGGGAGTCTGAGCTTGCCCTATCCAACTCGAGAAAGTGGAGCGAGGAAAAAGCTGCATACAATGAGGGGTAAAACGAAAGCTGAGCGATAAGTCAGGGTCGACGGGACAAACGAAGCCTCGATCCGCTCCTCTTTCCACCGCCCCGGACTTTGATGCATTGGTCAAACAGGGCGAACAACTTTAACTAGTAAGCGAGCCGTTCTGCCCTAGCAAGCGATTTTCACTAGTATCTTGCATTTCCACCATCCGATTTGGGTACATATCCTTTCATGATGTTGAGCCGCCTATCAGCCTTCGACGGCTTGTGAGAAACCAGCTTCCCCCAACCTCTACGAATTCTCGCTTGGGCGCCTTGAAACAGAAATACTGGCATAGCTACTATCATCTAATCGGAGCGGTGGAACGCGATATCTTCTCTTTACTAGGGAAGTCTACTGTCGTACAAAAGTATTCGCCCAGTGGTGCACTTAATCTGGATGGCAGTCAGCTTATGCTGTTACAAGCCGAATCTTATAAATTTCCCGACGAAAAATTTGACATAGACAAACTACCGGGCCAACGGTTTTTGTCTCACTTTGCGCACTTCGGTTGTACATCGGCTTCTTTTCCATTCCAATGAACGTTCAAAAACTGCTGCACAGAAGGCTCTCCTACAGATATATAATTCTTAGAAAGAACCTACCTGACAGTTCGGGGGCTTTTACTTCCTAGACGATATGCCTAGGCTGTAATTATCTTCAGGCTGGCACAACCCGAGCCTCGCTGCTCTGCTTCGTGGTATTGCTGAATATACGGGTACTATTCGCCTTCACGCCCGCAACTTTATTTGTCTCATGGACTCATTCTTCAAAATATGGCACAAGTTACCGCAGCCACTGCGCGAATCAGTTTGAACGTAGGAAACAGTACTTAGGTAGGGTTTATACTACACATCCGTTGAAGACTTGAGTGCAACTGCTACCTTAACTTATAAATAAACTGGGAGGGAAAAAAAAAGACTAGACAACTCTGGACTCAACTGCTACATTTAAAGTCGAAAAGCCAGTCAACTCACCGGCTTGGCTGAATGGCCAGCTCTAAATGCGGCGTGGTAAGATAGATAATGAAAGGCGATTCCGACAGGACCGAAACTGGAAGAGAAAATTACCTTGGTGATATTCTTCAGGTATAGCATCCTGCTTGAAACTAACTTGTGTATAAAATTTCCAAACCTCTAGTCGCTGTTAATCACACCCTGCACTAACCACCAATCACAACGCGGAAGCGTGGATCCCCCTGGCCCCCACGAGCCTAAGCCACCGTCACAGCCACACGGCCACTTCCTCCCCTGCCTCGCCGTGTGAAACATATACACCCAACCCCCAACAAGCAATTCTTCACCTGCTCCATCTCCCATCATGACATTCGTCTTATCCCTAACCGCTCGAAAGCGCGACTAGCTCGCTCGGCATGACCAAAGTGTACAGGCTAGGCTTCACCAAGCTTACCCCGCCATCGCTCTCAGAAGACTCCCCCAATCCTAGGCTAAAGTAAAAATGAAACGAAATAGTCACTGTAAATAAGTACTCACCATCCCAGCATAATCTTCATCCACGGCCTCCGGGGACATCCGCTAAAGACCTGGGCGTCGTCACCTTCGAGCGCTAGCCGTGTAGGCGAAGATGACGACGGCAAGAAGGTCGTGCGCCTGAGTTCATTCTTCCGCCGCTCGCGGTACAGGTCTTCAGACGCGTCTGGCAAGACGCAAGCATCAGAAGCGCATGCTGCGCGCGGCGTCTTCTGGCCGCAGGATTTCCTCGCCGCGGACGTGCCAGGCGCGGCCATCTGGACGTATGGGTACGATGCAGATGTTGTGGGCGGTCTCTTCCAGGCGAACAACCAAAACAGCGTTTCGCAGCACGGCCGTGACTTGAGTGTTGGGCTCGAGAGAGACATTGGCAACGAAGTAAGCACATGTGCACACGGCTTCCTGCGAATCTAACGAGCTCTCGTCTGTTTAGAATCCATTTATATTCATCGTGCATAGTCTTGGTGGAATCATTCTTAAAGATGTAAGACCTCGCGCGGACGCCGAAGATGCACATGACAAATTACTAGGAATAGGCTATCCGACGATCCGAAAGCACTTGCAAGAGAACAAGGCTCATCATGTTCCTTGGGACACCGCACCGCGGTAGTGCCTATGCTGACTGGGGTCTAATAGCGTCCAATCTCACTAGCATTGCCCTACAGGATCCAAATAAAAAAGTCTTGCGGACACTGGAAGTAAATGATGAAGTATTGGATAATATCCACGAGCTGTTTATAAGCAAAGCACACAGCTACAACATACCTATTCATTCTTTCCAGGAGGCCAAGGCCATGACCGGGATCAAGGCGCTGAATGGGAAGGTTGTGGATGACTTTTCTTCCAAGCTCGGCCTTCCGCCCGCTTTGGAGACTGTTGAGAGCATCGATGCCAATCATAGGCAGATGGCGAGATTTTCCAGCAAAGATGATCAAGGATATCGTGCGATTAAGAATATCCTGCTTAGGTTCATGGAATCCAAGGCTGAAGACGCTCCCCAAAAAGAAAATACCGCCGCGAAGTGTGGGGAACCAAGCAACGAGAAGTATCGAGCAAACTCCGCAGACGTGGAATCTTTGCCTGGCCAATCCTCTAGGAAGCTCGATCCCATGATGCCGGACAGTATCTCCCCAGCGCATCAGAAGCCCACCCCATCGGTGGCGCATAGAAGCACTACTCCCTCTCGCATATCTTGCAATCACGTATTCGAAGTTCCTTTGCTTGAGAACGCGCGTTTTACGGGCCGCTCAGACGTCATGTCCAAGCTCGAAACAGCCATCCAAGCATCACCCGGCCCAAGTGCCCAGAACCGCATCGTTCTCACTGGCCTCGGAGGGTGCGGGAAAACTGAAGTTGCCTTACAAATCTCCTACAGCTATCGCCGAGATTTCTTCGGCGTCTTCTGGGTCGACGCGACGAACGAAGCCTCGATCCGCTCCTCTTTCAACCGGCTCCACGGCCTCCTCCGTGGTTTCTGTGCAGCTGAAAACAAGAAGTGGGACGGAAAGCGAGAAAGGGCGTTTCAGACGTCATCTTTTTCGCAGTCGAGGCTGCATCTTAATAATGACGAGGATTACCGTCCTTTCCTGGCTAGAATTGCCCAATCGACAGAGGTGTTCGACTACATCCGCCATCTCCCAGGATCCTGGCTTCTTGTCATCGACAACATGGATGATCCAGCCCTTGTCAGCTTCATTGAGAAACTACTCAAGCAGTTTGCGAGCGGTGTTGTTCTTATCACCACGCGTAACCGCGCAGCTGGGAAACTGGGTCTGCGGATCGACATCCCGGAGATGTCGACTGCTGATTCAGTCGACCTTCTTTTGCGCAGCATTGATCAACATAATGGAGTCCAGTCTTCGGATCTGGCAAGGGCGCGATTATTGACCGAGAAACTGGGCCATTTACCATTGGCCATCGATCAGGCCGCAGCATACATCAACCTCTGCGAGCTGACCATCGACGAATACCTCCAACTCTTTGACAGTGAAGCTGATTACCTCCTAGACAAATCATCCGAGAACCGCTACTCACACACCAAGACCGAGTACGAGGACGGAAAATACGATACTGTTCTCAAAACGTGGGAGTTGTCGTTTCGACACATCCAACGTAGCCGCACTGCAGCCGCAGAGTTGCTGCAGCTCCTTGCCTTCCTATACCACGAAAACATAAACGAACAAGTCTTTGCCCGCTTCAAATTCCCACCGTCATCGCAGTGGTCCGACTCCGGGGACATTGGCCCGTTCGACAGCTCCGGTTTGGACATACCCGAGAAGCTGCAGGCCTGTCTGAACAGCAAGCGAGAGTTTATGGAGGCGTATGGGGAGCTATTGCGGTTCTCTCTGATCAAGCGGAAGACGGATCGGAAGAGCCTCTGGATTCACCCTGTGAGTAGTCCCGGGCTGCTGCCTCCCAAGCGCTGTTCTGACATGACGCCAAGTTGGTGCATTATTGGACGTATGCCCGGATGAGCACACATATACGGTCCCGGTGGCTTCACATTGCCATGGTCTTTCTCAGTGGCGCCATCCCGCTCAAACAGCAGCTGCCCGCCTTCGAAAATGCCGACCAACCTCTACCCACCTGCGACCACGTCCGCTTCCTCCTCGACAAACTGCCTCATACCGTTCTGCGCCCTGCCACGCGGAACGTCGTACCGGTACTTTTCACAATCCCATATGGCAACGACGAGGCGACCACACGTCGAATCCACGACTCATTCGACGCCATCTCTGCTTCTTTGGACGACAAATCTCTCGATCTCATGGCCACGCTCTGGAAGCTCGTCGACAGCAAGCGTTTACCCGCTTCGCTGGAAGCATGGGAACAAACCCAAACCATCGTACCCAGCAGGGAAGCCCGCACGTCAAGCCCCATGCTAAACGCCCTGTATCTGCGCGTAGCCTTCGAAATCGGCTTCGTTCTGAACAGCACCCCGCTCTCGGAGCGCACCAAAGACCGAACCGTGCTCGCGCGCACCGAAGCCCTGGACCGCGTCGTGCGGCGGTGGAAACCCGTGTCGGAGTCGTTCCTGGAAGCCCAAGCCGTAGGCCTCCAGAGCCTGTACTTCCTGGAATTCAACCGGGCCGGCAGCGAGCAAAGCGCCGCCACCACCATCGCGAAGCTGAAGCGCTGCCTCGAGCAGCTGGGCGGCGTGAACAGCCTGCGCGTCCTCGCGCTGAAGCGCCTCGTGAGCCTCTCGCTGATCAGCTGCGAATGGGATCCAGCCGACGTGCGGTTCTCCGCCGTCGTCTATCTCATGGAGCAATCGCGGCCGGTCGTCGGCCAGACGTGGGAGGATGTCTCGCGAGCCATCTCGAACGTCTTCTCGCGGACGCTGCGGATCGAGGGCGATTACAAGGGCCAGCGGCACCTCTACGTGCAGTTTCTGCGCGACGTGCGGGAGTGGGAGCGGGCGATCGGAGAGCCTGTTCCCGTGCGGAACGAGGCGTGGGAGAAGGCGTGGAGAGATACCATACGCTTCTTCGAGAAGGTGCCGTCGCCGTCGATCAGGGCCGCGTGCGTAAACGTCATGGATCGATTTCTGGCCATGCCCGAGAACCTGGACTGGCGGCTCTGGGCAGTGGGGGAGCTGAACAAGGACATGAAATAGGTACGGGGTGGGTTGTAGTAAGTTAGAATGAAAGTCGTATGACCTTATCTTTTTCTCTCTGCTCGGCTGAGACGTGCCCACGTGGAAAAACCAGTCCCTCTACCGTTACAATCCGGATTTTCCCCCAGTAATCTATTCAGTGTTTCCGATCCTCTCTACCTGCGCAGCTCTGCTCACTCCGTTCACGACGCTGATTCTCCGCTTGCACCATGGGAACCTGAATACAATGAGTAGGTAGATTGTATATATATATATATATAAGCAAAGCCGGCGCACTGCCACTATTTCACCTCCCCCCTTTTCACCCAAGAATAAAAGTCACCCTCTCCTTCCATCACCAAAAAAAAAAGAGAAGTTTAAAGTAAATTTCACAATTCTTAAAACGAATTTTTAACTCTCCCTTTCAGCTCACAGCTACACCTATGTCCCATCAACCCCCGAAAAAAAACAAAAAATAAATAACCACCAAATATTCTATCTCTATACCAAAAACCCTTTCCGTACCCCTCCGGAAACAAGGGGTAAACCACCCCAACGACAAAAAGGCTCAAAAAAAGAAGTAAGAAAAAAAACATCCAAGGTTCATCTTCATTCATCATAATCATCGTTCGCACTTCTTCTATTCACATCTCTCTCTCTTCGCATCCCGCATTGCCTCACCCCCATCCGTTAACGTTGCGTTGCGTTACGTTTCCACGTCCTCTATCAAGCATCAGAAAAAAGCCCTACCTTTCCCCAAGACTCCCAGCTAATATGAAAAAGAAGAGGAGGAAGGAAATGAAAGTAAGAAAATTACAAAAGCCAATCCGGGTATAATCCCCTCCTCTCCCAATACCCAATCCATCCATCCATCAATAAAAAAAAAAGGAGAGGAAAGGACAAAGGCGACGATGACCAACAAACCAACTCAACAATGACAGTGGTATCCCTAACGTAAAAGAATCAGAAATTAATAAGGGAAAAAAAAAAAAAAATCAAAACAAACCCCATCATCCATCCATCCTTCATCT
>Ga0247757_10000071_pt1 | contig 77288 bp, 73 predicted proteins | sample UWRJL126311R4_FD_180929 | JGI IMG/M metagenome (GOLD analysis project Ga0247757, IMG submission 180929) | Plant litter microbial communities from Arlington Agricultural Research Station in Wisconsin, United States - UWRJ-L126-311R-4 | ecosystem: Environmental > Terrestrial > Plant litter >...
ACAGCAATTGTGCGGGACGTACTCTGCATTACGCTGCCGAGCGCATCCAGGACAGCTTGCGAGGTGAAATTTTCCGAAGGTATGAGGTTTATGAAGTGCTTCTGGCGGTTCTTCTCCTGTAGGGGGGGGGGCGTGGTGAGCTTTGATCAGGCCTGGGGTGAGTACGCTACTAAACGCACCTTCTCAATGATATCGTAGACGGTCGGGTCAATGTCTTCAAGACTGGCGGAGAGCAGCTGGAGGTCCATCAGCAAGCTTGCTAGAAGGCCCGGTCATGGTGTGGCAGCGTGTACCTTGTGTTGGCTGTCCGCAGACGAAGCATAGCCCCGCCGCGAGTGGTACAGCCATGTTGTGTGGTTTGCGGTAGGTACACCACGACACGGTAGTCTCTGCCTGAGAGGCAGGCGGCAGATAGTCCTCAGCGTCGCCATCGTGGAGGAAGTAAGGGCAGGAGAGAAGAGTGACAGGTGTGCTCGTGTTAAAACCCGCCGCCGTTGCTGCGCGATGGATGACCGACTCCGATTCGGTAGTGGCGCCACCCCGCCCCAGGCCCAGCCTCAGCGTCTTTGCCGCTTTCTGCAGCAAAATCCCCCGCGGGCCGGCATTTTTCCGCCTCGCTTTTCTTCTGCCCGTCGGGTCATGTTTTTCTGCTCTTCATCACGACTAAAACCAAAATGATTCAACGCCTATCGGACAGTTCTATCCTCGCTCGCCTGGCGCAAGCCGGTCGACGCGGGTGCTGTTGACATGCTCCGGGCTTCCACCACCTAGAGGGGACAAGTTTCGTTATGATTGGCATTTGGTCGTGTGTCTGGCAGAGAGAGACGTGATGGGGGAAAAGAGGCTCAAGCGCTGCCCGCATCACTTGGAAAACGCATCGAGGCGGCGGCCGTGACGACTCATCGTGGCTGCGTATTCATTGCTCAAACCATACGCTGTTGTGCTACTTTTGGACACGCCCTCTCTTGCAGGGAGCAGGCAGTCTCTGGCGTGTTTGTCACACCCTATCTACCCTCACCGCCTTCGCCGAGCGCTTCTTTCTATTATTGTACTTATACAATAGTGCTAATTGCCCAGCCCGTCGTGCGTTTGCATCAGGAACAGCCATAAAAGCTGCTGAACACCGTGACCCCAGGTCAGACCCAACCTCCCCCCTCAAGCCTGAACACCACGGGTTTCCGACGGCATAAAACCCAGAGGCATCTTCAGTGCAATCGATATGTTGCCCGACTTGACTATCCTTTTTGAAGTGCTGACGAAAAGCTACGTTTGGTGAGACCTTTACAGTGAAAACGAAGAGCCATCACGCCTTTGCACCTGCCGCGGCGCGGCGCGCCTGCTTTAAGCGTGATATGACCACGGCCCGCCGCGTCAACAACGCGTGCCTGCCTGCTCTGGCGCTGTCAAGGCTCTGAGACACCGAGACCCTGCCAAACGCCTCATCAACACCTACCCCAACAGCTCAACTACAACCTCCCCCCACCACCCCCACCACCACCATCACCGCAAGCCCGCGCATTCCAGCCCGCCGCCGCCTCCACATCGGCATGGCTTCAGAAACCACCGGCGGAGATGATAGTCCCGAGTTGGGAAGCTTGCAGTACCATAAGAAGACGGGTCGACCTGTCCGGCGCAGCGCAGGTAAGGTGACCCTGCAAGCAGGTTATGTCGACTCCAGAGTCATCGAAGAGGAATGCGGCGAGGTAATCGAGAGTTCCTCAGAGGATGATGAGGAAATCATCCAGCCGCTGCGACTGCGAAAGCGCAAGCGATCGGTCTCACTTGAGCCTCCCCCTCTAGATGATATAATCCGCTATGATGAGCCGGAGGGTATGTCCGATGAGGAGGAGCCACTCAGAAAGAATGATGGAAAAGGATCCCCCGTTGTCCTCCAGTTCAATGTTCCCCTTGGTTTTCATGGTCCGCTAGTCGTCAAGCTCGACCGTGCCTTGTTACAGCGCAATGTCGACGGGGAGGCTCATGGCTTTCGGATGGAGCAAATGAAGAAGGAACTTCAGTTGCGAACTAAAGGTTCAACTTCACGCCACATGCGGGCTGGAAATGGAAGAAAGTCAGTTGGGTTTATGGATTTGCCAGCGGAATTGCGCAACAAGGTGTATAGGCACCTCTTCGTCAACAGTGATTTCATCACTCTCCCAGCTCGTCATCTCTGCAGGTCAGGCCAGTTCCTGAGCACCTGCCGGTTGGTATACAGTGAAGGGTGCAGTGTCCTCTATAGTGAGAACAAGTTCCTGTTCGACCGCAACATGAACACTCGTGGCACGTTCTGGGAGCCAAACCCAAAGGAGATCGGATATAAAGACGTCCGTCAGTTTCTCAAATCGATTGGCCCGGAGAACCTGGCATACCTCAGGGACGTCAAGCTGGTATTAGAAGATGCTCGTCCTGCCACGACTCCGTATCTCAGCCACGATCAGCGTCGCTATGTCAATGACCAGCACCTGATTGATGTGCTCCGTCTTCTCAGCCTGGCAAAGCTCCGGAGGTTCTCTCTAGCCTTGTATGGTCGTCGTTCCCTCGCCCGGTCCGACATTAAATTCATCGGCTATGTGCAGAGGATCAAAGCGGATGAAGTGGTCACAGAGCCTGTTCACCCCACCACTTGGCGCTATAGCCCAAAGATCAGCCCTTCTTTGTGGCCTGATCTTAGGGACAGCATGTCACGGAAGAACAAGCTGTATGTAAAGGATGAGTAAGGGTCGTTTTCTATTGTCCTGGGCTCCATTCTAATCCCCAAAGGGTGCCGAATCTGGATTCCTCTCTGGACCATACGAATTTCTCCGACATGTCTGGTTGTGATTCACTGGATGTGTGGTAATACCGATACGAAAATGGAAGGCTGGTTTAATGGAATGCAACAAAGCCGAACATGCTGTGTATAATATTTTCCTCATTTCATTAGGCGTATTTGTGGAGCGAGTCTTGTCGAAGTCTCCTGAGCTCTCCAAGTAAGTCTTCATGTGCAAATTGCACGTATCTTGTCTGGGTAATCGGATGAATGGGGCCGAAGGTTAACAGTGAATGCACAGAGCTCTATGAATGTACCACAAGTCAATAGCAGACCTAAGATACTTTTGTCACAAGAAGTTTCCAATCAATCCCCAAGAGTGATATAAATACCTTCATAAGTATATTTACCCTTCAAGCCTAATTAATAGGAGGCCTGAAGCCCTCTTTATACTGATTATCTTTAGAGAAAAGCGCCAATTTAAAAAGGCTAAGGCCCTTCTTACCTCCTAACATGTTTAAGAGAAAATCACTTTCAAGAGAGTCAAGGCCATCCTCAACTTCCTAATGTAGTAAGGTCCGGCGAGACAGGCACCACTGTGAGGGCCCTCATAGCCCTCATGTTACCCTTCTTATCTGTTCATAAATCTATTCCGAGGCCTCTCGCTCGAAGACGCTGTGTCTGACTTTTTCGCCGAGATCGTGAGCATTGCCGGAAGAAGCAGTTGGTATCTTGTCGAGGATGGACTGGGCTAAAGTCACTGCCGACAAAGCATGCCACGTCCTGTTGATGGAAGAGGCAGGCCGAAACATATTAGGTATATGGTAGATGTGTTCGTGAAGGGATTGCGAGCCGCACCCAAGTTAGTTTTTTAAAGAAACAATACCAGATATCCACATGCTCAGCCATGGGTGCCGTTATCAAAAGGTCTCGGCCGGGCCGAGAAACGATCGGATGCATGAGCGTTGTTAGTTCCACTCGTGTCCGGCCGCGTGGTGTCCGCTGAGTGGGTGGCAAGTAGCCCTGCGATGCACAAATAAACGTCGTCGACTTGCGGATAAATTACAATACTTGTACCTTGCATTAGCGCCCGCCCACTCACTCTGCATACACGGCACCGTCTGCAACGTCCCCGGTTATCACATGCACGGCGCGGACAATTTGTCTCTGACACTTCCATAGCCTTTTCCCACTACAGACACAGCTGCCGCGTATGTGTTTACATATGGTATGCATGCACATGTGATCCTGCCGGCGCAACATGGACCAGCGTGGTCTGACTGTCATTCCCTCAAACCAGGAAACTGGATCCTTTGTCGTCGATGCATTTTCCGTTTAGCCGTGGACTCTTATCAGGTGTGATGACAGGCGGGTGCGTGCAGTGCGCAGGTGGTATATGCTGCCTGATTTGGGAGCTGCGAGATGGTGTGCATGTTTGTGCGTAGGCGAGACGGAAAACGGTGCGGGTGTGGAGGGGTGCATACTTGGGTGGGTGTATTGGAGTGGGATGTAGCGCAGCGAGATGGGCGAATTGAATATGCCCACGCACAACGAAGCGGCACAGACTGGCCTGAGATGTCGGTCCGGATAGGGAGCAGGTCGGTGCGTGGGAGTTTGAGGATAAGACATTGGAATCGCCCTAGGCCGATGATGGACGCCGTACGACGCAAATTATCTGCTATGGATGGCCTCAGGCGTACAAAATTTATGTTGCATGTTTGTTTTTAGATGTGTTGCTGTGCATAATGTTCAATTGCCTCTCCGTTTCTTGAACTCCTCGATCCACTCGTTGGTCTTCGTTTTAGGAACTATACTAATGCGCACAAGACCGTCTGCTACCTCACATTTTCCGCTACTAAGCACCTTGCCTAATGTCATCTTCTTTCCCATCTTGATCAGGCCACCTGAAATCGTTTCCATGTATGCTTCTACAGTATCCGGTGCAAACTCGTGTTGTGCGTCCCATGGTAGCGGAAAAATGTAGTCCAGATGTTGGTTCAGGGTGTCCGACTCTGCAAATACTTTGATAAAGTCCGACTGAGAGTGTGTAGGATACAACAACAGCACTGGGAAATTGATCGTAGAGCTTGGATCCAAAGCATTCTCAAGCTTTACAGCAGCATCCTCAAGATCGGGAGCTTGGTCTGTACTCTTTGTCTTAATACCACGACTTTTCAGGGCTAGAGAGAGAGTGGCTCGCTCGGAAGCGGCTTTTGCTTCACGCTCACGACGGGCCCTCTCCATTGTTTCAAGATGCATCTTACGTGCTGCAATCTTAGTCTGGAGAGTCTGTAGAGGTGTGTTGGAGGGATCAAGCATCAATCCACGAGTACACGCGTCGGTGGCTTCGGGGAGTTTATCGAGCGAGAAGCAAGCGAGTGTGGAGCGGTAATACGCTTTTACGTTAGAGGGATTAAGACGTAAGGTTGCAGCGCAATCCTGAATGCAGGAGCGATAGTTTTCTACAAAGTGTTAAGAAAAGCTGTACGGTGGAGGTGGCTATTTGCACAACGCATAGCGGAAAGAGTAATGCAATAGATGCGATATATTGACTTACTCTTTTCCAGGTTGCATAATGCTCGGTTGACGTAGCATGCTTCTTCGATGGCTTCTTCTTTCTTCTGCTCCTCCTCTTCGTCGATCTCAACCTCGATGACTTGCGGCCCATCCTCCGGATCAGGCTCCTTCTTCGGGGCCTTCAACGCTGCGATAGCCTTGCCATAGAATTCTTTCGCATCGCTCCACTGCTTTGCCCTTGCGCATTCATTACCCTGCTGTCGAAAGTTTTCTGCGATTTCAGCTTTTGTGCCTTCGTATGCAAGTGCTTTGAGAGCCTCCAAAGCATCATTCTCGCCTCCCTCACCATCGGTTTCATCTAGCGTGGTCATGAAGAGCGGCAGTCGGTTCATTTCCTTGAGTACTTCTTCTGCGCTCATTGATTTAATGTCAGCCATGGCTGGCGGCATAGCTGCAGTAGCCTGCTTAGGCCCATTATCGGCGGGTTGCTGAGCCATGTTGATGCTCCGACTCAGGCGTCAGATGAGGTCTGGCAAGCCAAAGCCCGGACGACGAGAAGTACTTCAAGCTTAGATATCGTGTGTCTCTTGAATCACAGTGTCTTTTGTTGCGCTCAATTCTCTTACAGTTGCCTAGACATGACTTAGCCACAGGTTACATGCAAACATTTCACTTGCAACATCATGTGTGGAGAGGGGTGAATTTTTTGTTTATCGATAAGCGTCACGTGAAAGTAAAATCTCCGAACTACATCTAGACGATGCTGTGATCGACGTGTATCTAATCCAATGTCTATTGTCGTTCCCACGCGCCAGGCATGACCTGCTTTCCGGTGGAGAAGTGGGTAATGAGCCTGGAGTGCGGAGTTCGTTGCGCAATAAGGCCGCCCAACGGCGAACCTGTACCTATAATGGCGACGATATAACAGATGATAAGACACCTGGAGGCCGTGGACGCAAGTCTCACGCGACACAGACAGGGAATGCCTGCATATCGAAAAAGAAAGACAACCAGGCCCCGCATCCGATGATGCACGTCCTGCTTCGTCTGCGTAGGCGAATAGTATGATATGGATCTTCAGGCTACACCTAGCGGCCTTGTGCAGCATGGGATTGTCGGACAGTGTAGAGACCTGCATGAGAACAGCTGTCAGTCTTCTGCAACGGCAGACAACGCGTCCGCAGACAGAAAGCACATGATCTAGACCGGGGCCGATACGACGCCGTTGAGCAAGGAAGCCACGCGAGGAGCCCGCACACATAGCCGACGAAAAGAAAAGGCTGCCTTGCGCCATGGCCGCCACAACCTGCAGGCGCAGGGTGCATCCAAGACAAGCCGAATCGCTCTCTGCCCGCCCTGACCCTGAACCTGAATCTGAACCTAACTACATGACAAAAACTGTTACTTTTGGATACAGATTGACTTTATCAAGCTAGATGCCTGCCGTATCTCCACGCGCGCCGCCGCGACATCAGCACACCTGTGGGCTGAGAACCTATGCTACAATTGGAATGTCTCCCGTCGATCGTCCTGCCTATTCGCCGAGCTCTATAAGCGAACTGGCACGGCTCCTGAGTCTGAAGCCACTGCGGCGCCCGGATCGCGTCGACAGGAGCCATAGCATTGACGTCGATTCCAGTATCCGGCCATGCTGGGTAGCCTTTCTCTTCGCCCTCGAGACCGTGCGACCGTCGAAGCTTCATGAGACAAGCTGTTGTCGAGTCTGATGTGGACGGTTGGCCGATCGGTTACACGAAACCACATGGAGGCGCTGCCATCCATGGCCTTAGCCTCACGATCCAGAACGGACCACCGCTGGCACATCCGCTCAGACCCAGAGGCGAATCTCGTTGAACGGGCCCTGGATGCGTGGATCTGTGACCTTCGCTCCGTTTAGGCGGCGTGCTAGAAGGACGGACTTACCAGAAGGGCCGAACGTTTGAGACGTTGGACTGTAAACGGCTCCTTGTTGCAGAAGAGGATGGCGAGCAAGAAGATCATTGCAGCCAAGGCCTAGTGGCCAGGAGCGGCCCAGCTCATTTCGTGCGGGGATGCGGTAATCTCCTCTGTGCGCCAGACGTCGCCCATCACACAGCATCACATCTGGCGTCACAACTGGCTGTGCGGCACTGCTCCGAAGCACTCTCTTCCCGAGTCCCACGCCTCACGGGCCATTAACCTCCGGGAAATTCTATCCGTGTTCATCTCTTCACTCAACAGGAGATTCGCTAGCTTGACGGAACGGATACGTTGGGCTCAAACCTTGAGCCAATAGCAAGCACATGGTGGAGCTCTTTTCCTAATGCAGAGCTTCCGCAACTTTGGGAGCTCGGCTGTATGCAGGGTGCGCACATGCTCCGTGCTCGCTAGCCACCAGAGCGTGCATAAACCGAGTGTACCTGTGCACGGCAAATTAAACATGGGGTCAATTTACACTTTATTCGTTCTGGTGCCTTGGCCCACGCCCGTTCCCGTCTCCCCAGTCAGAGCCCAGCACAGCGTTTTGCCAGGATCCAGGCTGCATGGTCCCGCTATTCGTGGATCGTCACCTTCATGCCATCCCCGACCTTGTTGCCTTTCCTCACCCCCTCTTCACGCTCCGTGGAATCGACGACGCGTCTGGAAGGTTACTGTTGAACTATGCATGAATGCTAGTCTTCCTCTTTTTCTTTCTCCTTTGTTGCATATCTTCCAGCAATTGAAGCTGCCATTCCTTCCCATTGTTTGTACAAGATTTTTCAAAAAGTTCCTTCTGCATAAAGCGAACACGGTAGTGGAGAAGCGTTTGCACAACTTCGTCATTTTTCCAGGATGTGAGTTGGCCATTGTCCGATGATTCACAATACGTCAAGCAGGACACTCGAAGAAACTTACTGACTTTCAGCAAGCACAAGAACACGGCCATCCGAACGCGACCGTCCAAACCTGCAGCGAGCTTCCACGACACAGATTTTGTGCTCACCATCGTACCCAAAAAGTTTGGTCGCATCTGGACCCACAACCATCGGCCCAGTGCTATATTCATGCACAGGGTGAACGGGGGTAACGGTGAGTATCTGTTGGCTGGATTGGTAACACCGCCCAGAGCTTGATCTGATCAATACCACAGGCATGTACTGAAGTCGATAGTTCTCAGCACCACTTCGCTGTGGTTCTGGACAATCCAGGAAAAGGCCTTGTGTTAACGACTCAACAACCTATTTGTCAATAAACGCCCGGATAAGATGGCGACGGACTACTTCTCTGATAACGATGCATACATAAGCAATCAACCATTACCATCACCATCCGATACGCCTTACACATCTTTGTCAAGAAGAACATCTCGATATGGTACACCTTTGAGTGATGGTGCTGCTTCGCCGGTGTCCTTCTCACCGGATGCAAGCGACACTGCCTCGAAGCCTACTCATGAGGAGGATGTATCTATTCTCGATCCAAGGCGCTTCACGCCTACTCTTCACGCTTCCCTGGTCTCGGAAATACTTTCTTTGCGACGCGAACTTGATTCAAAACACCATTTCATCGAAGACTTAGAAACATCTCTCTATGCGGTTCGGAGCGAGAATGACAACCTTACAAGCAAACTTTCTACTAGTGCACGGGAGGGTCGAGCTGTAAAGGGTCAACTTCAGCAACTTGAAGATGCATCAATTTCGGCTTTGGAAGAAATCACACAAGAGAGAGATCGGCTCAAGGAAGCGAACAGCGACCTGAAAGATAAGCTCAGTTTGGCACAAAAGACACTTCGAAGTCGAGATGACGACTCTATTCGGGTTCATGATCTGTGGGCTCGGGACAAAGACGCATGGGCTGGTGAAAAGCGTTCACTGGAGCGTAGAGTACATGTTTCAGAGAGTCGGTTGAAGTTGCTGCTAGAAGAGATAGCAATTCACGAGGAAGCGCGAGAAGCAGACCAGCATGACAGCGACGGAGAAGAACTCCCACGAGATATCGCAGTAGGCCCAGAAAGCGACACTGGTAGTGTGCGGTCATCGCCTGTACGAAGGACATCAACACGCCTTGCCCACCATTCTAGAAACCTCAGTAACAGCAGCTTCCGCAGTTTTGGACGTGGCTATCGTATGTCGCTCATGAGCGGCACCGGCTCTGAAGGCCCCGGTCGTGGCAATGGTATTAGTTTAGCCGATGAATTGGTTTTTGATGAGGAAGAAGAAGATCTTGAAGAGCTGGAACTCGATTCTGATGACTTTACAGAGAATGAGATGAGGGCGATTAGAGCTCTTGAGTCGCGGCAGTCGATGCATCAAGACGAGAAAGCTAAACGCATTCTTGGCCTTAGTCTTGAAAATGACTTACCGAACAGGGACAGCCTGTCCACGGCAATGGAGACCGAACCAGTCAAACATGTGTTTGGCTTAACCAGGATTGATCCCGTTGCGACCCAGGACATTCCATTGGTTTTCCCTCCGCCAGAACCATTGTCAATAGAAACACGAAACACTGGACCAAGGCCTCAATATGTTGACACTGGAGTTCAACCTTCTCCACCCCCATCACCTGTACGCCCAGAGACTTCAGAGTCGTCTTTGACATTCAGACTATATGAATCGAATTCTTCGGGAGAGGTAGAGGCAAACCAAAGGAGAAAACGAGTGTCCGCACCATCAAGTCCTCCTGCGCCACCTTCACAGGCTCCATCAGTACCCCGGCTGATGACCTCGGCTTCTTCGCAGACCAGTGAACCTCTTAGCCCTCCTGCCACACCGAAAGTTGCCACACAATTTGATGAAGCATCCGTTTTCCCGCCTCAAGTTGTGTCCATAGCCACCCAAACAGATCCTATTGAGTTACCCACGGCAAAGCCCACCCTACCGTTGCGAGCAACCTCTCCAACTCCAATTACGATACCTTCGATCGCCATCCATGCACCAACATCGGCACCGGCCTCGCCCAAAGAGCCCATATTGCCGCCTGGCACAAAGAGCATCGCCACACAAACCACAAATGACATGAACTCAAACATGCGTACAGTTGGGATGCAGACTGAGCCTATTAGAATAGATAAGCGACCAGTCAAGCTTCCTCCTCATCTTCTACCCTCGGCGGTCAGTTCCAAGCCTGGCACACCTGAGCCTGGGCAAGAGCGACAGAAATCAGGCATCATCACAAGACAAGACTCGCATCAACCGATAGTTGGCTCTCGAGAAAAAGGCTCTACTGTACCTTCTGCTCGACAAGATCTCATGGCATTATTAGAGAAGGTTACCGACAAGATCGAAGACCGTTACCCAGGTAATAACGACAACGGCCCCTTGGCCCGCGGTAAGGAGAGCAGCATTAGTAGACCATTTAGAACAAGCAGCTTGTTCGCTGGTTTCGACGGACCCTCATCGGACGAAGATGATATTGATGGAGAGCTTAGTGACGAAGAAACCCGTGTCCCACAGTACTCTATGCCCATGCTCTCTTCCCGCAACGTGAAGAATGGAAGAATCTTCAACAACCCACCTACTCCTGTTCCGGAGGAGAAGGAAACCTCACCAGCTCGCCCGTCGGAGGATTCGATTAACTCGAAGCTTTCCACGCGGAGCACAGTGGAAAAACCAGCGAAAGTGGGCAAAGCTGGGCGCACATCGATCAGTCGACAGCCCAGTATTCGACGGTCTGCTATGATTCACAATGGAACCACTGCTCACATGCGCTCTCGTAGCCCCAGTATTGGCAGCATGGATACAAACGCCCATCCCTCCAAACCTCCATTCCCGGTACCTACACGCTCTAGTTCGCGCATGACTCCCCTTAGCAAAAGCGAAGGCTCCCAGAGTCCAACAATATACAATGCCAGTGCTCTTGCAAATCGGAGGCCGTATGGCGCCAGACAACATCAGCGAAAGGATAGTCTTCGAAAAGTGCGCTCCGCAGCAGTGATACAGAAGGGACGACCGCGAAGCCGATCACCACCCCTTCCTGCTACGCCTACTATTCCCCCGAGCCCATCACTTCCGCCGATCCCTAATGACATGGTTGCTGGACAGAGCCTTGGTCATCGGCATCAACTCTCGACGAATACTACCCATACCGGAAGCGGTTCTGTGGGTAGTAGCATTGGCTATCAAGCTAATGTCGTTGACGCTATTGCAGCCACCATGGTGGGCGAGTGGATGTGGAAGTATGTGCGAAAGAGGAAAGCATTTGGAGGACAAGATTCGTCTGCCGATGTGGCTCGTGCAAGCGAAGAAGCGGTGACTACAAGTAATGGTGTCAGACACAAGCGGTGGGTATGGATATCGCCGTACGAACGCTCGGTTCTCTGGAGCAGCAAGCAGCCGACGACTGGTCCTGCGTTGATGGGCAAGAGTGGTCGTAAACGTAAGTACTCAAAGATATGCCTGTCAAACGTCAAGTTACTGACACAGCTGCCAGTAACGATTCAGTCAGTCCTTGATGTTACCGACAACACGCCAATTCCTAGAAATGCTGGCACACAAGCATTGTTCAACCGCTCCATTCTGATCCTCACTCCCGCCCGTGCGCTCAAGTTCACAACCGTGTCTCGCGAGCGTCATTACTTGTGGCTGACAGCTCTTTCATTTTTGGCCCACTCCGGCTCTCCGATCCCTGAGCTCGGTCCTGCGCCCCTTGCGCCACCTCCTGTAGAGGAGCCGTCGTACCGCCCCGTTGGCGCCACGCTGCGCCGCTCCCACGTCCGTGACTCTGTCCGCCTCGCCAAAGGCAAAGCCAATCCTGTAGCGCAGCGCTACCAATCATCTATGGAGCCAATGCCTTCATTACCCCCCTTCCGAGCTGAACAACCTCTGCCGGACTCTGCAGACCCGCCCACCATCCCTCGTGGTCCTGTCCACGGCAGGAAAAGGAGTTCTACCGGGCCTGGTGCGCCACCTCCCAGCGTCCCCTTCAGAACCTTCTCACATCAACACGCACCTTCTATTTACTCTTCCGGGTCTTCGGATATGTACAGTAGTATGCACCCACCATCGGTGCCATCCTCGGTGTACAACCCACACAGCGTCGCTGCTAGCACCCGTACCTCAGAAGCAAGCAATTCGACGCGGCAGCATTTCTTTGACACCATGGGTACCGTGCGCATGGAGGCTTTTATTGACGACAGCCTTGGCAAAGACCCGTCCCATCGTACGAACTTACCAGCATCTCGATTCGGCCGCCGCCGGGGTAGTCAATGGAGCGCAAGTACTAATGATCCCGGACTGCGTGGGGGCGGTCTATACGAAGATTTCATGGTCGAACATAGCGATCCGTTTCGCGGCTTCTAAACAGACGACTTAAATGCTTGTCAATGACTGAACTCTACGAGATCCATGTGCTACTGCCTATGACTTTGTTCAGGCATCGCGCTGTTCTTTATTCTCATTGGTAATCCTTGCTATCTCTCTCATTTCCTCGGCCCCTTACGCCGCCCACCAACAAAAGTTTGCTCTTGGAACGCCACCGAAAAAGTTCCTGACGCCATCATGGAAGTGAGCATTTCATTTCATCATCTGTGTACCTTTCATATATCAACAATTTTGCTTCTCACTTGTTCCTTACTACTCATTTCCTCTCTTCTACAAAAAGCCCTAGCGACAGTGCAGGCATAGAAATTCTGGGCGTTCAAGCGCGAAACATCTTACACTAGTACCTACTTCAGTAATTTCTGGTCTTATTATTACTTTTTTCTCATCCGATTCGTCCGAAATAAGCCTGCCATCCTTTCTCTTCTCTTCCGGCTGCGCTTCGATACCCTTGTTGTTACTTGTCACTTGGTTAGGATTGATTGGGATTAGTGATTTGCCTCACAGTGTAATGCCGAAAGGACGGTATTAGTTTGGGACGGAGGGGAGTTTGCTTGCATGTATTGCTGTTTTGGTCTGTATTGGTTCACTGGGTAGGAGGCTGGAGTAAGTAGGTGGATATTTCAGCCTGGTGGATAGGGGCAGCGCCCGTCTTCGGACTCCATTTGCTAAGAATTGAGAAGATTTACTGCACGTGTTGATTGTTCTAGTAATGTTTGATTGCCAAGAAGGAAATATTTCATCACAAACAGATAGATAGTAGGCTATTAATCCTATGCTGTCTGCACGCCGTATCGTGTCATCATCAGTGAATACCAAGTTGTATGTTGTCTATTTTGCTACTATATGTCATGTCACTATACCAGATTACATTCAACATTACCATATCTCTTAAGATAGACCAATTCTGGCCCTCGTGAGGAAAGAAAGTGAGTATTTAGTAACCAGGCCACAGTATCTTAACCTACAAAATGTATCTGAATCCCTTATTATCCAATTCAGTTGCGTCATGCATACCAGCATCCACTGCCGTCCTCTGCATGTCCTCATCTGACATGCCCGTCGTTTCCCTGTCCCTCTTCTTATTAACGCTCCACATATATGCATACAGCACCAAGACTGCAATCAGCTTGATGCAATATCCAATCAGCATCGCCATATAGGCGCTCTTATACCCTGGCTTCTCGCTGTCCTTGAATGTCTGCGGACCGATGATGTTGCCCACGCAGTACCCCGTAAATAGCGCCGCACCCGTCAGTTGCTTCTTGGTATACCCAGCGACATTAGAGCTCACGATGGTGAGACTGATGCTGAATCCCAGGCCCTGGAAATAGCAGAGCCAGAGACCAACAAGACGGCCCCACTTGTTCGAGGCAGGGAGAGCAACGAGCATTGCGGCACCGATGATACAGATTGTGTTTGCGACCGACATGGTCAGACAGCGACTATTGGGCCATTTCGTGCAGATGAATCCGCCGGCAAGGAGGGAGAGGAATTGGACCGCTCCGCCCGGGATTTGGAGGTATTGTGTGCCTAGCGTGTCGACGCCGAAGGATTTGATAATAAGAGAACTGAACTATACGTGTGTGAGATCGGCTCTCGATGTCATAACGTGAGTAAGTAAGACTTACGCTTGTCAAGGCGGAATTGGGTATTTGAGCGCCAGTAGCCATAACAAAAAGGATCCATGTTTTGGGATCATATAGTGTTTGCCACGCCTGGTACTTCTTGAAATGTCGGTTCTTAATGCCTTGTCGATTTGCTGCCACGCGATCAACGGCCACGGTACGTTCGTGCTCGGTAAGGAATTTCGCAGTCGAAGGCAGATCGGGGAGGAAGAGCAGAGTGATGATACCCATCAATGTGCTACAGGAGCCGAAAATTAGGAACACGTACATCCATCGTGGAAGGCCTGTCTTTATATGGCCGACAGCATAGCCAATTAGTCCTCCGAACATCGTTGCAATACCGTTGGTGCAATAGTATGCTTCGAGACGCAACGGCTGCTCAGCACTTGTGTACCACATGCTCATGATTAGAACGAATCCAGGGTTCACAGTTGCTTCAAGGAGGCCAAGAAGAAAGCGGTTTGCTGCCATGCCAGAAAAACTGCTACAAGCCGGCGTGGTCATGAGGATGATGCCCCAGCCTGTACACTCATTAACATGCCATAATAGAATAGGTCGCTAGCTTCTAACCCAATGTCGCAAAACCCAGGAATTTGGCTATCGGTAATCTTTGAAGTAGGTACCCAGAGGGATACTGTCCAGCCAGGTACCCAAAATAGAATATTGATCCTAGATAAACAGTCAGATAGTTTCGACCCAATCCTAGTATTTTTCCACTCACCCAACCATGAGTAATCTTGCCCATGTAGATTCGTCCCCTCGGCCAACCCAAATGCACTCGCATAGTTGATGCCGTTTTTATCGAGATATTGCAACAAGTAGATAAAAAACAGTATCGGAACGACGCGATAATCGATTTTCCGAAGTACCCTCTTCGCCTCCGCTGGGTCTACTACGGCACCCCGACTCTTCTTGTAGGTTTCGTAAGTATCGTCAAGTTGCGATGACGTCTCGGAGGCTGAATGTGGAGACGTCTCCCCCACGATATCAATTTCCTTGTCCAACGCCGCCGAAGCCATCTTTAGTTAGTCAAGAGGAGAAAGCACAGCACCAGAAATAACGCTGCGGCGTCGCGCTTTTCAATGACTTGCTTGCGTACGAGTCAGGTTTTCTACATCTCCGGTATGCACATCGGTCAGCGTACTTCCAAGGCGCTATCCACTCGAAGAAGTCTAATAGACCCGGCAAGACACCTGCAAGTGACGTTCAGTCCGATCAAGAGAGCCAGGGACAGGTCGTCTTGCTATAGATATGCTTATTTAAACTGTCGTGATTGGTGCAGAGGAATAATGCGTGGAGGCAAAGTGTGGGGCTATGAACTAGATGAGGAGAATTGCGACATTGGATGCTGGTTTGACGCAAACGCCACATTGGTTTAGTCCAAGTAGTGACGAACATAAGAGCCATGCATGTCCTGAGCTAGTCGTCTATTGACATGTTTCACCGTTCCTATGAGTCTGCAAGCTCAAAAGAATCCACAATGATAAGTTTAAATATGGCACACCGATTACTATGTAATGCGTCCGCGTCTCTCTGTTTTGATGTTTTTCTCTATCACCTGATCCCAATTGTATGGGGTATATTCGATAACGGCGCCTGAGTGTCGAGTCTTGCGGCGACTCTTGCCTTCGAAAATACGATGCTCGTTTTGTACATTGCTATTGCTGTCGACCGTGGACTCTAGGGACGCGACTGAATGTTCGTCTTTTTCCGGACTTTCCATTTTTACTAAGTATTTTGTTCTTTTTCTTGATGCGTTGCGGGGATGAATGCCGTCATCTGCATTCGGTCTGGTATTTTGCTGCGCGCCATCAAAAGCACGTTTCGAACGAACTGTCAAATTAGGGATGACGACCATTGGAGATTTCAAGCTGACCCCCACTGGTGCGGTAGAGTTAGGTATTGACAGTCTCTGGGTGTTCTGTTGCATGGCTTTTAAGAGACCTAGACCGTACTGCTCTGCAATATGTCTGTCCACCGCATTGCCAACCATTTTGAACTGACTGGAGATAGGGCCAATCAGAACTTCAGTCTGTGGGATGCCTTGAGAAATCCTAGCTTCCTCGAGTGTGATACCTCGATCCTGCTCCCAATGGACGTATGGCCCACCCCATCCATCCGTCACGGAGGGAGATGTCACTATGGTTCCAATCAAGCCATCTTTTCTAATCCTTGTAAATGATCGACCGATGTGTTTCTTTCGACCTTCAACAAGATGTTGAGGAATGAGATTAAGCTTGCAAGCGGCTGCGAGTCCCATCCCTGCTGGGGTTTTAGGAATGCAATATAGAATGTGTTTTTCTCTAGCATTCACGGGCCTGATCAGTCTATGATCGGGGGACTGGATGCACGTATGAAGTCGGCCATTACCTATGTTAGGAAGATGAGAAGTAGCCTCCCCTGCACTAACGAGGCCAAAAGGTGTTGGCCCAATGTCTCGTACCCCATACTTTACTCCGGATTGCAGCCTCCCGAGGCTTCGACTCTTTTGGTCTGAAGGATGACTGTGCGTGTATTGTGGCAGGACCAAAGGTGTAAGGCCTGGAGCAGCAATAGAAAGTATGACTCTGGACCTCTGTTGAGGGCTTCCAAAGTTCCACGAACTCTCAATTCGCTGTTGGACTTGATAGCCCATAGAAACTAAGCAAGCAATGGTTTGCGACAACGGATGCTCATTCTCGAAGCCTTTTCGCGCCGTACCTATATTGACGACATTTTCCAAGCATCCATATTGTGGTCGATAAAGGTCTACAGCGGAGCAGAAAGTTGTTATGTGAGAAGCATTCCTGAGAGATTGTTCGCTATTTGGTTTTTGTTGAAGGGACGAAAAGCCAGGGCAAGGGCTACCAGCTGCTATGAAATCCACGGTTCCAATTTTAGCAATCAGCGGTCTTTCGTCACCTGAGAGAAGCGCTTGAAGATAGTCATCTACTGAGCCAAACCATAGATTGAGTTTCTCCGGATGTTCGGAATTGGCCCGCATGGTGTAAATCGCTTCTTTAAACATGTCTACTGCGGTGTGAAACTCTACAGACCCACTAGTTTCGAGACCTTTGTCGAGGTTCCCAAGGCCACTGAATAAACTGAGACCAGGCAACTTCCGGGGTACACTAGGAACTTGACCTTGCCTTAGCGCTGGAGGGGCTTGGTCTAGTGGTTCGATACTCGTCATATCACCGGCTGTTCTTAGATAACTTGATAGAATCCAATAGTCTCCGGCACCATCTCGGTCATAAGGGAAAGGAATAGGACTTCTCTTATCTTGAGCAAAGTAACGCACGAAACACTTCCGTTTAATTCGGTTAAGCGGAACGATAATCAGGTCATCTGTCCATAGTACCTCGTTTGGAGGAAAACTAGAACTATGCGATCGAGTCGGGCTCTCATTGTCTCTACGTCGTGCAAGCCTACGGACCCTGCATCGTGCTTGAATATGATCAATGAAATCGATCACAACTGGCTCCAGGGTAAATGACCGACATTCTATGTAAAAGGTGTCTCCTTGGTTGTAGTCTTCTGTAGTCGAACGGCTGGATGCTTTGCAAGCACAGGTGAAATGTGCATTCCGTAGGCTTACAAAGGCTTCTTGTTCATTCTGGAAATATGTCTGCCGCACTAAGAAGTCTTTAGGCGTATCGAATCGGCGAGAAAACCACTCCACAGAATATTTCCGAACAATGTCGCTTTCGAGAAGTACTGCCTCATTGCAGTTACAGTGGTCAGATAGGAATAGTTCTTTGCGGACAGGGTAGTCCGTGACATGTATCGTTGTTTGTTCTGGGTAATACAGCCACAAAACAAATAGTCTCTGGCCTTTATTGGTAACCTCAACGCGTTGAACGTATCCTAGCCAGTGCTTTTCAGTTGAAGCACCCCAGAGTCCCATCTCACCTTCGTCCGGCTGCATGGCAACTACATCTCCAACCTTGTACGGTCCAGTCTGTATTCTAAAAGTGTGGGTCTTGGACTCTTCTACACTTGTTTGGTATGGAAATCCCATTCTTCTAAGCCTTTTCTGCTGTGCTTCTTGAACTGATGAAGAAGGCTCTATCTCTTGCAATTGAGATCTGAAATATCTACTCCTAAAGCAAGCAAATGTGTGCGGACTGCAAATTGTCTTGTTGGCGATTATAGGCTGCTGTAAAATCCCTGGGTGGTCTTCTTTCATACAGTCCATCCAAAGAGGCTGGTCAAGCAGACTTTCCGAATCAGGCAGGAAAAAGGCCTGCTGCCCAAGATAATCGATATGCGCAGCGACGGCTTTGCAGAAATCGGTGGTATTGCCGAAGGCTTGAAGCCAATCAGAGATGAAATCGTTCTTTTCAATGCGTTGAAGAAGCCACTGGTAGAAATCCTTTCGAAATGCTTGTAGGCTAATCCGAGTGTCGGGAGTTGCAAGAAAATCGATTACCAGTATGCCAAAATTGGCGACCCATTGGAACGCGTCATGAAATTCCCTGTAATGGCCGCTCGGTTCTTTCAGTTCGTACCAAATGTCATAGTCTTCATCCAAACTGCTAATTTTAGAGCAGAGATGTATAATTGCTGCAGAATCCTCGTTATACCCTTCAATGGAATAAGTCATAATAGGAACTCTCTCAACGTACTTTCGTACAGAGCCAAAGCACAGTATACCGTCGAAGCACATTTGTCGACCGTTCTTGTCTAGAAATTCTAATGATGATAAGTCCCATGGGAAATGTTTGTCGTCGGGGCAGTTGTATATCTCGAAGTCTTCGAGAGTTGCGTAAAGAGGCTTCTTTTGTGTCTTATACCCATCGTATTTGCAGTTCTCTTGGGGATGGGCTTCACATTCAACCTGTAGATGTTAGTTATGAAATCATACGCTGACTGTGACGTACTTTAAAAAGTTGAATTACTTCAACTTCTGGTGTAGCATGTGATGAGTGGATACCGCGCTTGGATAGCGGGTAATCCGCAGATTCCTTGTGGTTGTACGAAACGAGGGAAGGCTTCCTGGGTATCATAACGACAGGACTTCGGCTCCGGATCTGAGACCAAGGCCTGTCTGAGATTGGTGGGTAATGGGCCGACATGTCTAAGCTGTAACTTTGAGCAAGAAAGCACAAGAGTACAGGGAGACGAGTTGTCACACGGAAAGCTACTAGAGAGCCAGACACCTATAAAAGTGGGTCCTACTGTACGGAGTAAGAGATATGTGCAAGTGAGTGACTTGGAGAAGCGAGAAGGTGAGCGGTCGCGGACGCTCACTTTCACGAGCGTCGCACCCAACAAACAGTCATCTAGCGAGAGAAAAGAAAAAATGACAAACGGAGTCTCAAGCCAGGCACAAGGCAGCTCGCCAACTATTATACGCTCTCGAGAAATGATGGTAGTGGAGTTGGGACGCTGAAATGTCGCGGTAGGATGCGCTGGTACCTAGCCACTGCATTTACGAGAATTTGCAGGTGAAGTTCCACAGCAACCATCGAGCAACGCTAAGCGCGCTTAGCGACACATGTTGCTGCGGTTGCTAGTAAATGGACGGAATGACATGTTGTATACTTCGTCAAAACTCAATCACCTTTTCTTAGCGACACTCTTAGCGGAGCGGCTATGCTTACCTAAGACGGCGACAGTGCCTGGCTGCTGCCTAAAAGAACAATTTGGTTAAGCTAACTGTGTTTAGACCGGTACAAATCAACGTTTACATCCTCTATCTTGTCTTCTATTTCTATATATTGCCGCGTCCCATACTACCAATTGCACCCGTTCATGCTCGAGCGTGGATGGAGTCAAGATGTATGATAGCCAAGGACTCCTCCCATCCTTGCTTTAGCTCTCCGTAATTCTTGATAATAGCATCAGAACCTTGTTTGCCGTAATTTATGTGCCCATAGTCTTCTTGAGATGTTTGCGCTCGATCATCGTAGGCTTGCATTTGTGCAACGGCCCAAATCTAATGTAATGATGCTCACACCCACCAACGCCAATCCCCCCACGGACAAGGAGTTTGTAAAATGCTGAGGACAGTGGGTGGTACTATGACTTCTAGAGGGAAAAGGAGACAAAATGTCCCCACTCGACTCATGTATTAGGCCGGCTGTTTCCTTTGACATCTAGCTCAAGACTAGGAGGAGCATAGTCCCAAATATGACCACTCTCCCAAGTTTCTGTTTCTTCTTGACGTGCTTTTGGATCCTCACCCCTTATAAATGCTTCGTTTCTCTTCTGTTCGAGCCACCTGTCAACTTGGGGGATTGATAAAGTCAAGTTCTCCAAGCGCTGCTTCTCGCTATTTGTCAACATGAACGGCTTACCCTCTTTCGACCTATCGTCCTTGGTGGTTAGGGTATCATATTCTGCAAACATATTGTCTCGTAAGTGCTGCTTTTCAACGTATTCTTCGTATTTCTGACGCCCACCCATGCATATGCCGTACCCATCGCAATAGCACGTGTTTTCTGCAGGGCAGTAGACTTCATGACCAGTGAAGATGTAGTGCCAAATATATTCGAAAACACGACCTGAATATTTATCGTTCATGCCGGTGTTCAAAAGCCACTTTCGGTAGTGCACTAGACGCTCTAATGGAACTTGACGAACTCTATCTCCAGAGACGGCGAACTGAGCACAGCATACACTTGAGAGTGAAGCCGGGATTGGCGCTCCGGGGTGTATTTCTTCCCAAATGTTTCTACGCATATATATCTCTTCTGGCTTGCTGAAGAAATCGAGGTCACCTCCGGGTCTGTCCATGTGTATCCAATCCGGGCAACCTGGGGCTTGATGGCATCTCATATTCATATATCCCAACCTTGCGACCCTATCATGGTTGAGCCGTTTTAGCATTGCCAGCATGTCTTGCATAACCAGATCGTTGTTGTGCCATGCGTGACGATGCGCGTGTATGAAGACAATGGTATCGGGCAGGTCATAGTAATGGTCAATCATGTATGTGAGGTAAACCATAGCCTCTCTACCCTTGTTCTTAGGCACCCTGTACTCTGCATTCGGATTCTCCACCTCATAAACGACAATCTTGGCATCAGGCACGTCTCTCTTCAGCCATCCAAGCTCTTCCTTCTTCGTTTTGGGCACAACAACAGCCCATGTGTAGTTCTCACCAGTCGGCTTCGGTACGCCTTCAGAGAATCGTAGCGAAACCCCGAAATCTAGAGGATCACCACGCATCCAAGACTTCGAGCTCGTTGCGCTTTGGAAATTGGGCGACGGGGCGCGGCCAAGGCGTGTATAGGTCCATATGAGCAGGAACAGGACGAGTGCAGAGACGATGGAGACGAGGCGAGGCGGTCCAGCCAGCATGGCGTTGTCGCGATCAAGCAATGGCTCTATTCACCGCCGGAGGTATTGAGGCATGGAGAAACGCCTCATGGCCGGCGGGAGGTGGAACGACGCGAATTCTGCGGGCACAAGCACGAGTTGAGGGGAGGTAAGGATAGCGTGCCCAGTGACGCGTTTCACCTTAGCAGCGCTACCTTGCGCGACATTGCCGGCCAGATGCCAGACCGTAGGACTGGATATGCTTCGACAAGCTTCTGCGCGCAAGGTGGATTAATGACATTGCGTACAGGAACAATATGTGCAGCACGAGTTAGAAGGAAGGATGACGTCGAGACACAAATGACCCGGATATTGGACGCCAAGGAAAGCATGCCCCCAGAAATTCACACTACCACACGACTGTGTCTATTCCTGCACACACATCTGAGTTCCCATAGAGTCAGGGAGCAGATGTGTATCATCTACAAACATAATCTACGGATATAGTAAACAAGATCGTAACCTTCAAGTGTTACTACTGGCTGTATCGATTGCAGCGTAAATAGAGGAGCGTCTATGAGAGAGATTGCGACGCAGGCATATTGTTTTACAGATCTCAACAGCCCTCGGCAGTTTGAATAGGGCCGGACTTCGCTTGCGGAGACCTATTGTATGCCTGCTTTTCTCCAGATCTGTGGACGATCGACGATACTGCCGCTGACATTTGGAATGTGCCTAAATTCCGGAAAGACATGCATACTATGTGTACGCACACTTTGAAATTGTGCTCTAAGTGGTTCACCTCTGATACACAGTTAAGTGATATAGCTAGTATCTGACAATAATCAAGGAAGCCGATTTCTTTTAATGCTCATGGTTACACCTGACAATGAACTTCGAATTTGACCCATAGAGCTCGCGATTTCTTGGTTACACAAGGAGCAGAGACGTGTCGGACCTCTACCCGTGTTCGAGTAACCACTAAGTGCCACTCCTACTAAAATTCCTACTTATCCCGTCCGAAGAATCTGCATCGTCTTTTGCAACAACAAGCCGAGCCCCTTGACGCGTCCCGGATAAAGCTAACAGTGTCGCCTCTCCACGCCTGGCTTTGATTGCATTGAGGCGACCTAGAAAACTTGTCGGAGCTGGCATAGTCTGCTGCGCATGTGTTCTAGTGGCAGTACTGTCTTGTCCTCGCTCATCGGTAGGAACAGATGTCTGTGCATCCCCAGACGGTACTTCGTCCGACTTTTTACCCCCAATTTCGCCGCTATCGTCGAAGAGATCATCTCGCGGTCGCATCTGCGCAACTCTGGCCACTAACTTTGCTGACCCCATTGCCAGAAAATCAACCGCAGGCAGCTTTTGCAGCGGTGTCCCCACATCCTCATCGTGGTCATCTGGCTTCTTGAAAATTAAGTCCGTACCCAAGCATTTTAGCCACTGGCAGCTTAGAAGCTGTCCGTTGTACAACAGTAAAGGATTCTCCGTATGCAGGCCAGTAATCTGCAGTTCGCCCAAAGTTTCGTCAGAGCTCTCATTCCCCTGGACGTCTAGCATACTTTCTGCGTCTTTGTGCTCCGCATGGAGCGCTCTGAGTTTGCTTTTGAGGTGAACCGGGTGCCCTTTGACGCCTGGAGTATTCGCGGTTGTCTGGACAGCCGGGATATTGGACATGTCTATGGGGATGTAAAAATCCTCAGTGGTGGTAGTGTCGTACTCATATTCCCACTCTTCGTCATCTTCTGCATTAACCATGATGATGATGATGCGTTACGTGACATTAGTTGATCACAAGTGGAGTGCTCCGATGGCATGAGAACATAAGGTCTCTGGATTGAATGACGAATAATGGGACTAGGAGCCAACCAAATCGTTGAGGGTACTAACCGCTTTAGGAAGAAACACCTAAGGGGACATATGAGACATTTCACAACAAAACCACAATTGGTTTCACAACTATGTAAAGTTTGTTTTAAGTATCCTGGATCGCTCATAGTCTGGTGAAACACTACTGTCTTTGAGCTTAGCTATCGATAGCGCATTCTCTTCACGCATCGGGGTCTATGGTACAGTTGATCTATTCACATCTAAAGCGCCAACTACTTTGCTGTGTAGCACACGCTTTTATATCATACACTAACACTGTATCCACTGCTGATGCCTCTCCCGAGTCCTCTTTTCTTCAGCCACTTCCTCGCCTCATCTGCCCAGAAAACACAGCTTGCCACAGCGATCAGGTGTATGAGATCTATCAAGCCCAGGGCCTCCGTCTGGAACACGCTCTGCAGCGGAGGAAAATAAATGACCATGAGCTGGCCAATCAAGCTGCCGGCAACGGCGTAATTGAACATCTTGTTGCCGAAGATTTGGATTTCGCCAGCGAGAACGGACTTGCTTTCGGAACGACAGGTGAGCGCATTAAACATGTCGAAGAGCACAAAGCAAGTGAATGTCATGGTAGTATCGCGGGCTGTAATCTCCCCATCACCGCTCATCTCGCGATAATAGGTCATGAGGGTACCAAGCATAATGATGGTGGCAGATTGTAGGACACGTTGGAGAAGAGCGCGTGTTAGGACACGTGCTTTACGAGACCGTGGTGGTCGCGACATAACTGCCGGGTCGACAGGCTCGACACCGAGAGATTGGGCTGGCGGTCCGTCCATAAGAATATCTGAGAGAAGTTAGACAAGTACAAGTGGGGTTCAAGAAGGCACATACTAATCCAGAGAATCTGCATAGCGTTGAGCGGGTTTTGGAAGCCTAGAAAGGTGCTAAAAAGAACCAGGCTAAGTGCTGCAGCAGAAGTACTGAGCTGGAAAGTGAGAAAGTTTTGAATGTTGTAAAAGATGCCTTTTCCTTCTTCAATAGCACTTAGAATGGTTGAAAAGTTATCGTCTGTAAGGATCATATCGGCAGCTTCTTTGGCAACGTCTGTACCCAGTCGCCCCATAGAAATGCCGATATCTGCCTTTTTCAGGGCCGGAGCATCGTTGACACCGTCGCCAGTCATGGCCACGACATCTCCCCGTGCTTGTAGGGCACGCACAATTTTCATCTTATGTTCTGGACTCGTGCGTGCAAAGATGGAGGTTGTAGCAATCGCTTGCGAAAGCTCTTCTTCGGTCATCCGGTCCAACTCGTCGCCACGCAAGACGGAGCGTCCGATTGACGAGTTTGTGCTTATTGGCATGCCTAGCTTCTTCCCGATCGCAACTGCGGTTGTCTCTGCGTCGCCAGTGATCATGATTACTTTAACTTTGCCCGCCATCAGGCGTCGAATAGCCCTTTCTACGCCTTTTCTTGGAGGGTCGCTCATGCCAACAAGACCAGCGAATATTAACCCTCGGTAGTGTTCGTCGTCTCCAAGCGCGGAAGCCCCGGAGGCAGCAGGAGAAGCATTTCCACTCGTGCCCTTGCGGCCGAACTTTGAGGCGCCGCTGGCAAAACCAAGTACCCGTAAGCCGTCTTGTGCCATCTCATCTGCCGCCTTAATAGCTTCCTGCTTGCGGGCTTGATCTAATGGAACTTCTTGGCCTTGAGTGTTGACATACGTGTCACAGCGTTCAAGTACTTTCTCTAAAGCACCTTTGATGTACGCCACATCTGGACCAGGAGTAAGTTCCCGAGCTGAACTACCACTGATAACGACACCCATCCATTTTCTTTCAGAACTGAATGGTGTCTCATATAAACGAGTACCGATGCGTTCTCTCACGTCATCTTCTCCAAAAGCATCCAGAAGGTCGAGCAGAGCAATGTCGGTCGGTTGCCCTACCCACCGGCTCTTCACTCCGGAAGTATCGTCTCCTAGTGTAGAGGACAAGACAGCGGCAGTAGAGGCTGCCTGCGTTCCTACAAGTCGTGCATTGTTGACGATATTGCCTATTCGTAGAATGTTCCGGGTAGGTGCGTCCAGAATATTTGTATCGTGCTTCTTCACATCCAACGATGACGACTCCCCTAAATGCCAGATCTTAGTGACAGTCATATGGTTAGTTGTCAAGGTGCCTGTAGCGTTATTAGTAGCATTCTCGCGTTGTATTTTCAGTCGCCATACCTGTTTTATCGCTGCAGACAACATTGACAGATGCCAACGTCTCAACACTCGGTAGACGTCGAACAATGGCATCTCGTTTTGACATACGCAGGACGCCTAATGCGAGCGTCACAGTAACGATGATTGGCAAACCTTCGGGGATAGCAGCAACAGCCAGTGAGACACCAATTTGAAACATCTCCAAAAACTCCCAACCTCTCCAAAGTCCCACCAAAATGATGAAGGCGATGACGCCAAATGACATGTAACTCAGTTCTTTACCCAACCTGTCCATCGAAAGCTGCAATGGAGTGCGAGGACTCTCGATTTCCTGTAGAGAGGCAGATATAGCTCCAAATTCGGTGTTACCACCGGTCCCAATGACCAAGCCTTGTCCGTAACCAGAGCGTACCAGCGTGCCCATAAAGGCAATATTCTTCTGATCGTTGAGCCGAATGTCAGCACCCACGGTACCGGCAGCGGGCGAAGCATAGAAGGGAGATGCAGGTCGCTGGTTGCCATTGGCAGGATGGATGGTGTCAGGAGCTTTGGAAACTGGCTCATTCTCGCCTGTCAGATTTGACTCATCAATTGTAAGGTCAGCTGCGTGGGTAATCCGTATGTCTGCAGGAATGCGGTCCCCAGTATGGAAAAGCACCAAATCGCCTGGGACCAACAAGGTAGCGGAGATGGTGTTGGAGCGACCCTCTGCAGCTTCAAGCGACGCTGGTGTGTCTTTAGTGTCATCTAGTTCCGAGTCTTCCCCAGCTACATCATTTGGCGACCGACCATTTCGTGATTGTTCCATACCCGCTCTGATCACATGAGCAGAATGGGGTACCAGCTGGCTCAGAGCCTCAAGTGACTTCTCGGAGCGATATTCCTGGACAAAGCCCACAGTGACCACAATGGTAACTGCTGCCGCTATGCTCACAGCATCGTCAATATTGCCCATGAACAACGACACTGCCGCGGAACCGAGTAGAAGCAATATCAAGGTCTCCTTGAATTGCTTGAGGAAGCGCAGCCACAGCGGCTCGGGGTCTTCGTGGGGGAGCTCATTGAGGCCATGAGTAAGTATTCGCGTCGACGCGTTAGAGGAGGAGAGGCCGCGAGATACGGAGGTATCAAGTTTCTGGGCAGTTTCTTGGGGTGACAGGAGGGAGTATTGGGAGGTTATGGACTAATAACAACATCAGTTAGCGCGAGGTTCGCAGGCGCATGTCTGTGACAATGCGGGAGCAATGGAGTGAAATACCGAAGGTGTAGCTCGTCGTTGGGGGAGCTCAGGGGGTTGCAGCAGTGGTGATGGCGCGCGAGAGGGCTTGTCTGGTCCATTGAGTGTATTATAGAGTGGCAGCGACGGCGTCGAGGCTCTGGACATGTTTGCATGGCCAAAGGCCACTGGTGCACGGCGCTCGAAGCGGAGGCCGAGTGCGAAGTCGGTGCGGTATCAGGGGTGGAATTTCGGTATGCCGGCTATCTCATGGATGCTGTAGAAGTCGCACAGGTGGCACAGGTGGATGCAAGCGGCGCTGGTGTGGTGGGAGACAGGAGCATTTGTAGGATGGATCGATCTGGCTTGATGAATTAAAACGTAGACTAGACACGACCCGAGCGCCTCATATGACGCCTGGGGGCCAATCCTGGCACTGGTGCTGAGTTTCACACTTCTATGGAGCGCTTGTTTGGGCAGTGCTTCAGAGACAACGTCCGACTGCGTCGCTGGCCAGCGCAATGCAGGCCAGAATTGTTGCACGCTCTCTAAGTCCTGGTCGACCCGGGCAGCGCATCGCATGTCTTAGCCGTACCGGATTTGGCCATGCTTCCTGCTGGAATACGCCCCCAGGTGCCCGTTTACGTCCCACTAGAAGCTACATGGTCTCGCGCCTCGGCATTCACCATGCCGTGCTACGCCAGATTGGCCCTGGGATGCGAGGCCATGGTGAAGGCCCTCGCGCCTCGTTCGTCAGGCGATCCTGACAAAGCAGGCTCGTGGTCCGTGCTCGCTCTCCCAGCCTCCGTGCCAGCCTCAACCTTGAACTGCGGATCGCCCTTGACACGCGCCTCCAGACCCCCCCGCCCTCAACACGCTCACGACCTTCGCTGCCATCGCGAAATCACGGCGCGCGCTCGGCGCCTTCGTCCCTGCTATCGGCGCACAATATAACACGTTCCCGCGTTCGGCGAGCCGACGCGCCGCGATCAAAACAAACCAAGCCCGCGCCTATCCATCGCCATAACCCGCTGCGTCGACATCGTCAACCACCGTCGCCATGTTCTATCCAGACCAATTGCTGAAGGACTCCCCTGCGCTGGCCGCTGTATGGCTGGCTGCCAACGTGGAGAAGAGGCTCACCAAGAACCAAGTCCTGCAGGGCAAGCTCGAAGACCGCATCAGCGAGATCATACAGCCGCGCGTTCCAATTTCGCTGCGCACCAGCAGTTCTTTGCTTCTTGGAGTCGTGCGTATCTACAGCAGGAAGGCTCGCTATCTCCTCGATGACTGTAGCGATGCGCTGTGGAGAATCAAGATGGTGTGTCTTGTTCAAAGACATCCTTTCTCTCGCCGCTAACTCAGCTGGCAGGCCTTCAAACCAGGCAATATCGATTTGCCTGCAAACTCGCACGTAGCTAACCCTGCTACGCTAACTCTTCCTGATGCAATCACCGACTTAGATCTGCTTGCGCCGATGCCTGACCCGTCATTACTTCTGTCGCAGCCCCTCAATTTGAATCTTGGTCTTCCGGACATTGCCATACCCGAATGGGACAGCAGTCAGTTCCTTTCAGGCAGTATCGAGCAACCACGCCGTGAACCGGAAGTTCTGGATGAGGTTGACGATTTGAACATCGATATTGGAGAAGATTTAGATTATACTGCTCCATTCGGCGACGACATAAGCATTGAGGGTGGTCGTAATGCTCCCATTGGCCGACAGCAATCCGAAGCTGACTTCACCGAGTCCAAGGAAATTGGAGATGATATTCTGAATTTAGATATTGGAGAGGATCTTACCGAACTCACTCCTGTCCCAGAACCTATCGTTGGCGACGTGGATATAACTATGGGCGGCATGTCAGAGCTCGAGGATCTTCAGGCCCCGCCCGTTGCATCGGCACCGGAGGGCCGCGAACGGACAATGTCCCCTCTGTCGGAGCTTGGCGAGGAACAAGAGCGTGCATTAGAGCAAGAACTGCAGAATACTAGTATGTTCCAGCCTCCAGTCGAGGAGGAGCAGGATGAAGAGGAGGAGCAACACCAAGCCCGTGCCAAGCGCCGAAGGGTAATTCAACAGGATACCCAAACTCAGTTGTCCGCCGCAGAGATCCGCAAGCAACAGAATGATCATGATGATATTCTCAGACCGGCATCGTTCCTACCTCGTGATCCGCTGCTCATGGCTCTGATCAATATGCAAAAGTCGGGTGGCTTTGTATCAAGCATCCTTGGTGACGGTCGAAGTCAGGGGTGGGCTCCAGAGCTGAGGGGCATTCTTTCGTTGGAAGTTGTGACACGGCCAGTCCAGAAGCGCAAGCGTGATAACGCTGTGACTGACGCAGCAGCAGCAGCACAGTCTCGTGCTTCAGTGGAAAGGACACCTCGTTTGGAGTTTGAAGAGGATGAGCCCGTCCTAGAGTATGCTGATGTTGAGATTGGTAGAGATACTACTGTTCGAGAAGACAGCGAAATTATCCAGCTGCCTGACGAGGGCATCATTCCCCAAGAAGAGGAGGAAGAAGTCTTCTCCCCCATCGCGGACAACTTTGACGACACCACCGCCCCCCTCCTGCACCCCGCAGATAGTGGCGTCGTCTCCCTTGAAACTAAACATGCTGTGCATCTCCTCCGTCAGGTCTTCGGCGACGCCGCAGAGACTAGCGAGGAAGAACGCAGGAACACAGCCGTTTCCTTCCAGGGCATGTTCCCTGAGGCCTCGACCACAAAATCCGACATTGCCCGCATGTTCAACGAAGTCCTCGTCCTTGGCACCAAAGACGCCATCAAGGTCGAACAGCAAGCCAAGGACAACGAGCTCAGCGGCCCCATCAAGATCCGTGCTAAGCGCGGCCTCTGGGGCTCCTGGGCTGAAACCGATGTCTCCGGCGCTGAGGCCATCAAGGCCGCTGCTGCGGCCGAGGCTGCTTCTGCGCCTGCCGAGCCCACGCGGGCTTCCGATCTACCTGCGGCTCCTGGTCCTTCCGCCCAGGTCTCTGTCGAGGCGTAATTTCACGACAAAAGTTTCGAGCTTGCTTTTCTGTTGAGGCATTTGATGACGTAGTTGAGCTGAGGGTCTCTACCTGGCGTTGGAATACCCTTCGATTTTTTCACGTGGTATTAGGGGGGTTCTCTGGTAAAGAATATGGGGAAGAGGGAGTTCGGGTGGGTACTTGGCGTTTGGGAAAGGCAAGGGGGGTTATATGTTATTCATTGGGAATTCCTTGTAGCATTGTTGTATCTAGAATGTTGGGGGTTTTTCACTATTGGCAATTGGATAACACTTGGTGTCATAGGAGTCGTTCTCGGTCCTGATTTACATGAGAATACACAGGCCAATGAGTATTGACAAACGTGCCTATGCAAAAAAAAAAAGGTATAACTATCAACACTAAGCAATGCCACAGTTCCTAAGGGTGCTCTTCGGACTTATTGAACCAGCCCTTTAAAAAAAACCATCCCATTTTGAACTATTAAGGGTCTCAAAACCCTAACTTACATTGTGACGGCAGAATCAAGGGACCCAGAAACGCCCATCACAAGTATATGCCGTAATCGAAGGGGTGTACAGGAACCAAAAGGTACTCCGCCGAAAGAAGAAAGCCTCCTTACCAACCAACGGAGAGAACGATGAAGTGGAAACTAGAGAAACGTAAAACTGAAACATTATGTTCATCTCGTCATTCTAATATCCGTTACCTTGGCCGTTCTCTTGCTCATGCGGATACCATCGCTGAGTCGTATTGAGTCTGATCGAGTTCGGCCTGGATCCTTTCTTCTTCTCGACCTTCAACTCACTGCCGTTTACTGCACCGACTCCGTTCTCTCCCCTTGCAGCACTCACGGCCTCGTTACCGGCATCCCTCAGGGCATCTTTGACCATTTTGGTTGCCTCAGCCTGCAGGTTGGGGATTTCCTTCTCGTCATCGGATTTGGATAGATAAGATTCCAACAGCGCTTTGAGTGTCTGTGCGCGCACTGGTTTGGCGAGGTAGTTGTTCATGCCAGAATCAAGGCATTTTTCACGATCGCCCTGGATGGCAGAGGCTGTCATTGCAATGATGAGGATGTTGCGTATGTTCGGATCTTGATGTTTACGAATGAGTCTCGTAGCTAGTATATCGTCAGCATTATTTTCTTTGCGGAAACGAATAGGTGGAGGAGTATCTGTAAGGGCACGGCACAACACCGGCTCACCTTCGTATCCATCGCAGTGTGGCATCTGCACATCCATAAGCACGAGGTGGAATGGTCTTCCATTAGCGCTTGCCCTTTCCAACGCATCGATGGTCTTAAATCCATCTAGATAGGCGTCGCACTTGAAACCTAGCTTGTGCACAAAACTGATTGCAATACGCTGATTGATCAGGTTGTCTTCCGCGATGCATATCCTCAGCTCGTTCCTGGGAACAGTGGAAAGGTCAATAGTTTCTGATGATTCCTCGTGTCCATTGTTCTCCTGAGATGAAAATTTCGCCATCGGGTCTTGGTCGCGCTGACCATATTGTCGTATCTGGGCTTCTGCTCTGGGAACCTTGGTGAAGCGGAGGGAGAAAGAGACTGTTGTACCCATACCCGGGGTAGATTCTAGCCACACGCGGCCGTGCATGACGTTCTCAATGAGCGCTTTGCAGATGCTCAAACCTAACCCTGTGCCGCCGTAACTGCGAGAACTCGAAGATTCGATCTGACTGAATGGCAAAAATAACTTCTTCTTTTGCTCTTCTGGAATGCCGATGCCAGTATCAATGACACTGCATGTAACATCGATCCATTCGTCGGATTCTTTGTCAACCACCGCGCGAACAGTGACCGAACCTTTGGGTGTGAATTTATAGCTGTTGGAGAGAAGATTCATCAAAATCTGATGCAGTCGGACGGGATCACCCAGGACTAGAAGTTCAGGGTCCAGTTCGAGTTGCTCAACAGTCTTCAGGCCCCGCTCTGCGTTTGTATATGCTAGTGCTCGCACGACCTCGGTGATCGTTTCATTGAGGGAGAGAGGCATGGAAATGACGGTCATTTTACCAGCTTCAAGCTTGCTATAATCGAGAAGATCGTTGATGATGCTGAGCAGAGTATCCGCGCATACCCTGATGCTATCTGCATAACCAGCTGTGTTATTGTCAGCTCTTGCCCTCTAGATGTTAGTAGAAGCGACTTTACCTTGCTCGTGACTTAGGGTACTGGCTTTTAACAGCTCACTCATTCCAATGACACCGTTGAGAGGCGTCCGCAGTTCGTGCGAGACGTTTGCTAAGAAAAGCGATTTGGCTCTAGCGGCTTCTTCTTTGAGTTTCATATTTCTGATCGCGACGGCCTCCGCTTCCTTCGCTTTGACCTCGGCTGCTCTTGCTTGTGCCAGTGCTCTCTTCTGCATCTCTAACATGGCCTCATTACTCGCGCTAACCTTTTCGACCTTCTTGAACAGCTGCGCATTCGCTAGTGAAATTGCGATTTGATTGACAAGTAGTCGTAGTACATTTGTATTTCGTTGAGTGAATGAATTTGGCGGACCTTCAACATATATTGAGCCCATAAGATGATCGGAGTGTACGACAGGAATGCAGATAACAGCCTTGCCGTCCGGATTTCGTTTGAGGTATGACTCGGAGATATTGGAAAAACGATCATCCTCGTAAAGATTTTGGCAGAAAACAGTCTCACGAAACCTAAGTGTATACAGCGTGACGTGCCTTGCAAGGACGTCATCTACTGCATCGAGAGGCTGACCATCAGGGAAAGAGGTAACCTCTGGGGAGCCGTCATCCTTGTCAGATTCATTCGTTGCAACACAAGCCACGCTCCATTGTATGTGGCTGTCCTCAACTACAATGCCACAGAGTGAAGCACCCGTTGATTCCAATATGATTTCAGCCATTTTTGCCATGAGTTTGTCGATGTTTAGCTCACTCGAGAGCACTTGACTGCTCTCTAAGATGCTGGAAAGGTCAAGCATGTCCAACCCCGCTGCAGAAAAGCCATTCTGAAGTTGGAGATCATTTGGCCGCTGTACGGAGTTTGTGGGTGCGAGCCAATCTTGAGTCCTATCGACGAGCGATTCATCTTCGAGCAAACGTTCTTGATCATCGTTTTGCTCAAGCCTAAATGGAGTATTCCCGGTGTCGATGACCGTAGTCTGCACTGCAACATCCATAGTGCTCAAGGATGCTGTACCGCGTATCAACCACTCGTACTTGGTAGTGAGCTGATTTGCCTTGCCAAATGCAGAGGTTCGACGGTAAATTGAAATGCAATCTTTCAAAATATGGCGTGCGGGTCTCAGGGCCTTTTTTCGAATTAACCACTCGCCATATAGCTCGAAGGCATATGCTTCATCCAGACAAAACCCGTGGATTTCGCTGTGGTCCATGGCTAGTTCGTAGTTCTGTAGAGCAGCTGGTGGATCACCTGTTACCTCGGCGACCCCGGCGCCGAGCAGCGAGATCCAGTGCCTGAAATTGACGTCTGTGATCACACAGCAAGATTCTAGTTTAGTGACTGTTGTGTTGATATAGGCTAACATGCTCGCCTTATCAAGATGTTCGGGGTCCTCTTTCAGTAAAGCCAAATATGCCAGGGATAAATGGAACATGACGGAGAAGGTTTGACGCTGGCACCATAGACTGTCTACCATTGGCAACAATTGCTCTGCCAGAGCGATAGCTTCGTTATAGTACCCATAGAGTACCAAGATCGCAAGCTTAGCAGTGAAATAAAATGTCTTTGGGCGCTTCGGGCTGGTGGCGTGTTTCTCAAGATACTCAACATAAGCCTCAGAGTCGTGCTCGGAATCGGAGAAAACAAGCGCAGCATCATGAACTCCCGTCTTCCCTTGCAGTGCACGAGCAGATTGACGAGAAGCAACCAGGAAAACTCCTCCACGTAGATCACGCTGCCAATTCTTGAATTCCAGGGGTGCTTCTTCAATCCATGCTTCTATTTCTGCAGCGTCGTGAGATGCCATGAGTCGGAAATGAGATACCACGCCGAGATTCAGTAGGGAGAGGATCCGATCGCCAGCTAGGATGGAAGCATTCATTGCAGAGTTGAGTTCTGGGATCATGTCGGATATGGGCGCTTCAAGATGGCCGAGGAACAGCGTTTGTAGAGTCTGACCTCGTCCAATTGTGTAATGATCATCGGGGTACAGGTCAAAGAGGCGTTTTGCTATGGTACCGCACTCAACAGCAAATTCGATCATATTGAAACGACCACCAGCGACGGAACCCAGATGAACATAGCCCATTGCAAGCTGCGGTACTGTTCCACGATGTAAATGCAATTGCACTAGTTTGATGGAACTTTGATAGAACAAAAGGCTGTTCGACCAAAATGCAGCACTAAGGAGCTCCACGAATACTGGACCCATTATTATCAGCTGGCGATCGTCCGTCGTTGGAGGACGCGAAAGCAGTTGCTCCTTGTCCATCGATTTTAGCAATGCACAGGTCTCTTGAAATTCTTTGTCGCATTCCTCCCATGAAGTCGGAGCAATTGGTACTCCAAGTAGCGACAGACAATCTTTCAATGACTGAAAAGCGCCATAGCTGTCACCTCGAACGGCGAAGACGCGTGATTGTAGAATAAATGATGAAGCCATGTCGCATGGATCTCGGGCGTTCCTAAATGTTGTCCTAATCAAGGCGAGTGCTTCGTCATACATAGATTGGTGCCAATAGCACTCAGCTGCCCGAACAAAAAGCTGCAGAGTTTCCTGATATGAGACGTCAGGTCCATCTTTCCACGGATCTTCCGCCAGTAGTTGTAAGCAATGGACAAAATAATATGTGCCTAAGGACTTTGCACCAGACTCGCAAGCCGTTTCTGCAGCCTGATAAAGGATGTCTCGAAAAGGAGCCCTCTGGGTCTCTCGAGCCTTTAAGAGAGGCGTAGCTAAGCAGATATGTCGACTTCGTAAATACAGCGCTTTGGATCCCGGAGTCGAGTCGAGGCGGAAATCACCTCCCAGGGTCGTTAACTTCGCAATGATATAATGCATCATTGCAGTATCCCATTCTGCTTCCAGCATAGTAACAGCAGCTTTGAGGTAGCGGTCATGGCTGAAACGGAATTTTTCCTCTTCTTCGGCTGGCATAAGCACAAATGAGTCGAGGGCGCTATTCAATGCAGTGACTGCGTTTTCTTTTCCTTGAAGTAGAGGGAGACGAGCCGTATCGACATCAAACGGTGCGGTTTTTGGATCCATCAGCCTTCTAATGAGGTCAAAAGTAAAAGAACCTGCCAGCAAGGACGCCCAAGCCACCAATTTTCGCGTTACGGCAGGTAGCTCTCGAAGTCTCTTCGAAATGAAATCGCCGTCGATAGAAGAGCCATATTCTGGGCTTTCGAACGCATCGAAAACTTTGTCGAGGTCAAAAGCCCAGCATCCCTGTCTCCAGCAATAGTAGACACACTGTTTTCGATAACAGGTATCTAATATCTCACGAATATAAAACACATTTCCTCGAGACTTTTCTTGCACAACAGCAACTAAAGGAAGAATATAGTCTTTGTCCCGATGCAGGGTTTCGGCGACATATTCAGCGGTATCGGCCTCGGTAAATGGAAAAAGCTGGATCTTAGTTGCTGTTGGTAGGAGAGCACGCATCTCTTTTGGAATACCCCCCTCTTCCTGATGAGTTAGAATGAGAATAAGAGGTATCTTCGCCTGCACAATATGCTGTATGAGCTCGGCGCTCTCAGGATCAGCATTTTGGACGTCTTCTAGAGCCCAAATGCAGAGTTTTTGCATGGCAAACAAGCGCAGGACATCTATAAAGACATTCATGAACCTTGTTGATTTGGACGCCCCACCGCTCCGCAACCATGCCTCTGCAGTGTGACCAGCACTGCCACAATGGATCGCAGGTGACGAAGCTCTCCGACAGTTTTCCTGCTTTGCCATTCTTACTTCACGTGGCTCAGCAGGCTGGGTAGCACCACCTGTAGACAGCAACCACTCTGGTAGGTCCAAGTAGCTATGAAGAATCGGCCAAACACCAGTATTCCTAAGGTAATTCCTAAGGTTGGTATGAAAGTCGGTGCTTACATCAGCTTCGCTGAATACCTGGCGAAACAGACTGGACATGACCCTCAAAATCGGCTCAAAAGGTGCCTTCTTAGCTTGGTCGAATTTGGCAGAGGCAAAGTATCCTGCACTGCGCGCCGTGGTCTGTATGCTTTGGATTAACTTAGATTTACCCAAGCCTGCAGCGCCTCCGACGGCAACCACCTCACAACGAGTTTTTCTTCCCAGCCTCGAGCTTCGAGCGTTTGACATGGACCGCAGCAAAGAGCCACTTTCGGACTGGTTGGACCGTGACAGCGACAAGGTCCCTTCTATGCTGTTATTGGAGTGGCCCCTACTAGGCTGAGTAAAGATGCGGATATCGGAGGCGTCGTCGCCAATTGAGCCTTCCGACTGAACCGTGCTATCCTGTGATGACCGGTGAATCGTTCGAGCGGCTTCCATAAAGACTGGACCGGAGCTTATGCCCGAAACGCTGTTCAGCCGACTATCCGAGCCCCTGGAACTAGTGCTATCTGATATGATATCATCGAGCTGGTTTGTTTCCATGCGAGGGTCAGAGAATGAAGAGTTCGAGCTTAAGCTGGTCAACGTCTTTCCAAACAGAGGCCCAATGCGACGACGTTTAGATACGCGTTCGATTACATCGATTATAGCTTGACGTTCTTTATCACGGCCAATCTGCTTAAGAGGTAGATTGAAGAAGCAGCTGATATCCTTGGTGCCGACTTGAAAATTTGCCAAGGCTTCAGTATCGCCTTCAGAGAGCAGCTCACGGATCTTAATGAGATCGAACTTTAGGCCGCTTGTACTGAAGTACCTCTCTTCAATGTTCTTTTGGGTCATGCGTTGAATGACGGCCGATAGAGCGTCCGGAACGTCCATACGTTTTGATGATATAGGAGGTATGCGCTTGCTAAGGACATTTTGCATTACATCAATAGGCGTTCTACCATCAAACGGTGTTTCTCCACAGAGCATGATGTAGAATAAAATTCCAAGACTATAGATATCGGTTCGAGTATCGGGCTCGGCTCTAGTAAAACTCATTAGTACTACAGGCTTCCACTATGTGCAATGCGCTTCAGAAGGCTACAAGAAGGAAATTAGGCGGCTCTTACGGCATTCGTCCGGTCTGTTCCGGGGCGATGAAGGCAAGTTTCATCTCAACACCAACTTCTTTGCTTAGGACGTTCCAACCGGCCGATGTGAGACCATTTTCAAAAGTCCTTGCCCCGCCACCAAAGTTGATCATTCTAACCATGCCATTTTCTGCGAAGTGGAATGCGTCACCGCGTATCTCTCCGTGTACGACTTGGTGGCCGTGATGCAGAATCTCAAGGCTCTCGGCGGCTCCTACAGCGAAGTCGAGAAAGGTCAGTAGCGGTATGCCACTGTTGTACTGAAAATTCTGGAACATCCAGGCGTCGCCATGATGCGTTGCTTTGTAGGCGTTTGGGCCAAAACGGACCATGTCCTTCAGATAATTAGGCCCTGGCGCCTCGCATATAAAAGCGACAAGAGGTGTTGTGTTTCCAGGTTTCGGAGGCAGTTTCACAAACTCAAGAGGACGTATGAAATGGCGGCTTTCTGGATCAGACTTCTTGATGATCAATTTGCATAGCTGCCACTCGCGCTCGATGCGCAGGGTGTGTGTCGAAACACGGCCTATCACAGGGATATCCCTGGCGAGATCTGCCTGGTGGATCAAAGCCGTGGCAGCGCTGGTCTCGCTGCCAGAGGACCTGTGGGTGCGCAGCTTAGGCCGGCCTGAATCTGGAGAGTGCGACGAGGACAAAGAATTTCCGGCGCTACGGCCACGAGAGACGGGGCGGTCGATCGAAGCCTTCCGGATGCCCCAGAAATGCCAATTATCATAGGACTGCATCAGTTAGAACAGTATGGGCAGCATGGAGTCTGGGAGGCGGACCGAATGGAAGGGCGGAATCTCAGTATCCCACAGGTAGTTTGGAAGGTCGGACAGGCGCGAGAGGATGTCCTCAAAGCGCGCGCTGCGGTCTGCATCGTCTTCGGGCGCGGCCATGGTGCCTATTCAAAATATCGAGCGTCCTTGCTTCACGACATGTTCTGGAGTGGGGTCGACGCGCGGGAGGGAGGGGAGCTTCCGACAGCTTCTCACGAGGACAGGAGGTGGATGGCGAAGGACAGACAGTCCAACGCTGGGAGGGTCACGCGGCAAAGCACAGTGCACAGCAGAGCAGAGCAGAGCAAAACAATAGAGAATCAATGTGGGCGCTGAGCTGTGGACATAGCGCGGATGGCATGGGAGGTCCGGCGCATGCCTGTCGCTGACTGATGGGCCGTCCAGCCACCAAAGCTCTGGTCTCCGCTGCGGTATTGCCCAGGGTCTCCATCGCCTCATCCACTCAGCGATGGTGCACGGCAAGCGGCCGCCGTGTCTTTGTCCCACGTCCGCCTGCACCGTTTGGGCCTAGCAGACGATCGCCGCAGCAGCCAGCCCGACGGACGACATCAACACTGTTGAGCGTCGGAGCAGAGCTGCAGCGCGCCCTCCAGGCAGCATTGTTTTGCAATAAATCCCAGCTTCTGAGCCCGCATTCCGCTACATCGCCCCGTCTCTGCCGGTGCTTCCCCTGAAAGTCCGCCGCGCAGCAAAGTCCTCGACTGGGCAGTGACGCAGCCCCCTCAGCCCTCGACCCATTCACTGCCCCCCCACACGAACCCCCAAGGCCACTCCCTCGAACTTCTCAACACCACCGACCACCTTCCCCCACGATCGCCCGCTAGACGGCCTATGGTGGCTGGCTGCGCCTGCATTGCACACCTGAGCGGGCATCTGCAGCCTCCAATGCAGCACCATGGACTCGCCCGACCTCGACCTCGACCCTACCCACACGGGCGACGATCCGCCCAAGCCTCGCCAACTTCCGGCCGACCTCCCTACATCGCTCGACGATAGAAGGGCCGTTCACTTGCCCGCGGAAGAAATGGAGATATACGATGCCTGGCAGGGTGAGTGGCCCCCCCACGCCGACCGCGACCACCGCTGACGCTATAACAGGGCAGTCACAGTTCCTTACTACGCCTATGCCTGCGCGGCCTCTTAGTTTCAACCTTTCGCTCGACGACCCAAGCTTCGGCGATGAAGACATGCAGCAGCTAGAAGACAGTGACAGTCGTTTAGTCCAGATGCTGGCGCACCAGGCTCGCCTGAAAAATGACAACCACGGTGACGAGGCAAAAGTGGTTGCCGATGAGAAGCTTTCATACGAAGAAAAAAAAGAGGCTCTCCAGGGACTGTTCACCCTTGCAGCTTCAAATGGAGAGTTGGAAAGGGTCAAGAGGCTACTGGACGGGAAGGCCCGAGAATACATCGATATAAATGGTGTTGATACTGAGGGAACCCCTCCTCTCGTGTATGCAAGCTGTTTTGGCCATGAAGACATTGCGGAAGCGCTGATAAAGGAGGGAGCCAAGGTAGATGTACAAGACCGGAACTTATGGACTCCGCTTATCTGGGCCATGACCAACCGGCACAAGGGTATCGTCAAGCTCCTGCTTGAAAACGGCGCGTCGCCTGAGCACAAGTCCTCTGGAGGCCGGACTGCTTTTGATTTCGTGGAACCCAACAGCGAGATCTCTGACTACTTGAACGAAAGTGGCTATGCGATTGGGACTGCTGGTGTGACCGACGACTTCTACAGTTCGGGCTTCTCGCAGGACCGCTTCGAGCAAGAAATGCAGGAGAACGACATGAAGCGCCGCATGATGATGGAGAGCGCTTTTAACCTGGAGGTGGACCTTGGAAACTTGGGTCTTGACGAGCAACCAGAGGCAAGCCAACTCCCCTTTTGATTATGTAACATTCGCTTATCATTTCAGTCACCCGGTGTACTGGAGGAAGAGGCACAGGAGTTTGTTTGGGACCGTTGTCTGAACGATCAGATGTTCGTTTTCCAAGAGAACGAACTTGACCGCATCCTCGATATCATCATTACCAATATGACGCCACAGCGATCTCCTTCACAGAAGCCCATACCTGCTAACATACTATTCTTGAGTGCTCGGTACGCTCATTACCACTCTGGTCCTGAGCTTCTAGGTCTCCTTCTTGACTCAGCTATGAACAAGATCAACAACGTTGTGGAGAAGCACCTGTGGGACATGACCGTCCTTGCCTTTTGGATTTCTAATGCGACCCTCCTATTGCACTACCTCAAGAAGGATACTGGCCTGGTAGCAGCCACCGGCGATTTTCAACTGCAGCTTTCAGAACTCATCAACGAAATTTTCATCTTAATCATAAGGGATGCGGAACGGAGAATGGACAAATGCTTAGATCAGGCCATGCTCGATCATGAGCCGATGCCGGGATTTGAAGACATACAATTCCAAAATGAATGGAAGATTTTCAAGTCGAGACAAAAAGCGAAACCGGTTGAGCCATTTGAGAAGCGATTCCGTCCCCCTTCCCCAAAACAACGAATGAAGCCTTCTGCGCGGAATATCACGTCATTGCTTTCGTCCACTCTCTTCGTCTTAGACTTGTACGATATTCATTCTGTCATTACAGCCCAAATTCTCTCCCAGCTCATATACTGGCTCTCAGCTGAGCTATTCAATCGCACCATGTCCAATCGCAAGTATCTTGCTCGTACGAAAGCGATGCAGATCCGTATGAACGTCTCAACGATAGAAGAATGGATTCGCTCGAATAATCGGCAACCGGAACACTACGAAAACGGTTCGATGACTTCAACAGGAGAAACTACCGCCGAGTCCTCCAAACGCCATCTGGAGCCGCTCGTACAACTTCTCCAGTGGCTTCAATGCTTCTCCTCTATTGGGGATGATTTAGAAGATCTCTCGAGCACATTGAATCAGCTGACCAGATTATCTCCACAGCAACTGCTGCACGCGGCAAAGTACTATCGCGCCGAAGTTGGAGAGAAAGGGTTGACAAAGAGTGCCCGTAATTACATCCTTGGGCTACAAAAAGCTGCTGCGGAGCGGAAAGCGACCCGCGCCAGGTCGCCCAATCCTCAACCAAAACCCCCTAGTTCTACACCCTCGACTCCTATAAAACCAAATTCCCAACTCAAAACTTCACCCTCACCCGCACCTTCTGGATTGTCTGAAGATGAGCACGAGAGAGACGCTCCCGATGAGCTTCTCCTCGATCCGTCCTATATGTTACCTTTCCACCTACCAACCTCTACTGATATGCTCATCATGTACGGAGCAGGCTTCGGGGGGGTCAACAAGGAGCGCGAGAGAAAGTACATACCCACAGTACCACCAGAATTCCTTTCAAAGTTAGATCTTAGTGGCGGAAACAAGAATGGGTCGAACATGTATGATGAGACAAGATGGGAAGACTCGGCCTACCGGTGAACACAGAATGGCGCCGTGACAATTACTTCAAAGTGGTCGTGCTAACAGCAGGTCCAGGATGATGATCCATATGCAATATGCAGACCACGCTCGTCGAGTTAGCCGATGCTTGAACGGATGGCCAAATGCAATTCGAAGGAAGTGTAGCGACACCGAGTTCATGTTTTCCAGGGTCATTTCCACCGTGAAAGGGCCGATACATGTGGGATCAAGGCATAGCTGATAAAGCGATTCTAGCATTTGGAAAGAAGCGCAGCACATGCTCATATTACAGCGTATATTATTCAGAAGGTTTGAAGGGATTTCAGTTGGTTACTCTGGCTCTGAAAAGTTGCAACTGGGTCGCGTGAGCATATGCCCCAAGGATACTTCCGCTCTTAAACTGTAAGACGACACTGCATAGATCTCATACTACTGTTCACGGCAACCAAAACCATAGGATGTTTTTTTCTGCACCGACTTTCCCTTGTGCCCTGTTTTTGAAGCTCACCCTGACTCGTTCAACTACCGTTACTCGATACAGTTTCCTCCGCTATCGGTCCCTAAGCAGTGACTAGCTAGGCGTTCGGCGCCTTCCGATTACCTCTGCCCCACTACCCCGCCATTCCCCTTCGTAGTCGAACGTCTATCGACAGCGCAAAATGTTTCCTGTGTGAACAAACGCTGAAATTGTTTATCTTCTCCTTAGCTTGTACCTTACAAATACTCAATTCTTCACCTGAACCACCACAACTGTCGACAGCATGGAGATCCGCACTGTAGGTCCCGAAGAGGTCCGAGACGCCGCTACCCAAAGGTCCCTCTCAATTCGCAACATTCCCATTGATGAAATTGACTCAGCCTTCAAATCAAAATATATAGGTACTTCCCCTAGTTTTTTATCAATCTTTCCAGCGAAACTAATGCACTAGGAACAGACCTCATCTCAGCGCCTCTTGGCTCCAAAGTCCTCGCCTTCAGCGATGAATGGTTCGCCGCTGCAGAGAATCTCATAACACCTACACCGCCAATTCGCAAACCAGGTGTGTTCACGCACGCCGGTGCCTGGTACGATGGCTGGGAAACGCGTCGTCATAATACGGAGCCCGCAGACTGGGTCGTCCTACGACTCGGCGTCGCCAGCGGACGCGTAGCCGGCGTGGAGATAGATACAGCGTTCTTCAATGGGAACCATGCCCCCGAGATCGCCGTCGAAGGATGCTTCCTCACCTCGGAAGCGGACGAGGAGGCCATCAAAAAGGCTGATTTCGGCGGCTGGGAGACGGTACTGGAGAAACAAGAGTGCGGGCCGAGCCAGAGGCATGGGTGGATGCTGGAGCGCGTGACAGAGAAGGCGTACACACACGTGAGGCTGCTGATGTATCCAGATGGCGGGATCGCACGATTCAGGTTGTACGGCGTGGCGGTGCCGGTGTTCCCTGCTTCGTCGGACGCCGTGTTTGAGCTTAGCGCGACGGTCATGGGCGGCGTGGCGACTTCCTGCTCAGATCAGCACTTCGGTACTAAAGATAATCTGCTACTTCCCGGTCGTGGGAAGGATATGGGTGATGGGTGGGAGACGAAGAGGACGAGAGGTGAGCATATCGATTGGACAATCGTCAAGCTCGGTGCCAAGGGTGAAATTGATCACATCGTGATTGATACGGCACACTTCAGGGGCAATTTCCCGCAGAAGGTGCAAGTCTTTGCTGGGGAGTTTGCCGAAGGCCAAGTTCCCGGGCACGAGGATAAGGGCTGGGTGGAGGTTTTGGAGCCGCAGAAGAGCGGACCAGATGTCAAAAAGGAATACAAAGAAGAGTTGAAGGAGATCAAAGGGAAAGCTTATACTCACGCGAAACTAGTTATCATTCCTGACGGTGGAGTGAAGAGGTTCAGGGTGTTTGGGCGGAAGGCGTAATACAGTGAAAGCACATAATTCGCATCATAGTTTGCATTGAGGCCTCAATTAAACCGGCGCTGAACGCCAGCAAATGCGTAGTGTCAGCCTTGCTCGATAACGTCGGCCCAGGCTTCTGAGAATACATTGCCGTCTTCACCATTCCTCCAACCCCACGCTACACAGTAATGTTTGAGTAGTAGTTCCAGCTCCTCCAGCTCGTCGAGCATTTCCAAGCCCCCCACTCTTTCCTTCTCGTTCTCCCCCACCCACTCTCGCCAAGCGAAAAATGTATCCATGGCCTTGTATCCGTCCACAAAGCCCATCTGTCGAAAACGAGCACGCTGGTCTCCAAGCTCAGGGTATGTGGTTAGAGTAGGCAGCCGTATGTTTCGTGTTGATAGATTTGAGATCATGGTCCGACCAAACGCGTCGTGGGGAAGGATAGGTTCGTATAAGATCAACGACGCCGAGGTATTTGGCTTCAGGTAGTGATTAAGGAATGTGTGTAGTATCGAGGAAACAGTGTTGGGTTGGAGGTATATAAGACACATCTCTGAAAGTAATAGAGTCGGTACGGAAGAGTCGAGATTAGGTAGAGCTGGTGGTGCATGGTCATTCGAAGCGGTCGTTAGGGAGCGGAGGTCGAGATCGTGGATATTATAACTAGGTGTATGGTAGGATGTCTGGGTTGAGCCTATTAGGGGAATCGACGTCCCTATCTTCTCCTGTAGTTGAGGATACCGCTGTATCGAGCGGAGCTTTGCTGCTGTGTTTGCAGGGAAGTCTATCTCATGGTAAATGATCTGGGCGTCAGGGTATTTGTCGCGGAGCCGAAAATATCGCGTATCTGTGCCTGCACCAAGAGAGATGATTTGTTTTGGGGTCAAAGGGGCTGTTGAGAGGAAACGATCGACGAGGTGGTCAATCGCATGCGTCCGGATGTACGTTCCTGGTGGTCGTCAACTAGTCATTTGATGAACAGTAGACTATTCTTACCTCGATTGAGAAGAGGCAACCGTCTGGTTGAGATTTGTGTTGCGAACAGTTTTGCATAAGGGTCATCCAGATACCCAAGCTCAACGCAGCTCACCCGACTACCTGCCGCATCTTGGTCCGTCCCGCGCACTGCATTGTCGCGTGCAGCTTCAGCATTCTCATGTGAATTACCAGTTCCTATATTTCCACGGCCTCTTAATCTAGCTCCTCCTCGTTTGTTTCCTAGAAGGGTTTTCAGGTTTGGGATCTCGTTGGCGGCCATAGATTTGGCTGCGAATAAATCCCCTACAGTTTGTCGGGTGGTTTTGTTGAGGCTAATAGGATTCTGCTTTGGTTATTCAGTTCTGCTTTGAGTCAAATCTTCACGGCGCTTATATTCGATGTTTTGCCCATTGTATGTTTAACCATGGATATACTACAAACCGTTCATGGACTCAAGCTTCCCGGTACTTAGTGGGGGAAGCTTTGGCGGGGCAGTGTGGCTAGCCGAAGGCGGAAAGGCGCACATGCAGTGCCAAGAAGTAGCATGCACGACAACTTCTCGAACATTTTCTTTGACAAGCGTCGGTGCCAACCCTTGTTCGTCTACCTCTCACTGCCTCCACCCACCCTCCGTCGGACATATACGTGCGCCGCAACAATGGCAGACGACCGCTCCAACTACACGCCGGATATGATTCGCATGTGGCGCGTCTATCGCACCGTCAAAGAGATGTGCAAGGACCGAGTTAGTAGCCGCTACGTTCAAGCGCATTCGCGATCTGACACTAACAATTACATCCAGGGCTATGAAATTCTAGAAGAAGAATGTCAGATCTCACTCTCTGAATTCTCTTCAAAGTTCGGCCTTGAGAGCGGTGCACCCAAGTCAGTTCCGACCATTTCTATGGCCCAAAGTTTAGTCGGATTAACAGCCTCGCAGCCGCTCGCAGCTCAACTTCTCGTGCAGGCCTTCCGAAGACATGATCCGAAAGTACACCCCCCCAAAGACCAAACCAGACCAGGATCCCGTCCCTGAGATCGGGCCCATATGGATCGAATTCAACTCCGATGACAACGTTGGCTTGAAACAGCTGCGTGATTACATGATCCACCTGTCTTCAGAGAACTATTATTCGGGAATTATGATAACTGCGAAGTCCATGACAGGTATGGCACTGCGTCTGTTGCGCGGCGCCTCTGGTATGTCAGAAGGACCGAAGGGTGGTGTTGAAGTCTTTGTTGAGCAGGATTTGCTGGTCAACATTACAAAGCATGAGCTCGTACCAACCCATGTTCTGCTCAGCAGCGAGGAGAAAGCGCAGCTACTAAAGCGATATCGTCTCAAAGAAACCCAACTGCCGCGAATCCAAGTGACTGACCCGGTTGCCAAGTATTACGGCTTGAGGAGAGGGCAAGTTGTCAAAATTATTAGGAGGTCGGAAACAGCGGGGAGATACGCGAGTTACCGCTGGGCCATATGAGATTAGATACCTGCCAAAGAGTAGCGGAGAAGAAGCATGGTTGCATTTTTAAGCAAGGCGTTTGGCGAACTGGCGGCATGCTCATAGTACAGAAAAGGCGTCTGATGCGGGACAAGCCTCAATAGGCTCGCTGACCCACCTTCCCGATGACTGGGTTTTTGGAGTATTCATATCAAAGCAAAACCAGTTATGTAATAATACAAACAATTAATTGCATGGTGCTGCAAGTAGGCTGTAATACGGTAGTTGCGAACTGCAAAGTACAATCGGCCTGTCCCACCGGCCTATAAGGCCATGAATACCATCCATATCCAAGAGCTCAAACGCCGCTATACGCGTTCAGATCGATATATACTTAAATCAACGATCATCTATATCTGTCGAGTCGTAACATCTCCATTTTTTCTCTCCCAGAACTCCAATGTTAAAGCCGCTAAGAAACAAGGTATCTCTTTCCTCCCTTCCACCCAGTAAACAATCTGATCTCTAATCTCACCAGCAAATGCACTCTGCTCACCGCCACTAACCTTCATAGTTCCATTTTCTCCATCAAAGATGATGCTGTTCTCACCGCTGTCATCCGCGGGACGGAACATCGAGGTTACCTTGACACGACCGTTAGGCATAAAGTCAAGTTTCCAGCCTAAGATAGACGCGACCGCCTCACGAAACTCTAGGGACTTGGCGGACCAAATCTGTTTAAGGCGCTTGATTTTTTTCTCCAATGAGGTAATAGAGGCGGTGGCTTCAGCGAGCTGGTCTTGTGTGGCTGTGAGAGTCGAGGTAGGGACTGTGTGAGGCGGCGTGATGCCTTGAAGCTGGGCGAGGAGTTGTTCATTAGCTTCGCGTAAGGTACGGACGGTGCTAAGTTTCAGGGCCTCCGCATCGGCGGTGGGGTTGGATTTCAATTCCAATATGCGAATCCGGGAGGATTCCTTGAGCTTCTTCAGCTGCGAATGCTGCGCCTTGTATTCGGTTTCTACAAGTTTGAGGCGCTTCTGTATGGTGGCATTGTCTTCTTGCAGCTGGCGGTTCTTACGACGCAGTTCGCCTACCCGTTCATCTGTTTCTTCCGTATCTAGAGGACGCTTTTGGCCTGCTGAAACGCCCAACGGCTTGTCAACAGAGTTGAGGTCCCTTTGGAGAGCATCGACATCTTTCCTGTATTGATCTACTATGTCTTCCAACTCTTTTATACGGCTAGTCTTTGCCGCGTCGAATGTCTCAGGATGCATTTCGCGCTCTTCATCGTCGAACGCTTTAACCTGCGCGCGAAGGAACTCAACTTCTTTGACTGCGAGTATTTTTTGGCGTTCTAGCCTAGCGCGAGCCTTGATTTCATCGGCGTTGGGCGCCCCGTTAGTAGAGCTCTTCAACTGCACAATCTCGGCTTGCAATTTAGCTTTCTCGTCTTCTAGTGCTTGGATGTTTGCCTCCTTAACCGTGAGCTCTGGCTGGATCTCTCCTATACGGTTCATGAGATCTGTTTTCTCCAATCGTTCGCGAATATAGGCGCGCGCCAGATCTTCTGGATTCTCGAACTGCTCGTCGACCTCGGCTTCATTCTCGATATATGATGCCCATGAGTTCCTTTCGTCTTCTAATACCTGCTTACGAACCTCAACCTCGTTCAACTGCCTCCGTAGATCCTCAATCTGGCCAAGCTTCATTTGTAAAGATCTCTTCTCTTCCTCAATTATCTCAATGGCTTTTTGTTGCTTGCGATACTGCTTAAGTTCTGTGTTTTGTTCTCGCGTCAGAACTTCCAGCTTCTTGATATGCGCTACCTGCTCAGATAATTCTTTCTTGATAGTTGTTATGGTCTCGACGTCTCCAGTTATCGCCTTCAGGCGGAGAACCTGTGATTCAAGCTCACCAACTTCCTCCTCCTTTTGCGCCAACTTCTTTTGTGCTATTTGTAGCGCATTGACCTTAGTATCGGCATCTGACCTAATGTCATCGATCGAATCCTTCAGAGTTTTGTATTCGGATTGCAGTGTATCGAACCGGTGCTCGTTCTGCCTCTGCGCCGCCGCCAGTTCCTCCTTTGCTTCATCTGCATCCTCTTGTAGCTGCTGGGCCTTATCCTGTGACAAGCGAAGCCGTTTTTGTAAGTCTTGTCTTTCATTCTCGTTTCGTGCCTGCATTTCTGACATCTCTCTCTGCAGCGACTCGTATTTCTTTGTTGCCAAGTTGTTTGCAATCTCCGCTTGCTGCGCCTTTTTGAAGTCGGCCTCCGCTCGCACTTGTAGGTCTCGGATCTCCCCATTGTGCTCTAGCTTCAGCTTTTCTTGCTCTTGTTTCGCTGTCTCGAGCTCGTAACGAAGAGTGTTGATTTGCGCGCGTAGATCCTCATTAACGGTATCTGAAGGCAGTACAGTATGCGGTGCGGCTTGGGAAGCCCGAAAGGTAGTTTTGAAGGTCTCGCGCAAAGGTTCCCGCGGCCGTTGAGGCGATTCTGGTGCACCCGAGAACAAATTGAAACTCGGTTGGTTGGCCTTTCGAGAAGCCATTGTTTATATCAAGCGTCGGGCGGTTTGTTGGGGGTTGAATGGTGTAACTGGTTCTCGTAATAGGAGCAGTTAATCTTAATATTCGACTTGTGCCATGCTCCAAGGCGAGTTTGTGGAGGACCTAGGATAGGTTAATGTATGCACAATAGAGGTCGAGTTGTTGTTTTGAGCTCCGGACAAGGCTAGCGCGCTAAGGCCCAGATTCGAGCCATGCAGCGTAGGTTACCTGCGCCACGTGCGGGGACTGACCGACTGTATTGAAGTCTTCCGGGTGATATATTATAAACAGCTCACATACAGCTTACTTTAGTATGGTAATAAAAAAGTTGCCCAATTTTTTCATATATACTACAAAGTTAAGAATTTATAACTATTAAAAAATTTATTACTAAATAAAAACTATAAGTTAAATATTCCTAGATAAATACTAAGTTAAAACTCCAATTTAGTTACGATATGATATACTAAGAAAGCAAATAAATTCTTCCTTGCATTAGCGATAAGCGCTAACCTACATCGCGCGGGCTATCTATAACATATCATCCTATATACATTCACTCAATAGCGATGTTTTGTTAGGTTTTCGAGTCACCCTAGATACTATGTACACTGCTCATCTCCTCGAATGGGTATATGAGACTAGCCAGTATTCGCGATTCATAATACGTTGTGAGACAAGCTTCACATCGTCCGGCGCCTCTTTGGGATGGAGCCCTGAAACTGTGCCTATCAGTCAACTCTCATAGGAAGCAGTAATGTATGCTAGCATTTTACCATGTATTTATGATGCCGGTCATATTTAAAGTATGCTTGCGTCCTGGTAGTGACATCGGAATGCGAAACTATCAAACTGGGCTTGAAATGGTGCATGGCGTCTCCAGCATAGCTGACTACATTAGGTACTATACGACCAACGAGAAACTTAATTTGAGGCTTATCTCACACATCCTTTTGGAGCTGGAACTCTTCCACGACATTGGTCGTCATCTTCGCTGGCACGATATGGACTGAATGTTCACCATTGTATTCGCCATCGTCGGGTATCGCAGCAGAACAATCCAGCACTTGGATATCGCTTAGTACCTTCATTTAAGAATTGTGGCAATGAGATCTTTGATACTCTTGAGGCTAATTGCTACATCGCCATTCTCGATATGGAGTGATTCGATTCTGTTGAACCTCGGGTAGCTAGCTTGAATCTTCAGCCGTCTATGCCACCATCCAGTAGTCGAATGTAGATGTTTAGGGTGCTAGGAACATATCTTAAGTAAGTTAATGTGATTGTGATGCCTTTAATCACGACAATAACCTAATATCCATCCTGGACGATTGGCTAGAGGGCCGACCATGCGCGAATAAGCAGCTTTGAGGCTATGTTCAAGCGACAAAGAGAATCCATTATCTTCGGTTCCACGGTCGCCGTAAGCGAAAACTACAGTCGTGTGCACTCTTTAAGTTTAAGGTAATGACATAGATCCGGGGTCTGGAAGAGTAGTACATCAACAAGATATGCATTCAAGTAGACTACGCTACTAGCGATATCAGGCAAAATGCGCAGTAGCAGGTGCTGCCCTCTACATCACACTTTCCGCCAAACTTCCTGGAGCTGAGATCTATTCTATATGCAACGGCGCACACGAAGAAATGGACAACGAATTAGAGAAGAAAAAGATGACACATGGCGTCGGTTTAGTTCTTACCCTCAGCAAAAGAGAGCAATGTCCAGAAGAGCAGTTAGGAGGGAAGTGAGGTGAGGTCGAGAAATTTGAGCGAAGTAAAAGATGAACATTACCTGCCACCGAGAAGAGCAGCTATGGGCAAGTGAAGGAACATTCTGGCAGTTACTCGCCTGACAGCCTAAGTTCAAATACAAACCTATCATTAGGCCTTTCTAAACTAATGCTGATGATAGTCCGAGCAGTTCAAAGCTGCAGCGGTTTTTTATGGTGTTATAAGACTGCTTCGAAGGCCTTCAGATACGCTGCTCTAATCCCATAGCATAGGTACATGGTGCTTCAGAAGCTCTTCAAAGGAAACGATGTACCTTCTGTTCTCCTCTCAGCGAAAGACAAACTACCCATTTATTTTTACATTTCAGTATCCGAGATGTTCGATGGGAGCAAAGAACGCTTGATTTGAAACCATGGCTAGTATCGTATGGAAAGCTCCTTGGCGTTATGTGCTTTGGTCCGGTCCTCTTACTCTTATGCTTCAATGCACTTGTTGCCATTGGATATACTGGGAAAGAACTTCGAACCTTGTAAAGGGCTGACTGTACCACAATTGCCATTGACTGATCCCCAGTGAGCTCTCGCTCAATTATTTCGACTATTCGTGGTCCTTGCCTCCCGGCTTTAATTCTCCATGGTCCGGCGTTGACCCGTTTTTCTCGACGTCACACTTTTCTGGAGTAGCTGGAGGCATTGCGGGGAGAATTCCCGCACCGATAGCATCTTGATCGCTCGGGGCACATGTTCCTGGCGAGTCGTAAGGTCCTGTCCCATCCTCCCTGTGCTCACTCAATTTCGCCGCTTTGGCCTCTGTCCAGGCTACAACACCCTCAATAGTTGACTTGACCCCTTTGGCGACATCTTCGGCAACCTTAGCAGCAGCAGTCGCGGTCTGTGGAAGGATGCCCGGACTATTGTCGTTGGTATTCGAAGCGGAAGTCTGAAAGGGAGTCAGTCGACATAGATGGCCTGTACTTCCTCTCAACTCACATGTAAGCTGCCTTCATTTGCAGAGGTAGACGCCTCCCCCGCTTTACCGGCTTCCTTTCGCGGCTGGTTCTCGTCGGGGCCGCGCTTCATTGTTGATTCACGGGTATGTACTGTCTTTCTAGTAGCTGTCAACAATGGTACATGAGGTGTGTGTTGTGTCTGTATACTTGCGTTTTCATATGGGGTACCACAACTGAAGTTTGCAGTTTGGGCTTTGACGCACCGTAGGACAAACGGAGGCAGTCACGACCCACCTTGCCCAAACATATCACTCAGAGCTCGACAACTGCCGGGTATTTCTTCACGTCTACACGTATGAGTTTCATATCCGATAAGTGCATCATCAAACATTGCGAAGGACAGTGCCCATGGGCGCCGGAATCCGTTTTCGCGAGTAAACACAGAGGTAGTCCTGTTACACCTTCGAGGAGAATGAAAGAGCGCAGTGGTGCCTGCATGCTTCGAGAATCGTTGGACAAGAGCCATACGCCATCCAGGTAATCGTATTCGCCTAATTACCACTTGCTCACCAATTCTTGGTCACACATCTTGGCTGACCTTCATCGCATCGAACCGTCACAATGCTAACCTATAATAAGGAGAGATGATCTTTACAGTTGGCTTAGCCGTTCACAATTCGCGCTTTGGCGTCCGAGAGCTCCGCGGAATTGTAATCACGATCACGATCGAGGCATGCCACGCCATAGAGCCTGGCGTATGCAATATGGGCCGGAAGCGGAGTTGCGTAACCCACGTAGTATGCGTTTACATGAGAGCATCCTTGCCCATGTGGCGCACGGGATGGTTCGTCAGGACAGCCGCCACGCCCCGGAGAGTAGTTTTCTAGAAGTATTCCAGATATTAACAACTTTGAGCGGTTATGAAATCCTCGTCTCCAACGCAGCGATCGACGGCACCTGACTGTTAGGTACGAATACGGGTGTTCTTCCGCCGAGTTGGAAGGCAATGGGTTCTTTGACCTGCGTCTCACCGATGGGTGAGTGGCATGCACTCCACCGAGGGGTCTTGACGGTCACTCTGACTCTGACAGGCTACAAAAGTAGAAGACATGCAATGTGTACACAGCAGGCCTCTTACCGAAAGAGAGCTGGTGGGATCGAGTCTCTATCACACTCGGCTGTTCTTTTTAGAGTTGCGGTACTCCGCATTTTCTAGAAGCATTCCACGGCCGGGAATCCTTGTTGCATGCCCTTGGGCAGCAAATATATGAGATGACCTCGGAGATGGCATGTCCAGGGGAGGCTGTGGTATGTCGCTCGAAGGCCCAGGGTTACTTTACGAGACTTGGCAACAATTTGGACCATTGCCGCTAGAAGCTGACACCTGGATAGCGGCATGCTTCATGCAGGGCCAGTGTTGCCCTTGGCTGATCGCACAATATTACCAGGCCAGCGAATCGCGAGCGAGCTGCAAAAACTTAGTGGGGGTTTCCTCCTTAGTGAGTCGTGCAGCCTGCTTATTAGGCTATATACAGACCACGCTAGCTTACCGAACATGCGGTTGCTTCCATCTTGCTTCTCGACGTCCCACTATGTACCCACCACTCATGACGGAATCACCACGTTCCGTGCTCCTGCAGACTTTTCTGGAAACGGCACGGCTTCGAGGCGTGGCGGCCACCGCCACAGGCATCGTCCCCAACGACTCCTTAGGTGGGTTTAGTCTAATCAGCCTGGCAGTAAACGAGCAGGACGCGGAAGTCACCAAGCTAAGCGCCTTGTCGGACACCGTCATGGGGTCCCTGTAGCCCTCTCCGGCGCGAGTTTGATTGTCTGAGCAGGATGTGGAGACCCCAAACTATCCCCGCATCCACGGCGTTCATTTCTCAGTCTGGGTTGGAGTAGAGGCTAAGGGCGTTGGGAGGGTTGCAACATCGACATATACATTGACTGCTGTCAACCATTTCCCCTCCAAGACAATTTTGCCCAGGTTCCTTCCTACACTTTTGTCCAGACTCCAGACCTGGACATCTCTACCCTCTGTCGGGCCCTACGCCGCATGCAGTATTGACCTTGAATCGAGCATTGTGGCTGCACCCGCAGGACGCGCCATCGAACGTGCAGTCTCCCTGACCGCCGCTACCCCCTTTAACCAATCATGGCTTGCGTTACGCCGTCTCCAGAAGTTAGTCCCGTGTCAGCAGCGACGACCAATGGAGCTTTTCCGCGAGACTCCTTCTGCCTTAATCTTTCCACTTTACCGGACGCGAGCAACTTTCTTCTCAAATCGGCCCTCAAATCTCCACATCTCCTTGAATCTCCGAATGCCTTCAGTCCTGCCAGCAGTGTGCTGAGCGCTACTTTCAAACCGCGGCCTCGCAACATGTCACAATCATCTGGAACCGATCGCGAAATGTCAACCGAAGCTACCCCCAATCCAGCAAATGGAATTCCACCAACCAGCAACGGCACTGAGCCACGACCGACCACAAAGAAGCGACCGAGTACAGATACAATCGACTACCCACGTCGGCGAGCAACTATTGCGGTAACGCACCCCATATGTAATATCGACCTGGATTCTGGGAAACTAATATTTGCCAGTGCGAAATATGTCGGTCAAGAAAGTCACGGTGCGATGGCACCAGACCGAAGTGCAGGCTTTGCACAGAACTGAATGCAGAGTGCATCTACCGTGAGCCGGGCATCAAGCTAGATGCCGGTGACAAGTTGATTCTCGAACATCTTAATCGGATCGAAGGTCTGCTACAGACGAATCTTGCAAACGGTTATACGTTGAATACACACTCGCCAGCTGCCAGCAACTCCACGACTGAAGATTTTCTCGGTCGCTCCACCGGAAACATGGCTGCATTGGGGTTGGTGCAGCCGATTAACGGTATCGGCACCTGGACCAGTACTTCTTCGAACATTTCGACCATGCCAAAAACGCATACAACAGCGGCCCTGAACTTACTTCATTCGCCAATGATACGCGACCTGGTGTCTCGTCCATACGATCCAAAAATCCTTCTACAACTTGAGATGAGCCGCGAGTCATTAAGTTTTGGCACGTCTCTTGGTGTTGACCTTTCTAATACTGGAGCCTATGTTCAGGCCTTCTTTGAACGAGTCAATGTGTTCTATGCCTGTTTGAATCCATATACCTGGACAAGCTATTATCAAACCGCTCTTTCTCATGGCTTCCGAGAGGGTGCTGAGAGTTGCATTGTCCTCTTGGTGCTCGCACTCGGACATGCCGGCACCATGGGAAGCATCTCACAGCAACCTACAGACAAGGACCCGCCGGGTCTGGCATACTTTGCTGCAGCATGGTCCCTTCTTCCTGGTATAATGACAAGAAATACGATGTTGGCGGCACAGTGTCAGATCCTGGCGGCTGCATATCTGGTTTACCTGGTTCGGCCAGTGGAGGCATGGAATGTCCTAACAGGCGCGAGTATGAAGCTCCAGCTTCTCTTGAGCGCTCCTGGAAGGGTGTCTCCCGCTGAGGAGGAACTAAGTAAAAGGGTGTATTGGAATGCTTTAATGATTGAAAGGTAAGCTTCGAGGCTGATACTCGTACGCCCGGTTTACTAATCCTCACTCAGCGATCTACTAGCCGAACTAGACCTCCCTCATTCTGGAATCGAACACTTCGAAGATACATTCACGCTGCCCACAGGCTTCGAAGACATCGGAACAGACCCCGTCGGCCGAGATGAGCTCTGGTATTTCCTCGCTGAGATCGCTCTACGAAGGCTACTCAACCGGGTCAGCCATATGCTATACCAAAGGACGTCAAGCTATAGCAAAGCTCCGCCAGCGGCGGCAGTTGCACAGCTGGACCCCTTAGTTCTCGAACTTGATTACCAACTGAACCAGTGGTACGCAGGTCTTCCGCCAGCGATGCAGTTTCCCCTTGACAGGGTGCCACTGCAAAACCCGGTTCAAACAGTACTACGATTACGCTACTTTGCCTGTCGCACGATTATCTTTAGGCCATACATACTTCTTGTCTTACAAGACGAGACTCTAGCTCTAGATCAAGGCGTTCAAGAAAATTGTCATCGTTGCTTGGAAGCCTGCATTCGCCAGCTTGAGTACATCACAGCACATCACGCGGGCCATCTTCCTTATCTTTTCCAAGGGGCTCTTTCGTAAGTCTCGTCGACCGATCCTAAGGGCTGATATTGACTTTTCTCAGCATTATTTCACAGACTCTACTTGTCATGGGTGCTACAATGTGCCCCTCGCTTTCCGCCTTACTTCCTGCACCTGCGACAATGGACGATATTATTACCAATGTTATTCACGAAATGGAACGCCTTGCTCATCTTGCACCGAGTCTCAGGCTTTCGGCAGAGCTGATACGAGACGCAGAAAGCAAGCGGCAAATGTGGCTTCGCACAGCTGGACTCAAGTTCGATGGCTGAAGAACCACTTCTCCGGAAAGTTGGCCTTCACGACTGCCCTGTCCAATTACTGCTCATTGGCCGTTAGAACCCTGGTGAGTAACTACATGAAAGAGATTGGCAATCACCAGAAGATTAATGATAAGTAGTTGACGCTTCCGTAACGATACTATCGAGGAAACACCTCACTATTGGATAGCTACTCTGATGGTGGGCAGTACATGCTGGCATGTACTACATTGAAAAGGAGCTCTGCCGAGTCTTCTTGCGTCGGAGAGGGAAGCGCGTCATCTCCCCATGTCGAAACTATGCATATCCAGCTATCTTGCAGGGAGGTCGTCGTCCGCGGCAAGCTATCTTGCGCCCACCGGCTAAACGTACAAGGATGTCTGCATCTTACCTTCTAGAAGGTTTCTACGATGCTTCGATTGGACTCATATTTTCTGGGCAGAGCTCAGAGGTGGACACAACAACGAATCCGAAGACATGATTTTAGCGCCCAAGCACCTGCGTTGTATGTATGCAAGAACGATGGTGGCCTGCATTACGGACGGTCCTGGCAAGGTCTTTGCGCTGGCCACCGTGCACCATCACGAGGCTAGACACCAACTGGAGACCTGGTGGTTTGAAGGGTGGATCTCAAGGCGGGTAGACTTAGCAGTGTATGATTATCGCTTGAGCGAATAGTGCGATTAGTAAATTTAGCATTGAACGCCAGAGTTTGATTTCAGGATGGTTGCGTCACGTATATTTCGATCGAATATAATGCACGAATACAACTGGATGAAGCAACGGCCACACTTAATCTCGTCTTACTCATGTCTTAACGCAGCGCTGTTATGATCTCCATACTGCATCCCACGACACCCCCATCACTAGGCCGCAAACTCCCCACTCACAACACGCCTGCCCTCGGCATCCCATCCCAAATGCGTCACCCCGCAATAACATGTATATTAAAGAAACTTCCACAGCGCGCATGGAAGCAGGCCAAAAGCGCGCAGGTAACCGACCGACCGATCAGGGCGTTTCATGCAGGATCGTCAGGCGCAAGGCACAGACACCATTCACTGGTCCTTCGCCAGCGCGACAGGGCATGGCAAAGGACGTGGCCAGGATCAGGGAACCTTGTTTGCCCGCTAGCTGCACCCCGCAGGGCTCTATTTATCCTGTAACCCGGGGTGCGGCTGCATTGGCGCGGCAAGCAGACAGCGCCAGACGGCGCCAGACAGGCTTCTGGAATGAGTGGGAAGGCGCGGCAGAGGATTGTCTGCGTGCTTCCGCTGACCTGATATGATGCGATACTTGGGCGGAAAACTGGGGAGCCGCTGGGCCGAAGACCGGAGGTTGGTGCACACATGTTGTTCGTTGCGGATATCCATGTGGACGTCGAAGGGCAGTGGCGTGGAGAACGGGAGATGGGTGCGTGTTGGCGAGAAGTTTGCGGTCCGCACGGGTTGGTGGCGACGTAGGGTCGAGTGGAGAGTTGGTGGGAATCTTCCTCATCGGGCTGTAGGGCCATGATAGTGGTTACCTGCGAAGTAATCATACCGCAATGCTAAAAATCCCGCCCTCAGCGTGGTCTGGGTTGCTATGCCTCATGCCATCGTGCATTGGTAGGCCCAGGAGCACCTCAACAACGCCTGACTGTCATGCATGTGACTATGAGCATTTCCGCGAAGCTTGTGTCGATCTACATGTACATCGGCATATGTACCTGTTAAGGTACAATGGGTACATGGAACCAGGTGGAACGTTACGCAACCAACCCAATGCTTAGTGTTCAGTGGCACTTGCATGAACCAGCACATCCTGCAGCAGCGTTTGCAAGCAAGGAAGGCCACCCCATGGAATACGATACAAGATCTGCAGGGTAGGCGAGCGTGATCGGAAGAACCAGAAGGGCTTTGGGGTGACATGCTGACCTGCATCGACGAAGAATCTGGTGGCTTCTTCGCTCTGGTCGACACTCTTGCGCCATCAGCTTGTCGGTGAATCTCAAAAATCGTTGGCCTGGTGGCTTGTGCACATCTAGATCCCTCAGCAAGTCACCCCAGCTAGGTGAAGGAAGAAAGCGAGGGTCCTAGCGGAAGGCTCCACAATCCTTTTCCCACTCCTGTTGAGAACCTTATTGACTTAGTTTCTGCGCATTCGCACGAATTTCTAGTTGTGGTTTAAGGGCAGGATACTATCTTTGTCGTACGCTGGGCCTCGAGCACAAAGCTCAACGCCTCGAGTAAGATTTAGGAATCAGATACGAGTGAGGGTGATGAGTGACGGAGCTTATGCGCGTGACACAAAACATAACAGCTCGCCCATGCAATCTAGTGTTTGCACTCTCGTGTACGCAGGCCTGATATGTGGTAGCGAGGGGCCCACACCCTTTCGCCTTTCCCCGCACCCATGCTCGGCATGAGCGATATGTGGGGGGGGGAACTGGACTGGACTTTGGGGCGAAAAACATTGCGCTGTTCAAGGCGCAGCGCCGTAGTGACGCGCTTGAAGAAACCTGAGAGTGTCTAGCTAATGTGGCTACGACGGACTCCCAACTAGATCAGGAATGTACCAGTGATATCGAAATTACTTGTCGCATCAAACCCTCATGGGTTTGCCGTTCCAGTGGGTTTGGAAAGCGAGTCATGTGCCGCTCGATAGATTGAGTCTGCCGCGCTTTTGAAAGGCTTCTAGAAAAATGCAGATGCAAGGATGTGCGTGGGCCTTGCCGCGGCATCTTATAACCAGGTCATTCATAATATAGGACGCAGGCCAGATGACCGCCAAGACGCCCACCTAGGTACTTCCATTGGTACCAACGCATTTTCACGTTCATTGGGCCGGTAACATGCAGCACTCCAAATCTGAATGGTAATGACATGTACACGAACGTCGAAGAGCTGGAACTCATCAGCATTGCATCACTCACAACCCTGAAGAAACTTGGGATGGTGGGAGGAGTGCTGTTTGTCTTCAAGGTACTCGCCTTGTGAACATGATACTTGCTTTATTCCTATAAACCTGACTAGGCTTGTCATGAGCAGGCGGCTTACTATCTCAAAATTAATGGGATCGGTGTCGTGTGCATGCGACTATACCACTCTCATTATTCCCGAGTGAGAAAAGCAAGAACGACAAGATGTTGTCCAGAATAGTGGACGGGCCGTGCCATCGTCTTGTTTTCTGTCCAGGTCATGATAATCCTGCTGCCCGATATCCAGGTCGAACTCGGCATGCAACCATATCAAAGCAATCGTACCTGCGTTTTCGTACTCGTTTCAACTGATCGCCAAGGTATAATGTTGATAATATATGATCGGGCGCCGATGTACCAATGAAAAAATTGGAAAGTCAGGCTTCGAAATTGCAATATAGTAGTCGTCGTCCATCTAACGTTTCCAATCGATAGCTGCGAATGGGATCCAACGGAGATAGTGGGGCTCAAGCCTATGACTCAATCAGGAAGGCTATCGGTCTGGAAAACGGTGAGCTGATCGCATAGCGGAAACATGTTGGTGATCAAGCAAGTACCAGGTGTGTCAATGCAAAAGGTCGTGTGGTTTGGTATGAGTATCCACTTTACAGGGGTTCGATCTGGTGCACACAAGCAAATGGTAAATTACAATGGTATCGTTCATTCTTCGTTGCCAAAACCCATAGTCATTGTGGCGTGTGTATTGCTACTCGGAGAGAAGCACCGGGAAGAAGATTGGCGCTATGCTAGGTATGAGCAGATCTGCTGGAAGAGGGGCTCCCACGGAATGCTTGATCCCGACTAAGTAGTATTGCAGTCGCTCGTCTACCGGTACCTAGACACAACCTTCCTTCTCTTTTCGAAGGCGTCTCCCATAGCTGAACCACTGCTGCGAGGACCATCCTCAACGGGGCGTTTTCGACTCTTTGCAAGAGTGCCTAGTGAATTGCTTTTCCCCTGAGTTAAGCGCTCTATGCGATCAAGACCGGCGCCAAGCCCTCGCCACTCCTCGCCACCAAATCCACCTCCACGATTGCGATTCTTAGCTCGCTCCTTCTTACTTTGGGTAGGAAGGCGAACGAAGTTAGATTCCTCGTACTCGCGCCTCTCAGCTTCTTCTTTCCTTTCCCGCTCTGACTTCGTGCGACGACCGCCTTCGACAATAGTGCTTCCAATACTGGGTTGAGCCATAGGAGCAGATGATAGTTCCGTAGCAACGAATTCATCGAGAGTGGCAGATTTGGCAGGCCTCCGGGCTTCTCTTTCTTCCCGGGTCTGAGTTGTAGGCATAGATACCGGAGTGATCTTGGGTGGCCGATAGATTCCATCCTTAACATCTGTGGCAGGTTTGTTGGTAGAACTGGTCTTTCCCCGCATCCATTTATTAGGGTTTGGAGCATAAGCGGTTTCATCCTCGTTCTCATCTGTATCCATCTCGTTGTCGGATTCGACCTCACTGCTGTCAGAGCTCGAGCCTTGCTCCCTATTCGGTGGCTTCGTATTTGGGCCTTTCGAGTTTGACGTGGTTTTCCTTGTTGCATCGTCTGCGACCCGAGTGATCCTATCAATCTGGTATTTTAAACGATTCTCAAGAGGTCGCACGCCTTTTTCCAGATACACACGCATTTCTACTAATTTCTTTACTACGTCATCCTGAATTTCTTTTGCCCTATCATTTGAACGAGAGCGAAGTTTGAGAGAAATGAGAAATGCGAGGTTCTGAAGATACGTGAGCAGAAGTTCGTTTTTGACGTCGAGCAGTGAGATTCCATCATTGGGTGGATTGATTTCGTTTTGAGGTAGCGCCTCGACAGCCGATTGAAGGGAAGTAGACAGATTGCTAAGAAGCGATTCTAAAGAGTTATCGGCCGCCATGTTATAGTGTTGATACCGTTGTGCTGAAAGATTCTCACAGCTGCGCGCCTTGAGTGTAGAGTTGCTAGTTTGAAATTTACTCGGTCCGACAATGTTCCAGGGTGCCAAGATTTCGAACTCGGTGAAGCATGTGCCGACATGCCGACCGGAAAAAAAAGTGAGATTTCTTCCTTCTGCGTGGAATACCTTGACAGGCTTGCCTCGATATCAATTATGGGCAAACGCGCAATCGAAGATGTCCATGTCGGCGATGAAGCAACTGTAAAAAGCGACTCTTTTTCTCGGAAAAAGAGTCGAAGAGACAAGACTGAGAAGCGACAGAAGCATACCACACCTCTCGAATCGACAACCACGACTGATGGGACCTCTACGCCTGTAGCTGGGGATGATACACAAAGTGCTCTTGGTATAGTGAGTGTAGGCGGCGATGACAAAGAGAAAGAATCAAAAGCGGAGCGTAAGGCAGCCAAAAAAGCAAGGCGAGAAGCAAAAGAGGCAAAGAAGGCACTGAAAGCCAGTAGTGAAGATTCGGAGCCACACAAAGCTGCCAGTGTTGAGGAAGATAAGGCTGTTGCAAAAGCCGCAAAGAAGGCACGTAAGGCTGAGAAGGCCGAGAAAAAGAAGTCGAAGAAAACTGTCGACACTGAGATAGATGAAGCCTCCTCTACGACCACCTCCAAGGCAACCTCTGCGATGACCTCTGCGCTCCCTTCACAAGCAGAGTCTCCTACAACCAGTCCGGAGCCAGTCGTGGAGAATGGTGCGCTTTACTATGTGGAAGACAAGGAATTGGCGGCTCTGCCTCAGTCAGAGATTGATTCATATCTTACCACCAACGCAGTTACCATTGACGACCCTCTACCTTCTTCCCGTAAACTTCGCCCTGTCATCAAATTTGCATACCTGCCTGTAACCGATGAGTCGCAACGTGCTCCTTTTGCAAAGTTCTCTGCACCCACGCCTATACAAGCAGCCACTTGGCCCTCGCTATTGTCTGGGAGGGATATGATTGGCGTCGCAGAAACTGGATCAGGAAAGACGCTGGCATTCGGTGTTCCATGTATCCGATTTATATCCTCTCTTCCTAAGAAGCAGCAAAAAGGGGTGAAGGCAGTGGTTGTCTCACCAACTCGAGAGCTGGCAGTACAAATTCACGACCAATTAGTACAGCTGGCAACACCGGCTGGTTTGCAAGTGGTCTGCGTGTATGGTGGGGTACCAAAGGATCCACAAATCAAAGCGGCTCGCACGGCACACATTGTTGTTGCGACGCCTGGTCGACTGAACGATCTCATTGGAGACGGTTCAGCTGACCTTAGCAAAGCCGAGTATGTGGTGCTTGATGAAGCTGATCGAATGCTTGATAAAGGCTTTGAGGAAGCAATCAGGCAGATCATCAGCCAAACACCAAAGAAAAGGCAGACGCTCATGTTTACCGCCACCTGGCCGCCATCGGTCCGTGAGCTGGCTTCGACGTTCATGCAATCCCCAGTCAAAATCACTATTGGTGATAATGTCTCAGGCGAACTACGCGCGAACACGCGTATCAAGCAACTAGTGGAAGTAGTGGAGCCTCGTGCAAAAGAAGCTCGTCTCCTCCAGCTCTTGAAACAGTACCAGTCCGGGAAGAACAAAGACGATCGTATTTTAGTCTTCGCTTTGTACAAGAAAGAGGCGATGCGAGTGGAGGGTTTCCTACGCTCGAAAGGGTTCCGCGTCGGCGGCATTCACGGAGACCTCAGCCAAGAAAAGCGCACAGCGTCCTTGCAAGCTTTCAAAGAAGGCCACGTGCCCCTTCTCGTAGCCACGGATGTCGCAGCTAGGTATGTTTTCCTTTTCTCGTCATTCCTCCCATACCCGGAACAGGCCTCAACCCTGACCAATTTCCTGCATTTCCCGCCCTTCATTTACTTTTTGGACATTTTATATTACAGTTCTAACCACTATTTTAGAGGATTGGATATCCCCTCGGTGAAATTAGTGATCAACAACACGTTCCCCCTGACCGCCGAGGATTACGTTCATCGTATTGGCCGTACGGGTCGTGCCGGGAAAGAAGGGCTTGCCATCACGTTGTTTACGGAGAATGATAAGGCTTTGTCCGGAGCGTGAGTGGTGCATGTTTCAACTATTCTGCTTTTTTTGCTAATGCATAACAGTCTGATCAATGTTCTCAAGGCCGCAAATCAACCAGTGCCGGACGAGCTGCTCAAATTCGGCACTACGGTAAAGAAGAAGAGCCACGACGCATATGGTGCCTTCTACAAGGATGTAGACATGACGAAGAAGGCAACGAAGATCTCATTCGACTAGCGGGGCCGGACCAGGCCACATGAAGTTGGTGGATGGGCCGTGTGTTGTCCCAAGTCGGCGAGGTTCATGCTGGTGCAGGAGTTAGTTTACTATTCGGGAGCGGGTGAGCGAGTAGTTGAGCAGTCTTACCATCCGCATGAATGACGAAGCAAGCCAAAAAAAGTGTTTTTAGACATGACTAGAGCATACTCTAGCGAATAGGCGAGGAATTGTAATTGGAGGTGTATACGAGAATGTATCTTCTCGCTACCCTTTAAGCTTTTCAGCTTGTCCACGATCGATCGTATACGGCGGCTGCAGGACGATCCCTAGTCGTCTGCAGCACGCATGCGGTTAATTCGTCACTTGGGGATTATACCGCATTATTTCCTGCAATAGTAGTACTTTAGGATTGCTTTCGTCGCCGGCCGTCTTGAACGGGGATGCCACCAATTCAAAACACGCACCTGAGTCATCCTTAGAGGAGTTAGGCTAATGAAACAAAAATGTCACTCCATTTCGCCGTGATAAACATGCCCGTGATTCAGGAATCCCACCTGTTCATCTAGAGATGCCGTGACCATGATTCCAAATTTTCAGAGCGTGATCCAACCCTTCCCGCGGCTCGCCCCTCGCCCCTCGCCCCCCTCCTCCTTCCCTCACCGCCTGGCCGTGAGCTGCTGTTGCTGCTGCTGCTGCTGCTTCCTTCCTCGAGGCATCGGACCATCCACGCAGGCGGCGATTAGAAGAGACGCGTTAAGAATCAGACGAGAAAGACGGGCCCCATCCTCCGCCATGACGCTACGGAGCGCCGTGCAACGCGGTTGTGTGGGAGCGTAGCGCGCTGACCACTCACGGTGCGGCGTCGCCCGAGACGCAGTCGGCGACTGCTGAACTTCGGCGAGGTCCAAAATGTAAGTCTACGTGAGCAACGCCAAGTGTCCCCCCCTCCTCCGTCGGCCCCGAATGCTAGTTGATAATTCTGCGTGGAAGACAGATATAAAAAGGTGCGGGTGCGGTGCTTCTCTGGATATAAATTTTCATCCAGAGCCTACACCACATCCACTACGACATATATATTTTAGACTATCATCAGACTTCAAGTTTCAGAGCATATTATTTGTAATCTCACGACATGTGCCGAAAGTCAACCTGTGATACGTGTGGTAAGTGATCTGTTCATTCCTGACAGAATAGTGGTCCTTCAGAGATCCCCTTTTTCATACAAACTTAAAAAGAAGACCGCCAGTCCGGGGCTTTTGTAGCCCTTTGCTTCACCCTTCTATTCTGCCAAAATCTCCATCTAGGGGCTCCCAAAGATTTTGATTTATCCGACTTCTGTGTCCCAACAAGAGCCTATCATGCTGACACTCCCTCATAGGCAAGGTCACCTGGTGGGGCTGCGGCAATCACATTTCAGGCGTGATGAACAATGTTCCTCATGATCAATGGTATGTCCCCATTCTAAGACTTCGGGTAATCCTTTTGCTGACGTGGAATCTCCGACATTGCAGGTGCACTTGTGCGCCCAGAATCCAGAGCGCCGGGCATACCTACCCACCGAAGGGCCCGTCAGCGTAAGCCATCGGTCCAACCAACGTGGCAAGGGCCGGCCTACCTGAATGGGACGATGTGATATCAGAAGGCTGCTCGAGTGAGAATGACTCTTCATGATCAGGCTGGGAGAGGGGTGTAAGATAAGGATTGAGGCACGGACAGATGTGTTTGTCCTCTGTAATTGCGGTTGCGTGAGCCAACTCGGAGTCTGCATGATGATTCGATATAGAGCGGCGCTGCTGCATTCATTACGAACGATACGATAATGTGATCATGTCCTCCTTTCTAATGGTCTTGGAATTAACGTCCACCAAGCTGTGTTAGACTTTACGTGAGGGTCTACAGTAACAAGTTCAAAGAGAATTCCCCAGGAAGGGATCGTTACCTGCTTTGATATGAGAGCTGCCTTACCTATGCACTCCCAGAAGTAGTGTGTTCCAATGTATCGTACCCTTTCCACATCATCTGTAAGATTGGTTACATGCCGCCCAAACGACCTTTCCTGTTGGAGAATGGTGAATGAAGAGAGCAGAATTCAATGAAGGTGTGAGAGGTGGCACACCCATTGGGATGGCCTCGAGGTGTAATGTGAACCATCACACGAGCATTGGTACCACAAATTGTGCCTAGATTGGTCAAAAGAACGCGGGCCCTTGCAGATATGGGTATTTGCACATCCCACGTGTGTGATCCGTGAGCCTACGACGTCAGACTCGGGAAGACGTTAGATCTACGCTTTCACTTTCCGCCTTCCTGAGTCTGTGGTGAATCAGACGGAGACGCCAACAGGGTTGTGGTACGGGGGGCGTGTTTACGTTGCCGGATCGCCCGCCGGAACGGTAGATCGTTATGCTGGACGTTTGATGGAAGATGCGGGGTCCGGCGTCGTGCGCTCTCCAGGAAACCCCCGAGGTTTGCACGTCGGCGCTCCAAACGTAGACCAGTATCAGAGACGATATTAGCCGGTACCAGCGTTGTGGCGGATGGCAATGTGCAAGACTAGGTGCGAGAAAGGGAAGGAAGAGTCAGTAATAGAGTTATTGATAATGGGGCCAGTCTCGAACAATGGAGGAGGCCAGTGACTGAAACGCTTCGAGAAGGCCCGCATTTGCAGACGTCAAACGTCGGCTTCCTAGGGAGGAAGGCGGGACGACGTCAAGACAAGCGGGAGAAGGCAGGACACGCGCCCGCACGGGCGGGATAAAAGCTGCATGGCTGGTGGCGGTGGTGGATGAGTGGATGAGTGGAGAGGAGAGTGGTACCCAATGATCTCGGGATGGTGGACAGCCGCATGGATGCCGCGGTCTGAAGCTGGGCCCGCTAAGTATGGACATGGGCGTCGCAGAGCTGGAACCCAGCCCCTGCAGGACGAGGTTTCGCATGCTGCCCTACGAAGCTTGGCCTGCGGCTGGCAAGGGCGTCGTGGAGATTTAAGGTGGTCCCCGGGCAGCAGACGGCGAGGTGGCAAGGCTGAGAAGATACGGACGGCTTGCTGGCTACGCCGGGCTGCACGACGGCGCAGCCATTGCGCAGGGAGTGGTGGGCTAGTAGATGGGGCCACCATGGCCCGAGTAGAGAAGAAGCATGAACAGGAACAGCAGCAGGAGCAAAGAAATCACAGGACGGCCTCTGGGGGTGTTCGAGATGGACTTCGCTGAGAGCGTGAGACAGCAGAGCCGGGGCGGGGCCAATGGGCGCTTCCCAAGCCGTACAGTCTCCAGCGGCTAACGCAGCTTCGAGCGTGCTCGGAACCCCTCTTGACGCGACAAGCTCGTTCGAGAAGTCTGGCTCCTGGCTGCCTTAGACCTATATCTCGTGCATTTGCTGCTGCTAGTTGTTGCCACTGCTGTCGTCGCTGCTGCTTGCTGCACCTGTGTTGGTGAATCACTCGCCCTTTTCCCGCACTCTGCAAAGTGTGGAGTCCAGTGCGCCCCGCCATCCCACCACGCCCGCCCGCCACACGCGCCGCTTCTTCCTGTTCTGCTGCTGCTGTGCTGCTCGTTCCTGTCCCCCTTTCCCTCTCGCACCGGCGACACCTCTTGGGACACAATCCACAGTGCGTATAGCCACATCCTTCCAATCGAGCTGCCTCTCCTGCGTGTGCACGTCGACAGGGCGCGCCCAGCTTGGCACCCAGCTCACCGCAGACCCTGACAGGTGCCCCTCCGCAAAACCATACCCCAGCGCCCCTCCGCTGGCCTCGCTCTCATCCCCCCACCTCCTGCGCGAACTTCACCCTGCGTGCCACTCAACCACCACTCTCCGCTTTCCGACGTCGACGAGTAGGGACGCTGCATCGAGTCGCTCAGCCGGCAAGGCAGCCTTGGATAGCACAGGATACCTGCAAGGGAAGGCAGAAGACGCAAGGCTGCGGCTTTCCGTGAGCGGTACGTGCCCCTCCTCCTTTTTGCACTGTCCGGGGCGGCGAGGGAGCAGAAACGGGGCTGTGCCAGCCCGACGACCAATGCGCGACGCAGCTGGCTGGAGAGTCTCTGTTCACTCCCTCACCGAAATAGATGGATGGTGGGGTCGAGGCGCTTAGCACCAGGAGCCATCACACTTCTCGGTCGAGGCGATTGGTGCTCCCCCACCGAGGATAATAGTGGACTGTCTATTCAAAGTCCCTGGCTCCCGCTGACAGACAATGGGTTAGGTTTTTGCCGAAAAATCTCTTAGATTCCAACGTTCGCTTCTTTCTTTGCTCTCAAAGAGCCGGCGACAGCTTAACCCAACACCCGACGTCGCGCACCCGCGCAAGTCACCCAAAACCTCGCTGCCATGTCTCGCGCTCCAGCAGGGAGCGGCAGCTCCAGGAAGATTTCCTTCAACGTGTCGGAGCAGTACGATATCCAGGATGTGGTAGGAGAAGGCGCATATGGTGTGGTGTGGTGAGTTTCCAGTCTGCCCCTTCTCGTTTCCCACGTCTTCTGACACCCTTACAGCTCCGCTCTACACAAGCCATCGGGGCAAAAGGTCGCCATCAAGAAGATCACTCCCTTCGACCACTCCATGTTTTGTCTGAGAACTTTGCGAGAGATGAAGCTTCTCAGATACTTCAACCATGAGAACATTATTTCCATTCTAGACATTCAGAAGCCGCGAAATTACGAGACTTTTACTGAGGTTTACCTCATTCAGGTACTTGCGCCTATGCTCCGTCGAAAGAGAATTAGCTGACATGAAATATAGGAATTGATGGAGACAGATATGCATCGTGTTATCCGGACCCAGGAACTTTCTGATGATCACTGCCAATACTTTATCTACCAGACGCTGCGTGCTTTGAAAGCGATGCATTCGGCCAATGTCCTACACCGTGACTTGAAGCCGTCCAACTTGCTTCTGAATGCCAATTGTGACCTGAAAGTCTGCGATTTCGGCCTTGCCCGGTCGGCTGCTTCGACAGAGGACAATTCGGGGTTCATGACGGAATACGTGGCTACGCGATGGTATCGAGCGCCTGAGATTATGCTCACCTTCAAGGAGTACACCAAAGCTATTGATGTGTGGAGCGTAGGCTGCATTCTGGCCGAGATGCTCAGCGGCAAGCCGCTGTTCCCCGGAAAAGATTGTGAGTGCTTCGAGTATATTACATTTGCACAAGTACTGACTAGGCAACATCAGACCATCATCAGTTGACCCTCATTTTGGATGTGCTCGGCACACCAACCATGGAGGATTACTATGGCATCAAGTCTCGCCGTGCGCGGGAATACATTCGTTCCCTTCCATTCAAAAAGAAGATCCCATGGAAGGCCATGTTCCCCAAGACTTCGGACCTTGCCTTGGACCTCCTCGAGCGCCTACTCGCTTTCAACCCGGTGAAACGCATCACGGTGGAAGAAGCTCTCAAACACCCGTACCTTGAGCCATACCATGACCCAGACGATGAGCCCACGGCAGACCCTATTCCTGAGGAGTTCTTCGACTTCGACAAGAACAAGGACAACCTTACCAAGGAGCAGCTCAAGCGTAAGTACAATTCAAATCGAGCTAAGTTTCGCTTCTGACATACCGCAGTCCTCATTTACCAGGAGATTATGCGATAAGTTTCTTGACACATATTGTAATAGTGATATCGCACTTGACCTTCCAATATGTGGGCGTCAAGGTTAGACGAGCTGGTTTAGTGATCACGAATTGTCTGCAATCATCTGAGTAGAGAGTGAGACTAGGATCATCCACGCAGTGCAGAATCATGTACGGGAAGCATTTCTCGGGTTTCAGATCACACCTTAACATTCAAGGGCTGGTGTTAGTAGTCTACAGGAACGAAGTACCCCAATTTCGTTATAAATGAAGCAATCCATTATGTTGCATTTGACTTTTCATGTTTTCAGGCTATTATCAAATCGTACGGGTTCCCGCGTCATACCAGCCTCATGAATACAGTCGCAGTCCGTTCCTTGGTTCCACCATCACGTCGATCGCTTTGGCAACCATGTCAATCATTTTTTGCCGATCCCGGACAACTCTGTCAAATCTTTGTATTCTTCCCCTTCGTCCGCCATTGAGCTCAGACGCGACTCTCGAGCGAATTGTTGATGTCGTCCACCTGCGACTGCTGACTGTCGCGAAGGCGCTGGCACAAGAGAAGGGACGTGAGCCTCGACATCGCCCGTGGCAACCAATCCATGGCCCGCAACAGCTTCCCACAGCGTCCTATCTCTACTCCTAGCCCTTCTCGCGTCCCAGTCCTCCGCCTCCCCAAGCGTGGAGGACGTTGCCCTCCTTTCCCCCATCCCTCCCCCCGCTCCCACCCACGCTTCGTGCTTCCGCGAGTCCTTCTCTCGCACACGGAAGACACGCCGCTGGAGAATGCCGGCTCGAGAAGCGGGCCGGACAGCCATCTCGGCATCTGTGCTGCGCGCGCGCGAGTCCCGTCGGTGGCGCTGCATGCGCGAGCGCGTGTACCAGATGATGGCGACGAGGATCAGGAGCATAAGGACCGCGAGCGCGATGGCTGCCTCGCGGTTGATGGCCGTGAGGCGGTCGCTGGGCGCGACGGCATCGGAAGAGACCGTGTTCTCGGGAAGGATGTTGGAGACGGGCGAGGGGGAGTCGTGAGAATCGTGAGAATCGTGGACCCCGGTGCTGAGCAGGATAAGGTGGTTCGTTAGCAGACCTCCTCGCGTGGTTGTGATGGATGCCATGGTTGTGATGGTCCTAAATGCACGAAGTTTCCCTTTTATGTTATGATAGCATGACGAAGGTGAGTGAGCTGGCGGTGGGGTAAGCGGAAGATATAGTAGAGGCCAGGGAACTCATGAGGTCAGTCATGCATGTAGAAGATGGTAGCGATTGGGGTCTTCCCATAGTTCGTAGGCGGGGCCTTGCTTGAGCTGCCTCATGTGAAACAGACTACGGCTTCAATCAGGGTGACCGTTTGACCACCCATAGAAATCTAAGGGCTAAGATGGCATGATCCTACGGTCAAAACGGTGTCTGGACTGTTAAAACGGTTCCTCGGAACTTTCCCGGTCCCCCCTTACGAGCATGTACGATGTCAGATCCTATGGTACAGTCTTGATTGGATGCTCATGAACCAAAGCTGAGATGGTATCCTAACGCCACCCAATGCGTGAAAGCCTACCGCTATGCAACATGGTATTCCCACCTCCTTGTGGGTATTAATCGTACAAGAACGTGAACAGCCCTCAGGGATCACACCTTCCATCTTTCCACCCCGTCCTCCACCTCTCTTCCCATTTTCCGCAATCGAACACCTTCTTTCCGAGCTTCACATTGACCGCATTGTGCGCTTCGCACATCCATTTCCCAAACTCGTCTCTTGAGCTCACACGCGGCGCATTGCCCTCTGCCATCCACGCCTGGAAGTCGCTGCCGCAATGCCAGCACGGGTACAGCTTCGCGAAGGTCTGCATGAAGGTCTTCGTCTCCGACTGGAGAGCGGGCGACGGAGTTTCAGGATACTGTGCAGTTATGGAGTGCAAAAGCGTCCAGGAGGAACGGCCGAGCTGCGTAACGTCTGGAGGGCAGTCCGTGGGGAGGGCGGCAGGTGCGGAGGCGGGTTTCTTAGTGGATTTGGCCATTGCGAACCAGGAAGAGACGTCAGTACAGGTACGACAGCTGTAATTAACACACTCGTGTCAGCTAGCGTGTACGAGGACGACGGATAAACCGTGACGCAGCTTGCGCTGCTCAAGGCGCATGGCGAGAATGTACACTCACGGTTTACCGTCTGGACCGAGGACTACGCCTTTAGGCAGCTTGGTCGGCACAGCCGCATCGGTCTGTTCCTTGTCGTTCTGATCTATAGGGCCCGGCGCCATCTTCCCTGCCTTGATTTCCGCTGTTGAAAGACGGGTTGTAAATGTGCAGTGTGGAGGAAGTGGGACGCGGATGCTTTGAAATGCACAATGCTTTGGCCAATCGGGTCGTGGCGAAGGGATCCTTGTCGCGTTTTCCTTCTGGTCGCATTAGGTTCTATGCATGACAACCTCACATTCCGCTGGATTCGGTAATCTTCCTGTTGAACTGCGTCCAAGCAACACCTGCATTCATTCCCAAGCTCAGCGTACTGGTCTCCACGTGTGGTACGTAATAGATTAATGCCATAGCGCGTATGACCCAAGAACACGAGCCATGGATGTTCCTGTTGCTGCGAACGTACTTGGTACAATAGGCGCTGTACGTGTCAACAACACGTATGTAAGAATGATAACTGAATGCTAAATTGGGTCAGGTATGCTGGTCTGTTCAGGTTGGTCCATTCCTTCATGTCGGATGCATTGGAGCGTACTGACGTCAAGCAGCTCATTCCACAGATCATTATCAACTGGCGTAGACATAATGCTACAGGACTACAACCTACTATGATGATGCTGTGGGCGTGGGCGGGCGTACCATTAGGAGTATACAATATCGTCAAGGAGTTCAATATAGCGCTTCAGATACAGCCCCAGATATTGACCTTGCTGAGTTTGATAACGTGGATCCAGTGCTTCTACTATGAAAAGGTATTATCTGGATGTACTATGTAGCCAATTCACGCGCTATGCTGACTGTTGTTGTAGAAGTGGTCTGTTATTCACTCTTGTGCTGTGGTGGTGCCGGTAGCTTGCATCATGGGCGGTATTCAGGCCGCCTTGATACTTGCTCTGCGCATTGCCCAAGACCGACACTTGCAATGGCCACTGACACTCATGGCAGTACTGTCGGCGGCATTACTGGCGGCAGGTGTGCTCAGGCACTACTGGGATATTTATGTACATCGAACCGTTCGAGGCATCTCCTTCCTTTTTGTCGGAATTGATGCTGCTGGCGATTTGTTTTCCCTTGTGTCTGTGATTTTTCAGCCTGAATTAGATGTACTGGGGCTTGTAATCTACGGGACGGAGCTCATCCTGTGGACCGGAGTCTTCGCGTGTGGGGGCTACTACAACTTCCTCCCATGGCTGCGGAAGACATTCAAGCAAAGAAGAACGGGTGGAGCTGGCCATGAAACATCACCTACTTACTCGATAGCTAGCAGGTATCAAACTGACGGGGTGATGGGCTCAATCGCTCTACACGATTTGCCATCAAGTACATCCGTATTCAGGACCCCATCAGGGGAACTAGACACAGTACGACGGCGGGATATCTCTTCGCCGAATCCTATTGTGAATAGCCCGGAACCTTGAATTGGGAAAGAGTTAGTAGCTGGTCATGTGAAATCTTATTAAGGAAGGGGCGTCGTGCACTTCACCAACTCTGGCCGTCAATCTTCAAGAGTAAACAATATTGTACATTTCACTTTCACCGTCACCAGGCATGAATAAAAAGACAACCAGTAGTAACTACCTATCAAGGCAACAACGCTACTTTGTTTGTCACTTAAACTGCTGCTAGTGCTATCGTCGCCTTCACCGCACTCAACAAAACACTCGCTCGCCAACAACCTTTTTCATATATTGAGTACGCCCACGCCGCCCGCTTATTGACCCACCCATACCTCATCCTCCATCTCCGCTGACGAACAACAGCTGCTCCTAGCTCCAAAGATGGACGGCGCTGTCAAGGTCACCTCTGTGGGTTCTACCTCAGGCGCACCGTCTCCTCCAAACCCGAGTCCACGCACCGACTATACAGAGAATTTCCAGCCGACCGATATCGACGCTGTGGGCCGGATCCTTGCTCCGATTCAAGAAGATTTGAACGAGCAGGCCGAAGCTGCCATGTACCCGAGCCCTCCCATCAACACGCCAGAGACGTTCTCACCTGCTGCTTCTGTTTACAAGACTGGTCGCGTTCGTGGATTCAGCCTCCTCGGAGATCGCTTGAATCAGTTGAAGCTGGAAGAACGCAACTCCCCCCTCAAAGATACCGACGCTGGTTCCAACAACCGCTCTGTCGCACCATCCACCGCAGAGAGTGAGCCCGAGGCCATGTCTGATGCAAGCTTCCTGAACAAGTGTCCTACGCCTGTTAACACCGTCGTTGGAGCTGCTGAAGAAGGTACTATCCATATTGCGTTGGGATCGCCAGCTATCAATCCTCGCCAGGAAGAGTATGCTAATTTCCCTATCGATGGCTTCGTGCTCGACCGACCCGACCCTATGGGTAGTAGTCCGAGTCGGACCACGGTGGTGCATGATTATATCCATAGTCGCGATACTTCTATCAAAAGCTTCAAAACTGACTCGGGTGGTAGCGGCGTGACAGAGAAGAGCAACTGGGCTGATGAGGTGGAGGACATCGCGGATAGGGCCATTTTACAGCTAGAGCAACTCGCCGAGGATGAGCACGAGACTAACCCTAGCCGTCCATTGGAGGACTATTATGTCGAGCGCCTTCAGAAGCTCCTCATGGCATCTCGTCGTCGCGTCAAGACTAGGGTCACCTATGTTCCGGTCTCTGCTGAGTCCGTCGACTTGGAGTAGGTTTCATATGAGAATAGCATCAGCGACAAAAGTCTTCATGTGGGCAGTTTTACTTCATGTTCACTGTATACATCAGAAATGCAAACAATTTTGACAAATGCTTGCTCTGCTTTGTGATTTTCTATGGCTCGCTACAGAGCTTGTCGTGCGCCTGCAGCTTGCAGAACGCCGACTAGGAAGAGAATGGACGCGGTGGGCCTGTCGTTGACGCGCCAATAACTTGCACCAGCACCGAACAGCAAAGTGACGAGAAGCCCAGCAATGCTCCTGTCCACCGAATCGACCAAGCCCGTCTGGCTCCATTTGTAGTTGAGAAGACCTGGATGATTGGTGCTCAGACAACGAGACGGAGCGCAAAGCACGCAAACTCACCAGAAATGATGAAGAACACACTGCCTTCATACCAGCCTATCTTCGAGGCGCCACGCAGCCACGTAGGCAGCGAGTTTGTGGTGGGATGCTTGAACTGATCGAGGCCTTTCATCTGTGGTCTGTAAGTATGGCTACGTGGGAGGGAGCTGCTGGCGCATTCGGTTGCGCATACCGTGTGGCCCAAGCTTAAGACAGCATACGCGATGCCAGTGCCGTAGAGGAGGGGATGCGGTCCAAAGTTTCCTGATGCCATTGTGCAGGCGGTGCAGGCGGAGCTTCAGGGGTGACTGTAGAGACGGATTGGTGTGTGCTTGACGGTTGACAGAGCTGGTGAAGGTGGTGATGGAGAGCTTGGAGCTCCGCCTGCATAGAGGTAGGCGTCGGCATGACGCTAGCGCCGAGGTCTCAGCTGAAATGGGGGGAACATGATGATGTCGCATGCATGTCGCAATGGAAGATGAATAGAACACCTTTATGAAGGCCTTCACGGATGTTTGTTTCTCTTTACAAGACCCGCAGGAGGGCCTTTACCAGGGTGCGGCATTCCAGAAGAGAAGAAGGCGTTTAAAGAGCAGGAGAAATGAATGGCGGTATGCCTCGCGAGCGTCGAACCTCAATGCAGCTCGTAGCGAGAGTGCATGCAGCTCCCTGATAAGGTTATCGATACGTTGCCGATATCCATCGTCCACCAAAGCGTCAGCGGTCGTATCGCGTCGCTGATTCACCCAACGTCATCATTCCAAGACCGGGAATATCGACGCCCTTTGCACGACTCAAGGACCGTCCAGAGGCAAAAAGTCTACCAGATCACGAGGAACTTTGCCGACTATCCTTCTCTCCATCCTTGCAACGGTACGTGCCGCGTCGCTGCATCAGCCTGCCCCTCTGGTCTGCAATAGGGCTCGGCTGTAAGCTGCAGCGTCTCCGACCTGCATGCATGCATCCCGACGCGCTTGCGTTGGAGGCCAGCTGTTTTGCTTTCCTCTGCTCCCATACTTCACCACGCATCGCTCGCTCGCGCTCGTCTCGCACAATCCTACGGCCCGCTCTCTCGGTCCCGCGTTGTTAGCGTCGCGACGTCTCGGTCGGTCCCCGTCATCTTGACAAGTGAGTCGTCCCTGCTAAAGTCCGAGCATCCACAGACGTATCCAACGCATTATGTGTCCGGCTCCGCTGCTTCCGCTGCTTCCTAGTTTGGCGTCCCTTCTCAGCTTCCCATCAGCTTGAAGGCGTCTACTACTGGTTGCAGATCTTCCGCGTGCTTCCTGAAGCTAGCTGGAGCCTCATGCCGTTTTGTCATCTTCGGCATGCTCGGCTGCCAACTGTTCGCCCTGTTCCTAATACAACTGAACCATTTCCGATAGTAGCATTCAATTGGTCCTGAAGCTAACCAGCCAGTGCCCATTGTGCCTTACTTGCACAATGGTGGCGCACAGGTGCCACTTGGGGCGCTCATCCCCCCATTGTCCGCCGTCTCGCCCATATCTACCGCCGTGCTCCCTACGTATGCACCGCTAGCAGTGCATTCTTCCCTCCCTACAGGCGAGAGCTCTTCCGACGCGCCGGTCGCCTCCGACAAAGACTCTACCCCAGTCGTCGACATCTTTGTAGAACATCCTTCGTATGAACAGCCGTCTGGACGAGCTCCGACGCCCTCTGTCGCTGCTGCTGGGCTCTCCACAGATCCGGATCCGCAGATGAAGGGCCGGAAGCCAGCCATCGCTGCTGCTGGAACTCTCTTCGGCCTATTCACATATTCTCAGGTATATCAACATGCCATTGTTCCCAGAATCACACCACCCTCGGAACGTTTCGAGGAGGAGAGTTTTGTCAACTCGTCGCATTCATGGTGGGATAGGAGGGTCTGCAGTTGGTTTGGACTTTGCGGGCTAGCGCACCTGAACAAAGCACACTGGACAACCGAAGGGTCAGGTAGCACACAGGACGTGTTGACGGCAGATAGCAAGGGCCGGGACAAGATAGACCTTGGAGAGTTCTTGGAAAGTGCCAGAGCACTTCCCGAGGATTGGTCCGAGAAGGAGCTTAAAGACCGTGAAGTTCCACAGTACGTCTTAGACCATGCACCGCTTATCCACCTGTATTCGGGTGAAGAGTACTGGCCTTGCGATATCAAAGACCATTTGTTCCACACCACACCGCATCTTAATTACACCCCTCTACAGGCTACGGATGACCACCCCACGCTCAAGAACCTGCACGAACTTAACAGGTGGGGCCGCTTCGTCTATCTACAAAGCGACGACAACGTAGAAGATTATCCCGAATGGCTTGGGGGAAAGAGCAACATCCCAGACGTCCCGGAAGACCCTGATCCAGATGAAGGTGCCGAGGATCCCGAAGAAGGTGGTCACTTCAAGGAAGACAAGGACGGAAAGAAGTCAAGCTGGTGGAATGTTGGCCCCGGTGATACCAAGGAGAAAGGCGGCATACGGTCTACTGGCGTTGTCAATTCTCGGATTCCTGTACCGACACGGACTCCCGAGGGCGAAGAGCTCGTCGACGTCGAGGAAGAGGTTTGGCAGCCGGAACTTCGCCGCTTACTAAAGAAGCGAGGCAAGAAAGTCGTCGGAGGGCGAAGTGATGCGCCGGCCGTGCTGGTGGTGGTGCCCAAGGAAAACAACGTCGTGGATGCCTTCTGGTTCTTTTTCTACAGCTACAACCTGGGCAACTCGGTTTTCAATGTACGTTTCGGTAATCACGTCGGCGATTGGGAGCACACGACGGTGCGATTCCAGAATGGCGTTCCGAAAGCCGTGTTCTTCAGCGAGCATAGCTTTGGAGAGGCATACACGTGGGATGCCGTGGAGAAATCCGGGAAAAGAGTGAGTGTTTTGTGATCGAGCAAGAAGCGAAAGCATACTGACCAGCTGCAGCCCGTCGGCTTTTCCGCAACCGGCACGCATGCCATGTACGCTACATCGGGAGTACATCCTTACATACTACCGGGGGGTATTCTACATGACGTTACCGATCGAGGCCCGCTCTGGGATCCGACGCTAAATTTGATGTCGTATACGTATGATTACAGGAACGACACGCTTCGAAGCTCCAACCTGACGCCAGAAGCACCGATTGGGTGGTTTTACTTCATTGGCCACTGGGGTGATAAGTTCTACCCGCTGAGCGATCCTCGGCAGTACAGATTCTTGGGACAGTACCACTACGTTAACGGCCCACTTGGTCCCCGGTTCAAGAATCTTGGCAGGAAGGAAATCTGCCAAGGGAACGGCGAATGCTTGCTAAAGAAGCGAATCGACGATAAACGAGCGCGGCGCCATGTTAAGCGATACCCATTGGTTGGACAGGGAGAGGAGATGAGCGAGGAGGACGTACGCCGGTTCATAGGCGATGATGTATGATGGGAGCAGATGATGAAGAACAGACGACAGAGACGACGAGGATGGTGATGGCTGCGTTCGTTTCTAGCGATTACCTCATGGATTCATTCATTTTTACGAGGGGGGCGTTATGGCTGGGTTGTTGGCTTGCTTGGATGGCTCGAAAGATGATACCACTTGCAGACTGCACTCTTGTACTATAAGTTACATATCCTGTCCATGGCTCCCGTGGGGAAAAGAAAACGAAGCGAGGCGGCTTTGCGAGATACCTAGAGGCATGCTATTGATTCTTTGCAGGCAAAATTTGCGCGTGAGCAGGCAGGCCAGGCGTAAGACGGATGTTGCACAGCATATGTTGATTACAGGTTCGGGGGCGGCAGGGCTGATATATATATATCAAGATTGCCGGATTCGGCGGGGGTCGACCAACTCGCTTGTCATATTGAGGTGCAGCGATGGGGACCGGGGCAGCCTGTCGACAGCACGTAAGAATGATCATGTAGGGTCCAGGTGATTTGTCGTGAGGGTCGGATGGGACCGGGCGCGGCAAGGCAGGATTTTCAGTGGCATCATGGCGGGCTCATCTCATCATCAATCAGAGGTATGGCGAAAAAATAAAAGAAGGCCCGACAAGGCCCGAGAGGGTGTGTCAAGACTCATAGCAGGCCTAAGCGTGGGCGGGCGCAACGAGTGACGAACAACAAGTGACTGTCTATCAGCTTGCCTTATCAAGCCCGCCCGTGTCGTGCGCGCGTCGTAAACTCAACACATCTCAGCTCAACCTTCCTCGACCCCCTCAACCCTGCCCCCTTTTTTCTCTCTGTTTCTCTTTGCAGCGCCTCGCTCTGCTCTGCTCTGCCCCTGGGCTGCTGTCTTTGTTTCCGCAGCGCGTGTCTTGTGACCTCGCCGTCTGAAACGCGATCGACGTGCTGGCCATTAGCGGCGAATGA
>Ga0247757_10000072_pt1 | contig 77210 bp, 58 predicted proteins | sample UWRJL126311R4_FD_180929 | JGI IMG/M metagenome (GOLD analysis project Ga0247757, IMG submission 180929) | Plant litter microbial communities from Arlington Agricultural Research Station in Wisconsin, United States - UWRJ-L126-311R-4 | ecosystem: Environmental > Terrestrial > Plant litter >...
TCACCGCGAGCGCGGCTTCTTTCGCGGTAGGGCCGGGCTCGCCGTCGGGCAAACTCAGATCCACGCGCAGGCAGGCGCCCCGCGGGCGAGCCTGAAACGCCACGCGCTCCAAGCCAAATCCAGGCAGGAACGTGCGCAGGCGCGCGGCCAGCGTGCCCCGGCTCGCGCTCAGCGAGCGCACGGAGGCGAGTGCCGCGTCCGCATCGGCCACGCGCAACGCAACCGACAAGCGGCGCGCGCCCTCTGCACCGTCGGCGTCGGCGCTGTTGCTCTCGGGCCACGGATCTTCGGCTGCGTCGCCACTCGGCCAAGACGCGACGTCTTCGAGCTCACTCGCGGCGTCATTGACGAACCCCGTCGAACCCAGCGCGGCGAACGCGCTGGCACGCGCCGAGAACGCAAAGCGCCGGTAGCCGTCGATCTCGGCGCGCCCCGCGGCGCTGCTCGGGTCCGGCAGCGCGCTACCGGGCAATGTGCCCAATTCACCCGAACATTCGGCCACGCTGGCTTCGGCTTTGCCGGCGAACGAACGACTGCGCAACGCGGCCAAATGCTCTTGAATCACGGGCAAGGCGGGATCGCGCTCGGCGATCGGCGTGCTCAACGCGGCCGTGACCTGTTCGATGAACGCTTTGGCGGCTGCGCGGTCCGCACACAGCACCGCGAGTTCGATGCCGCTCTCGGTCGGCACGCTCACCACGTCCGTGATGCCGCGTGCCCGCAAACGCGCAAGGATCAACGCCGAGAGTGCCACCGACGCAACCGATCCTCGATCGTGGGCACTCGCGAACGCCAGCGCGGGGAGTGGATCGCCCAAGCGCACGACCAAGTTGATCGCGGGGTGATTGTCGAGCTCGCGACGCTCGACGCGAGCCGTGCCACCACGACTGCTGCCGCTGGTCGTGCCACCATTGGGCCCGTTGCTGCGGGATGCCCCGCAACCGCCCGCGCAGGCCGCGAGAAGGCTTGCTACCCCGGCGGCCGAGCGTAAACCGCGTGAGTGGAGGGCGGGGAACGAAACGCGCACGGCGTCCCGTTTACCACACCCTCCGCAGACTCACGCCGCCAGTTGCGACTCGGCCAACAAGGCCTGTAGCCGTGCCTGAATTTTATGCTTCTTCGAGTACACGGTCTTCACGCTGATGTTGAGTCGGTCGGCCACGATTTCCGGGGCCAAGCCCTCACCGAAGTACAATTGGATGAAGGCGCGATCTTTATCGGTGAAGTTCGTGAGCAATTGGCTCACGAGGTCCGCGCGTTCGCGCATCAGCGCGCTCTCGCACGGGTCGGGCAGGTTCGAGGACAAGTCCTCGGCTTCGCTCAACTGGGCGCGACGGGGCTCGCGACGAGCGCCGCGCAAGAAGTCGTACGCGGTGTGGCTCGCGAGCAGGCCGAGCCAAGTGCTCAGCTTGTTGCCGCGCTCCGGGTCGAAACTGCGCAGCTTGATCTTGTCGTTGGCCAAGAGCTGCACGCAAAACGTGGCATAGATTTCGCGCAGATCTTCTTGTGACACGACGGCGCTGAAGCGCGCCGTGACGCGGCTGATGGTGCTCAGCACCAAGCGCGAGAAGCGCGTGTTGAACTCGCGCCAAGCGCGCGGGTCGTCGGCAATCAAGGCGCGGACCAACTTCACGTCGTCTTGGGCCGGCGTGCTGTGCATCGAGACGGCGGCTTCTTGGTGGGTTTGCTCAGTGCGGCGCGTGGCGGTGACAGGGGTGAACATGGGCTGGCTCCTCGGCTTTCGAGAACCATTCAGCACGCCGCATGCCAGTCGTTTACCGCAATGGTTACCGATACTTAGCTGCGCGTAACCGCCCGTAACAGCGTCACCTGAGACGCGTCACACCCAGCGTCCGAAGGCCGGCTTACGCAGCAATCTACGCTCGGGCGCGTGCTAGTTTCCCTGGTGAATCAATGCCTCCGCGACTCAAGGCGCTGCTGCTGCTGGCCCTGTACTTGGTGAAGACGATTGGCCGACGGCTCTTCACCCGCAACAAGTCCGGCATCGCCGCGTTCCGCAGCAACTACGACGCCGACGGTTTGCCACCCGTGTCGCCCGACGAACGCACGGCCATGCCCGACTTCAGTCGCTGCATCGCCTGCGGCTTGTGTGACCGCGGCGAAGCGGGGCGAATCGCGGCCTCCGGCGGCGCGTACCGCGGCGTGATGGCGCTCGTGCTCGCCGGGTCGCGCAGTATGCCGGACTATCGCGCGGCCGCGTACAGCTTCGGTTTCGTCACGGACGAAGTGCTGGCCGAGAAAGAACTGATCTGTCCGACGGGCGTGCCGTTCCGCGCGATCGCGCGCTTCGTGCGCGACAAGGCAGCCGCGGTGGGCGGGCCCTTACCGCTGCCTCCGCGCATCGATTCGCTGCCCCCGCGCGTCCGCTGAGCGCGCGGGGGACTCGAAGCTCACTTCACGAGCGAGAGTCGCGGCGCGACGCTGAAGGCGGCCACGTGCCCGCTCTCTTCTGCGACGTATACATTGCAGCGCTCGTCCACGCGCAGCAAATCTGGGATCAAATCCGAGGGGATTGAGCCGATCACTTCGCCGTCGCGGGGGCGCACCACGTGGACTTGGTGTTGCGGCACGAACAGCGCGCCGTTGCGCAATACGGGCTCCAAGCGCCGCGGTTGATCCGCGTCCACGTGACGCGAGAACACTTGATTGTAACGCAGCGTGCCGCTGTTCGCGTCCAAGCAGAGCAGGGCGCCAGAGGCCGAATTGGCGATCAGCGTCTCATCCACCGCGAGGAACGCGGTGGTCGGTGACGCCAGGCCCGGCGCTTGATCCCACACCGCGTCACCCGAGGAGCGCTCGTACGCCGAGAGCCCCATGCCGCGGCGATCGCGGGTCGGAATGGCGACCACCTGCGCGGCCAAGAGCGGCGCTTGGCCCGGAGCCGGGCGCTCTTCCAGCTCTTTCGACCAACGCACTTCGCCCGACCACAAGTCGACATGGTGCAAGCGAGTTGGCCCAATCGGCCCGCCCGAGAGCGCGAACACCGCGTCGTGATCGATGCTCATGTCGCCCGAGAAGGGCAAGCGGTCGCGCACCCGCCACACGACTTCACCGCTGGTCACGTCCAGCGCGAGCAACGCCGAATCACCGCCCGCAACCAAGATCAGCTTGCCCGCGCGGCGTACTCGGTAGTTCGCGGGTCGCTTGGCGGTGTAACGCCAACGCACGTCGCCCGAGACCAGATCCAGCGCGGTCACCGAGCGATCGCCCTCGGCCACGACCAACAGCTTGGGCAAGCCGGGCGCGTTCACCAGCGCGCCGGTCGCGCCGCCATTGGCGCGCGGCGCCACGTGCGCCGTGAAGCGCGCCTCGCCATTGTCGAGATCGTGCAGCACGATCGTGCCATCGGGATGCAAGCGCGCGAGACCGAGCGGCGTAACCACACTGGCCGCCCGCGGCGTCGGCACGCGCCACAAAACCTGACCGGTGCCACGCTCGATGCTCGCCGTCTCGCGCTGCGAGCCGACGATCAGCCGCTCACCGCACTGAAACGTGGCGCGCAGATCGATGTTCGGTACGGTCGCGACCCAACGCGGCAGGAAGCGCATCTTGCCGCCCGCGTCCCACATGCCGCGTTCGACGCGCGCGCGCGGCAAGCCGAACGAGCGATAGCTGTCGGGCTCGGGGTTCTGCAGCGAGTCGTCCGCGATGCTGTCTGCGAGCGAGTCGGAGAGCGTGGTCGCCGCGCGCACCAGCGCTTTCAAGCGCAAATTGCGGGCCTGATTCGGGTCATGGCTGCGATAAGCATCGGCCAAGGCGAGCGCGAAACGCGCGGCCGCGCCCACGAACGTGCGCGCGTCGAGCTCGGGGAACGAGAGCTGCTCGTGTTCGGCGGCATCGCGCGCCCGCACGCTGAGCGTCATTGGGCCGTCGCCTGGGCCGCGCCTCACCGACAGCTGCACGCCGTCCACGCTCGCGCGCCGGAACACCGCGCGCTGCGCACGCCAAGCGTCGAACACGTCGTCGCCGAGCATCACCAAGCGCTCCGCGAGCAAGAACAAACAAGCCTCGCCGAGCGCGACCGTGCGGTTACGACAAGCGATCGCAAACGCGCCGCGACCGAGCAGCGAATGCAGATCCGCGCGTTCGAGCTCGCTGTTGTGGCTGCCCCCCGCACCGGCCACTGCGCAACGCATATGAGCCGTGGCCGAGAAGTTCAAACCGCCGAGGGCGCGCGGCGCGATCGTCGCGATCTCGCGGTTCACCGGCCGCCGACCAAAGCTTGGCCAAGGCGTATCCAAGAGCCGTCGAGCACCGCTCAACGCGGCGAGGATCGCCGGCGGAGCTTGGCGCAGGGGCGCTGCCTCCAGCGCGGCCAAGATCGCCCGGCGGAGCTCGAGCAGCTCCACCCGGCGTTCGTGCACCGCCACTTGGGGCGCCGGGCCGGAGCGAAACACGCTCACCAGTACGTCTGCGCCATCCGCTTCCAGCCCGATTTCCCAGGCTTCATCATCCGTGTACAGCTGCAGCGTCTCGCGATCGCGCTTCCCGCGCGCCAGCGACGACACAGCCGTGCCAAGATCCGAGAGAAGAGCCAACGCCTGACCTTCCCCGAGTCGTGCCGTGATATTCACACCGTCGACGATGACGTCGAACAGTCCGTACAACGGCGCGAGCGCCGTCGTGGGGGCGGTTTCGGGGCGGGGGCGAACAACGACCTGTATTGCCGACATCCAGTGAACGCAATCGTATGAATCTCGAGCCAAGAACGACACTTTTGCGCGGCGATCGCACAAGAGTGGACAGCGTTCGTGGACCTCGCTAGGGGTCACGGAGCGCGCGTTGCACCGCCCCCCGGGCTCGAAGATCGAGGCAATGTCGGCCGAATTTGCGCAATTTCCAGGTGATCATTCGCGCCCCGACCGGTCAAGAAATCCGATCCTGGCCCCACTCGCGGGGGTAGTGCTGGTTTTGCCCGCCAGCGTCTGGTTTTGGGGCTACACGGTCGATGACGCACTGATCACCGCCCGCGTGGCGACCCACCTGGCCCGCGGGCTCGGCGCCACGTTCAACCCCCACGGTCCGCCGGCCGACGCGGTGACCCCCCTCGGCTACGCCCAGATCCTGTCCCTGCTCGGGCAGCGCGACGTGCTGCACACGTTCGTCTACGCCAAGGGGTTCGGCCTGCTCGCCTGGCTACTCGCGGCCGGCCTATTGACGCGGCTCATTGCAAGCGTTGGCGAGCGCGCGCTGCGCTTCAGTCCACTCGCGATTGTCGCCCTCAGCGCACCGCTGGCCGCGTGGGCGGTGTCCGGCATGGAAACCGGATTCGTGACCCTCCTCAGCACGCTCGGCCTGCTCGGCGGACCGTGGAGCGCTCTCTTCCTCGGCGTCGCGTCCGCCCTGCGCCCCGAACTCGTGCCCTTCGCGTGGCTACTCGTGATCGCCGACGCGCGCGTAAAACGAACCACTGGGCGGCGTGCCGCTCTGCTCGTCGCATGCGTGATTGCACCCACCGCCATCGTGATGCTCACGCGGCTCGCCCTGTTCGGCCGCGCGGTGCCGCTCTCGTTCTACGCCAAACCCTCCGACTTCGCGCACGGCCTCCGCTATGCCCTGGGCGCCTTCGCGTTCACCGGCTTGCCCTGGCTACTCTTGGCCAGCCCGCGCGAATTCCAGCGCCTCCCGCGCGCGGCTTGCCCGTTGTTCCTCGCGCTGCTCGCCCACGGCGCCGCGCTCGTGCTGTGCGGCGGCGATTGGATGACCCTGTATCGCCTCGCCGTGCCCGCGCTCCCCGCCACCGCGCTGGCCGCCGCGCACCTCGCCGAACACGCGCGGCTCGCCTTCGCCATCCCCCGCTTCGTCCTCGCCCTCGCCGGCTCACTCCTGCTCGCCATCGGCCTCGGCCCCAGCGCGCGCCGCGTGGGAGCCGATCGCGCCCAACTGATCGCCTCCGCGCGCCCCGTCCTCGCCCACGACGCGCGCATCGCCGCCCTCGACGTCGGCTGGCTAGGCGCGGCCAGCGACGCCGAACTGATCGACCTCGCGGGCGTGACCGACCCCCAAGTCGCACTCTTTCCCGGCGGACACACCTCGAAGCGCATTCCTCGACCGTGGCTGCTCGCGCGCAACCCAAGCGCGATCGTGCTGCTCTTGGCCCGCGGCCGCGAACTTGCCACGCCCTTCGAAGAAAGTGGGTTCGCCCGCGCCGTCGAGCAACGAGTAGCAACCCTCGTTGCGGCAGATTTCCAAGTCCGCACCCAGCTCGCCCTCGGCGATCAAACCTACGTCGTGCTCGAGCCGCGCTAGCACCGGCGCGCTCACCTCCTGCGGTATTGCGGCTTTCTTCGCATGCCAGCAGCCAGTCCGCGCGGAGTGAGGGCTCGCGATCGCGAGAACGTACTGTGTGCGCACCGTACGTTCTCGCGGCAACGCTTCCCGTACCAGCCAACCAGGCGAGGTTGGCTCGCAACGACACGGCTCGGTCTCGCGCTCAGGTCAACGTTGTCGAGCGGGGGCGCCAAGCCACCTTGCCACTCTTGCTCGCTCGCTAGGCGAGTTTTGGTTGGGAGCTGCGCCTTCGGCCGATTTCGAGCAGGGCGTCGCGCAGGGCGCGGGCATCGGAGAAGCGATCGCGGGGCAGGGGCGCCATGGCCTTTTCGATCAGCACCAAAAACTCGGGCGGAATGGCGCGCAGGGCGCGTTGCACGCCGCTTTCGCTGTCGGCCTCTTGATCTTCGCGCGCCCACAGTTCGCTGGATTTCAGGGGCGGGGCGAAGCCGGTCAGGCACTCGTAAAGCACGCCTCCCACACCGTACAGATCACTGCGCTGGTCGATCTCTTGGCCTTGTTCCTGCTCGGGCGACATGTAGCCGGGTGTGCCGAGGGGCGCATTGGCGTTGGTCAGGCGCGTTTCGGCCCACTCGACGCGCGCGATGCCGAAGTCGAGCACTTTCACGTGGGGCAGCGGGTTGCCTGGTTCTTGCGCCAAGAAGATGTTGCTGGGCTTCACGTCGCGATGAACGATGCCCGCGGCGTGGACTGCGCCCATCGCGTCGCACAGTTGCAGCGCGATCGGCATCAGCTCTTCGGGCGTGAGGGCCCCGATGCGGCGCAGGCGTTCGGCGAGGGATTCGCCGTGCAGGCGTTCCATCACCAAGTAGCTCGTGCCGTCGGGCAGCACGCCATCTTCGTACACTTCGACCACGTTGGGGTGCCAGGCCAAGCCGAGGGCGGCGGCTTCGCGACGCAGGCGGTCGGCGGCGATCGTGTCGTGAGCGACGGCCGCGCGCAGCATTTTGATCGCCACGAGTTCACCATTGGCGAGCCGCTCGGCTTCCCAGATGGTGCCGTTGGCGCCGGTGCCAACCTTTTCGGTGAGCCGGTATTGGCCGGCCAGTACGAGGCCTTCTTGAAACGCAATCGAGCCGCGTTCGCGGCGCTCGCGCAGCGTCGCCGTGCGCTCGAGCGTGTGAATGCGCACCAATTGCGCGCGCGATTGCGCGCGTCGGCGTTGCTCGGTGGCGAACAAAGAGCCGACGACCGCGCCCAGCGCGGCGCCCGCCATCAGATGCAGGCCAAGGCCGGTCTTACCGTCGAGGAGCCAATACAGGGCGGTGCCGCACAGCATGCCCAGGGCGGCGCCGAGCAGCGCGGGCCGGTTATTCGGCTCGCTGAAGCGCACTTCGAACACGCGTTGATCGCGGGTGTCGCTGCCGGGGATGCGCGATACGCGCCCGAGCGGTAGCCCGAATAAGAGCGGAATCGCGCTCAGGTCGGCTTCACGTGCGAGGGCGCACAGGCCATCTTGCTCGTGCGATGCGTTTTCACCGATGCGAATACTGCCGCGCCACACGCCGGGCCCGGTGTGCAGCGTGCGCCAGCGCTCCGTCCACGCTTGGTCTCCGCCCACCGAATCGAGGTGGTGAAAGGCTTGGGCCGGGCCATCGGCCCCGCGCAGCACGTGAGTCCACACGCCCAGGTTCTCGGGACCGACCACGTGGGGCGCGGTTTTGGCGATGGCGTCACGACCCCAGCGAGAGGCAAAGCCGACGAGCGCGTTGTGCCAGACCTCGATCGGGACGAGCCGAGTTTCGTCACTCAGGTAGTCGCGATCGAGCTTGGTGCGAGCCAAAAAGGCATCCGCTTCTGCAGGCCCATGTTCGCTCAGTACGTACCCGTACAGGCTTTTGAGCCGCGAAGCTGTCGTCTCTCCCCGGCTGCCCTCACGACGTTGCACGTTAGTTTCAGATTAGTAGTTCGACTACGGGCGTCAAGCGGCGCGCCTGTGTGTGTGGCCCGCACGTGCGACCCGTCGGCGTTTCGCCCGCGGTTTCGCCTGCAAGTCCGGATTATTTTCGGATCGAGAACTTGCGGGGGCCTGCGTGAGACGGCGCGCTGGAAGGCAGTGCCACGGTACTTTCGGGCCTTTCAGCGCGCCCGGCGAGGCCCCGCCCCATTACGCTTTCCGTCAAGTTCGAGGGAAGCAAATCATCACCCTAGTGCTATACATGGGGAGAAGGCATGTCTCGCACCGGGTCTACGAAACGGAACCGAACCGCACTCGCGGCATTGGGGTTGGGCTTGATCGCCGCCGTGTTGCTCGAGGCGCCCGTCCCCGCCAACGCCGGCCCGCTCGGGGTGATTGAAGGGCAAACGCTAGACGTCGGTGCCGACAAGCTGAACGTCGACATCGAGAAGGGCACCGCCACGCTCGAGGGCCACGTCGCCGCGACCTTGGGCGACATGCACGTCGACTGTGCGCGCATCGAGCTCAAGTATGATGAAGCGCCGAAGGTCAAGTGGGCCAAAGGCAGCGGTGGCGTCACCGCCAAGCTGAAGGGCATCGAGGCGACAGCCGCGACCTTCGAGGTCGATGTGGCGCATCGCTCGATCAAGCTCGCCGGCGGCGTCAAGTTGAGCCGCGGTCGCGGCTGGGTCACGGCCGACACCGCCGCGATCGACATCAACACCCGCAAAGTCACGCTCGAAGACGTGAAGGGTTCGATTCCGGTTCAAGCTCCGGAGCGCTGAGCGTAGGCGCACTCTGTGCGCCACGCTGCCGGCTCGTCAGTAGAACGAGCGCGACGCGGGCGATACTGTGGCAACAAGGATCCTCGGCTTTTTGGCCGAGGATGAGCCTTTTTTCAGAGGCCCGCTTTTTGCTTTCAGTGCTAGGCTGTCCTCTGACTGGGGTTTCTGGAGACTAACTCCGGTAGGACGCCATGGAAATCAAGCAGCAACTCCGCCTATCGCAGAACCTTGTCATGACGCCACAGCTGCAGCAGGCGATCCGCCTGCTCCAGCTCTCCCGTTTGGAGCTCGTCGACGAAGTTCGCAAAGAGCTCGATAACAACCCGGTGCTGTCGGATGAAGAGCCTGCGGAGCGGCTCCGCAATTCGCCCGGTGAAGTGCGCACCATCACCGAGCACGGTGGCGGCGTCGAGGATCGCGAGTACCAGCGACCGGAAGCCAAGGCGACCGAGAAGGCCACCCGCGAGGTAGATTGGGAGAAGTTTCTCGAGAACCGTACGCAGCAGCAGGCGCCCTCCGCCTCGGGCCGCAGCGGCTTCGAAGATCTGCCGCCGATCGAACAAAATCTGACCAAGCCGGGCAACCTGCAGGACCACCTCTTGTGGCAGCTGCAGATGAGCGACTTCGCCGAGTCCGAGCGACGTTTTGCCGAGCTGGTCATCGGAAATCTCGATGAAAAGGGCTACTTGGATCTGGTCGGCATCGAGCGCCCCGACGGCACGCGCACGCCCGACCTGACGATCGAAGATCTCGCCGCCGAAGCCGAGCTGAACCCGGAAGATGCACCGCTGGTCCTGGAGATGATCCAGGCCTTCGACCCGATCGGCGTGGCGGCGCGCGACCTACGCGAGTGCTTGCTGATCCAGGCCCGCGTCGCCGGTTACGAAGACGGCGAGCCCGAGCTCGAGATCATCAAGAACCATCTCCACCACCTGGAGAAGCACAACTACCAAGCCATCGTGCGCGAGATGAAGATCTCGCTCGAAGACGTGTACGAGGCGGCCAAGACGATTCAAGAGTTCGAGAGCCGGCCGGCGCGCAACTTCACGGACACCGACGACCGCACGATCGGCATTACCCCCGACGTGTACGTGATCAAAGACGAGGACGAGTTCGTCGTGCTCGACAACGATCGCGGTGTGCAACGGCTGTTCATCAACGAAGCGCTGACCAAGCGCTTGATGAAAGATCCGTCGGCCAAAGAGTTCATCGGGGAGAAGCTGCGCAACGCGCAATGGCTGATCCGCGCCATCGAGCAGCGCCGCAAAACCATCATCCGCGTCGCCGAGTGCATCGTCGAAAAACAGCGAGATTTCTTCGAGAAAGGCGTGGCCTTTTTGAAGCCGATGATCTTGCGTGACGTGGCCGAAGCCGTGGGCATGCACGAATCGACGATTTCACGCGTCACGACCAACAAGTACATGCACACGCCGCAAGGGCTGTTCGAGCTGAAGTACTTCTTCAACTCCAGCATCCGCCGTGTCGCCAACGAGGACATCGCCAGCGAGAGCGTGAAGCAGGCGATCAAGTCGCTCATCGATCAAGAAGACAAGGCGAACCCGGTCAGCGACCAGGCGATCGTCGAGATGCTCGAGAAGAACGAGGGCATCAAGATTGCGCGCCGCACCGTCGCCAAGTACCGCGAGATGCTCGGCATCTTGGCTTCCTCCAAGCGCAAACGCCTGTTCTGACCGAGCTCCGTCGAGTGGCCGTCGAGTGCGCTCCCTGAGGGGTTAACCGCCAGAACGCCAAAACGCCAGCAGAGGGAGAAAGACTTGGGGGTCGCGTGGCGCGTCGGAAAGCGTCGTTGTCGATGGCGCGAACGACCTTTGAGCGCGGTGTGCGCGGGCGGGGCGATGCCGTTGTGCGCTGCATTCCGCCCATCGTGCCGGCTGCCAGACGGATTGCGCCCTCTGCTCGATCTGATCGGCGGTCGAGTCGTGAACAACACGCAATTCGCTCGCCGCGCTAGCCCCACCCCTTTGGCTCTTTCTTCTGGCGTTTTGGCGTTTTGGCGGTTCAAGTCTGGGCGCCGTTCATGCGGCATGCGCGACGCGATCAGCGCTGCGATGCTGGAGCGCGAGCGCCCAACTCTCCCGATCGCTCCGGCGACGAAGATCGCGTGAGGATCAGGCGGGTGTGGAGGGGTGGGGGAGAAAGCGCGTTGGGGCAGGGGGAAAGCCCCTAGGCCCTCGCTTCCGGCTCGGCAGTTCGGCTAAACTCAGCCCTAGGCCCCCAAAGCCCAGGAGAGACATGATCAGCATCACTTTTCGCCATGTGGATTCGAGCGACGCCCTGAAACGCTACTCCGAGGAGAAGATCCAAAAGCTGCAGAAGTTTCTTCGACAGCCGATGACGGCGAAAGTGACATTGTCCGTGGACCGCTTGAAACAGATGGCGGAAGTTCGCATCTCGAGCGGCGGGGAACACTTGGAGGCCAAAGAGGCGACCAACGACATGTACGCCTCGATCGACGTCGTGCTTGGCAAGCTCGAGCGTCAGATCCGCAGCCAGCACGGCGCGGCCAAGGCCAAAGCCAAAGGTGGCGAGAGCGTGCGCAAGGCCCCCGCGACGCGCGTTCCGGATCTCGAAGTCGAAGCCCCGCGCGTCAAGAGCGCAGCCAAAGTCGTGAAGAAGGCTGCCAAGAAGCGCGTGGCGAAAGCCAAGCGCTGAGCGCAGTACGGACCGCCCATGCGACTCTGTGACATTCTTACAATCGACCGCATCATCGTCGATGCGGACGGCACGCAGATCCCGAACAAGGATGCTGCGCTGAAAAAGCTCGCCGAGTTTCTGTCGCCGGCGGTCTCCGTTCCCCAGGCGGAAGTGGAAGATCTGTTGATGGAGCGCGAACGCCTACAAAGCACCGGTATCGGTGACGGCGTCGCGATTCCGCACACGGCCCTGGATCACGCGGAGCAACAAGCCTCCGCGTTGATCCTGTGCCCGCGTGGCATCGATTTCGACGCCATCGACGGGAAACGCGTGCACATCGTGTTCGGCGTGGTCGGGCCGAAACGCGCGACGGGCGAACACTTGCGCACCCTGGCGCGCATCTCTCGCTTACTTCGAGACGACCACACGCGGGCGCGCATGATCGGCGCTGGCAGTCGTGAAGAAGTGTACGGTCTGATCGCGGCCCACGACGCGAGCGAGAAATAATCGTGTACTCGGAGCCCCCGTCACTGCTGCCGCACGGGGTGAGCGTCCGCGCTCTGCTCGACGACCCCGCGCTCGGTTTGAACGTGCGCCTGGTCGGCGGGGCCGCCGGGTTGGGGCGGGAGATCGGCCACCCGCGTATCCAAAAGTCCGGCCTCGCGTTGGTTGGCCACGTGCACGGTGTGGTTCCGAGCCGCATTCAGGTGCTCGGTGAAACCGAGATCAGCTACGCCGAATCACTGACGCCCGAGCAGCAACTGCGTGCGGCCGAGGTATTTTTCTCGCTCAACGTGTGCTGCGTGATGGTCACGCGCGGGGTCGATCCACCACGCGCCTTCTGCAACGCCGCCGAGCGCACGGGTACGCCGCTCGTGGTCTGCGCCGAACGCTCGTCACAGGTCATCACCGCGGTTCACACCCTGCTCGATGAGCAACTCGCGCCGCGCTCGCGCATTCACGGCGTGTTGGTCGACGTATTCGAGGTCGGGGTGTTGCTCTTGGGCAAGAGCGGCATCGGCAAGAGCGAGTGCGCGCTCGAGCTCGTGATGCGCGGGCATCGCCTCGTGGCCGATGACGTGATCGAGTGCGACTACCGGCCGCCCAGCATGGTCTTCGGCCAGCCCGCGGCGTTGCTCCGCCACCACATCGAGGTGCGCGGGCTCGGTATCTTGAACATCAAAGATCTGTTCGGCGTGACCGCGATCCGCGAGCGCAAACGCCTGGATTTGATCGTCGAATTGCAGCTCTGGCAGTCGGACGCGCCGTACGACCGCATCGGCTTGGAAGATCGCCACCGCGAGCTCCTGGGCGTGCCCATCCGGGAAGTGGTGCTGCCGGTACGTCCGGGCCGAAATATGAGCTCGATCATCGAGATCGCGGCGCGCAACGAGCTCTTGCGCCAAGCTGGGCACCACCCCGCCCGCGAGTTCGTCGAGCGCGTCGAGAAGGGCCTGCTGCGTCCAGAAGAGCCGGAAGAACGCATGCATCGCACGCCCAGCGGCTCGTTCCGCTTCATCCCCCCGACGCACAACGAGAGCTCCGCGCCTCCGCCCGTGATTACTCCGGAGCGCAGATGAAGGACTCCGCGCGCACCTGGGTGGTCGTCGTCACCGGCGTCAGCGGCGCTGGTAAGTCGACGGCGGTGCACGCGCTCGAAGATCTCGGCTTTTTCTGCGTCGATAACCTGCCCACACCGGTCATGAAGAGCACGCTCGAGGCCTTCGCCACGGTGGGCGTGCGGCGCATCGCGATCGGCATCGACGTCCGCGTGCGCGGCTTCCTCGACGCCGCGGCGGCCGCGCTCGAATCGCTGAAGGTTCCCGGCGAACGCGAGCTTTCCGTCTTGTTCCTCGACGCTTCGGACGAAGCGTTGCTGCGTCGTTTCTCGAGCACGCGCCGCCCGCATCCCTTGAGCACCACGCTCGAGCCGGGCAGTGAGCGCGCGGCCACCGCCGTGCTCGACGGCATTCGCATCGAGCGCGAGTTGCTGATGCCGCTGCGCAGCCGGGCCACGCTGGTCTTCGACACGACTCGACTCAGCGTGCACGAGCTGCGCCGCGAAGTGACCGCGCATTTCGGGCCTGGCGCGGGTAGCGCGCCGCACATGCGCACGCGCTTCGTGTCCTTCGGCTTCAAATTCGGCACGCCGGTCGACGCCGATCTGCTGTTCGACGTGCGCTTCCTCGACAATCCGTACTTCGTGCCCGAGCTGCGCGATCTGTCTGGCGCGACGCAAGCCGTGAAAGACTACGTGCTCGCCCAGCCGGATTGCCGCGGGTTTCTGGATCGCGTCGCATCTTTGCTCGAATTTTGTCTGCCGCGTTTCGAACGCGAGGGGAAAAGCTACCTCACCGTCGCCATCGGGTGCACCGGTGGCCGGCATCGTTCGGTGGTGATCACGGACGAACTGGGCGCGCTGCTGGGCAAGCGCGACGGCGTGGCGATCGACGTCGTGCACCGCGACGTCGACCGCGTGCGCATGACCGGACCCGGCGCAGATCCCGATCATTCGACGGCCCCCCTCAAATCAGCAGGAGCTGGTACCCCATGAGTAGTAGTTCGCGTGGAACGTTCGAAGTGCGTAACAAACTCGGGCTGCACGCGCGAGCCGCGACCAAGCTCGTGCAGCTCGCTTCGAAGTATCCGTGCGACATCTTGGTCAGTCGCGCCGGCCAAGCTGCCAACGCCAAGAGCGTGATGGGCGTGCTGCTCTTGTGCGGCTCGAAGGGCACCAAGCTCGACATCGAAGCCACCGGTGATGAAGCCGCGGAGGCCGTGCTCAAACTCGGCGAACTGATCGACAACCGCTTCGGAGAAGACGAATAGGGCTCATGAGACCCGACGGCACAAGCATGCACCAGAGCGGCGCCGCCCTGGTGCTCGATGGCATCGCCGGCTCCGCGGGCTACGCGATCGGTCATGTGATCGTCGTCGATACGCGTCGGTCGGGCATCGTGCGCCGTCACATCTTGCCCGAAGCCGCCGCGGACGAGCTGGCGCGCTTCGACGACGCAGTGGCTCTTTCGGCCGGAGAATTGCGAGTCATCCTCGACGCCAAGCAAGGCACCGCGAGCCGCGCGGAAACCTCGATCCTCGAAGCGTACGTTTTGATGCTCGAGGACGAAACGCTACGCGCGGCCGTCGAAACCAAGATCGGCAGCGCCAACCTGTGCGCGGAATGGGCGCTCGACCTCGCCGTGGCCGACATGGCCGCTGTACTGCGCCAAAGTGGCGATCCGTACCTGGCCGAGCGCAGCCACGACTTCGAATTCGTCGAAGATCGCCTGCTGCGGACCATGGCCGGCAAACAGGGCGCGGTCGTGCTGCCAAAAGACGGCGCGCCCGGCGTACTCGTCGCACACGATCTGTCACCCGCAGAGACCGCAGGGCTGACCAAAGAACGCGTGCTCGCGATCGTGACCGAAGTCGGCACCCGCACCAGTCACACCGCGATTTTGGCGCGTGCGCTCGAAATCCCCGCCGTCGTCGGCGTCCCCAATTTGCTCACGCGTGTCGGCACGGGCGACTTGATCGTGGTCGACGGCGTCCACGGCCAAGTCGCGATCACGCCGAGCGAAGCGCTGATCGCCGACACCGCGGCCCGCGCCGGCCGCTTCAGCGACGTCGCGCGCCACCGACGCGAAGCGCGCGATCGCCCGATCCGCACACGCTGCGGGCAAACCGTCGAACTACGCGCCAACATCGAGCTGCCCTCGGAAGCCGAAGGCGCGCTCGAACAAGGCGCGCGCGGCATTGGCCTGTACCGCACGGAGTTCCTGTACCTCGATCGCAGCGAGCCCCCGAGCGAAGACGAGCAATACGAAACTTACCGCCGCGTGGTGGAAGTGCTCGCGCCCTTGCCCGTCACCCTGCGCACCTTCGACATCGGCGGCGACAAATTCGCCTCAGTGTTCCAAGTGCCCTCGGAAATGAACCCCGCACTCGGCTTGCGCGCGGTGCGCTTGGGCTTGGCACGCCCAGACATCTTCCTCACGCAACTTCGCGCCATGGTGCGCGCGTCCGCTCACGGCCAAATGCGCGTGATGGTACCGATGATTGCCTCCATGGGGGAGTGGCGCCAAGTCAAACAACTGTTCGCCCAAGCCGTGCGCGAAATCGACGCCGAGGGCAAAGCGCGCGGCCAGCACATCCCCCTCGGCATGATGGTCGAAGTCCCTTCTGCCGCCGTAATGGCCGAAGAATTCGCGCTCGAGACCGAGTTCATGAGCATTGGCACCAATGACTTGGTGCAGTACACGCTCGCGGTCGACCGCTCGAGCCCCGAACTCGCGTACCTCGCCTCCTTCTACGACCCCGCCATTTTGCGCCTCGTGCGCATGGTGATTCAGGCCGGCAAAAACCGCTCGCGCCCCGTCCTGGTGTGCGGCGCGATGGCCAGCGATCCACTCGCCGCAATCCTACTCGTGGGCATGGGCCTGCGCGAACTGAGCATGGAAGCCGCCGCCATCCCCGAAATCCGCGAAGCCGTCGGCAGCGTGACCGTGGCCGAAGCCGAAGAGATCGCCCACACCTGCTTCAAGGCCGAAACCGCGCGCGACATCGAACGCATCCTGCACGAGCGCTTCGCCGAGCGGCTCGACGCAGGCGAGTAGGCCGCCGGCGCCGTCGCCCTAAGGCTCGGCCCTGCGAGGCTTTCGGTGCTGCGCGGGCTACCGTGCGCGCACAGGATGTTTTCGGACGTGCGCGCTGCGTACGCGCCGGTGCTCGATCGAATCGGAAAGGGTACTGTGCGCGCACAGTATGTTTTCGGACGTGCGCGCTGCACGCGCGCCCGGTGCTCGATCGAATCGGAAAGGGTACTGTGCGCGCACAGTATGTTTTCGGAAGTGCGCGCTGCACGCGCGCCCGGTGCTGAAGCGAATCGGAAAGGGTACTGTGCACGCACAGTATGTTTTCGGAAGTGCGCGCTGCACGCGCGCCCGGTGCTGAAGCGAATCGGAAAGGGTACTGTTCGCGCACAGGATGTTTTCGGAAGTGCGCGCTGCACGCGCGCCGGTGCTCGACTCGAATCGGAAAGGGTACTGTGCGCGCACAGGATGTTTTCGGACGTGCGCGCTGCACGCGCGCCGTGGGTGAGGGGCGCGAGTAAGAATACGAGAATGAGCGGCAACTCGGCGCGGGGGCGACCGACTGAAGGGGATGCCGCGGATTTGGCCTTTGGTTTTGGGGGGCGCCTCGTGGCTGCTCGGGTGCGCTGCGCCCCACGACTCTCGGCCACGCGAGGCGGCCCCTAGCTCGTTAGTGCTGATTCATACGGCCGATGTGCACTCGCACCTCTTTCCCGAACTGCAAATGATCAACAACTTGGACGCCGCGCGTGGCTTGGGTCCAGCCGGGGAGCAGGCCGAGGTGGGCGGTGTGGCGCGGATCGCGCGGGTGATCCGCGAGATCCGCGCGGGCGCGAGTCACCACCTGTATCTGGATGGTGGAGACTTAGTAGAGGGAACGGCTGCGTTCACTGAGTTTGGGGGCGAGCCCGAGCTGCGGGCGTTCAGCGCGCTGGGCTTGGGCGCGGCAGCGCTGGGCAATCACGACTTGTCGCAGGGGGCGGAGGCATTCGCCACCATGCACGCGGAATTTGCGGAGTTTCCCGTGCTAGCCAGTAACTTCGCGGACAATGGCTCGGAGCTTGCGTCCGCGCTGTCCGCGAGTGTCGTGCTCGATGCGCAAGGGGTGACGGTGGGGGTGATCGGAGTGGCCAATCCTTCGAGTCCGAGCGGGCTTTCGCGCAGCGATAATCCTTACGGTATAGAGCTCGTGGCCTCGGCACGGGCGGTGCAGTCGGAGATCGATCGCTTGCGAGCACGAGTCGATGTGCTCGTCGCGCTGAGTCACTTGGGGTTAGAAGGCGATCAGCGGCTAATCGCGGAGACCACGGGGCTAGATGTGGTGCTCGGCGGGCATCAGCACCTCGCGCTCGACGCAGCGCAGGAACGCTCGGATTGCGGACCGGCGCTGGAAGCCGAGCGCGGTTGTCGTCCGCGCTCCGTATTTCTGGCGCACTCTGGGGCCCTCGGCCGCTACGTGGGCGAGCTGGATTTGGAGCTCGCACCGGCCGAGGCAGGGGGGCGCCCTTCGGAGGGGAAGCGCGGACTTTCCGTCGTCTCGGCCGAGCATTCGCTAATCCCGATCTCCGCCGAAGTCGAGGATGATCCGGCGCTCGGCGTGCTGCTCGAGCCGTACCGCGAGCGGCTGACTGCCGCGGGGTTCGACACGCCGTTGGCGTTCGCGTTGGGCTCGGTGGACCGCTACGCGACGAACGGCGAGGACTCGGCGCTGGGCGATCTGGTGGCGGATGCGATGCGCGTTCGTAGCGGTGCGGACTTCGCGCTGATCAATTCGACGGGCCTACGCGCCAATCTTCCGCCCGGTGCGCTGACGCGCACCGAGTTCAGCGCGGCGCTGCCATTCGCGGATACGCTCACCGTGCTCACGCTCAGCGGCGCGCAGTTGAGGGCATTGTTCAATCAACAAGCGCGCAGCGCGAGCGGGCGGAAATGCCAAACACCGATTCAGATCTCCGGGTTGAGCGTCGCGTTCAAATGTTCAGGCTCTGGCTCGAGTGCTCTCGCGCGGCGCGCGGGATCGGGTGGCGAGCTGGACGCGCACACCGCCTACACGTTGGTGACGAGTGTGTACCTGGCCGAAGGCGGCAGCGGTTTCGACGCGCTGACCGAAGCCAGCGCGCGGCGCGACCTCGAGCTCGATCCATTGGATGTGCTGCTCGACTTCGTTTCGTCGTCACCGAGCTGCGCGCAATCGCCGCTGCCTTGTCTCGATCCGGCCACGCTGCGCGACGGGCGCATCACGGTTCGGGAGGAGTGAGGAGCCCGGCGCGCGAGGCTCACGAGGAGGCAGATGGACGGACACACGGATGGCAGACGGATGGCAGACGGACGGGCACGCGGATGGCAGACGGACGGGCGTGTAGCCAGTGGAGTGGCGGCCCACGGCCCGGCAGTGGGCCGCGCGGGGCTCACTAATTGGCTGAAATGACGCATGAAGCGCGACGAGCGGCCAGCTGGCCCGATGGGTCCAGAACCGAGACGGCGAGGGTTGACCCGCGAATTCGGGCGCGTATAGTGTCGCGCGCCGTTTAACAGACGGCTACTCGAAGAAAGTTAGAAACATGCCACAGGACGCGGACGTCAAAAAAGACGTAATTTCAAAGTATCGTTTGCACGAGTCTGACACCGGTTCGTCGGAAGTGCAGGTTGCTCTCCTCAGCCAGCGTATCGAATACCTGACTGAGCATTTCAAGACGCACAAGAAGGACCACCATTCGCGCCGCGGGCTACTCAAGCTCGTGGGGCAACGGCGTCGCCTTCTCGACTATCTGAAGCGTTCGGACGTCGAGCGTTACCGTACAGTCGTTAGCTCGCTCAACCTACGCAAGTAGTCGAGAAAGCCCTCTCATCCGTTGGTGAGAGGGCTTTCGCGTTTTGTTTTTTCCGACCGCGATCAGCCTCTCCTTCGACTTCGCTTCGTGGCCCGAACGCCGTGTTTCTCCCCTCCGACCGGGGAGGAGCCCGTTCGAGCTAGGAATCGAGGCTGAAGATTGGGCGCTCGTGTTCGGCGTCTACCGCACGCAGCGGCACCCACGCGCCAGGGGGCGCACAATCCATGTTTGTTCGTGAATCCGTAAATATCGGCGGTCGTCTGCTCACCTTCGAGACCGGTCGCTTGGCCAAGTTGGCCCACGGTGCAGTACTCGTCACGTTCGGTGAGAGCGTCGTGCTCGTCACCGCCGTCTCGAGCGAAGAGCGCCCGGGCCTCGATTTCTTTCCGTTGACCTGTGAGTACGTCGAGAAGACGTACGCCGCGGGCAAGATCCCCGGGGGCTTCTTCAAGCGTGAAGGCCGCCTGCGTGACTACGAAGTGCTCACCTCGCGCTTGATGGACCGTCCGCTGCGTCCCTTGTTCCCCAAGGGCTTCAAGAAGGACACCCAGGTGATCGCCACCGTGCTCAGCGCGGACAAGTCGAACCCGACCGACGTGCTGGCCATGACCGGCGCCAGCGCGGCCCTGCACATCTCCGACATCCCGTGGGCCGGCCCGATCGTCGGGATCCGCGTGTCACGCGTCGACGGCGAGCTGATCGTCTATCCGACGTTCGACCAAGCCGCCGCCGCCGATCTCGACATCACGGTCGCCGTCAGCAAAGACGCGATCATGATGGTCGAAGGTGGCGCGGACGAATGCAGCGAAAAAGAGCTGATCGACGCGCTGTTTTTCGCCCACGAGCAAGCCCAGCCGATATTGGCGCTGATCGAGAAGATGCGCGCCGCCGTCGGCAAGCCGAAGCGCGAGTTCGTGACGCCCACGCTCGATGCGGGCATCGCCAAGCGCGTGGCCGAGCTCGCCGACGCCGATCTCGGCACGGCCAGCGTGATCAAAGAGAAGAAGAAGCGCTACGAGCAATACGCGGTGGTCAAGAAGGCCGTCGTCGAGAAGCTCACCGCCGAACTCGGCGCCGAGGCTTTTCTCGCTTCCGAGAAGCTGATCAAGGGCGAAATCGAACATCGCAAAGCCGAGGTCGTGCGCACCATGGTGCTCGACACGGGCAAGCGCATCGACGGCCGCGACGGCAAGACCATCCGCCCGATCAGCTGTGAGGTGGGTCTCTTGCCCCGCGTGCACGGCTCGGCGTTGTTCCAACGCGGTGAGACGCAAGCCATCGTCACCGCGACCTTGGGCACGTCCACCGACGAGCAAAAGATCGACGCGCTCACCGGCGAGTCGTGGAAGCGCTTCATGCTCCACTACAACTTCCCGCCCTTCAGCACCGGTGAAACCAAGCCGATGCGCGGCCCGGGTCGTCGTGAAGTGGGTCACGGTGCCCTCGCCGAACGCGCCGTGCAGCGCCTGATCCCGACGCACGACGAGTTCCCGTACACGATCCGCATCGTCAGCGAGATCCTCGAGTCGAACGGCTCGAGCTCCATGGCGTCGGTGTGCGGCGCTTCGCTCAGCTTGATGGACTGCGGCGTGCCGCTGCGCCGTCCGGTCGCGGGCATCGCCATGGGCTTGATCGCCGAAGGCGAAAAGTTCGCGATCTTGAGCGACATCTTGGGTGACGAAGATCACCTCGGCGACATGGACTTCAAAGTCTGCGGCACCGAGAAGGGCATCACCGCCATCCAGATGGACATCAAGATTGCCGGCCTCGGCCGCAACGTGATGGAGCAAGCGCTCGAGCAGGCACGTGAAGGCCGCATTCACATCCTCGGCCGCATGCTCGACACGCTGCCGACCGCGCGTAACGAGATCAATCGCCATGCGCCGCGCATCACGACCGTCAAGGTCAAGCCGGATCAGATCCGCATCATCATCGGCCCCGGTGGCAAGACGATCAAAGGCATCGTCGACCAAACCGGCTGCGCGGTAGACGTCAAAGACGACGGCACGGTGTCGATTGCGAGCTCCGATTCGGAAGCCGTCAAGCGCGCGCTGGCGATCATCGAAGGCCTCACCGCCGAGCCGGAAGTCGGCCGCATCTATCACGGCGTCGTGAAGCGCTTGGTCGACTTCGGCGCGTTCGTCGAGATCCTGCCGAACAACGAAGCCCTCTTGCACGTGTCCGAGATCGCGCACGAGCGCATCGAGTCGCCCGGTGACGTGCTCAAAGAAGGCGAAGAGATCGACGTCAAAGTCATCAGCGTCGAACGCGACGGCAAGGTCCGCCTGACCCGCCGCGAACTCTTGCCCTTGCCCGAGGGTGAAGAAGGCGAAGCGGCCAAAGAGCGCATCGCGCGCTCGCGCGAGGCCGGCCCGCCCCAACGCGGCCCGCGCCGCGACGGCCCGGGTGGCGGTGGTGACCGCGGTGGTCGCGGTGGTGACCGCGGCCCGCGCCGCCGCTGAGCCGCTGCGTCGAGCTGAAAACGGCCGGGACGAAAGTCTCGGCCGTTTTCTTGTGCGATTTGTTCGCAACCGCGTCGTTGCGCGCGCCCAACGGACGCAATGAGCAATCAGATCATCGAGCGTTTGGGCGTGACGCGGCGGCTGACCGGTGGCGCGGTGTTGACGAGTCTACTGTCGGGCTGCCTGACGACGACGAGCATTGGCGTGCGCGAGACTCCGGGAGCGCCAGTCCCGCGAGTGCGCTTGGTGCGCCCGGATGCATAGCCGATTGCCGGTACGTTCTACCAAGACGGTCACGCGATTGTCGGTCAACTGACGCTGCCCGGAGTGTGCAATGCGGTAACCACTAACGCGTGAAGCGCCAGGCTGAGTCGAGCTCCTTGCGAGAAGTCGGGCTCTCGACGTTGCTCTTCGGTCTGACGATGGGCGTGACAGGCGGCATCTTTCTCGCCAAGAAAGCCCCAGATCGAGAGCAAGGAAATGCCCCCGCGTGAATTCGCACGTAACCTCGGAAGGCATCGCGTGCGCGACCCCCGCGAAGCTCGCAGGAGTCTTCCAGCCCCATTTGCCGCCGCCGCGCCCGTGGGCTCGCTGCTGGCAGAGATCCGCTGCGAAAAGTCGCAAGCCCGTCCTGCGCCGGTTCCGAGCGGAAAATCAGCCAAACGCTGAGACTTCGACCGCGCCCTGGGTCAAAAGTGACCTCACCCGCGGTGCGGTCTATGATCGCGGCATGCCTCGTTACGCCGCATTTCTGCGCGGAGTCAGCCCGATGAATCTGAAGATGCCGGTGCTCACGCAGGCGCTCGAAGACGCGGGCTTCAGTGACGTGAAGACGCTGCTTTCGAGCGGCAACGTCGTGTTCGGGGGGCGGCGCGCGAGTGACACGGCCATCGAGAACAAGATCCAAACCGCGATCGAGCGGAAGACGAGCAAGAAGTTCGGCATCATCGTGCGCTCGATCGAAGCACTACAGGAGATGATCGACGCCGACCCCTACGGAGCATTTCGATTGCCGGCGAACTCGAAGAAGGTGGTCACGTTCTTACGCGCGGCGCCCGCAACGAAGATCGAGCTGCCGCCGGCCCGCGACGGCGCGCGGATCTGGGTCGTGCGCGGCCGCGATGCGTTGAGCTCTTACGTGCAAAACGACAAGGGCCCCGTGTTCATGACCGTGATCGAGAAGACGTTCGGCAAGGACGTGACCACGCGCACCTGGGACACGGTGCAGAAGGTCGTGCGCGCAGGCAGCGTCTGAGCCTACTCGTAGGCTGAATCGTGATCGGGGTGAAGCGAGATGAATCGCATCAGATCGCCCTCGCGAAAGGCCAACGCGCGCATCTTCTGACTGAGCCGCACGCTGTGGACTTCCGATTTGCCGTCGGGCGCTTTCAGGTGGTCGATGGCTTCCCAGTGCAAGCCCTTGGAGACGTAGACCGTGGACCAGTCGAGTTTGGCGATGCGCTCCAGGCTGCCCGCGACCTGAGCCAGATCGGCTTGTTCGAGGTGCAGAAAGACGGCCAGGAACTCGGGCGAGTTCAGATCCAGTCGAACGTGACGAGCGCTCTTGTCCATCGCTCGCTCAGCGCTGTGGCCCGTGTTTGCATTGGTTGAGGAGCGCGTTCAGATCGGACTCGGCGGCGGGATTGGCCGCGGCCCAGGCCAGCGCACGCGTGATGCGCGGATGGTGCGCCTCGTGCAGCGTCCAATGCGGCCGGTCATCATCCGCATCGGGCAAGGCGGTGTTCGCGCCGATTGGCGGCTTTTTGGCGGGCTGATTCACCATTTGCCGGTGTTGGGCATGGACCGCCAGGGTTCGGCGGGAGGCAGCGCATCGCCGGCCTCCAGGAGCTCGATCGAGATGTTGTCCGGCGAGCGCACGAACGCCATGTGCCCATCACGCGGGGGGCGATTGATCACGACGCCTGCGTCGACCAGCCGCTGACAGGTCTCGTAGATGTTCTCGACGCGATAGGCGAGGTGCCCGAAATTACGGCCGCCGGTGAGGGTTTCGGGATCCCAATTGTAGGTGAGCTCGACTTGCGCCGAGTCGTCACCCGGGGCGGCGAGGAAGACGAGGGTAAAGCGGCCTTTCTCGTTTTCGCTGCGACGCAGCTCGCGCAGGCCGAGCGCGTTCACGTAGAAGGCGAGGGATGCGTCGAGGTTTTCGACGCGCACCATCGTGTGCAGGTATTTCATGGTTGGGATCTTTCGCGGAGGGTTAGCGGCGAGGGCGGTGAACGTTGGCCGCTACACGATGCGCAGGGCACGCCCCACCAACACCTCGTTGTGGGAACCCGTGCGGTACCCACCGAGGTCGAGCGTCACGTATTGAAAACCGTGCTTTTTGCCACCGCTGACCACGGATTCACGCACGCCGGGGGTGAGCATCAACTCCAGCTCGGCGAGGGCGACTTCGATGCGCGCGATCTGGTCGTGCCAGCGCACGCGCACCTGGCGGAAACCGAGTGCTTTGAGCTCCGCTTCGAGCCCTGCGATTTGCGCGAGGCGCTCGGTGGTGACGCTGGTGCCGTAGGGGATGCGGCTCGAGAGGCACGCCGCGGCGGGCTTGTCCCAAACGTCCATGCCGATCGCGAGGGCGGCGGCGCGCACGTCATTCTTGGTCATGCCGGCTTCGACGAGGGGACTGCGCGCGCCCGCGTTCTTGGCGGCTTCGAGCCCGGGGCGGTAGTCACCGAGATCATCGCGATTGGTCCCGTTGACGACCGCGGCCAGCTGCCATTCGAGGCGCTTGGCCTCGGCGATGTCGTACAGCTCGGACTTGCAATGAAAGCAGCGGTCGGGACCGTTTTGAACGTAGCCCGGCCGGTCGAGCTCATGCGAGTCGACGAAGCGGTGAGTGGCGCCGAGCTTGGCCGCGATGCGCGCCGCGTCTTCTTTCTCGCTCGGCGACAGGCTGGGGCTGACGGCGGTCATGCCCACTGCGCGGTCGCCCAGCTCCGCGTGGGCCACCGCGAGCACGAACGCGCTGTCGATGCCGCCCGAATAACACACGAGCACCGACCCGAGGTCGCGCAGGATGCCGCGCAGGGAGTCGAGCTGCTGCTGGGTCGAAGTCACGGGCGGATTCATACCATTTCGGAGGCTAACGGCACGCGCTAGAGTCCGTGCATGGCCGCTATTTGCTTGCCCCGCCGCTTATCCGCCGCGCTCATGCTGGCCGCGCTTTGCTTCGCTGGCAGCAGCGCGCGGGCCGCCGATCCGCCCAAAGAGCAATACTACTTCCAGCTGGCGGCGATCACGCCGAAGCCCGAGTTGAAGCCAGAGGCGGTCAAGGGCGCCGCGCCCCGCGTGCAGGCGGAGCTCAAAAAGGCCTTCGAGCATCACCCACAAATCGTGGCCAAGCTGGAAGGCGCGCCCGATCCGAAGAGCGACCCGGACGGCTATCGCAGCTACCTCGGCAAGGCCCACATCGCGGGCGCTTTCAACGTGACCGTCGAGCTCACGGACGCGAGCGAAACGGCCACGCCGATCGCGGACAAGCCGGGCGCGCAGCGGCTCGAGGTGCGACTCGCGTTGCGCATGCTGGGCGCGCACATTCCCGACGATACGCTGGGCTTCACCGGGCGCGGCAAAGCCAGCGTCAAACAGGAGATCGGCGCCAAAGTCTCCGACCGTGAACGACAAGAGACGTGGGACCAGCTGGCCGAACTCGCGGTTTCACAAGCCATGAAGACCGCGCTGGAAGAGCTGACGCTCGCCGCGAAGCTCAAACCGAAGTCCAAACTCAAGCCGAAGCCGACGAGCAAAGTGGCACCTTCTCCGGCGCATTGAACGAGGGCGCGCCCCGCGCCGCGCATTTCTGCGCAAGAACGTTCAAACGCGCGCCCGTCGCGGATTGAGATTTCGGCTTGAAATTGGCCTATTCACGAGTTCGTTTCCAAACGGAGATGAAAAGACGCGCATTGATTCGATGCGCAATTATCGGTACTCGAAAGGAGATCATTCGATACCTCTGTGCTGACTCGTAGTCGTGCAGTGGGGAAAGCTACCATTGTCATGAATGCGGGCGGATACGTGTCTCGATCGTGCGCGTTGCTGGTGCTGTGCGTGGCCGTGTGGGGCTGCGCCGGCAGTGTCCGAGGCGCAGCCCGCATGACCGTGTCGCTGAAGGCGTGCCCCGAGCTGACACAGCTATTGGTCGGGAACGGCTTCGATTGGCAAGGCTCGCTCGGCATCGACGAGGGCGACGCGGCCACATTGAAGGCCGGTTTGCTGGCCTCGCAGCAGATCGCGGCCGAGGTCGAGGCCACGGATTCGAAGCTGAAAGCGGCCTGTTCCAGCCTGGCTGCGGATCTCGGCACCCCGCTCGCTCCCGAAGCGGTGCCGACCGGCGAGGAAGCCTGCCGGCAAGCCGCTTCGGTCATGACGGAGGCCAAAAACAAGCTCGGGAGCCAAGCGAAAGTGACGGCGCAGAGCTTGCTGCAGTGCGAGCCCGGCTGCACCGGGACGTGCGACGCGGCGGCGCCCCAGGGCGCGTGCGCCAAACCGACCGTCGTGGTGACGGTCAGTGGTGCGAACGATGAAGTAGCGGCCGCGCACTACCGCAGTGCGATCGAAGTGTTCGTCGGATCGCTTCGCACGATTCACGACGGCGCCGCCAACGCGCGGGCGTTGGTCACCAATGCCAAGACCGCCGTCGAGCTGAGCATCGTGACCAGCAATGCCGTGTCCTCGGGGGACGTCGCCTCGGCGGCGTCGGCGGCGATCTGTATCTTGCCGCCGTTGATCGCAGCCAAGAAGAACATCAGCGCGCTACGCAGAGATCTGCGCGCCACACGAGAGCTGGCGAAGAGTGCCGGGCTCTTGCTCGCTCGACACGACGACGACGACGAGGACGCGCCCGCGCTGGCCGCCCAGGCCCGGATCGCGCCGGTATTGGTCGAGCCATTGACGGATCGAGACGTGCTCAATCTGTTCGCCTTTCCGGATGGGGGCTTGGCAGTTCAAACCCGAGTGGGAGTGGTCGGACTACCCGGTGGGGAGATGCTGCTGCGCACCGTGCCCGAACAGCGCATCGAATGGAGCATCGGTATCGGCACGGCGGCGCCCGGGACGACGTATTGCGCGGTCACGGCTGGACGCCGCGTGGCGTGCCTCAAGACACGGCCCGTGTTCGCCAACAACAAGCTCCAGGGCACGGAATTGCTGCTCATGGACAGCGCTTCGGGGACGCGCACCGTGGCCAGCGTCGGCGATAAGGGCGACTTGGCGGCCGATGGCATCCTGTTCACGGCCGCCGGTGAGCTCGTTTACGCGTATACGCTGGGCGAACAACGAGGCAATCAGCGCATCGAGTCGGCGCGCGTCAACCGCAATGGCGGAGAGCGGCAATTGCCGTTCGTGCCGTCGGGCGGCGCGCTGGAGGATCTCGGCGGCGGTGGCCGCGCCAATCCGCCGATCACGTTTTTCGAGTTCAACGGCGGGATCGAGATGTTGTATCGCCTGGATCGTCAGCTGATGTTGTCGCCGCTGGACCAGGCGAGTGCGGCGGCCCGCGTGGCCGAAAATTCGTCGTACGACGCGCGGCCGGTCGTGGGTGGCGACGGCAAACTGTACGTCTTTTATTACGAACCCAAGTCGCGCACGGCGCGCGTGGCGGTTTCGGCCGATGGCGCGAACTTCAGCGGCTCGATCTTGGACGGCCGCGAGAGCGGCTGGCAGCTCGAGGCTTTGCCCACGGCCACGGGGGCGGTCGTGGTTTATTATTACTTTCGCAGCCCCGAAGACAAAGGGTTACGCGCGGCCGACCTGAGCAACGGCAAAATCGCGCATTCGCCCGCGATCTTGATGAGTGAAGATCGTTGGAACGCGGGCTGGCACCCGCGCCTGGTTCGAGAACCCAGTGGCACGATCACGCTCACCTATCTGAGCAATGTGGAAGACGACGACCGCGTGTGGGCGCGCTTCCGTGATCCCGCCGAGTTGGTCAAGGGCCCCAAGGGCGATGTCGGCGGTTACAAGAATTGGTTCGTGCAAGTCGGGGCCGGCGTTTGGTACACGTGGTGGCAACTGAAGAGTCCCAAGCCGGGCGCGGGCGAGGTAGACGGAGCCGGGTTCGGAGCCACGTCGTACAAAGTCGAGCCGACCTTGTTGCTCTCGGCCAACATGGAACTGCGCTGGGGCCCCGTCGATGTCGGCCTCGCGTACGCGCAGAACTACCTCGACGACGCCTCGAAGAAGCTGGGTGAATCGACGCGTTTGCTCACGGGCAGCATCAAAATCGACGATCTATTGCCCGGACACGACATCAAGGCGGAGGGCGTGTGGGGGCGTTATCACGGGTCGGCTCAGCGTGACGTGACCGATAGCATCACCGATCCGGACGCGCCGGTCACGACCACCGAGCGCCTCCCACTCGATACGAGCTACGTGGACATTCACTTGTTCGCGCTCAATCAGTGGCGAATCAAGTATGGGCTCGGCTACAGCACGTACCGGATCCCGACGCCGATCTTCGCCTACTCGGCGCCGGCCATGGCGACCCACTACGAGTTCGCGGGCAGTGAGCTGCGCAATACGCGCTTCCACAACATCGATCTGGCCGTCGGCTATTCCAAGCTCGACTACGCCGCCAAGTATGAAAATCGGTACTTCGGGCCGATGCTCGATGCCACGCTCGCCGGGGGGGTGAGCGTGGTCGGCTTCGACGCGATCACGACTCCGGAGGGTGATGTGAAGAGTGCGTTCGGTTATCACCTGCGCGGCAACGTACTGCTCGGTTGGCTGTGGATGCACCGCATCCGCGGTCTGAGCGGCCTCGGGTTTTACCTGCGCCCGAGCTACGCGGTCGAAGGCTCGTTCGCGGGCAATGGTCTGTCTCGGCCCGACGATCGCAAGGCGGATGACGCCGAGAAAGCCGACAAGAGCGCCTCGTTCGCGGTGCTTTCGCTGCGGCACGGGCCCTGGTTCGACGCCGGGATCATCTGGTAGTCGAACCGGCGCGCGAGACCGCGCCTCCGAGGCGTCCTCTGGCATGGCGGATGCATCCTCCCGACCGGTGAACGGCAAGCAAGTCCCAGATTCAAGCCTCGGAAATTGCGGCTGATTGACGCTCCGGCTCGGACATTGAATGTCCGGGCGAGGAGTTAGGATCACTAGCGCCAGAGAGCGGAGCTGTTATTATGTTCAGTATCCCGATGGCACTCCCCGCCCACCTCCTCGAACGCCTCCCCACCGCTTCTTTGCGTGAACACGGCGTGCGTATTGGCTCGGGGGCCGGCCAGCCCCCGGCGGGCAACGCGGCCTTTTCGCTCGGGGTAGAGGCGCTCAATCGGGTGCTCCCGGACCATGGGCTGCCCCGTGGCGCGGTCATCGAGCTCAGCGTGCACGGCGGCTCGGCGCTGGGCACCAGCTTGGGCTTGGCGGCTTGTCACGCCGCGCAGCAAGCCGCGCTGGAGCGCGGGGGCAGTGTGCCCTGGTGTGCCTTCCTCGACCCCTCTGGCTCGCTTTATGGCCCCGGTGTGGCAGCCGCAGGGGTGGCACTCGATCGCCTGCTCGTGGTGCGCCCCTCGGTAGAGGCATTGAGCCGCGTGGCCCTGCGCATCGTCGAGTCCGGCGCCTGTGCGGTCACCATCATCGATCTGCTGGGCGTGCCCGGCCAGCCCTTGGCCGTCAACCTCACGGCCTGGCTACGCGTCGTCCGCCGCCTGGCCATGGGGGTTGATGGCACCCCCAACAGCGTCATCTTACTGACGGACGCGGCAGAGCAGCGGCCCTTGCCGTTGCCCGTGGCGCAACGCATCGAGCTCGAGCGGCCCAGTGAGGGCAAGCTCAGCGTGCGCGTGGTGAAAGACAAACATGGCCGCGTCTCTTCGCCGCGCTCGATCGCGTGGGCCCGCACCGGCCCCGCGTGGAAGAGTGACGAGCCGTCGCCGAACCCAGTGAGGGAGCTGAGCAATGTCCGCCGTCTCGCCTGATCGCGCCTCGCTGTTCGTTCCTGCTGGCGCCGCGGTGCCTGCTCCCGAGCGGCGCGTGCTGGCGCTAGTGCTGCCCGAGCTCTTGTGCGAGCTGGCGGAAAAGCGGCTGCTTTTGGGTTTGCAGCGGGGCAAGGCCAAGCCCCCCCTGGGGGTCGTGCTCGTCATGAGCTCCGAGTCCAAGGCGGGTACCGCGAAGCCGGGCGGAGTCAATGCCGAGCTGGCACCCCACGAGACCGTGAGCGAGCAGCGCCCGGTCGATGCCACCGCCAAGCTCAGCGCCGTGAACGAGAGCGCCAAGCGTTACGGCGTGCGTGAAGGGCAAACCATCGCCGAAGCCTGCGCGCTGGTCTCGAGCCTGGTCGTGCGCGAGGTCACTCAGGCCGAGGTGCGGGAGACGTTGGGTTGCATTGCCGAAGTCGGGCTCAGCCTAGGTGCCACCGTGATGGTAGATGCGCCAGACACCGTGTGTGTAGACATCACGGGCTCCGCCCATTTGCAGGGTGGAGAGCTGGCGTTGGGCTCGGAGTTCGCCAATCGCGTGCGCGCCATGGGCCATTCGGTGCGCGTGGCCATCTCTGACGGTCCGCGTTTGGCCCGTGCCTTCGCGCATTGGTTCACGCCTAGCGCGGCCGATCCGGAAGATCGCGGCGTGTGTGTGGTGCCCTCGGAGCACACGGTGCCCGCGTTTGCGGCCTTGCCGATCCACGCGCTGCCGCTGCCTGACGATACCGCGGGTTGGTTCGCACGCCTGGGCGTGTTCACGATCGGTGAGCTGTGCGCTTTGCCGCGCCAAGCCTTGGTCAGTCGTCTGGGTGAATCCGCAGCCGTGGTGACCGAGCTCTGTGCCGGCCGTGATCGCGCGCCGCTCGTGGCGTTCACGCCCGAGCGCACCATCACCGAGAGCAGCGCTTGGGATGAACCGGTCACGGGCAGCGAGCCGCTGCTATTCGTGCTCGGCGGCCTAGTCTCGCGCGTCAGTGCCCGTTTGACGGGGCGAGGGGAGGCGGCCGAGTCATTGCTGCTGACCATCTTGCATGATCCAGCCATTGCGCGCTTCCGCGGTGAAAAGGCGGAAATCGTGCTGCGCTTCAAGCTTTCGGCTCCGCTCTACCGGGCGGACGAGATACGCCGAGTGCTCAGCGCGCGCTTGGCCCGTAGCCGGCTTGGCGCGCCGTCACTCGGCATGCGCTTGTCGGTGCCCAAGTTGGTCCCCGCCATCGCGCGCCAGTTGGAGCTTTCGCAAGTCATGGCCGGCAGCACCGTGAGTGTCGCCGCTGACGACGAGATCCCCGTGCTGATCGCCGAGCTCGCCGCCGAGCTGGGTGAAGAAAAAGTGGGCACGCTCAAGCTGGTTGATTCCCATCGTCCCGAAGCCAAAAGCAAACTGAGCCCGGCCAAGCTCGAGCCCGTCGCGGGTCCGCGACCCGGCTCCAAGAAAGCGCGCCTGCACAAAACCGAGCCTTCGTTTGCCGAGCTGCCTGGCGCGCCCACGCGGCTCTTGGCGGAGCCTCGTGAGCTGCATGGCCCGCTGCGCGTCGGCGTCAGTTTGGCCATCGATCACAGCCTGTACACCATCGAACACCTGCGCTTCGAGCAGCGGCTCGATGCCGTCGAGTGGTGGGGTCATGCGCCCGTGACTCGTGATTACGTGCGGCTTTGGCTGCAAGGCACGGCCGGCGGTTTCGAAGCGGTGGCCTTCGTCGACCGCGGCACGGGCCGCCGCTATTTGCACGCTCTGGCTGATTGAGCCGCCCCTTTTCCGCCTCACGTGGGTTGTGAATCGACTGGCCTTGAACTTGCAACTCCGCACGCATGCTTCGTGCTGAGCCCGTCGTTCGCGACGATCAACTGACTCAAGTCGAGACGCTGCATCGCTCTTTGGCCCGCGCCAATTCGCAACGGCTCCGCCCGCGCCGCAGCGCGGGTGACTTCGAAAGCGAGCTCGAGCGCGAAACGTCGAATCGTCGCCTAGAGCGACGATTCGTGGAAGAGCAACGCGCCTGTGTGCGCGCGCAAGCCGCGGCGGTGCCTACGGATGCGCATCGTTTCTTGGATTGGTTCGTGGCGCTGAAAGACTGCGAATTGGGGCAAACTGACGCGCTCTTCCCCTGGCTGGCGGAGAAAGCCACGCAGGAACAAATGTGCTGGTTCCTCGAGCAAGAGCGGAGCAACGAAACCAGCTTCGGCGACTTGGTCGCACTCACGCAGGTCAACATGCCCGCGCGCCCCAAACAAGAGTTGGCCCGCAATTATTGGGACGAAATGGTGCGTAGTCACGCCACGGACACGCCTCGCCCTGCGGTTCAGTGCCCGAAGAAACACGCGCCCCGAGCGGACGCCGCGGTGTGGGAATCGTTGGCGCTCGGCAATCTGATGGTCGCGCTCGCGACGACTCGACACTATGCGTTTCAGTCACTGGGCGCGCTCGGCGTGGCCGAGCTGACCGCGCCTCGCAGCAAGCAATTCGTGCAAACGGGGTTGCTGCGCTTGGGGCTCACGGTCGAGACCCCCGACTATTACTCGTCGAGTACTCGGTTCGATGCGCTTCACTCTGCGGCCTGGCAGCGTGAAGTGATCGAACCGTTGATCGCGAGCGACTCGACGCTGGCGCCGCTGATCGCCGAGGGCGCGTTGATGCGTCTCAACGCAGCGGCACGTTGCTTCGAGCGATATCGCAAAGAGCTTTGGTCGCCCCCGCGGTTGGTCGCGAACTTCGAGTACGCCGACGGACCAGGGCGCCTCAGCGTGCCTCCGCTCGAAACGCCGGTCGAGCCACCGGTGAACACCGGGCTGCGCGGTTGGTCGGTCGATGCGCTGCCTTTCGATCCGTCGAACATCGGAGCGCAGCCGCTTCGGGCGCCGGCATTCCGCGCGGTTCGCTGGCCGGAAGTGAGCCGGCGAGCCCACTGAACGGCGCTGATTTCATCAGAAATTGATGCGCCGAGCGGCGAGTCGGCAAGTGCAACCTGCGGCTGGAGGGAGAGGCCTACCGCCGAAAGATACGGTGAAAGCCCTGTATCTTTCGGCCTCTTCCCCCGACGGTAGCGCGACGGTAGCGGCGTCTTTGCTTGCTGCCGTCAGGCGGCGGCAATGGCTTCGAGCGGAATGGCAACTCGTCGTCCCAAACCAACCCAATGGCTGATTTTTCGGGCGCCGTTGACTCGATCGTTCTGCCCGCAGTATGGGGAAGAGCCCATTTTGGGCAATCATTGGAGGATGCGGATGCGAAATATCGTAAAGATGTTGGGTGCTGGCTTGCTTTTGGTCGCGGTCAACGCTTCTGCTGAAGATGCGGGCGACAAGGTCAACGAGAAGGCCGAAGAAGCGAAGGACGCGACCCAAGAGGTCGCTAAAGACGCTGGCGTCGCGGGCACGGAGTCCGGCGGTGCCGCGAAGTTCGGCCCGGCTGGTTGCGGTTTGGGTTCGCTGGTCTTCAAGCCCGATTCTGGTTTCACCCAGATCTTCGCGGCCACCACCAACGGCACGTCGGCGAATCAGACGTTCGCGATCTCCTCCGGTACCAGCAACTGCGACACCGGTTCTGGCAACGCGAAGAGCGCCAAGGCGTTCGTGCAGACGAACCGCGCCGCGCTCGCGAAAGACATCGCGCGTGGCCGTGGTGAGACCATCTCGAGCTTGTCGGCCCTGGCCGGCTGCTCCGATCCGCGCGCGGTGGGCGTCAAGTTGCAGCGCAACTTCCGCACCATCTTCAGCAGCGCCAAGGCGACGGACATCCAGGTGAGCGACTCGGTCGTGAACGTGCTGTCCAGCGACGCTGGCTTGAGCTGCTCGAATCTCGGCTGATTTTCGCTAGCTCCGCTCGAAAAATGGGTCGCGTCGCTCGCTGCGCGCGGCCCGTTTTTTTCGTCAGAAGTACATGTACGAAGTGATCTCCAAAGACTGCGTGCGCGGAAAGATCCGGCCCTCGGCGCCGAGCGCGAAGTCCTTCATGTAGTTGACGCGCAGCTGCCCTGCCAGATCCCAAGTTTGATACGGATGCTGACCCGGCAAGTATGCCCACTGCCCGGTCACGAGTAGCGTCGCAAAGTCGCCCAGGCGCGCCCGCACGCCTCCGTAGGGGCCCACCGCGAGTCGGAAGATGTCGAAGTACCCCGAGCGCAGCGGCGCGTTCAGCTCCGCCTTGGCGAGCGCGAACAAGGTCAGAAACGAGAGCGGCTGCACCGTGAGGCCCGCGCCGAACTTGCCGAGCGCGGTGTAGCAATTGTCGCAACCGCGGTCGTGGTTGCGGCGTGAACCGGCTTCGACCATCCACGACCAAGAGCGACTGAAGCGGCCGAGCGGCGTCAGCGATTTCACCCGGATCAAGGACAGTTCTTCCAGGCTGAGCTTGGGCGACTCGATGTAATAGCGCAGGCGCATGGGTAGGAATTCGATCTCCGAGCCGTCCGGGAAGCCCGCGCCGCGATCGGTCAAATCATGCAAAGCCAGCCGAAAATTGAGCGAATGAAAGTAGCCCCGCTGTTCGTCGTAGCCGGACCCGAGGCCGAGCCGCTGCGAGCCGTGCCCGAGGTGCGGCATCTGGCTTTCCGGGGCGGGGTAGTGCGGCTCGTCGGTCTGCACGTCGTACGACGCGCGGCGCTCGAGCAACGCTTGTTGGCGCTCGGCGCCGGTTTGATCGCGCTCCGTGCGCGACTTCACCGTGTCACGAGCCAGCTCGACGTCGATCAGATCGACCGCGGTATCGAGCACCTTCACTTGCTGGGCGAGGCTCAAGCGGGCGGGTAGCGGCGCCGCCGGGTCGCGCATCAAGAGCGCGACCGCGTCTTCTTCGTCGGAGGTCAGCGCGGCCATGCGCTGGCGAAACTGCGTGCGATTGGAAGGGCGATACTTGATGCGCCGCACGAGCCCCGGGTTTTTGAACAGGACCTTCACCGTGTCAGCGGGGATCACCGGCTTGCGCAGGCCCTTGAGTAGTTGGAGCCGCGGATTGGCCACTTCGAGCGCGGCCAGCATGTGATACGAGCAATTCTCGGTCAGGTAGTAATAGGCAAAGTACGTCGCGCCCAGCTCCCAAATGTGAGCAACCACGCGATCGACTTCGGCCTTGGTCAGGGAGAGGTCGTATTCCCACAGATCACGTGACTCATAGTCGCTATACTCACGCACCTTGTAGAAGAACGGCATTCGGTGAAAAGTGCCCGGAAATAGCCCAAGCAGCCCCTTCATCGCGTACAAGACGGCATTGCCGGTATCCACGTTTGCGGAATAGTCGACGCCATAGTCGAGCAGCTCGCGTGATTCGTCTTCCGACTTGAGCGACTGATCGATGCGCAGGAACGTGTGCCCGAACGCCGATGCCGGGTTGTTCAAGTAGTAAGACGAGAACACCAAGGTCAACCCTTGCGGCTTGACCAGGCTCAGGAACTCTTTGTACCCTGCGCAGTTGGGCTTGGGCAGGCGGTTCGCGTCGAAGTGCAGCTGTTCATCGAGCCAAGAGAAGCGCGCGGGGAAGCGGCACAGCGGGTGATCGAGCTTCGGATCTTTGGACGCGGGCCCGAAGAAGCCGCGCACGGTTGCGAACAGCTCCGCCTCGGGATCGCTCTTGCCCTCGGCCGCGTTGAAGAACGGGCCGCCGTCGGCCTCACTCTCCCAATTGCCGAACAGCGTTTTGCGATAGTGCACGAGCCGGATCCACTGCTCGTCGCGGGCGAGCTGCTTACTCCGAGCGAGCTGGACCAGCTGCTCGACGTACGGATCGGACTTGGCCGGTTCCGCCGCGGCTGGTCGAACCATGCCCACTGCGAGCAATGCCGCGGCCAATGCCAGCCAGCGGCGCACCCGTGAACTCTGCCCCAAATAAGCCAACACTGCGCAATTCACCGCGCGCCTCATACGGGCGCAGTGCTGGCCAGTCAATCGACGAGCGGGGGGTCAATCGACTTTGATCACGACCTTGCCGAAATGCGCTCCACTCGCCACGTGCTCGTAGGCCGCGCGCGCGTCGCCGAAGGCGAAAGTTTGGTCGATGATCGGCTTGATTTGCGTCTTCTCCAGCGCGCAGATGAGATCTTCGAACAGCGCCACCGAGCCGACGTACACGCCGTGAACGCGGATATTTTTATGCAAGATGGCGTGCGTATTGATCGGGCCCTGGGCACCCGCGAGCACGCCAATCAAGGCCATCGTGCCGCCGAAGCGCAGGGCTTTGATGCTCTGGTCGAAGGTGCCCGCGCCGCCGACTTCGACCACGAGGTCGACGCCCTTACCGCCGCTGGCCGCGCGCGCCGCGTCGCCCCATTCCGGGGTTTGCTTGTAGTCGATGGTCGAGCTCGCACCGAGTTCGATCAGCCGCGCGCGCTTCTCGGCCGAGCTGGACGTGGCGATCGCACTCGCGCCCGCGTGCAGCCCGAGCTGCAATGCGAACAAGGACACGCCGCCCGTGCCTTGCAGGAGCAATTGGTCGCCGGGCTTGAGGCGCGTGGCTTCGAACAAGGCATGCCAAGCCGTGACGGCCGCGCAGGGCAGGCTCGCCGCCTCTTCGAACGTGTATCTTTCGGGGATTTTCAGCCATGAGCTCTCGGGCAGTACGACTTCTTCGGCGAGCATCCCGTCGATCGAACCGCCGAGCGCGTGGTCGTGATGTTCGGCCTTCAGCTCGCCGGTGAGCCAAGTGGGGAAAAAATTGGCGGCCACGCGGTCACCGATTTTCAAGCGTTGCACCCGTGAACCCACTGCGATCACTTCGCCCGCGCCGTCGGAGAGCGGGATCACACGCTTGCTGCGTTTGATCGCCGCCTTGGCCAAGACCAGATCGCGAAAGTTGAGCGAGGTGGCGCGCACGCGCACACGCACGTCCTGATCGCTCGCGAGCGCGGGGCTCGCGCGCTCGACCAAGTTCAACGCGGCAAAACCTTCGTGAGGGTGGAGCTCGTACGCTTTCATCGGGGGTGCCTCCTGGCTGGAGAGAGCCTTCGGCCCGGCCGCCCCGAGCGCAAGCCGGGAAAGAGTCAGCGAGCGCGTTCGGATACACGAGCGATCTCCATCACCTGGAAGCGCCGCTAGACGCCTCGCGCGCACTGAATATAAGTTCAGTGGTCGGAATGTTCGCCGAATTGCTCGCCACCACTTGTTACTCGTTCCTGCGCGGCGCCTCTCAGCCCGAGGAGTTCGTGATGCAGGCGGCAAATTTGGGCCTTTCCGGCCTGGCGATCTGTGACCGCGATGGCTTGTACGGCGTGGTGAAGGCCTTCAATCAGGCCCAGGCCCTGGGGCAGCGCTTCATTACCGGTGCCGAACTAACCCTCGCTGCGCAGGGCACGCGCGCCACGCGGCCGTCCGCGAAGAAGCGGAGCGCGGCGCACGAGCGGCCCACGCTCGCCCTCTTGTGTGAAAACCATGCGGGCTATCAGAACTTGTGTCGCCTGCTCACGCGCTCCCACGCGGATCAGCCCAAAGGTCAGAGCGCCCTCGAGCTCGACTGGCTCGCGGCGCACGCGGCGGGCCTATACGCCGTGATCCCCGCACCGCGCAGCCCGGGTGACTCCAGCACCCCCAGTGCTCGCGAATTGCGCGCCATCCGCGACGCGTTCGGGGAGCGCGCCGCGATCGCCATGTACCGGCACTTGGACGGCTTCGACGATCGGCGCTGCGCGTGGGCGCTCGAGGCGGCCGAGCGCTACGGCTTTCGCCTCATCGCCAGCGCGCGGCCGCTCTTCCACCGAGCCGCGCGCAAACAATTGTGCGACGTCGTAAACGCGATTCGCTTGGGCACCACGCTCGACGCCGCGGGCACGCTGCTCGCGGGCAACGCCGAAGCGTACCTGCGTTCGGAAGAGCAGATGCGGGTAGTCTTCGCCGATCATCCCGAGTGGGTGACGGCCGCGGGTGAACTGAGTCAGCAGCTGGATTTTCAGCTCGATCAGCTCGACTACAAGTTCCCCTGTGCGCTCGAAGCCGGGGAGAGCGCGGATCAAAAATTGGCGCGCCTGGCCTGGGCTGGGCTCCACGAGCGTTACCCGGAAGAAGTGCCCGCGGCCGTCCACGCGCAGGTCGAGAAAGAACTGTCGTTGATCGCCCAGATGGAGGTCGCGACCTACTTCCTCAGCACGTGGGAGGTCGTACAGATGGCGCGCGAGCGGCGCATCTTGTGCCAAGGCCGGGGCAGCGCGGCCAACAGCGCGGTGTGTTACGCGCTCGGCATCACCGCGGTCGATCCCGGTCGCTCGAATCTGCTGTTCGAGCGATTTTTGAGCCTCGAACGCAACGAGCCACCGGACATCGACATCGACTTCGAGCACGAGCGACGGGAAGAAGTGATCCAAGCCATCTACGAGCGCCATGGTCGAGAACACGCGGCCATGGTCTCGGAGGTGATTTGCTATCGCGGCAAGAGCGCGCTGCGCGAGGTCGGCAAAGTGTTCGGCTTGTCCCTCGAGCAAATCGACCGCCTGAGCGGCACGATCACGCACTGGGATATGGCGGAGGTCAGCCGCCAGCGTTTGCAGGAAATGGGCTTCGACGAACGCGGCCCACGCATTCGTCGCATTTTGGCCTTGGCCCAAGAATTAGAGGGCTTTCCTCGACATCTGTCGATCCACGTGGGCGGCTTCGTGCTTTCGGCCACGCCGCTGTCCGAGATCGCGCCGGTCGAACCCGGGCGCATGAAAGATCGCACCGTGGTGCCCTGGGACAAGGACGACATCGAGACGCTGAAGTTCTTCAAGATCGACGTGCTCGGCCTGGGCATGCTGACCGCGATCCGCAAAGCGCTGGCGAGCATCCACGCCGAGGGTGAGCTATCCAAGGATGCGGACGAAGAGTTCGACCCGATCGACGTGCTCGCGCGCGTGCCGAGAGAAGACGCCGCCGTGTACGAGATGGTCACGCGCGCCGACACGGTGGGTGTATTTCAAATCGAGAGCCGCGCGCAAATGGCGATGCTCCCGCGCTTGAAGCCGAAGAAGTTTTACGATCTGGTGATCGAAGTCGCGATCGTGCGCCCCGGGCCGATTCAAGGCGGCATGGTGCACCCGTATTTGCGCCGCCGAAACGGCGAAGAATCGAGCACATCGCCGCACCCGTGCCTGACCCCGATTTTGGAACGCACGCTCGGCGTGCCGCTGTTCCAAGAGCAAGTCATGCAGATCGCCATCGATGGTGCCGGCTATTCCGGCGGAGAAGCCGACCAGTTGCGGCGCGACATGGCCGCCTGGAAGAAGACCGGTAAACTCGAACGCCACCGCGATCGGCTCCTGGCCGGCTTCGCGCGCACCGGCATCAGCCGCCAGTTCGGGGAAGCCTTGTTCGAGCAGATCAAAGGCTTTGGCGATTATGGCTTTCCCGAATCTCACGCGGCCTCCTTCGCGTTGCTCGTTTACACCTCGTGCTGGCAAAAGCGGCACTATCCGGCGCATTTTGCGTGCGCGCTGCTCAACTCTCAGCCCATGGGCTTCTACTCGGCGGCCACCATTTTGCACGACGCGCAACGCCACGACGTCGAAGTGCGCGACGTGGACGTGACGCGCAGCGAGTGGGATTCGACGCTCGAGCCCGTGCGCGCCTTGTCCGAAGACGCCGAGACTCAGCTTTGTCCACGAGCCATCCGCGTCGGCATGCGTCAAGTCAAAGGCCTGTCGGCCAAGTGCGCCGAGCGCATCCTCGCGGCTCGCGCCGTGCGGCCCTTCGCCTCGTTCGAGGACGTGACCCGGCGCGCGGCCCTGCGCGACGACGAAGTCGAAAAGCTGGCCGAAGCCGGCGCCTTCGAGACCTTGTTGCCGGGCCGTCGACAAGCCTTGTGGCGCGCGCGCGCCCCGCGAGTTTCCGGGCTATTCGCGGGCAAAACCGCGCCCGAACCCGAAGTGCGCTTACCCGCCTTGCACGCCGCCGAAGCGCTGCTCTTGGACTACCAGCACAAAAGCTTGTCCGTGGGCGATCACCCCATGCGCCATTTGCGCAAAAAGCTCGCCGCCCAAGCCGTGCTCAGCTCGGTCGAATTGCGCGATCGCCGCAAGGGCGAGCTCGTCAGCGTGGCCGGCGTGGTGATCTGCCGGCAGCAGCCTGGCACGGCCAGCGGCGTGGTCTTCATCACGCTCGAAGACGAAACCGGCTTCGCCAATTTGATCCTGTGGCGCGCCGTCTACGAACAATTCCGACTGCCCGCGCGGCACTCCTCCATCTTACTCGCGCACGGTGAAGTCGAACGCCAAGTGCGGGCCGACGGCTCGAACTTGGTGGGCGGCGGTGACGCCCCCGTGATCCACCTGATCGTGCGCTCACTCTCGCGGCTCGACGTGCCCGGCCGCGACATTCACGCCGTCTCGCGTGATTTTCACTGAAGCCCGCGCTGCGCGCATTGGCGCGCAACCGCCCGCGGCCGCGACCGACCCGGAAGCATGAGCAGAAGTCTGAGCTGGGGTCGTCGTTTGGTCCTCTCGGGTGCCCTCGCCGCGTGGCTTGCCGCCTGCAGCCTCGAAGCGGAAGTACCCCAAAGAAACGACAGCGCCGCCCCCATCAACACCAGCGTCACCTGGAACGGCGCGGGCGCCGCGGCCGATGGCGACGCGGGCCTCGGCTCCGGTTCGGCCACGCGCATCAGCAATATCGACAATGGCCAAACCAGCCACCGCGCATCCGCCGGCGGCAGATCCGGAAGCGCGGGCACGGGCGGTACTCACTCGGCAAGCTCGGCCGACAACGGCGGCTCGAGCTCGAGTGACGCTGGCGCGGCCGGCGCGGCCGCGTCGGCCGGCGCAGCTGGCGCCGACTCACAAGAGCCGCCCACGCTCTGGTTCAGCGAATACATCGAAGGCTCGTCATCGAACAAGGCCCTAGAAATCACGGCTCTCGCGCGTTCCGTGCTCGACGGCTGCAAAGTGAGCACCTACTTCAACGGCAAGACCGAAGCCACGGTCGTGGCCACTCTGAGCGGCGTCCTCGAAGCCGATCGCGCGCTCACCCTGTGCACCAGCTCCTTGCACGAGGCACTCGCCGCAACCTGCAACCAAGTCGGCAACCTGACCTTCAATGGGACGATGCCGTCGCTCTCAGCTGCAATGGCACCATCTTGGATGTGATCGGTCAAATCGGCGTCGACCCCGGGACCACCTGGGGCAGTGACGCAAACACCACGCTCGATCGCACGTTGCGCCGCAAATGCACCGTGCAAACCGGCGATGCCGACGGCAGCGATGCCTTCGACCCCAGCGTGCAGTGGCAAGCCTTCCCGATCGATACCTTCGACGGGTTGGGCACGCGCGGCTGCGCGGGCGTGCTCTGATTTTTTTGTGATGGTCACGGGTGCCGCCGCGACCGGCTCAGCCTTCGGCGGCTCAGCGCGGCTCCCTGCGGACCTCGCGGCAGTTCGTGAGCCGCGAGGTCCAAGGTGAAACCCGCGATCGCACGGCCCACCGAAAAACGAAACGCATCGCCAGGGCTCTCGCGCCAAAATGATACTTCGTGCACGAAGCTCGATTTCTAGCCGCACCGCGCACGTCACGTCTCAGGCGCCGAAATGATACTTCGTTCACGAAGCTCGTTTCTCAACCGCGCCACGTCTCAGGCGCCGAAATGATACTTCGTGCGCGAAGCTCGTTTCTCAACCGCGCAGCGCACGCCACGTCTCGGGCGCCGAAATGATACTTCGTGCGCGAAGCTCGTTTCTCAACCGCGGAGCGCACGTCACGTCTCGGGCGCCGAAATGATACTTCGTGCGCGAAGCTCGTTTCTCAATCGCGCAACGTCTCGGGCGCCGAAACTATACTTCGTGCGCGAAGGTCGATTTCTAGTCGCACCGCGAGCGCCACGTCTCGGGCGCTGAAATATGCTCCGTCAAGGAAGCTCGTTTTTTCAAACCGCGCCACGTCTCGGGCGCAGAAATTACACTTCGTGCACAAAGCTCGATATTCACCGCGCAACGTCTGTCGGTTAGAGACGGGCTTCCGTACGAATTTCATCTCCGTACGCAACGCTTCTAAAAGCACGGATGGTTGACGAGCCGAGCCGAGCCGAGCCGCCGAGCCGAACCGAACTGAATCGAGCCGAACCAAACCGAGCGCTACAACGGAATAGGCCCAGAATCAGGCGACTTCGACGCTTTGCGCGGCGGGCTCCGCGTGGCCGTTCAGCTCGCGATTGGCCTGCTGCACCGTGGTGCTCAGCGTTTCGCTGCGCGCGACCGCGTTGTCGTTGACCTTCACGCTCACGATGCGCGAAACGCCGGGTTCGCCCATGGTCACGCCGTACAAGACGTCCACGCTTTGCATGGTCTTCTTGATGTGCGTGATCATGATGAACTGCGAGCTAGCCGTCATTGAGCGGATGCTCTCGTTGTAGCGAGCCACGTTGGCTTCATCCAGCGGAGCATCGACTTCGTCCAAAATGCAGAAGGGCGAGGGGCGATGCTGGAAGATGGCGAAGATCAGGGAGACGGCGGTGAGGGCCTTCTCGCCACCGCTCATCAGCTCGATGTTGCCGAGCTTCTTGCCCGGGGGCTGGGCCACGATTTCGACGCCGCTGTTCAGCATGTCGTCGGGGTTCGTGAGCAATAGCTCGGCGCGACCGCCGCGGAAGTGGCGCGCGAAGGTCTTCTTGAACAGCGCGTTGACCTCTTCGAAGGTCTCCTTGAAGCGGCGGCGCGACTCTTTGTTCATGTGCCGGATCGCTTGATCCAGCTCTTCGAGCGCCTTCTCGATGTCGACCTTCTGCGAGTTCAGGTCGTGGAAGCGGCGCTCGGCGTCGTCGTGCTCGGCCTTGGCGTCCAAATTCACCGGACCCATGCGGTCGATCAATTGCGCGAGTTCGTCGATGCGGCGGCGGTGCTCGGCGTCCGGCGGGAGGCGCGCGTGGTAGTCGCCCACGACGCGGCGCAGATCCAAGCCGCGGAACTTCTCGCGCACCGCGTTGAGCAAGTGTTCGCGCTCGATGGCGATGCGTTGCACGGCCATCTCGTGCTTTTTGACGGCTTCGTCGACCAGTTCGAGTTCGTCACGGAGGCCTTTGAGTTCGGCCTCTTTGGCGCCCAAAATTTGGCGTACCGACTCGAGTTGGCCTTTGGCTTCGGCGAGTTCGGCGTGAGCGGCTTTGGCGCGGTCGCTCGCGCCCATGCGCGCCTCGCGGGCGAGCATGATGCGGGCCGCGGTTTCGCCGTAGCTGACCGACGCCTCTTGCGACTCTTCACGCAGCTTGAGGGCGCGCGCTTCGAGCTCGACCAAGGTGGCCGTGATGCGTTCGCCCGCGACGCGCGCGGCTTCAGCCTGTTCGCGGACCTGGGCCAAGCGCACTTTGCGTTCGGTGACGAGCGCGGCTTGCGAGGCCACCTGTTCGCGCCAAGAAGCGGCGGTGGCCTCCGAGCGGGCGAGGGAATGCTGCAAGCTTTCGAGCTCGGCGCGCACGGTGTCGAGCTCACTGCGGGAGCCCGATTCGGCGCCCGTGGCCGCTTCGAGCGAGCGCTCGATTTCCGCGAGTTCCAGGTCGAGCGCGTCTTGGCGATTTTCGGCGCGTTCGATTTCGTTCGCCGTGCGGGCGAGATCTTTCTCGGCGGTGACGTGGGCGAGCTCGCCTTGATGCGCTTCTTGACGGGCGCGATCGAGCGAAGTGCTCACTTCGGAGATGCGCGCGCGGAGCGCGTTGTGATCCGCGCTGAGCTTCTCGTATTCCTTCTCGAGCCGCTCAACTTCACCCGTGAGGGTGCTCATCTCGCGCTTCTGGTCGAGCATGGCCGAGGCCATTTCTTCGCCCGTGCCGCCGCTGACGATGCCCTCGGGGTGGGCCACCGTGCCGTCGAGCGCGACCGCGGTGGCGCCGTAGCGACCGACCACGGCCACTGCGTCGGCGGCCGTGTCGACCAAGAGCGCGTCACCCACGAGCGCGCGCACCAGGGCTTCGTCCGTTTCCGAGTAGCTCAGTTGATCGGCGAGACGGCCTTTGACCCGCGCGTCGCCCTGCCACTCATTGCGGCCGCCACCGGCCACGTACGGCGGGCGCGCGGCGATCACGTCGGCGCGGCCGCGCTCGCCTTGGCGCAGCTCAGCCAGCAGATCCACCTGCGCCGTCGCGTCGGACACGACGATGCACGACAAGCGCGGCCCGAGCAGGCCGGCCAATGCATGCGTCAAATGCTCGGGAGCTTGCACGCGATCGGCGACCATGCCGAGCACGCGCGGGTCGCCCTTTTTGGAGAGCAGCGCGCGGGCGCCACCGCCGACGCCTTCCATGCGGCGATGCAAGTCTTCCAAAGCGCGCAGGCGATTGCGCTTTTGGCTCAGCTCGTTCTTCACCGAGTCGACCCCGCGTTCGCTCTCGAGCGTGCGACCGCGCAGGCCTTGCAGCTCGGTGTCGAGCTCGGCGCGCTCGCTCTGGGTCAAGCGCTTGCCTTCGGCCAGCTGCGCGACGCTGTATTCGAGCGCTTGCTTGCGCGCCAAGCAGTCCGAAAGTTCACCCGTCAGCTTGTCGCGTTCGGCGGCCAGGCGATCGTTGCGCACGCGCGCTTCGACCAAGCGCTGCGCGATGCCGTCGAGTCGGGCCTCGGCCGCCGCGGAACGCGCGGTGAGGTCGCCCGCTTGGCGGCGCAGGGTGTGCACCTCTTCACTGGCTTGCGCTTCTTCCGCTTGCAGGCCGCTGAGGGCTTCGATTTCGCCCATCGCGTCGGCCTCACGGGCGCGCTCGTCACCCGAGAGCTCGGCCACGCGGGCCGCGAGGGCGGCTTGCTCTTCACGCAGGCCGTTGCCACGCACCTCGTTGATTTCGAGCTCGGTTTGCACCGCGTCCAAACGCTCGGTGAGGTGCGTGAGGCGGTCGCGCGAACGCTCGAGATCGGCGAGCAGCGAGCTCACCTCGTTGTCGGCTTCGAACGCGCTGCGCGACGCTTCATCGGCGCGAATTTCGATCGAGAGCGCCTCTTCACGCGAGGCGTCGAGCACGACGTCGGCCTCGCGCAAGCCGCCGCGAGCACCCTGTGCGCGCTCGTTGGCCGCGGAAAAGCCTTCGCTCTCCACGCGCTCGGTCACGATCAACTCGAGCAGTCGATGCGAGGCATCATGCAGCACGAGATCATCGAGCTCTTTGCGGTACTCGATGAAGCGCTCGGCTTTGGCGACCTGACGCTTGAGTGAAGCGCGCGAGCGGTCGATTTCGGAAACGATGTCGTTGATGCGCAGCAGGTTCTGCCGCGTCAGGTCCATCTTGCGTTCGGCTTGCTTGCGACGCTGCTTGTACTTGGTGACGCCCGCGGCTTCTTCCAAGAACATGCGCCGGTCTTCCGGGCGCGCGCTGACGATCTGACCGATGCGGCCCTGTTCGACGATCGAGTAGGCCTTGGTGCCGACGCCGGTGCCCAGGAACAGCTCGGTCACGTCGCGCAGGCGGACCTGCGTCTTGTTCAGCAAATACTCGCTCGTCCCATCTCGATACAGGCGGCGGGTGACGGCGATTTCCGGGTAGTCCCGGTACTCGATGGGCAGGCTCTGCGCGTACTCGGGATTCGTGTTGTCGAAGGTCAGCGTGACTTCGGCGAGGCCATTCGGTCCGCGCGATTCGGAGCCGTTGAAGATCACGTCTTCCATGTTTTTGCCGCGGAGGTGCTTGGCGCTCTGCTCGCCCAAGACCCAGCGGATGGAATCGACGATGTTCGACTTGCCGCAGCCGTTGGGGCCGACAATGCCAACCACATCGTGGTCGAAGTGGATCACCGTGCGGTCCACGAAGGACTTGAAGCCCGTGATTTCCAACTTCTTTATGTGCATCGATAAACTTCCCTCAGCCGATCGAGATCGGCTTATAGCAGGCCGGGCGCCCGAAAGCTGCGCTGCCCACAGACAGTACACAGGCTCGTGGCACGACTTGTATGGTCACGTCGCGTCGCCTGGATCTACGCCCCTGAACGGATGCGTACAAGACCCATCTGTTCATGTCCGGCACTTTTATAAGTTCGCCAGCCCACCCACATCGGCCGCCCTTGGGCCGAGTGGCTGGCCAGCTGGCCGACGGCCCGGCCTCGAATGACCGACGGTTCGAGTTGCGGGGGCGCCTCGCGCGGGAAAGACTAAGGAAGTTCGTTCGGTTGTCGGTCAGCGAGACTCACGCATCGCCCAGCGGCACCGGGCAGGTGATCGATTGTCGGTCGCAACGGGCCCGCCGCCGAAGCCCAGACACCCGAGCAGTTGATCCGATTGACATCCGGCGCGGAGCGACACATTTGGCAGCGAAGAGGTTCCGGTCCGATGACTTATGAATATGTTTGCACCGCCTGCGGGCACGGCTGGGAGGCTGAGCAAGCCATCAGCGCCGCTCCGCTGAAGACTTGCCCCCAGTGCCACACCGATCACGCCAAGCGCCAGATCTCGGGCGGCGCGGGTTTCATTCTGAAGGGCGGCGGCTGGTACGCCGACGGCTACGGCTCCGCCAAGAGTGGCGGCGGCTCCAGCTCGAGCAGCTCGCTCGACAGCGGCGGCTCGAGCGCGAGCAGCAGCAGCAGCAGCGAGTCGAAGACCGAGACCAAAACCGAAACCAAGACCGAGACCAAAACCGAAGCGCCCAAGAGCAGTTCTTCATCCACGCCCTGATCGAAAGACGACATGGACGCCAAACGCGAACTTTTGGATCTCCGCGCGCAGATCGCCAAGCTCGACGAAGAGATCGTGCATCGGCTCGACGCACGCGCCAAAATTTCGCGTGACATCCACCACCTGATCGAGACGGACCCGAGCGCCGACGTCAACGAGAAGGAGTGGCTCGATCGCCTCGTCGCGCTCGGAAACGGCGAGCTGCCGGGCGAGAATTTGCGCGGCATTTTGCGGCAAATTCGCGCTTCTGCGCGGGGCATCGAGCAGCCGGCGCGGGTCGCTTATTTAGGCCCCGAGGGCTCGTTTTGCCACCACATGGCGCTCGGCTATTTCGGCCCCGGCGCGACCTTCATCGAGAGCGCGAGCGTCGAAGAGGTGTTGGAAGAGGTCGTGCGCGGCCGCGCGGCGTACGCGGCCTTTCCGTTCGAGTCCTCGGTCGAAGGCTTGGTGCAACCATCGATCACCGCGCTCTCCCACACCGATCTGGTGATCGTCGCCGAGCGCTCGCTGTCGGCGCCCCAGCAACTGATGTCACACGCAACCGCGATCGCCGACATCGAAAAGGTGTACGCGACGGCCGCGACGCGTGCGAGCTGCTCGCGCTTCTTGGACAAAGAGCTGCCCCGCGCCTCGATCATCGACGTGCGTTCGGCGGTCGTGGCGGCCGCCCTCGCCGCCGAAGAGCCGCACGCCGCCGCCATCGTGCCCGACCCTTCCGGGCGCGCGGTGGGCCTATCGCTGCTGCGCGACAACGTGGGCGATATGCCCGACGTGAAGCTGCGTTACTGTGTCGCGAGCCAACGGCCGGCGAGCCGCTCGGGCACCGACGTCACCTGCTTGCTGTTCAGCGTCGATGACTCCGCGGGCGCTCTGTTCGACGTGCTCAAGCACTTCGCCGAACGCGGCATCAACGTCAAAAAGCTGCATTCGCGCCCCGTCCCGCGCGAGAGCTGGAACTACGTCTTCTACATCGAAATCGGCGGCCACGTGACCGAACGCCAAGTGGTCACCGCGCTCGAAGCTGTGAAGCGCAGCACCAAGTACCTCAAAGTCCTCGGTTCATTCCCGTCCGTTGCGGGCTGAGCCCCGTGAACGCGAACGTAAGGTTCTTCCTCTCCTAAAATCCGAGATGCTGCTTCCGGCCCGAAGAGATTGGGCGCTCACGACCCTGCACTGCACCTCGCGTGACGCATCGTTTCCGCCGCGGACGCCCAGAGGGGATTAACCGCCAAAACGCCAGAAGCGGGAGAGGGGATCGGGGTTGCGCTGGGCGACCCCACACGCTCCGGTACTTCGCTGGGCGCCGTCGGTTACGCGCGCAACTGTGGTGTTGGCGCGGCTATTAAACGCCAGGACGCCAATAACGGAGAAGGGCGTGGGGTCGGACTCTGCGTCGCATCACTCTCTGGATTGTTCGCTGAGTGCCCTCGGTCGGTCGCGCCAGCGTCAGCGGTCTTGGCGCAAGTGTCCGCGTCGTTGATCGTTTGCTTCTCGGTTCTCACGGGGGGCCGAATCGCAGCGTCGATGAGGTCGCGGCACGCCTGTCGTTGCTAACCCCCAAAGTTTCAACCGGCGGTTGTCGAGGTTCCGCGCGGTCTGGGCGTTTTGGCGGTTCTGCTCTTTTGGCGTTTTGGCGTTTTGGCGGTTCAAATCAGGGAGCCGCAGTTGGGGAGGAACTGCGCGGGCTGTGAGGTGCGATGCGGGGGCGCGATCGCCCAGCCCTCTCGCACCCGAAGCACGGGCGCCGGAGACGCGACAATTCGCGGACGAGGCTAGCGATTAGGCGAGCGGAAGATTAGGCTTCGGCTCGCATGTCACACCTGGTGTCGCCGTCGATCGAGTCGCTGTTGCCGTACGAAGGCGGCAAGCCGGTCGAGGAGTTGGCGCGCGAGTTCGGCATCTCGGATGCCATCAAGCTCGCGTCGAATGAGAACCCGCTCGGCCCGAGCCCGAAGGCGCTCACCGCGGCTCACGCGGTGTTGAACGACGTGCATCGTTATCCGGATGCGAACGCGTTCCGGCTGCGTGAGCGCATTGCGGCCGAGCACGGCGTGCCGATGGCCGACATCATCCAGGGCAATGGCTCGAACGAGCTGTTGGATTTGGCGGTGCGCACGTTCTGCACGGGCGAGCACCACATCGTGTTCGCGGAGCCCGCATTCGTGGTGTACCGCATCGCCGCGCTGGCCCATGGCGTGCCGTTCACGGCCGTGCCCGTGCGTGATTTGACGCACGATTTGGAGGCCATGCTCGCGGCGATCACGCCCAAGACGCGCCTCGTGTTCGTGGGCAACCCGAACAACCCGACCGGCACGTACGTCAATCTCGATGCGCTACGCCGCTTTTTGCGCGCGGTGCCGCCCGAGGTGATCGTGCTGATGGACGAAGCGTACATCGAGTACACGACCGCCGCTGACTTCCCCGATTGCTTGAAGCTGCGGGGCGAACACGAGCGGCTGATCGTGTGCCGCACGTTCTCCAAGATCCACGGCTTGGCCGGCCTGCGCGTGGGCTACGGCGTGACCACGCCCGAGCTGGTCGGCTACATGAACCGCGTGCGCGCGCCGTTCAACGTCGGCAATTTGGGGCAAGCCGCCGCCATCGCCGCGCTCGACGACGTCGATCACGTGCGTCGCAGCCAAGATTTGAACGCGAGCGAGCGTTCGCGCGTGACCGCGCGCTTGACCGAGATGGGCCTGTCCGTTACGCCCAGCCAAGCCAACTTCTACTTGGTGGACGTGAAGCACAGCGGCCGCGCCACGTACGACGCGCTTCTCCGCAAGGGTGTGATCGTGCGGCCTTTCGCCAGTTTGCCGAACAGCATTCGCGTGACCGTGGGCAAGCCCGCCGAGAATGATCGCTTCTTGAGCGCGCTCGCCGAGGTGCTCTCGTGAACGCGCTGACGCGCTGGTCGTTGGCGCTGGCGGCGCTCGTTCCGTTACTCGGCTGCTCGCACACGGAAGACGTGATCGTGCAGACCGGCGCTGGCAAAGAGGCGAGCGCGGTCGATATCGATCGCGAACCGCTGGCGCTCTTGCCGGGCGGCGTGGTCGGCATTGCTTCGATCGATGCGGCGCAGCTCGTGGCTTCGCCCTTCGGTGGCCGTTTACTGGCGCTGCTCAACCAGCGCTTACCCGTACCGCCCTCTGCCGGCTTCGACCCCGCGCGCGACCTGCAGCACTTGTACGTGGGTTTGTACTCGATGCAAGGCGCGGACGTGTCCGGTGTGGCGCTGGGCAAGTTCGACAAAGCCAAGATCGAAGCGGCCGTGAACGGCGTCGAAAAGACGCCCCAGGGCGTGCCGATTGCCAAGCGTCAATATGCCGGCCGCACGCTGTACACCGCGGCTGGTTTCGGTTTTTGCCTGCTCAGCGATCGCACCGCGCTGTTCGGTAACGACACGGGGATCCGCCGCGCGCTCGATCGCGTGCGCGAGGGCCGCCTGCGTCGTCAGACCTTACCCTGGATGGACAAGCTGCTCGATGGCGAGAAGAGCGCGCCGATCGTGGCCGGCGCCGATCTGCGCGCGCAGGCCATTCCCGCGGCGGCGAGCAGCAATCTGGCGTTCTTGAATGGGCTCGAGACCATGGCCTTCGTCGGCAATTTCAAAGACCCGGGCGTGAACTTAGCGGGCACGCTGGTGTACGGTGACGAAGCGGGCGCGAAGCAGGGCGCGCAGAACGTGCAAGGGCTCTCGCAAAAGCTGAGCACGTACGGGACGCTCTTGGCGTTGGTCGGTTTTCCGCAGCCGGTGCGCCAATTGCAAGCCGAGGCCAAAGGCAAGCAGGCCGCCTTCGTGGTCGGGCTGGATGGCGCGGCGCTGATTCAGTTGCTCGACAAGCTGCCGGAGTATCTCGGTAGCAAGGCGTTGGCCGCAAACCCATGACGCAGGCTCGCCTGATCGTTCGGCCCCAGCACAGCCCGCTCGAGGGCAGCGTACCCGTGCCGAGCGACCGCAGCATCACGCATCGCGCATTGATCTTGGCGGCGCTCTCCAACGGCCCATGTGAGCTGCGCGGCTTTGCGTACGGGAACGACAACCTGGGCACCTTGCGCGCGCTGGGTGCACTCGGCGTGCGCTACGAGGACGACGAAAAGGGCACCGTGCGCCTGCGCGGCGTCGGCCTCGCCGGGCTCAAGCCGCCCGCGGCGGAGATCGACTGCGGTCATTCGCCGTCGACCGCGCGTTTGCTCGCCGGCGTGCTTTCGGCGCAGCCATTTGCTTCGCGCTTGGTCGGTAGCCCGGCATTGTCGCGACGGCGGATGAAAGCGGTGGTGGCGCCGCTGGTTCAGCGCGGCGCGCGCATCCAAGCCTCGGCCTGCGCGGCACATGCGGATGACGTCGCTTTGCCGCTCGATATCGCGGGCCTCGAGCCGGGCCAGCGCCTGGCCGGCATCGAATACGCGATGACGGCGCCGAACGACCACGCCAAGGGCGCGCTCTTGTTCGCGGGCCTGTTCGCTTCGGGGCCGACCGTGATCTTCGAGCCGGTCGTGTCGCGCGACCACACCGAGCGCTTGATGAGCGAGCTCGGTATGCCGGTGCGCACCGCGGGCTCGATGGTCAGCCTGCACCCGCCCGCCGACCCGCTGTCGATCCGCGGCTTCGAGGTGGACCTCCCTGGTGACATCACGGCCGCGGCGTTCGTGCTCGCGGCGGCCGAGCTCGTGCCGGGCTCGAACGTGTCCACGCGCCGCACCGGGCTGAACCCGACGCGCGCCGGGATCTTGGAGGTGCTGCGCGCCTTCGGGGGCCGCATGGGTATCACCCCGAAGGGTGATTCACTGGGCGAACCCTGGGGCGAGGTCAACGCCGTGGGCTCGGTGCTGCGCGGCACGAAGATCAGCGGCGAAGTGGCGCTGCGCACGCTGGACGAGCTGCCCGTGATCTGCGCGCTCGCCGCGCGCGCCCGCGGGGTGACGGAAGTGAGTGACGTGGCCGAGCTACGCGAAGAAGACACGGATCGAATCGCCGCCCTGAGTGACTTGCTGCGCGCCTTCGGCGTGCAGGCCACGGCCCGTCCGGACGGCATCGTGATCGAAGGCCAACCCGAGCGCCCGCTCTCGGCCGCGCACGTGACCTGCGGCGGCGATCACCGCGTGGCGATGACGGCGGCCGTCTTGGGACTACTCGCAGACGGCGAAAGCATCATCGACGACGTGGACTGCCTGGCCGTCAGCTTTCCGCGCTTCGCAGGGACCTTGCGCGCGCTGGGTGCAAACGTGGAGGTGCAACGATGAGCCGCCGGCCCGTAGTGGCGATCGACGGACCGGCGGGGGCCGGGAAGTCGACCGTGACCAAGCGCGTGGCCGACGAACTCGGTTACCTGCTGGTCGACACCGGCGCCTTGTACCGCACGGTCGCGCTCGCCGCGCAGCGCGCGGGCGTGCCGTGGGACGCCGAAGAGCCGCTCGGCAAGCTCGCCTATCAGCTGGTCGAAGAGCACGCGGTCGAGCTCGGCAATCAAAAATCCAGCGGTTTTGCCGTTAAATTGCGCGGTGAAGACGTGTCGCTCGCGATCCGCAGCCCGGACGTGAGCCAGGGCGCGAGCAAAGTTTCGGCCGTGCCGGAGGTGCGGGACGCCCTGCTCGACATGCAGCGCCAAGCCGGCGCCGGCGGCGGAGCCGTACTGGAAGGGCGCGACATCGGCACCGTGGTGTTCCCCGACGCCGAAGCCAAATTTTTCCTGACCGCGAGCGTCGATATCCGCGCGCGGCGTCGCTACGACGAACTCGTCTCGCGCGGGCAGAACCCCGAGCTCGGCGAGGTGCAACGCGAAGTCGCCGAGCGCGATCTGCGCGACAGCACGCGGCCGATCGCGCCCCTCAAACAAGCGTCCGATGCGCACATCATCGATAGCTCGAGCTTGTCGATCGATCAGGTCGTGGCGCGCATCGTGAAGCGCGTGCGCGAAGTGGAAGCAGAGCTCGGCGCCCGCGCATGACGCGCGCGGGGCGCTGGCTGCTCGTGCTGAGCGGGCTGTTCGGCTCGAGTTGCCACTCGACGCGCATTGGCCCGCCACCGAGCGCACCCAGCATCGTGCGTCCCTTGGACGCCATGCCCGCCGATCTCGATCTGGTGCTGCGCATCGATCTGAAGAAAATGCGCGACACCTTGGGCGCGCCCGCCATGACCGTGATCAGCGAGCAAGCGCTGAGCGGCTTGCGCGGCGCGGACCAGGCGACCGACGCACTGCTGCTGAGCGCGCTCGATCAGACCGATACTCTCTGGATCGGCGTGCGGCTCACGCCCGCGTTGCAGGCGGCCGACAGCGTGCTCGTGTTGTCCGGACAGTTCGCGAATTTCGATCCGCACCGCGCGGCCAGCACGCCGCCCTTCGACGCGGGCATCGATCTGGGCGGGACGATGCGCCGTTTCGAACGCAAGAAGCCGCCCGCGCGCTCGGCGCCCGCGCGCATTTACGTGCACGGTGAAGATCTAATCGTCAGTGTCAGCGAAGCCGAGATCGACAGCGTCGAGCGCTCGCTCGAAGAGCAGCGCGGCGCGCCGCCCCTCGAGCCCGCCGACAAGGGCGCGCTGTCGGCAGTGGCGCGGCCGCGCGTGCTCCCTCGCGAGCTGTTCGCCGGATCCGACAGCGTGCGTCGTTTGGCTCAGAGTGCCGACCGACTCGAATTAAATGCCGATTTGACGGGCTCCGGAGTGGACGCGACCTTGGCGCTGAAATTCGAGGACGCGCCGCTAGCCGAGCGCGTGGCCCAAGCTTTGACGGAAATGCGTGACGCGCTGGGTGCGGGCTCCGGGCGGCTCGCGAAGTTCGCGCTGCGGCTGAAGCTGGGCAATGCGGGGCAATACGTGTCCCTACGGCTCGTCTTGGGCCGTGATGAACTGTCGGAGCTGGTCAATTGCCGTGGCTCCGCGTGCGCCTGGTGATAGCGTCCGCGCCGTGAGCGAAGAAACGCCCCCCCGCGCGCGCACCGGTTTCTCCCACCGCACCGTGTTTACGGTGTTCGGGCTATCGCTCGCGTTCGCCTTCGTGGGCGGGTTGTTCATCTACTTCAAGTTCGTCGCCTACGGCCGAGTCGCCGCGCGTCACTTGCCGGAGGACACGCGCTTGGCGGCGCGCATCGACGTCGAGACGCTGCTGATCTCGGATCCCGTGCGCGCGCGCTTGCTGCCGCTGTTCGATCAAGGCGTGCCCCGCGCGGACTTGAAAGCGCGGCACGATCGCTTTCGCGCGCGCACCGGCGTCGAGCTCGGCCGAGATCTGCGGGAGATCGTGCTCTCGGTCAGTGACTCGGGGTGGGTGTTGGTATTCGGGGGCAAGTTCCCCAAGTCGGGCTTGGTGGAGAGCCTGCAAGCCACTTTGGCCGAAGAACCCACGGCCAGTACGCTGATCGACGGCGTGCTGCAGGTCGAAAATGGTCCGGCCATCGGGCAAGCCTCGGACGGCGCGTTGGTGGTGGCCTCCAACGCGAGCCGGCTGAAAGCCGCGCTACGCGGGGGCGGCACGTACCTCAAATTGGGCCTGCCCCCCGAGGGGGCGGGCGGCTTTGCGCTCAGTGTGAAGCCGCCGATCCCGCCTGGTTTTGCCCAATTCGAGAGCGTCTCGGGCGCCCTGCAGCTCGGCACGCGGGTCGAGGTCGACGTCGCGGTTCGCCTACGCGAGGGAGCGAGCTCCGCTCCGGCGCGAATTGCGGACGCTTTCGCCACATTGGGGGCGGCGGCTCCCCCGCAATCGGCCGCCCGTCGACCGCTCGAAACAGCACGAATCCAGCCTCATCGTGAAGGTGAGGTGAGCGTGCGCTTGGTCTGGACGCGACCCGAACTGGACCAAGGCATCGAGTGGCTGGCGAGCCTGCTCACAGCCCAGTTTGCGCGTCCCGAGGCGAAGCCTTAAACTGCAACTGCCCGCTCGGTGGACCTGCGTCCGTCACCGTTCGGGGCAAAGTCACGTTCGGGTACGGCTTTTGCGTTTGACGCGACCGAACCCGTGCGCTACCTCAGCGCGTCCGACGCGAGGACCTGCTTATTTGTGCACCACGCACTCCGGCTGGGTACCCCTCGCGTTGCGCGAGCGTTCCAATTTAGGAGGCATTGTTTCAATCCATGACCCAACTTCAACCCGCAACCCCTGACACAACTTCCCTCTCCGGCTTCGCCGCCATGTTCGAAGCGAGCGAAACCACTGCAGGAGTGGAGATAGGAGGTGAAGGGCAAATCGTCAGCGGCACGATCGTGCAAGTGCACCACGACTCCGTGATCGTAGACATCGGCGGGAAGAGCGAAGGCGTCATCAGCAAAAGCGAGTTCGTCGGCGCCGACGGCACGTTCGCGATCAAGGTCGGCGACAAGGTCGACGTATTCATCGAGAGCCGCGAGAGCGACGACGGTCTGATCTCCTTGTCCAAGGAGAAGGCCGACAAGATGAAGGTGTGGGACGAGATCTCCGCTGCTTGTGAGCGTGACGAGATCATCGAAGGCACCATCAGCCAACGCGTGAAGGGCGGCCTGTCGGTCACCATCCGCGGCGGCGTCAAAGCATTCCTCCCGGGCTCGCAGGTCGACCTGCGCCCGATCCGCAATCTCGAGAAGTTGATCGGCCAGACTTACGAATTCAAGGTCATCAAGTTCAACAAGAAGCGCGGCAACATCGTGCTCTCGCGCCGCGTGCTCCTGGAGCGCGAGCGTGACCAGATGAAGCAGAAGACCCTCCAGACTTTGGAAGAGGGCATGACGGTCACGGGCACGATCAAGAACCTCACCGAGTACGGCGCGTTCGTCGACCTCGGCGGGATCGACGGCCTGCTCCACATCACCGACATGTCCTGGGGTCGCGTCAATCACCCGAGCGAAGTGTTCAAGGTCGGCGACGAGGTCACCGTCAAGGTGCTCAAGTACAACGCCGAGACCGAGCGCGTCAGCTTGGGCATGAAGCAGACCCAAGAAGATCCGTGGAACCACGTCGAAGAGGCGTACCCCCTCGGCAAGCGCGTGCGCGGCAAGGTCATGAGCCTGACCGACTACGGCGCGTTCGTGGAGCTCGAACCGGGCGTCGAAGGTCTGATCCACGTGAGCGAGATGAGCTGGACCAAGAAGGTCAAGCACCCCTCCAAGCTGCTCGAGATGGGCGCCGAGGTCGAGTGCCAGGTGCTCGAAGTCGATTCGCGCGCCAAGCGTATTTCTCTCGGTCTCAAGCAACTCGAGCCCGATCCCTGGACGCTGTTCACCGACAAGTACAAGCCGGGCGACAAGATCGGCGGCAAGGTGCGCTCGCTCACCGATTACGGCGTATTCGTCGGCATCGAAGAGGGCGTGGACGGCATGGTTCACAAGACCGACCTGTCCTGGACGGTCAAGGTCAACAACCCGGCCGACCTGTACAACAAGGGCGACGATGTCGAAGCCATCATCCTCTCGATCAACCATGACGAGAAGAAGGTCAGCCTCGGCGTCAAGCAGCTCTGGGACGACCCGTGGCCGGATCTGTTCAGCAACTACAAGCCCGGTACGGTCGTGGAAGATGCCGTCGTGCTCAGCGTTCCCGAGTACGGCGCGTTCATCCGCATCGTCGAGGGCATCGAGGGCATGATCCCGTCCAACGAGATCCCCGCGAACACCGAGCTGACCCCGGGCCAGAAGGTCAAGGCCGAGGTGCAGAACATCGACACGGTGGACCGCCGTTTGACCCTGACCATGCGCAAGCCCGGCGAGAGCGTCGAAGCCGAGCACATTCAGGTGCTCAAGCGCGAGTCGACCGGCAAGGGTGCAACCTTGGGCGACGTGTTCAAGGACAAGTTGGCCGGTTTGAAGGCGGGCGCAAGCCAGCCGCCGCCGCCTCCGTCGGAAGACAGCGACACGAACTGAGTCGCTGATTCACGAACCCGCGTCCGCTCAGTCGTGAGCGAGCGCGGGCTTCGGTGAAGAACCAAAGAGCCTGAGCGAGCGACGAAAGTCGCCGACTCGGGCTCGATTGGTTTTGTGGGCCGGAGCGCGCGCCGAGGGCGAGCGCAATCTCTTGCGTGGCGGGAACATCGACGTTATGCCCGGGGTTTGGTGGTGCCGTGTCGAGTCCAAGCAGCTTGAGTACTCCGCCGTTGGCCCGTCCCGCGGGGGGCTGGACACGCGCGCGCGTCGTGTTCCTCGCGATCAGTGCCGCGCTGCTGTTGGCTTTCGTGATTTGGGCCAGCGTGGTGCTCTTGCCCTTCATTTTGGGCATGATCATCGCGTACGTGCTGACGCCGCTCGTGGCGCGCTGCGAGCGCGCGCGCATCCCGCGCCCGGCCGCGATTCTGATCGTGTACGCGGTCACGCTGACCATCATTTACGCGTCGATCGCCGCCATCGCACCGCGGCTGTACGAAGAGAGCGCGAAGTTCACGCGCGACGCGCCCGCGCTGCTCGACGGCGCGTCGACCAGCTGGGGACCGCGCGTCGAAGAGTGGGTTCATAGCTTCGAGCACCGCCGCTCGAAGCCGCCGTCCCCGGAGCTGCCGAGCGAGCCCACGGCCGCGATTCAAGTGCATCAGCGTCCGGATGGCGCGCTCGACATCGACGTCGGCTCGGGCATCGACTTGGTGCAGCGCGGCCCCGGGCATTGGCGCATCGTGCCGGCCCAACCCAAGCCGGCCGGGCGCTTCAGCGTCGCGGAGCTGACCAATCAGGGCCTCGACGAAGGCGTGAGCTACGTGAAGCGCAACGCGTTCGAGCTGATCTTGCTCGGTCACGCCGTGATTCAGAAGATCGCCCGAAGCATCTTCTTATTGTTCATGACGCTGATGGTGGCCGGCTACATCATGCAAACGCGCGAGGCAATCGTCGGTTTTTTCCGCTCGCTACCGCCGCCGCGCTCGCGCATCGGCTTCGATCGGCTGCTCGTGCGGTTGGACCGCGGCTTGTCCGGCGTGGTGCGCGGGCAGCTCTTGATCTGCGCGGTGAACGGCGTGCTCTCGGCGATCGGCTTTGCGCTGTTCGACCTGAAGTATTGGCCGATCTTGTCGATCGTCGCGGCCGTAATGAGCATCGTGCCGATTTTCGGTTCCATCACCAGCGCCATTCCCGCGGTGATGATCGGTCTCACTCAGGGCTGGTGGACGGCGATCAGTGTCCTGATCTGGATCATTGGGATTCACCAGATCGAGGCCAACCTCCTGAACCCGAAGATCATCGGCACGGCAGCCAAAATTCACCCGGTTTTGGTGGTGTTGGCGCTGATCACGGGCGAGCATTTCTTCGGTATTTGGGGCGCCTTGCTGGGCGTGCCCGTGCTCTCCCTGACGCAGGGCGTCTTCATCCACTTCCGGCACGAGGCGATGCCCGACGCGCCGCGCGATAGCTTGCTGCCGAGCACCGAAGGCTAGTCTCCGGCACGCGAAGGCGCGCGGGGGACAGGCCGTCGCTGCCGACCCTTGCTTGGCCTCGAACCCCCGGCTATAGCCCGAGCGTGGCAAGCGAAACTCGGAAGCTGAAACGCGCGGCAGATCGCCAGACGGAGGGCGTCAAACCCGCCCCGCTCGGCTCGCAACCGCCGGCGAAAGCCGCGCTCGACCAGCCCCTGGGCGCGCAGCAACTGAAGAGCATGTTCGGCCGGCTGCTGATTCCGGTCGTGGGCGCGTGGATCATCGGCGGCTCGGTGGCGGTGTTCGCGCAAACGACCACCGTGCGCGTGATCGCCATCAGCATTCCCGCGCTGATCACCGTGCTCGCCCTGGCGGTCGTGATCTGGGCGCTGCGCCAGTCGAAGAAGGCGCAAGGCGTAGCCAGCATCCTGAGCGGGGTCGAATCCAAAGAGGATCGCCAAGCCGCGCTCGCGCAGCTCGACGCAAGCTACAAGCAGAACGACCCGACCGCGGTGTTTGCGCGTGCTCAGCTCGAGATGCAGGACGACCCGAAAAAGGCCCTCGCCACGCTCGAGAAGATCGACCTCAGCAAAGTGATGGGCAATGTCGCGGACGAGACGCGCGCCCAACGCGCGATGATCCACCTGACCTTGGGCGACATTGGTCCCGCGCGTCAGCTCGTCGACAACATCGACCTCAACCGCCACCGCGACCCGAAGACCCGCGCCATGCTCACCGCCGTGTGCGGTGAAGCCTGGGCGCGCACCGGCAACGCGAAAAAGGCCGTCGAAACCCTGACCTTGATCGACCCAGACGACGCGGTGTACGAGCAGCTGCGGCCGCAGCTGTACCGCGCCCTGGCGTACGCTTACGCGTACACCAACGATCTGAAGGGCATGCGCCGCGCGTTGAAGAAGCTGATGACGGTCGACGTGCGCTTGCTGGGCGGCTTCATGATGAAGCGCAGCCACCCGCTCTTGCAGAAAGAAGCGAAGAAGCTGGTCGAGCAGAGCGGCGCCGTCCCCCGCAAGATGGTCGTGCAGCGCCGCATCTGACCCGGACGTGGGTCAAAGTGACCTCACCCAGGGTCGGGTCGTCAGAGGCCGGCGAGGGTCGCGCGTCCGACTGGGCGAATTGCAACTTCGGGCAGTAGCTCGGCGTAAGATACGACGCGCACGTCGCGTAGATCGAGTTCGAGCAGCTTGCGCACGAAGCGGCGAATGTCGGGTTGCGTGAGTACGACGAGCGGCGCATCGCTGGGCGGGCTTGGCAACGCGCGGCGCACCGCGGACACGACATCACGTGCGGCGGCGGGGGCGAGCGTCAAGAAGCTGCCCGCGGGCGTGCGCGAGATGGCCGCGCGCACGGCGTCTTCGATCTGTTGATCGAGCAGCACGACGGAGAGCTCGCGGCCGCCTTGGGTGAGCGCGTGCGTCAGGGGCCGGCGCAGCTGGGCTCGCACGAATTCAGCCAAATTCAGCGGGTCGCGTTCGACACTGCCGACCAGCGCCAGGGCTTCCAAAATCGCACGTAGATCGCGGATGTTCACGCGCTCTTCGGCGAGCCGACGCAGCACGTCGGCCAGCAGCGTAACCGAAACCGGCTTGGGGACCACTTGGCGCACCGTGGCGGGCGCGATTTGCTCGAGTTCGTCGAGCAAGCCCTGAGTCTCGGCGATGCCCAAGAAGTCGACGGCGCGGGTTTGCAGCGCGGACAGCGCTTGCCCGACCACGAACTCGGCGATCGACGCGTCGCTCACCTCGGCGGGGATGGCGAATACGCGCGCGGGGACTTCGTGAATCGAGAGCACGACGTGGCGCGGCGGCAATTGCGCGTTCGCGGCGAGGCGCCCCGGGGGCAGGGGCACGCCCAGATCGCGAAACACGATCTCGCGCACGGCGCTGATCGCGGAGCGTAGCCCCGGGCGACGCACTTCACTGCCGCGCACGTCGTCTTCTTCGAAAGGGGCGAGATCGGCGGCCACCTCCAAGCCCCACGGGGTGACCGCGGGCACGAAGCGCATGGCGGCGCTGCCGGAGCGACGCGGTGTGACCTCGGTCAGGGGCGCTTCTTCCGTGGAGCGCAGCGCCTTGCTTCGGGCGCGCGAGCCGAGCACGAGCAGCCCGCCGATGGCCAAGAAGGGCAGCGTGGGCAGCCCCGGGATCAACGCCAAAAGCAGGACGAAAAAGCCGCCCACGCGCAGCGCCTGCGGTTGCCCGAAGAGCTGGCTCGCGAGTTCGGCCCCGAGCGGCGTGTCGTCTTCTTCACTGGCCACGCGGGTGACCAAGACGCCCGCGCCCGTCGCGATCAAGAGCGCCGGGATCTGCGTGACTAGGCCATCACCAATCGTGAGCAGCCCATAGCGCTTGAGCGCGGCCACGGGTTCCATGCCTTTTTGACCGATGCCGATGGCCAAGCCGCCCAAGATGTTGACCACGGTGATCAACAGCGACGCGATCACGTCGCCTTTGACGAACTTCATGGCGCCGTCCATCGCGCCGCAGAATTGGCTCTCGCGCACGAGCGCACGACGACGGGCCCGCGCTTCGTTGCCGTCGATCGCGCCCGAGCGGAGCTCCGCGTCGATCGCCATCTGTTTGCCGGGCATGGCGTCGAGCGCAAAACGCGCGCCGACTTCGGCGACGCGCTCGCTGCCCTTGGCGATCACGATGAACTGGATGATGGTCAGGATCAGGAAGATGACGGCGCCGACCACGTAGTTGCCGCGCACCACGAACTGCCCGAACGCGCGGATCACGTCGCCCGCATCGGCCTGCAGCAAGATCAAGCGCGTGGACGAGACGTTCAGGCTCAGGCGGATCAGGGTCGTGATCAAGAGCAGGGTGGGAAACGACGCGATCTTGAGCGCCTCGCTGACGTACATCGAGACCAGCAAGATCACGACGGAAGCGGCCAAATTGCTGGCGATCAGCAGATCGAGCAGCCAGGTCGGCAAGGGCACGACCATCAGACCGACCACGGCCATGACCAGCCCCGCGAGCACCGCGTCGGCCACACCGAAGCGCGCCTTCGGGCGCAGTAGGTTCAACGCGGGGGAGGGCATTGGGGGGACCGCTCCGATCAGCTCGGGGCCGTGAACAGGCCGACCACGCCGGTATACAGCTGGAGCGCGGGTTCACCGCCGTGCGGCGCGATCTCGAAGCTGCCAAACATGCCGACCCACGGGATTTCCCCGAAGCGGGCTCTGAGCATGCGCAAATCGGTGTCCGCGGTTTTATACAGGGAGACGCCGCGACCGGCGCAGTTCAAGCAGATCCCGAAGCGCGGCGCGGCACCGGCCGCTTCGCGGGCGAGCTCGCGGATGCGCATCTCGAAATCGGCCCGAGCCGCGCTGGCATCGCGAACCGCGAAGGCCATGCGCATGCCTTTGCGAACCTCTTCCGATACGATCAAGCCGTGACGCGAGGGGTCGACCCCTTGCACCGCGCGCAAGAGCAGCGGCGGGCGCAGGCTGTCTTCACCGCGTTCGGTGGCGAGCGCGACGAACACTAGCGGTTGATCGACCAGCGCGTGCGCGACCGTGCTCAACACTTCGAGCGCGGGCTCGCCTTCGATCGACAGCACCATCGGACCGCGCACTTCGCTGATCTCGCGGAGCGGCATGAGCAGTTTGCACGCCGGTGACGAAGCTAAAAGCGGCGGTGCTAAGCCGCGCACGGTGAGCGCCCCCGCCGCGCCGAAGCTCACCGCGCCGGCGCTGGTGACGGCGTACACGTCGCTATCGGAGAGCGTGCCCGCGCCCACGACGCGCGAGCCCTTCAGACCGTGCAGCGCTTCGATCGTGTGCGGCTGCACGCCATTGGGACGAACGAAGACGAGCGCGGTCTCGGCGCGGGCTGTCGGATTCCGCGCGCTGAGCTCGCGACTCAGACTCAGGCACAGCTCCGCCTCGCCGGCCGAGACGACCCAGGCCTCGGCAACGCCGCCGAACCAGAGCAACACCGCCGCCGCCGACTCACCCTCGACCTCGCCGCGTTCCGTGATCACACCGGAACCAGACGCCAGTAACAGCGGAAAACCGAGGTTCGCGCGCCCGAGTGCATCGGCCGCGGCCCCCAACTTGGTTGCCATGCCACCGGCCGCGAGCACGAGCCCACCGGCCGGGCGCGTGCTGCCCCAGCTGGCCGCGGCCTCGCGGATCGAGCTGACGAGCCGCCCGGGGCTTTCACCGCGGACGAGCAAGCTCGTAGCTGTAGCCCTCATGTGCGCACCTTATTTCCGACCTTCGCCGCCTGCAAGGGGTAGTCCGCGCCATCTAGGCTTTCGCCCGCAGGAAACATTGATACGCTGATGACGAATGCCTGTCGTGGCCCCGCCGTACACCATGCGCTCCTACGGAGGGACGGACATCGGGCGCCGCCGCTCGGTGAACGAAGATGCTTTTCTGTGCGACGACGAGCTCGGCTTGTGGGTCGTCGCAGACGGCATGGGCGGACACGCGGCTGGCGAAGTCGCCAGCCAAGAATCGATCGACACCATTCACGGCATGGTCAAGCGCGGCAAAGCCACGCTCTCGCTCGACGGCCCGCACACGGAAGAGAAGGCGCGCGCCGCGTGTCGCTTGCTCGAGGGCGCCGTGCAAGCGGCGACGTACATCCTGTTCGCCATGGCCGAGCTCGATCGGGGCAAGGCCGGCATGGGCACGACGATCAGCGCCATGATGCGCTTCGGCGACAGCGTGGTGCTCGGCCAAGTCGGGGACAGTCGCATCTATCGGGTGCGCACCGGAGACGCACTACAACTCACGGAAGATCACACACTTATCGCTTGGCAGCTCAAGCAAGGCTTGATCACGCCCGATCAGGCTCGCGTCAGCAAACAGCGCAACGTGATCACCCGCGCGGTCGGCAGCCGCGATTATGTGCAAGTAGATACGAGCGTTTGGGAAGCGGGCCTCGGGGATTCCTACATGCTGTGCAGCGACGGCCTGCACGGTTACCTAAAGCCTGAAGAGATCCCGGGCATGATGGCGGAAGGCGGGCATTTCGCCGTTGAAAAGTTCATCCAACTGGCCAACGCGCGCGGCGGCAAAGACAACATCACCGCGGTCGTCGTGGAGGTCTCGTAACGCCGTAGCGGTCAGGGTGCCGGGGCGCGCGCACAGCGCTCACGCACGCTCTGATTGTAGCTTTGCGTCCAAGTCACGACGTGCTCGCGCGAGTCTTTGGGCGGCAGGAAGGCGTAACGCGCGGCCTCGGCCTGCGAGCGTTGCGCCTGGCCGGGGTTGACGGCCAAACCCGCGATGCCGAGCCCAAAGCCGCCGAGCACGAAGCCCGCGCCGACGCCCGCTTGCGTGCCGTCGGTGATGGGCTTTTGGGTCTCGGAGTCGCTCTTGAACGCCGTAATGAACAGCGCGGTGCCAACGCCAATCGCGATCAGGCCCGCCGCGCCCAAGCCGGCCGCGGCCCAAGTGCGCGTATCATAACGGCGGGTGCGATCGACGCGCTCGTCGATGCCCGGGAGCTCATTTTGCATCGACCCGGCCAGAGGCGGGATCGCTTCGGGGTGCTTGGCGCCGACTTTGTACAGCGCCACGCCGTCATCCCGGGGCGTCGAGCGTTGCCCGGAGCGCTCGATGAACTGGACGCGCGTGGGCGCGACGACCAGCCACTCTTCCTGCTCACAAGCGCCGCGCGCGGGGCCGATCGGAGCCGGGAATTCACCGTCCAAACGGGTGATGGTCGAGGCGCAACTCAACGGCAAGAGCAGCAGCGCGCCGCACAAAAGTCTCATCCCGAGCGAGTTATCACGCGCACGCGGCGCCGTCACTGTTCCGCTCTACGGCGCGTCAGCCCGCGTTCAAGGAGCGATCATCGCCGCGACCGCGCGCTCGTCGTGGTAGCGCCGCAGATCGCTCACGAGGTCTTCGCGCGTCGACCACGGGAGCACGTTGCCGTGAGGGGTCGCGTACTCCAAGTACAGATTGCCGTCGGTCGAGATCAGGTGCTCGACCGGCTCACCGGCCGCCCGAGCTACTTCGGCCAAGAAACGGTCTAGACCGGCGTCACTGACGAGCACGTCGTTGAACAGATCCATCAACGGGCGCGCGCGGGGGATGGTCGCCGCCACGCGCTCCGTTTGCTCGAGCGCGTGCACGCGAGCCTGGGAAGCCACGAGCGGCGCGTCGGAGGCCACCAAGATCCCCTGACCGCCGCCATAGAACAAGGTCACGTGGGCAAACTGCTGGCGTAGTGTATGTAAAATCGTCGCAAAATCTCGCGGCCGAACATGATGCAGCTGCACCCACTGCTGGAAGACGGCGCCGGGCTTCATGCGTTCGTGAATCAACTGGTAAAATTCACGACTGTACAAACTGGCGGCGCCCGCAAACCAAACGCTGGTCAGTTCCATACTGATCAGGTCGTACTTCTGCTCTTGAACCAAGACGAAGTTGCGGCCATCGGCGTGGTGAATGGTCACGCGCGGGTCGTCGATGGCGCCCAGATTCGGACCCGTGAAGTAGGTCTTGGCCGCGTGCAAGATCGACGGTGAGATCTCGGCCACGTCGATTTTTTGCCAGGGATAGCCGGCCAAAGTGCCGAGCGTGGTCCCCGTGCCGAGCCCGATCACGAGCAAGTCCTGGTAGTTTTTGACGAACAGCGACGGGTAATGGGCGAAGAAGCGCTGCGCGTTCATTTCCCAGCCGGTATTGCCCTGGAATTTGCCGTTCGTGAGCAGGGTCCGCACGCCGCCCGTGTCGGTCACGGTGGTGACGCCCCCGTGCACGTCTTCGCGCATCATCAAGATTTTGTCGGGCGCGTGGTAGCCGTCGAAATAGACGTTGGTGCCGCTGGTCAACATCGCCAGATCCCAACGCGGGCTGAGCAGCGCGAGCACCAGCGTGGCGCCGACCCCCGCGAGTAACGCATGGCGAGTGCGCGCCTGCGCCCAACGCTGCACGAGTAGCCCGGCCAGCGCAAAGCACAGCGCAATCGCGAGCAGCGTGCGCTGAGAGCCGAGCCAAGGCAAAAACACATAGCCCGTGAGCAACGCGCCGAGCACGGCGCCCAGCGTGTTGACGGCGGTGAGCCGCCCCACCCAACGCCCCACGTGCGCGTAGCGCGCTGCCCGTTGCAAGAGCAGCGGGAAGGTGAGGCCCATCAAGGTCGTCGGCACGAGCAACATCAAGAATGCGGCCATGCCGCGCGTGGCCTCGCGCGCCGCAAACGAAGTCAGCACTTCGCCCGTGTTGTCGAAAAAATAGGGCAGCTTGTCCCACAGCGGTAAACTCACCGCGAGGCCCAAGCCGCTCGCGGCCAGGCCCAGCGGCAGCGAGGCATCGCCGAAACGCCGCTGAGCCCACGACGCGCGCGAGGCCCCCAAAAACAAACAGCTCAAGAACGCCGCCAAGATCAGCCCAAACGCGTACGCGCTGTTGCCGATGATCAAGGCGAGCAAGTGCGTGAACACGACCTCCGCCGCGAACACCAAGCAGCCCGAAGCGAATGCCAAGAAGAACAACGGGCGTCGCTCGCCCGCCGCAGGTTCTCGCGCATCGCCTTCACTCGCTCGGGCCGCCGCGGGATTGACGATGAGCCGCCCGCCAAAGGTCAGGGCCAGCATCGCGATCAGCGCGCTGCCGCCGGCGGAGGCGAATACCGTGCCGTCCACGCCCAGCGCGGGCAAGATCAGATAGGCCGCCGCGAGGGCGCCGAGCGCGCCGCCCAGCGTATTGATCGCATAGAGCGCGCCCAGGCGACGTTCACGCAGCGCCGCCGCTTCTGCGCTCGCTTCACCGGTATCGAAGGAGCGCGACAAGAGCGGCAGCGTCGCGCCCATGGCCATGGTCGGCACGACCACCAAGCCGAGCGCGGTGAACCAACGCAGCACGCTCAACGCGAGCAGCGAGTTCGGCATGCTGCGCGCGAGGGTCGCATACAGCGGCGTGAGCCAATGAAACGCGAACGGCGTCGCGGCCACCGCCAGCGCGACGAGCAGCTCGAGCCAACCATAGGCGCGCAAGGGACGCGTCACGCGCAGCGAAGCTTTGCCGCCCCAATGCGCGCCGATCGCCAAACCGGTCATGAACGCGGCCAGCACTGCGCTCACCGCGTACGCGGTCGAACCCACGATGTAGCTCAGGTACTTGGAGAAGCAGAGTTGGTCGATGAGTCCGGTCGCACCGGACAGCACGAACAACGCTAGCGTGAGCGAGATCGGCGGCGGCTGCGCACCACTCGGTTCGGATGATCGACTACTCTCGGTGGTGGGGTGAGGCGCCAGTGCTTGCAAGGGGCGGGCACACTATTGCGAGTCTGCCGCGCTGGCGAGCGACTGGCGTGGGACTAGTGAAGGAGCAGCCGAGTCACGCGGCCGGTGTGGCCTAAATGACCGATATTTGGCTCATCTTGGGGCTCGTAGGGGTGCGCTTCATCTGCCAGGCTATCGCGTGATGACTAGTCCCAACTCTTCGGTTCGCCGCTTTGCCGACAATCCGATCTTGGTCCCGAGTCAGATCCAGCCATCGCGGCCTGACTACGAGGTCGTCGGAGTCTTCAACCCCGGCGCGATCCGCGTCGGGGACGAAACAGTGCTGCTGCTTCGCGTGGCAGAGGCGCCCCTCGCGGTGGCACCGGACCACGTGGCCGCTCCGATCTACGATCCTACCTCGGACACTCTCCAATTGCGCACTTGGCCGCGCGACGCACCGGGCCTCAAGCTGGACGACAGCCGCTTGATCGTCGTGGGCAAAGACACGTTCTTGACCTCGATCTCGCACTTTCGACGGGCCCGCTCCAAAGACGGCGTGCACTTCGAAGTCGACCACACGCCAGTGTTTTCCGCGCAGCACGCGCTGGAAGCGTTCGGCGTCGAAGATCCGCGCATCACCCGCATCGGGGACACCTTTTGGGTCAACTACACCGCGGTGTCTTCGGCGGGCATCGCGACCGGCCTCGCATCGAGCCCGGATCTGCTGCATTTCGAGCGGCACGGCATCATCTTTTCGCCGCCGAACCGCGACGTGACCATCTTTCCGGAGCAGATCCATGGCCGCTACTGGGCGCTGCACCGCCCCATGCCCGAAGACATCGGGCGACCGGCGATTTGGCTGGCTTCGTCGCCGGACCTGAAGTCATGGGGCGAGCACCGGTTGATCGCATCGGCGCGCCCGGGCATGTGGGACGACCTCAAGGTGGGCGGGGGCGCGGTGCCCTTCCGCGTGCAAGTGCGCGGTCGCCCCGCGTGGCTCGCCGTGTATCACGGCGTCACGACCACACCACTCACGTACTCACTCGGTGCACTATTGCTCGATGGTGACGACCCGAGCCGCGTACTCGGCCGCTCGCGCGAGCCGATCTTGTTCCCCGAAGCGCCCTACGAACTCGCAGGCTTCTTCGCGAACGTCGTCTTCACTTGCGGCTTGGTCGACGACGGCGACTTGGTGCGCATCTACTACGGCGCCTCCGACGGCGTGACCTGCGTCGCCGATCTTTCGCTCGAGCGGATCTTGGCTGGCATCGCATAGCGATCACGCCAAAGGCATTCCTGATTTGGGTAGCGGGCATTGCGCGCGCGACTCGGCCCAAAGCTCTCAGGGTTGCCGCAACTGCCGCGCGCGTTGCGCGGCAGTTGGCCTCGACGCGCGCCCGTAGGCCTTGACGCGCGCTCGCACCGCCAGCCGTGGTGCCGTGCAAAAAGCGGAAGCCCGGTGTCACGCCGAAAAAGGCATGTGTTTACACAGTACTTTGCTCTGCGTCTGGCGAGGCCCCGTGTCACGCCGAAAAGGTACTGTTTACACAGTGGGTTGCTCCGCGCCCGGCGAGGCGCCGTGTCACGCTGGGTTGGTACTGTGTTTACACAGTACTTTGTTCTGCGCCCGGCGAGCGCTGTGTCACGCCGGTGGTGCTGTGTTTACACAGTACTTTGTTCTGCGCCCGGCGAGGCGTCGCGTCACGCCGGGTTGGTACTGGGTTTACACAGTACTTTGTTCTGCGCCTGGCGAGGCGCTGTATCACGCCGGGTTGGTACGTGTTTACACAGCACTTTGCCCTGCGCCTCGCGAGGCGTCGTGTCACGCCGGGTTGGTACTGGGTTTACACAGTGCCTTTTAAGGCGCTGGAGGAGACGCGGTATCACATCGAAAAGATACTGTGTTTGCAGAGTACCTTTCGGGCAGGAGGGCAGTACCTTTCGGGCAGGAGGGCAGTACCTTTCGGGCGTAGAGGAAGCGCGGTAGCAGCTAGCTGCGCAGGGCACTCACACCATCTCTTCGGTCTCGGCACCTCGATCATCGCCAATTCAGGCACCTTCTTGCAAGCGGTGGCCAAGGTGTCACGTCGAAAGGGACTGTGCCTGCACAGTCCCTTTCGGGCACAGGACGGCAGTCCCTTTCGGGCGCAGGAGGAGGAGGCGGCGCGGTGTCACGTCTAAAAGATACTGTGTTTGCACAGTCCCTTTCGGGCGCAGGAGGGCAGTCCCTTTTGGGCGCAGGAGGAGGCGGCGGGTGTCACGTCGAAAAGATACTGTGTTTGCACAGTACTTTTGGGGCGCAGGAGGAGGCGCGGCTGTTTGTGTGAGCCGTGAGGCGCGTGACGCGTGACGCGAGATGCGATGCGGAGCGATGCGGAGCGATGCGGAGCGATGCGGAGCGATGCGGAGCGATGCGGAGCGATGCGGAGCGATGCGGAGCGATGCGGAGCGATGCGGAGCGCTCACGGGCGGGCGGGCGACCCGCGCCGCCGAAGGCTGGGGCGACCCGCGTCTCGAAGCGTGACCATCCCAAACCAAGCTTCATGTCCGTGCTAGTGCGGGCGAGCGCGTCCGGACAGCACTTCCACCACGAAAGCGAACAGGTCCCTCGCAAAGCTGCTGTGCTCGCCGCTTTGAGCCAAGGAGTCGAACGCGAGTGGCGCGTTTTGGGAGGCAACGCCGCTCGTCTCACGCTCACGGGCGCGCGCCTGGCGCAGTCGCTCTTGTTCACGCGCGCGCTCGCGGACGAGTCCGCCGCTCTTCACGAAGGCGAGCACCTGGGGCAATTCACCGGCATCGAACCAGGTGCCATGACGCGCACATACGTCGACGATTACGCCGCTGGCGCCGCCGAAGTTCTTGCGGTTCATCATCTGCTGGCACACCGCGCACGGACGATAGTGCACGCGCGCGATGTTCGCCTTGGGTGGCCGTTGGTACGGCGCGTCGGGAAAAGCTTGCCCGGTCTGCTCGTGCGTTTCGAGCAAGCTGCGCAGCAGCGCGTGTTCCACGAATTGCCCGCCGCACTTGCGGCAGCGGAGCACACTGCCGGCGGCTTCGCGAATGGTCTCTAATGGCGCGTTGCAGTCCGAACACTGACTGCCCTGGAGCGCCGACTCGATGATCAGGCCGAGCTCTGCTCCGCAGCCCGAGCAGTGGTGAGCGTGCGTCATGTTCATGTGGAAGCAGCGGTTGCAACACACCGTGGCGATGCCCGCGCCGCAGTAGCGGCAGCTGAAATCGCCCGCGTGTGCGGGCGCGCCGCACACGGAACACTTGAAGGTCGGAGCTTCGGTCATTCACCTCGGTTGAGGTGCGTCAGTTGAGGTGCTGGCACTTGCCTTGCACGCACAGTTCGCCCGCGTCGCACGTGCCACAGCTGTCGATCTTGTTGCCGCAGCCATCCGCCGCGGGGCCGCACTCCAGTTTCTGGGCCGCACAGGTCAGGGGCACGCAGCTCGTCGTGCCCTTGCCGCACTTGTTCGGCACGGGCGGGGTGCCACCACCGCAAGTTTCTCCCGGCTTGCACTGGCCGCACTCGATCAGGCCCCCGCAGCCGTCGGGTGAGTAGCCGCAGTTTTCACCCGCGGGGCACTCGGTCTTCGGCACGCAGCTCGTGGGCGGTGGCACGCACGAGCCCAAGTCGAAGATCATGTACTCGAGCAGCTTCTCCTGCGGAGTCATCGGGTCGAGGCAGCGCCCGCTCACGCACTTGCCACCGGTGGCACATTGAGAGTCCTGCGAGCATGCGTTGCCGCATTCGGTCGGGAACACCTCGTCGTGTTCCCGCGCGTCCGCGACGTGGAAGTCACTGAACAACACGCGGCCGCACTGCAGCGAGGGCGGGGTGGTGGTCAGATCCTGAACCAGATTGACCGGCGTGTTGTAGGTGAAGTGTAGCGGCACCTGCGTGCCGGTGTAGTCGTTTCCGGCGCCGCAGGTGTTGGTGCCGCAGGTATTGTCGATGCACGCGTTGCCGTTACCAGTGCACTGCGAGTTCTGCGTGCAGGTCGTAGTCGGGTTGTTCCTGCAGACCCGACTCGTCCCGCAGACGTTGGCGTTGGCGGTGCAATCGATCGCCGTGTTGCCACTGCACACCCTGGCCACGCAGTTGGCGTTCGAGCTGCAGGTGGCGCCGCTGCGCGAGCATTTCCGGAGACTGGCGCCATCGCGAGACAGCCACTGCTGGGTCTTGCCGGCGACCGAAGAGATCGAATCAGAGCTGTGTCGGACCACGTTGACCGAGACGTTGCCGGAGTTGGGCACGGAGGCATTGACCGCTTCGAGCCAGCCTTGAAAGTCCGGCCCCTTGGGATTGCTCACCAAGTCGATGTGGCCGACAGCGGAGTTTGGCTCGTCGCCGTTGTCGTGGTGCCACTTGGCGACTTCGCTCCAGTTGTCCGCGACGCCAGCCTGGGCCGTATTCTGATCGTTGTCGGTCAGCCAAGTGTAGCTGTAGTGTGTCGCGAACACGCGGCCGCCAGAAGCAGCGTAGCTGCGCAGCGCGTTCCGATCAGCGGACTTCTGCGCAAAGGCCCCCCCCTGACAGGCCAAGATGGTCATGTCGTAATTGTTGATCACGGGCCGCGTGGTGGCCGGATCTGTCTTGAACAGGTTGCTCTGCACCGGGGTGTTGGCGTCGATTATTTGCCCGTTACGACCGTTGGTGTCGCTGTCGCCCGTACCTCGGTAGAAGTGCACGCGCCCGTCGCCCGAGGGGTTCGTAAACTCCGAGCCGTCGATGCCCATCTTGCGCAAGACGCACTCGAGCGAGTCGACCTCGCCGGTCACCATGGCCATCAGCGGGATGTTGCCTTCGGACTGCTTGGCCGGCATCTTGAGTGTCTTGTCGGCGATCGGGTTCGGGCCGCACGGGGTGTCGACGTCGACCTTGAACACGCGGCGCCAACGGCCGAGCTGGATCACGAGCGTGACGCCCTTGCCGACGGGCACGCCCTTCAACGTGAAGCTGCCGTCGACCCCCGTGTACGTGCCGAATTGATCGCCCTCGGAGAGTAGCGGTGAACCGGCGGCCGTCGCGCCGCACACGTCGCAGGTGATCCCCGCGGGGAAATCCTTCAAATTCGGGTCAGCCGGGTTGTTCGCGACGTACACGAACACGTGATAGAGCGGGTTGTTGCCGGCCGGGTCATACACCTTGCCCGTGATGCTGGTGGTCTTGACCGGCTTCTCCGAGCAATCCGGCACTTCTTCACACGCGCCCTTGCAACCGCATTGACCGGGCTTGTCACCGCCGCCGCAGGTCCAACCGGGGATCGCGCAGGTGGTCGAGCCGCAGTCGAGCTTGCCGCCGCAAGAGTCACCGGCCGGGCCGCAGGTGTAGTCGAGGTCTTCACACGTCTTTGGCGTGCAGCTCGGGCAATCGGCACCCGAGCACGAGCCGCCGTCTCCGCTCATGCCGACGCCACAGCGGCTCGGCCCGTCCCCGCCGCAGATCTCGCCCGACGGACATTTGCCGCACTCGATTACGGTGTCACAGCGCGAATCGGTCACGAAGCCGCAGTTGGCGTTCAGCTCCTCGCACGTGGAAGGACAGCCGTCGTTGTTCGTCTCGCCGCCGTCACCGATGATGAAGCCGCCGCCATGTGCGCCGGAACGACCACCCGCCCCGCCCACGCTCGAGTTTCCGCTCAGCCCGTCTTCACCCGCGTTCCCACCGTTGATGACTTCGGGGGTGCTCCCGCAACCAGCCGCGACGGCGAACGACGAAAGGAAGACGAATAGGATCGAGCCAAGCCAAGTTCTCATGCGGATTTTTCCTCAGGCTGCCAAAGTAGGCCGCGGCTGCGCCCCTTCAGCAATCGGTAACAATACTGCCTGCAAAATCCGCGTCGAGCAACGAATCCCAACACGATTGCGATTGCGCTCTGACTCTGCGTCGGATGGTCCACATGCGCGGACCGGAACGGCAGCGCACCGACATGACCACTGGGCGCGCTCTTATGAGAAATTGATTTCAGCGCGATTGAAGCCGGAATGCGCGAGAAGCGCGCGACCGATGCCGGTCAGCGCTTCTTCTTGCGCTTGTCTTCCCGCTGCCAGACCGCCATCACGTTGTATTGGGTCGGGATCACCGAGTGTAGCGTCCAACCGTCGCCATCCGGCTTGGACAGCGGCATCTCCTGGATTTCCCCCTCGGCGTTGATGCCCCACTCCGCATTCGCGCCCTGCTTGGTGACCACGTATTCCGTCATTGAGGTTCGACTGTCTGCGCCTTCCGCGCTCGGGTCAACCCTCGCGGAGTCGACCCGACCGCAACGCGCTCACTGCGGATTCCAGCCATTCAGGACGGTGGACTTGTTGCGGAGGTTGGCCGCTTCGCTGGCCGAAAGTTGCTTGGAGGCGGGATCGCGACCGCTCACGTTGAGCAGGGCGCCGCTGGCATCCGTGCTCTGGTACTCCCAGAGCCGCAATTGACCCGTCGCCGATGTCCCTGCAGGGGTGATCGTCCAACCCTTGGCGGCGATGCCCGAGCTCATCTGACAATTCAGATACGCCACGTTACTGGCCGGATACACGGTTGCGTCGATGCGCGCGAGCACTTGGCCCGTGACCTTGACGTCACTCGTGATCTTCGAATCGACGAATACGTAGCCGTAGCCGCTCGCGCCGTTGCGCGCCTGCACGATCGCACCCGCGCGACCCACCGTCTTGATCTCGCAGCGGTCGAAATAAGTCGGGCCGTTGCCCCAGACGAAATCGACGTTGCCTTCCAGATAGGAGTTCACCACGTACACGGAGCCGGCGGTCAGCAACGTGTCTTGCAGGCTCTTCAGATTCACGTCGCGCACGCTGACGCGGTCGGCTTGAACGCGCAGGGCTTCGGCCTGGCTGCCGTCTTGGGGAGTCGTGTTGTAGATCGTGAGATTCTGGATCGTGAGATCGGTCGTGCCGTTGGCGAAAAACAACGGCCGCGCCGAAGTGCCCGGATTGAGTTTGTCGTTGTTCGGGTATTGAATGACCGTGCCCGCGCGATCCGCGCCGCGCACGGTGAGGTTCTTCTTGCCCGCGAGGTACAGGAGCTCGTGGTAGTTGCCGGCCGCTACCGTAATCGTGCGCGTGGTCGCGTCGTTGGCGGGGATCGCATCGAACGCGCCTTGAACGGTGCAGAATGGGCCGCTGCCGGTGCGATTGACGGGCATCGCGGGGGTCGCACTGGGCGCAGCTCCGGTGGTGAACGTCCACGCCGTCGGCCCGCTCACGGTGCCGATCGCATTCTGCTGTGCGTCCACGAATGTGCCCGCGCTCACGGTCACGAAATAAGCCGTATTGGCCGCCAGCTTGTGCCGGCGCAGGTAGATCACCGCGCTCGTGCCATCGATGAACACGGGGCGCACGAGATTGCGGGTCTGTCCGCCGATCACGTCACTGTAGCCGCTCGCGGCAATATCTACCGAGTCCACGAGGGTGTTCGGGTTTGCCTTGGCGTAGACCGCGATGGTGCCCTTCGAGCCGATCGAGGGCGCCGCCGCAAAGGTCATCGTCAGTGGCGCGTCGAGGCACACGCCGCTCGCCCCCGAGCCCGGAAAAAGTCCGGTCACTGAAGGGGGCAGGGGACCGACGCTGCCGCCACCCGCGCTGCCTGCGCTGCCCGCGTTGCCGCCACCGCTCACGCCCGACGATGCCGCGGCCGCACTCGGACCGCCCGCGTTGCCGCTACCCGCGCCTCCATTCAGCGCGCCGCCACTGGCTCCCGCGGTGCCCGCGCTCGGTGGCGCGCCACCCGCAGCCGCCCCCGCGGCGGAACTGGCTGCGCCCCCCGTCGATTGCGCGGATCCTGCGCTGCCCGCGCTGCTGCCCGATCGGCCCGCGCTGGGCAACGCGGTGGCGCCACCCGTCTGCTCCATGGGCGGAACGTCGGACCCGCCCCCGCAAGCAGCCAACAGCAGCGTGAGGTAGCCAATTGGGAACGAGAAACGAGCGGACATGGGTGGTCGCCTCGAGGATGGAGCTCGGCGTTGGCCGCCGCACCGGTTGAGTTGGCCGAGCCGGGCCTCACCCGTCAGGAATCGACCCGTGACGGGCAAGATGTCTTGACAACTTGACCGATTCGCACCAGTTTGGACCTCGTGCTCAGAGCTACCGGTGCACCGCCCTTGTACGCGCAGATCGCGGCGCGTCTGCGCTCGCAGATCGCGGCGGGTGAGTACCTGACGGGCGGCCGCGTGCCGTCCGAGCATGAGTTGGCCAAGTTGTTTCAAGTAGGCCGGCCCACCGTGCGGCAAGCGACCGATCTGCTGGTCCAAGAGCGCGTGCTCGAGCGCCGCCGCGGCTCGGGTACGTTCGTGAACGAGCCGCCGCGTGAGGTCGATCTGTTCTCGGCCGGGGGCACATTGGCTGCGTTCGCCAAGGGCGGGGTTGATTTGAGCGTGCGCATGCTGGGCCGCGTGCGCCGGCGCGAGATCACGGACGAGCCCAGCGCGCTGCTGGGCAAGACCATGTTTTTTCTGGCCCGTCGCAGCAGCGTGGGTCAAACCCCGGTGCTGCTGGAAGAGATGTATTTCGAGCCGGCCGTGTTCCCGGGCTTGGAGCAGCTATCGCTCGCCGGGCGCTCGCTTTCGGAGCTCGCTCGCGAACGCTACCTCTTGCGTCCGAGCGCCGTGCAGCAGCGTTTCAGCGTGGCTGCGCTCGACGCCGAGCGCGCTCACAGCCTCGAGCTCGAGCCGGGAAGCCCCGTGCTGCGCGTCGAGCGCCGGTTGGATTTCGTGGGCGCCCTGCACGCCCTGCATGCCGTTTTGTGGTGTCGTACGGACACCGTCGAGTTCAGCCAAACCCTCGCCTTCGATGGCATTCACGCGGGACTCGAGTCCGCGTCCAGCTACGGCCAAAGGTCCCCATGAAATCCAACCACGGTTATTACTCGGAGTTCGGCGGCGCGTTCGTGCCCGAGATCTTGAGCGCTACCTTCGCGGAGCTGGAAGCCGCGTATCGCGACGCGCGCAACGATCCGGCGTTTTTCCGCGAGTACGAAGCGCTGATGCGTTCGTACTCCGGCCGCCCCACACCGATCACGTTCGCCGAAAATCTGACCCGGCACTTTGGCGGCGCGCGCATCTACGTCAAACGTGAAGATCTGAATCACACCGGCGCGCACAAAGTGAACAACGTGATGGGGCAGGGGCTGCTCATGCGCCGCATGGGCAAGCGCCGCGTGATCGCCGAAACGGGCGCCGGCCAACACGGTGTGGCGACCGCGACCATGGCCGCCAAGTTCGGCTTCGAATGCACCATCTACATGGGCGAAGAAGACGTGCATCGCCAGCGCCCGAACGTCTTTTGGATGGAGCGCTTGGGCGCCAAAGTCGTGCCGGTGACGGCCGGTTCGCGTACCCTGAAGGATGCCATCAACGAGGCATTCCGTGATTGGGTGAGCAATATGGACAACACGCACTACGCGCTCGGCACCGCGTGTGGCCCGCACCCGTTCCCGGAAATGGTCTCCTGGCTGCAGTCCATCGTCGGTACCGAAGCGCGCGCGCAGATCCAAGAGATCACCGGCAAGTTGCCGAATCGCATCTACGCTTGCGTGGGTGGGGGCTCGAACGCGATGGGCATCTTCGGCGCATTCTTGGAGGACGAACAGGTCGAGCTCGTGGGTGTCGAAGCGGGCGGGCACGGCTTGGATTCGGGTGCTCACGCCAGCCGCCTCTCGGGTAAAGATGGCTCGGTCGGCATCGCGCAGGGCTACCGCACGATCTTCTTGCAAGACACCGACGGGCAGATGATGAGCACGCACAGTGTGGCCGCGGGCCTCGACTACGTGGGCGTCTCGCCGATCCTCGCGCACCTCCAAAAAACGGGCCGCGTGCGCTTCGAGTCCGCAACCGACAAGGAAGTGGTGGCGGCGCTCGAGTTGACGGTGCGAAAAGAGGGGCTGATCCCGGCGCTCGAGTCTTCTCACGCCTTCGCGCAAGCGTATCGTGAAGCCAGTTCGCTCACGCCGGAAGACGTGATCTTGATCAATCAATCAGGTCGTGGGGACAAAGACATCTTCACCGTCGCCGACGCCTTCGACGACCCCGCGTGGAGAGATTTCATCAGCAGGAAGGCGGCTCAATATGCTGCTCGTTGATCGCATTCGTGAAAAGCTCGCGCAGCGCAAGCTGCTGCTGATGACCCACATCGTCATCGGCTATCCGGACCTGAAAACCAGTCTGGAACTCGTCGACGCGATGGTCGAGGCGGGCGTCGATCTGATGGAACTTCAGATCCCCTTCTCGGAACCGATCGCCGACGGCCCGGTGATCTTGCAGGCCAACGCCAAAGCGCTCGAGAACGGCATCACGGTCGACGCCTGCTTGGATTTCGCGCGCCAAGTGACGGAACGCCACTCGATCCCGTTCTTGTTCATGACCTACTACAACATCCTCTTCCGTCGCGGCGTTGACCGCTTCGTGACGGACGCGAAGGCCGCGGGCATCGCGGGCGCGATCGTGCCGGATTGCCCGATGGAGGAGAGCGCGCCGTACGTGGGAGCCATGCGCGAGGCCGGTCTCGCGCCGATCTTCATCTACTCACCGCGTACCCCCGACCAGCGCCTGCGTGAGCTGGGCAAGGCCGGCGACGGGCTCGTGTACGTCGTGGCGCGCAAGGGCGTCACGGGCAGCCAGACCGAATTTTCCGATGATCTGGCGGGCTATCTCGCGCGCTGCCGCGCGGCCACCGATCTGCCGCTCGCGGTCGGGTTTGGGCTCAAATCGCAGGCGGACGTGAACTTTTTGGTCGGCAAAGCGGACATCGCGGTGGTCGGCACGCAGAGCTTGCTGCGGCTCGAACAGGGCGGGGTGCCCGCGGTCAAACAGTTCTTGTCCGAGCTTCGAGGCTAGCCGCCGTGTCCGAGGTCGCCGAAGAGCTCGATTGCCTGACTTGCTCGGCATGCTGTCGCGGGCATGCCGGCGTGATCCCGGTCAGCCTGGAAGATCTGCTGCGCTTTCGCCGCGAAGGGCGGCCGGAATTGGCCGAGCGGATCGTCCCCGGGCACTTTGGTGACGAAGCCATGGAGACGCGCGCCGATGGCGCCTGCGTGCACTTGGGGCGACCGGGCCTGCCGCACCATTGTTCGATCTACGAGGTGCGCCCCAACATCTGCGGTGAGTTCGAACGCGGCAGCTGGCAATGCCTGGAAGCGCGACGCTACGCCGCGCGCGCCGGCTGAATCGATCACGAGGCCGGCAACGCGGACCGGTCGTCGTCGACGAAGCCCAAAAAAGCCAAAAATTCGCGACCGCCGTGCAAGCGGCGACCAAGCCGCGCGCGGTGACTCTGCGCGCGATTCCAACGGCTGATCTTCGCCAGAAAATCGCGATGCTCGGCCCACCGCTGCTGATCGGCGACGCGCAAAGCGTGCGGATCATGATCGCCGTCGCGAGCATGGTCGCACTCGGTCCCCCCGAGCAGACGCAATCGGCGGATCCCACCGCGCGCCCCGAAACTGGCCGAAAACGGATACAAGCGACAATTGCCCGGTCGCGCGCCGTACACCTCGCAACGCTCGCCCGCACCGAGGAACACGCACGCGCCGCTTCGTTGCGCGAGCACCATCAGCGCATGCCCCGCGGGCCGATCCAGCACCACCAAGCTGCCCGGCTCGCCGACGAGATCGACCTCGCGCGTCGGCAGCCAAGCGATCATCTGCGAAGCCGGTTGCGCCGTGGCCGCCACGAGCCGGCGCAGGTCGGCACTCGTCAACGGC